>Ga0256839_1000850_pt1 | contig 38998 bp, 31 predicted proteins | sample 354166metaG_FD_185968 | JGI IMG/M metagenome (GOLD analysis project Ga0256839, IMG submission 185968) | Hydrothermal vent microbial communities from Mid Atlantic Ridge, Atlantic Ocean - 354-166 | ecosystem: Environmental > Aquatic > Marine > Hydrothermal vents | place: Atlantic Ocean: Mid...
TGCAATCGAGGTAACCATCGCCGCTTACCTGAAACTGAACCCTGCAAACAGAGGTGGCAAATCTTATCCGAAGGTGGATGTTACGAAGTGGCTGCACAATTTCCACACCCGGCTTGATTTCTTCTTTAATGAGAACAAGGGCAGAGGGCTACCCGAACACAAGTCAAAGGAAGAGATTGTCTGGGAGCACGATCAGAGAAACGAACATTATCACGGCGGTGGCGCAGCGGTTCCAGAGCAGGCCACGCTGGAAGGCGTGCGCCAGACAGCGCTTTGGGTCTTCTCCGTGCTGTTTGATGTGCCGAATATCGACCAGATACTCGCCGAAGAACTGGCGAAGAGAACAGCAACTCCGACCATACCGGATGATCTTGTCGTTCCTGAATACCCTGAGCCTTCGACCAGGGAGTATTCAGCGGCGCAGGCGAAAGCGATAGCGGCGGCCGCGCTGATTGGTCAGTGGGATGAGAGAAAGGAAGCAGATCTGGAGATAGTCAGGAGGCTCGTCGATGAATTTTGACGAATGGACGGGCATCCTGCGTGATGAGATTCAGGAGGATGAGCGTCATATCGATTACAGGGAAGGCCGCTGGAAGGTCAAGGATCGGCGAGTGACTTGGCAACAGTTTGGGGGGCGAGTGTTTGATGCCCACCTTGATGTGTTCAGGTCATGTGCTCTCGATGTGCTGGGCGAGGTCGATCCCCAGTTGGATATGGCGCCGGAGGAGCGTTATGCCGCAGCAACGCAAGGAAAGGAGCTGCGACATTCCCGAAATCTAAGGGAGGGTATCGCACAAACTATCGCTTTGCTTGGCAATGACGGTGAAGCGCTCAAGCATTGTTCACATGGCAAAGCAAAGCTGACCGCTATTCTGATTGTCCGCGAGTTATTCGAGAAGGATGATTGGCGTATATGGGCAAGTCTCAACAGTTTCCTGCCGGCGATATCGGAGGGGGCGCCCGGTGAGTTTCTGGATGCGGTGGAAAATGCACTGCATAGTGAGGACGCGCCTTTCGATGAGCTGTTCAAACAGGAGGGCGGCGGTATCTTCGGTAGCACGTATCTGTCTGGTCTCTTGTGGGCTCTGGAGGGACTGGCATGGAACGAGGACTACCTGGTAAGGGTTGCCACGATATTGGCGGATTTGGCGGCTCGCGATCCGGGTGGCCAATGGTCAAACAGACCAGACAACTCGTTAGTCTCGATATTGTTACCCTGGTATCCACAGACCCTCGCCCCGTTTGCAAAACAGTTGGCGTGTGTAAAGGCGGTTCGACAGGATCATCCCGATGTTGCCTGGAGTGTGTTGGTGCGTTTGCTACCTAATCAGCACCAGACAACATCAGGTACGCACAAGCCGTCATGGTTTATGGAGGTGCCTGACGATTGGACGCCGTCAGTGACCCACGCCGAGTACCGTAAGCAGATTGCCGAGTATGCGGAAATGGCCGTCGAGATGGCCTTTACAAATTTCGATAGGCTTGCTGATCTTGTCGGTGAACTGGATAACCTTCCGCAACCAGCACGCGACACGCTGATCGATTTTTTGTCCTCAGATGACCTTTCTTCCTTGGATGAGAAAACAAGACAGCCGATCTGGTCAACCCTTATGCGCTTCTCGTTGAAGCATCGTAGATACCAGGATGCAGACTGGGCGCTGCCGATAGACGTAGTAGAAAGATTGGAGGAAGTTGCGGGAAAACTGACTCCGGAATCACCCGAAGCACGATACCAGCATTTATTCACCGACGTTGATTCGGATCTATTCGAAGCAAGCGGTGACTGGGAAGAACAAGGCCGTTTGCTGGAAGAGAAGCGCCAGCAGGCTGTATCGGAGATATGGGATAGTGGCAATCTGGAGCGTGTCCTGGATTTTGCGAGGGTCGTTGCCTCGCCCTATAAAGTTGGTTGGGCTTTTGCAAATGTAGAGGAGGCTAGTGCCGAAGCCAAACTACTGCCAGGCATGCTTGAGGCCGATGGCAAGGTTGCTCAATTCATCGGTGGGTATGTCTGGGTCAAGTACCAAACCCTGGGCGAGGAGTGGCTGGATCAACTATCCGCGGTGCAGTGGAATGCAGAGCAGCAGAGCCAGCTTCTGATTCGTCTTCCGTTCGACAAGAATATATGGCGACTTGCAACTTCTTGGCTGGAAAGTGCCGAAGTGATGTATTGGGAGAGCGTGGGTGTAAATCCATACCAGGCCAAGGAAGAAGATCTTGGCCTCGCCGTTGATAAGCTGCTCCAATTTGGTAGGCCGATTGCTGCGTTGGATTGCCTGTATGCTCGTCTGCACAGTGGCTTGCAGCTGGAACATACCAAGACCATTTCTGCCTTGCTGGGCGCTCTATCTTCCGATGAACCAAGGGATACGCTGAATCAATATCATGTTCTGGAGCTGATCAAGGCGCTACAAGAAGACCCAGATACCGACCCTGAAGACCTGTTCAGGGTTGAGTGGGCCTATGTGGCGCTGTTGGATCGTCATGGTGATGTCAGGCCCAAGCACTTAGAGCAAAAGCTGGCCAGTGATCCGGCCTTTTTCTGTGAAGTAATCCGGTTGGTTTATCTGCCAAAAGGGGTGGATAAACCAGAGACAGTTGATGAGGAAGCCAAATCTATAGCTGCGAACGCCTGGCGTCTTCTTCATGAGTGGAAACGTCCTCCAGGCCTTCATGATGACAATAGTTTTTCTGCTGAAGAATTCACTGCTTGGTTTGAATGGGTAAAAGAGCAGTGCATTGAGTCTGGCCATCTGGAAGTAGCGATGATAAAAGCTGGCGAAGTGTTGTTCCACTGCCCTGAGGACCCGGGCGGTTTGTGGATAAACGAGGATGTCGCGAATCAACTCAATGCGAGCGATGCGGGTGATATGAGAGATGGGTTCCGGACTGAGGTTTACAACTCCAAGGGTGTCCACACGGTCGATCCTACAGGGCAGCCGGAAAGAGAGCTTGCTCAACAGTGGAGAGAGAAGGCTGGAGCCGTTGAGCAGGCTGGTTATGCCCGGTTCGGCGCTACATTGAGGCAACTGGCTGACTCATATGAGCGGGAAGCCGAGCGGGTGCAGGCCGAACATGCCCAGAATGATGAGTGAGTGATATCTCCCACTTTCTCGGGATATCCGCTATCTGGTGTGCCAAGCTCGAGGAACCGTTCTCTCTGCCCTCGGCAAGGCCTTTAAGGGGAAGTTGTAGTGAGTCATAAGAAAAATCTATCGATAATCCCTCGCATTGACGGGCTTGACTTACCATAATGGTAAATACTACGATCGTCAGCCGCTTTTCCGGCAGGCTTCCCCTTGCGGGCGAGAGCCGCAAGATTTCGGGCGGCCCCCTATATCCCGCCGAGGAAGTGCTGGCCCTGCTGGCGAACCCGGGCAGTCAAGCGATTCATGCGTGGACCGCTAAGTGTGTCAGGGACATGCAGAAGTGGTCGCTGGACGCGGATGACCTGTGTGAGCTGCTGGCGATTGCGCTGAAGTCGGGGCGGTTTCTTGGTGCGGAGTGGTGTGTCCAGCGCCCCGATGGTCCTTGGGCGGCCTGTGATGCCTATGTGCTGGTGCGGCAGGAGTGGATCCCCTACGCGCACCGGGAAATGGACATGGAGTACTACATCAAATACGCGATTGCGAAGACGGGAAAGGTTCTGCTGGTGGCTTCCTGCCACCCGCCGGAAGACAGGAGGTGACAATATGAGCGATTCAGACAAGCTGTGCCCGATCTGTGGTGCGGGTCACTTGCAGCCTCAGGTTGGCAAGAGTCCTGTCGAGTACAAGGGTCAGGCCACGGAGCTCGATCTCCATTTTTCGGTCTGTGATGCCTGCGGGAGCGAGCAATCGGATGCCGCACAGCTGCGCGACAACAAGCGGGCCATGGTGGCCTTCAAGAAACAGGTAGACGGCCTGCTGACCGGTGCCGAAGTGCGTGCGCTGCGGGAGAAGCTGGGTCTGAGCCAGGCGGATGCCGCCAAGGTCTTTGGTGGTGGCCCGGTGGCCTTTTCCAAGTACGAAAGTGATGACGTGGCACAATCCGAGGCCATGGACAAGCTGCTACGGCTGGCCGCCGAAGATACCACTATCTTTGACGCGCTGGCGCGCAAGGCTGGGGTTGGGCAAGCGGTGGCCTGGACGAATGTCGATGCTGCCGTGATCAGGTCACCCGTACACAGGTCAGATCGTCCTCAGTTACGGGTAATTTCCAGCTCGACAACGGAAGAAGAACCGCACTGGAGCGATGCCGCATGACGGCCAGCCCCGAGCTGCAACAGGCGATCGACAGCCTGAAGATCCGGGATGTCTATCTGCGCGAACTCGATGCCCGTTGCCTGGGTGATTTCGATCCCAAATATGCGGCCGATCTCGACAAGCTTCTTGTTCAGCAGATGCATCTCGTCAGACAGTCGCAAATCGTGGAACTCGATGGCGAGGCCAGGCTGCTCAGGATATTTGTGCGCCTGGGTGCGCGGTGGGTAGATGCAAAGGAGCCGGACGAGGCGAGTTCCATCCGGGCGCTTGTCGAGTCCGAGTTTATTGCCGAGTATGAAATGGACGGCGCACTAGAGGAAGACGCCATCAACGAGTTCTCCCTGCAAAATGCCAGCTACCATATTTGGCCATACTGGCGAGAGTTGCTGAGCAGCCAGTGTGTGCGCATGAACTTGCCCAAGGTGATGCTTCCCATGGTGCAATTGGCGCACAACCGTCACCAGGAGGAATCCGGGAAAGCAGAATCTTCCGACGAGACAGCTGGGCAATAGTGCTCGAAAGGTTTTTCGCAGAGCGGGGTGTAGATCGGTCGGATTCTGGGCGGGCTTTTCGGTACACCAGCGGTACATCCACGCGTTTTCAGGTCATTCGCCAAAGTTTGATAAGTTATTGATGGCAAAGTTATTTCTGTTTCGCTGGGTTTCGCAGCAATTTGCCGGATATTCAATAACTTATTGACTTCCAAGCAAACTCATTATCCCTTGGTCCACGGTTCGAGCCCGTTCGGGCCCACCATAAAATCAATAAGTTATCTCGGCTTGTGCATGCAGGCATAAGTTGGCCGTTTTGGCCAACTTATTGTTACAGGAAAGCATAGTTGGTCCGGCTTCCTGGCACAGCACATAGTTGGTTTTTTCGTTGAAAACAAGCCGGGCTCCCGATTGGCGGGAGTCCGGCTTATTTTTTGTCATAATAACAAGACGTTACAGCATGGAAAATTAAATATTGACGACCGGATCGCTATCATCACATCATCCGTAAAGTCTCATGCGGTCAATCGAGTATTGAGATGACGGACACTTCACAACAGATTGGGTCCTTGGCAAGAACCGGACTGGAATACAGTCAGCAAATAGATCAAATGTTGATGGAGCTGTGGCATGAGTTCAAGGCATTGGAACCCGACTATGCCGCCATGTTCGAGAAAGCACTTGGCTCGGAAATACTTGCCGCATTGATTATCTCCGGCCGAAGGGATGAGCAACCATCCTTTCTTGAAGAACTGGCGCAAGGGTCCGTCTCGCCCGAGGAAATCGAAAACTCCCTGCAGTTAGGCCCGGTTTTTGTCTCACAGATAAAGGCAGGATTACAGGAGTCAGAAAGGGGTGAGGCCACCGAATACCCGTTTGATGACAGCAAAGCACTGTCTGAGGCGGCACACCAGGCCCAGACGAATTATGAATTCGAGCTGGTGGATATATTCAAGCAGTTGAAGGCAAAAGACCCGGAAGTGGCATCCGCAGTTCTGGCGATAATGGAAGATCCGATTAAAGCCGCTGAGTTCATGGCAATACCGGCCCGCGGACTGGCCGGAAAATCACCTCTGCAGGCCATCGAAGATGGCGAACGGCAGGTTCTGCTGGATCTTATCGGCCGGTTGGAGCATGGAAGCGTTTTGTAGCAGCTGGCATCTGCGTAAGCAGATATCGTTATCCTTGATAAACGGGCAATATCAAAGGGTTAGTCCAGAGGCCCGTTTATGTTTCCAGAACCCGGTCACTTTATGGTTTCGTGCGCACAAGCGTGCGAAAACGTGAAGGAGGTGGGCGGCCACTGATGTTACACCTGAATCCGTACCTTCATGACGGCGCATAGCACAAGCTCTTGATTCCACAGCGCTTCCAAAAAATACCCGCTTAACCTATGGGTGAAGCTAAGATTTTTTGAAAACACTGTGAAACCAATATCTTGCACTCTGCACCCACCCTGAAGATACGGATTCAGGTTGCATTTTGGCAGCCCGGTTTCTTGGCGCAGTATTCGTAGAGCCCCTTTCCTCGATTGCGTTTTACCAGAATCAATGCTCTGCGTGAAAAATCGCAAAGCCGCCTGTCGCGCTCGTAACCGGCGGTAACCTCATGGCAGAGGGGGGCATTGAAGCCGAAAGGCTTGTATTGCTGTGGTGAGCGCTGTTGCTACTCGTCGTCAAGCTTGCGGCGGAAAACGCTTCCCTTGCACTTGGGGCAGGGTGGGATGTGGCCGGCTTTGCGGAAGTGCAGTTCTTCCCCGCAGTTGGTGCAGGTCAGGGTGCCGGGGCCGGTGATCTCGCCGGTGTGCCATTCCGCCAGGCGGGCCTGCTCGGCCAGCAGCGCAAGCTCCACCTTGGTGGGGTCGACCAGCAGTGACAGGGCGTCGAGGATGCGCGCCTCAATCAGGTCGAGGTCCATGCGCAGCCAGTCTTTCAGCTCCTTGGCCTCGTCGCTGGCCAGGTATTCGCCGGCGGACTGCAGGTCGCGCTTCAGGTACTCGGCGATCTTTTCCGCCTCCTCTCGTGTTAACTCGCCCAGTTCGGTGGTTTTTTCCACCGCCGCGTCCAGTGCATGCTGCAGTTTCGGTTTCAGCTCCTCGCCCGCTTCGCTGAGGAATTCCCGTGTTCGCTCCAGCATGCGCTCGTAGGCGTGGACGTGTTTTTCGTCTTGCGGCTTTTTGGGGCTCATGGGGTGGTCCTTTTGGATTGGCTGAGGGTTTTTATCTTACCTGAATCTGTGCCAATCGGCGGTTGCCGATGCGCTATTTTTTACAGCGGGGCCAGCAGTTCCCGCAACATCTCGGCATCCAGGGCGGTTTCGGCTCCCTCTTCGTTCCGGCTGTAAACGCCGTCCGCCAGAGCCTGTTTGCGGGCTTGCATGGCGATGATTTTTTCCTCCACGGTTTTTTCCGTCAGCAGTTTGTAGACGAACACGGCCTTGTTCTGGCCTATGCGGTGGGCGCGGTCGGTGGCCTGGTTCTCCGCCGCTGGGTTCCACCAGGGGTCATAGTGGATGACGGTGTCGGCCTCGGTGAGGTTGAGGCCGACGCCACCGGCCTTGAGGCTGATGAGGAATACCGGTGCCTTGCCGCCGCGGAAGCGCTCGATGGCCTCGTCGCGCTTGCGGGTCTGGCCGGTGAGTTTGCTATAGGCGATGCCGGCTTGGTTGAGGCGGTTTTCGATGATGCCGAGCATCTTGGTGAACTGAGAGAAGAGTAGAATGCGTCGGCCTTCTTCCACCATTTCTGGAAGCAGATCCATGAGTAGTTCCAGCTTGGCTGACTCGCGCACCTTTTTCGCCTGCGGCAGGGACAGCAGGGCAGGATCGCAGCACACCTGTCGCAGTTTGAGCAGGGCATCCAGCACGGTGATGTGGCTGCGCGCGAGCCCCTTGGCGGCGATGGCGTCGCGCACACGTTTTTCCATCGACAGGCGGATGCTCTCGTAGAGCGTCGCCTGCGCGCTGCCCAGGCGCACGCTACGGATGATCTCGGTCTTTGCCGGCAGCTCTGCGGCCACTTCGTCTTTGCGGCGGCGTAGCATGAATGGCGCAACCCGGCGTGAGAGCCGCTGGCGCTGTTCTTCGTCGCCGTGTTTTTCGATGGGGGTGCGAAAACACTTGCGGAAGGTGGTTTCATCGCCTAGCAGGCCAGGCAGGGTGACGTCGAACAGCGCCCATAATTCACCGAGGTGGTTTTCCATCGGCGTGCCGGTGAGGCACAGACGGTGGCGGGTGTCGAGCTGACGCACCACTCTGGCGGCCTTGGTGCGGGGGTTTTTGATGGTCTGCGCCTCGTCCAGCACCAGGTAGTGGTAGCGGTGTTCGAGTAGAACGTCAGCGTCACGTGGCAGCAAGGGATAGGTGGTGAGCACCAGGTCGTGACCAGTGATGTCGTCGAAGCGGTCGTGACGCTCTTGTCCCTGTAGCACTAATACCTTCAGTGCCGGGGTGAACTGTTCGGCCTCGCGCCGCCAGTTGCTCATCAGGCTGGTGGGGGCGACGACCAGGCAGGGTCGGTCGAGTCGGCCTTGCTCCTTCTCCAGCAGTAGGTGGGCAAGGGTTTGCACGGTCTTGCCCAGGCCCATGTCGTCGGCGAGGATGCCGCCGAGCTGATATTCGCGCAGGAATTGCAGCCAGTCGAGTCCTTGCTGTTGGTAGTGGCGCAGTTCGGCCTTGAGGCCCTTGGGTGGCCTTGCTGGTTCGATGCCGCGGAAGTCCTTGAGCTTCTGGCCCAGCTTGCGCAGTGCCTCGCCTCCCTGCCATTGCAGTTGGCCGCCAGTCTGCTCGTCCAGTTCCGCCAGGCGCGCGGCTTCCAGGCGCGACAGGCGCAGGCTGCCGTCGTCGGCGAGGGTGTCGTTGTCGAATAGTTCGTACAATACTTGGTAGACGGGCTGTACGCGTTCGCGGGGGATGCGCAGATACTGGTGGTTGCCCAGCGGCAGGGTCAGGGTTTCGGGCAGGTTGTCCGGCTCATAATGGGCCAGCAGCTCGCTGATCAGCGGTAGCAGGGGTACTGCCTGGCCATCGACATCCAGATCGAAGTGCAGATTGAACCAGGCGTTGCCGCCGTCGTTTTCATTGTCATTGTCATTGTCATCCACGCCGGCTTGCCAGCCGTCCGCGTCGACAAAGCGCAGCTGGAAGCTGGGGTCTATCTCGATCTGCCAGCCTTGGGCCTGCAATGCCGGCAGGGTTTCATCGAGAAACTGCTGCCAGCGTGCGGCGGAGTCCATGAGGCTGACTCCTATCGGGCTGATAAAGGCCACGTCGCGGCCGTTTTCCTGCCGGATGCCGGCGAAACCCAGCTTGTCCAGGGTTTCCTGCGCGGCGTCCTCGGCGTCCAGATCGCGCGGGACATGCAGGATGCGCTCGCCCTCGTTCAGGGTGGTCAGCGGTTCGGGGGGCAGCACCGGCAGGGCGTGGCCGTGATAGGCGAAGCGCAGGCGCATCTGGTGGTAGGGGCGGCCGTCGGCGGTCTGTTCACATGACAGGCGTAGTTGCGGGACGGGGGAGGTTGGCGGCAGTTGTTCCACGGCCAATGCTCGGGGTGGCGGCAGGGGCGTGTCCGGTAGCGTGGTGACCAGCTGGCGGCTGAATTTCTCCGCCTCGGCGGCGGGCACCGGGGGCGCGTCCAGCAGCAGGCCCCACTGGACCTCGCTGACGTCGGCGCCGCGCAGGGGGCCCAGTTCGCCGCTCTGCGGATCGAGATACAGCGGCGGCTGGGTGCGCAGGGGCAGGGCGGTGGGCTGGATGTCGAGGCTCAGGCGCTCGTTGCCGTCGGCATCGGTCTGCCAGTGGAGTTGCAATTCCCGCGCCTCGCCGGGCAGCAGTGGCGGGCCGTCGATGCCCTGCCAGAAACCACGCCCGCTGGCGACGATGCGGCGCAGCGCCAGCGCCCCCAATTCGCCGCGCAGGGTCTGCTGGTCCCAGGTATGGCCGGGCAGGGCGTTGATCAGGCGGCCGATGTCGCGGTCCTCGTCCGTGGCGTAGCGCGGCATCTGGTAGTCATCGGTGAAGTTGTACAGCTGTGCGGTGCGGCCCTTGCCCAGGCCACCGCGCTTGAGGTGGCGGGTGATGACGAACTGCACCTCCAGCACGCCCGGCTCGCGCGTCGGCCGCAGCAGATAGACGATGAATTCGTTGCCGGGTTGCGGCGCCGGGGCGTCGTCGCGGGTAAAGGCGTCCAGCCAGCTCAGTGCCCTGGAGGCGGCATCGGCGCCACCCGCCGGGGTGTTGCTCTGAAAGGCCAGACAGGCGGCCACCACATGCTTGCAGTTGAAGCCCACCGGGCAGCTGCAGTCGCCGTCGATGTCGGTGTAGTCGTCATCCTCGAAATACTCGATATCGATCTCTTGCCGGTAGACCTGCGCACCACTGCCGCGCACCATGGCCTGCAGGGTCACGCTGTTCGGCCGCTCGTCTGCCACGCTCAGCGACGAGACGCGGCCCTGCTGGAAATAGCGCAGGCCGCGGCTGTAGCTGCCGGCATCGGTATTGCTGCGAATGTCGCCGCGCTTGAGTTTTCGTGGGGAGCGCTTCATGGGCAAATCGTGGTGGCTGGTGATGGGTGGCAGTATAGCGTGGCAGGGGCCTGCCCGGCACCGCTGAAGGCTCGGACAGGGTGTCGCCGAGCTTCCGCCTGCGGTATCCTGTCCGCCCTTTTTTTCCACGAAATTCACCCGCAGACCACAGGCGACCCGAGCATGAGCACGCAGCAACCCTTCAGCCCCGAAACCGTCGAGACCGAGGCGCAGAAATACTGGGCGGAAAACGCCAGTTTCCGCGCCGTCGAGGACCCGGCCCGGGAGAAGTTCTACTGCCTGGCCATGTTTCCCTATCCCAGCGGCCAGCTGCACATGGGCCACGTGCGCAATTACACCATCGGCGACGTCATCGCCCGCTATCAGCGCATGCGCGGCAAGAACGTGCTGCAGCCCATGGGCTGGGACGCCTTCGGCCTGCCGGCGGAGAACGCCGCCATGAAACACGGCGTGCCGCCGGCCAAGTGGACGCGCGAGAACATCGACTACATGCGCAAGCAGCTCAAGCGCCTCGGCCTCGGCTACGACTGGACGCGCGAATTCGCCACCTGCGACCCCGACTACTACCGCTGGGAGCAGTGGCTGTTCACCCGCCTGTTCGACAAGGGCCTGGTGTACAAGAAGACCGCGCCGGTCAACTGGTGCCCCCACGACCTCACGGTGCTGGCCAACGAGCAGGTCATCGAGGGCCGCTGCTGGCGCTGTGACACGCCGGTGGAGCGCCGCGAGATCCCCCAGTACTTCATGAAGATCACCGCCTACGCCGAGGAGCTGCTGGCCGGTCTCGACCAGCTGGACGGCTGGCCCGAAGCAGTACGAACCATGCAGCGCAACTGGATCGGCCGCTCTGAGGGCGTGGAGGTGCTGTTCACAGTGGCCGACAGCGGCGAGGAGCTGCGCGTCTACACCACCCGCCCGGACACCCTGATGGGCGTCAGCTACGTGGCCGTGGCCCCCGAGCACCCGCTGGCCGCCCGCGCCGCGCAAGACAACCCCGAGCTGGCCGCCTTCATCGAGGAATGCGCCAGGATGGAGACCTCCGAGGCGGCCCTGGAGACCATGGAGAAGAAGGGCGTGGCCACCGGCCTCACGGCCATCCACCCCATCAGCGGCGAGCGCGTGCCCGTGTATGCCGCCAACTTCGTGCTCATGGGCTACGGCGAGGGCGCGGTGATGGCGGTGCCTGCCCACGACCAGCGCGACTGGGAGTTCGCGCGCAAATACGGCCTGCCCGTGAAGCAGGTGATCGCCCCGGCCAACGACGAAGCGATCGACCTGTCCCGCCAGGCCTTCACCGCCAAGGGCGTGCTGGTGGACGCCGGCGCGTTCACCGGCCTGACCTCCGAACAGGCCTTCGAGGCCATCGCCGCCCAACTGGAAAAGGCGGGCCGCGGGCGCAAGCGCACCAACTACCGCCTGCGCGACTGGGGCGTGTCGCGCCAGCGCTACTGGGGCGCGCCCATCCCCATCATCAATTGCGAAAAATGCGGCGCGGTGCCGGTGCCGGGAGAGGACCTGCCGGTCGTGCTGCCCGAGGACGTCAGCTTCGACGGCGTCGGCTCGCCCATCAAGAAGATGCCGGAATTCTTCGAGACCACCTGCCCCAAGTGCGGCGGATATGCCTCCCGCGAGACCGACACCTTCGACACCTTCATGGAATCGTCGTGGTACTACGCCCGCTTCGCCTGCCCCGACAACAAGGCTGCCATGCTCGATGAGCGCGCCAAGTACTGGTTGCCCGTGGACCAGTACATCGGCGGCATCGAGCACGCCATCCTGCACCTGCTGTATGCGCGCTTCTTCCACCGGCTGCTGCGCGACGAGGGCCTGGTGCAGGGCGACGAGCCCTTCACCCGCCTGCTCACCCAGGGCATGGTGCTCAAGGACGGCGCCAAGATGTCCAAGTCCAAGGGCAACACCGTGGACCCGCAGGCCCTGATCGACCGCTATGGCGCCGACACCGTGCGCCTGTTCACCATGTTCGCCGCGCCGCCCGAGCAGTCGCTGGAGTGGAACGACGACGCCGTGGAGGGCGCCTCGCGTTTCCTCAAGCGGGTCTGGCGCCTGGTCCACGACGGGGAGCGCCTGCCGGCGCTGCGGCAGTGGGTCGCCGGCGGCGCGCAGATTGACGCCAGCGGTCTGTCCGCCGAACAGAAGAAGCGGCGCGCCGAGATCCACGCCCTGCTGGACCAGGCCGGGCACGACGTGGAGCGCTACCAGTTCAACACCGTGGTGGCGGCGGCGATGAAGATGGTCAACACCCTGGGCCAGATCGAGACCGCCGACGACCCGGTGCTCGCCGAGGGTATCGACTTGCTGTTACGCCTGCTGGCGCCCATCGTGCCGCACATCGCCCACGAACTGTGGCAGGCCCTCGGCCACCCCGGGGCCATCCTCGACGCCCCCTGGCCCCAGGCCGACCCCGAGGCCCTGGTGCGCGACAGCGTGGAACTGGTGGTGCAGGTCAACGGCAAGGTGCGCGGCAAGGTCAGCGTCGCCGCCGACGCCGCCCGCGAGGCCATCGAACGGGCCGCCCTGGCCGACGCCAACGTGCAGCGCTTCACCGAGGGCAAGAAGGTGGTGAAGGTGATCGTGGTGCCGGGGCGATTGGTGAATGTGGTAGTTAAGTAGTCCGTAGGTTGGCGTGAGTGATAACGAACTCCAACGGGTATCGTGCGCGGATTCTCAGCCTTGTTGGTGTAGAGGTTTTTTCTTTTTTGAGAAAGGCTGCGAGTTATTTTTCTTTATCTCGTTACACCGCTCTGCGGTGTAACGGATGAGGGTGGGGTAATTCGCCTTGGGCGAGGTGGCGCGGAGCGGTGTCACACGTGGTTTCCACGGAATCCGGGTCCACACGCCCAACCCCGGAATAAAGTACAATTCCGCCCTATGCACCACCTGCTCATCCTCACCGCCTGCGGCTTCTACCTGCGCGGCAGCGTTACCATCCCGCCCTATCTGAAAACCATCCAGCTGCAGGACGCCAGCCCCGCCACGCGCATCGCGCCGGAACTGGAGCGCGCCCTGAGAGACATCGTCGTCAAGTAGACAGGCGGTCGGAGGCCTGCCGTCTGGCCTGTCCATCCTTACAATCAGCCGCATCGTAAAGTTACGATTGGATGGCGTGAAAACTTGCGATTGGCCGACCGATAAAGTTACGATTGGCCGACATGGCCAATCCTGAAACATATCCCCGCCTGGTAGAGCCGCACCTCGAAGAGGCGCTGGCGGATACACCTGTCGTTTTGATTCACGGGCCGCGACAGTGTGGCAAGACCACATTGGCACGAATGGTGGGTGAGGCAAGGGGGTATGCGTACTTCAGTTTCGATGACGACGTCGTGCTGGCCGCCGCCCGGGAGGACCCGGTGGGCTTTGTCGGTGAACTGCCGGCGCGAGCCATTCTCGATGAGGTGCAGCGGGTTCCCCAGCTGTTCACCGCCCTGAAGAGCGCCGTGGACCGCGACCGCGCACCGGGCCGCTTCCTGCTCACCGGCTCCGCCAACGTGCTGCTGGTACCGAAACTCGCCGATTCCCTGGCAGGGCGCATGGAGATCCTGCGGCTCCACCCCCTGGCCCAGGTGGAGTTGGCGAGGACGCCGCCTGCGTTCCTGAGCGCCCTGTTCGGGGCGGAATTCAAGATGGCGAACTGGCCCCGTCTCGGTGACGAGCTGCCCGAACGGATTGTTGCCGGCGGCTACCCCGCGGCGCTTGCCCGCCCGACGCCACGCCGGCGGGCCGCCTGGTATCGTGATTACATCGAGACACTGGTGCAGCGCGATGTCCGAGACTTGGCGCGTATCCGGCTACTGGACGCCCTGCCACGCCTGCTGACGCTGGCCGCCGGACAGACCGCCCGGCTGCTCAACGTGAGCGATCTGGCTGCGCCCTTCCAGCTCAGCCGACAGACCATACGCGACTACATCACCCTGCTCACACGGGTGTTCCTGCTGGAGGAGTTGCCGTCCTGGCACAGCAACCGCCTGCGGCGCCTGGTCAAGACCCCCAAGCTGCACCTGGGCGACACCGGCCTGGCCTGTGCCTTGATGGGGGTGGACGGGGCGGCGCTGAAGGCCGATCGCGCCTTGCTGGGCCAGCTGCTGGAAACCTTCGTGTTTCAGGAACTGCGCCGCCAGGCCAGCGGCTGGGAACATGCCGTCAACTTCCACCATTTCCGCGACAAGGATGGCGCCGAGGTGGATATCGTGCTGGAAACGAGCGGCCAGCGGGTTGCCGGTGTCGAGGTCAAGGCGGCGGCCACGGTAAGGGCCTCGGATTTCCGGGGGCTGCGCAGACTCAGGCAGGCGGCCGCGCAACGCTTTGCCGGGGGCGTGGTGTTGTACGACGGCGAAGCCACGGTGCCGTTTGGCGATGGGCTGTACGCGGTACCCATCCGTTGTCTTTGGGAGACGTGATGTGGTTGAACCTTGAATTCAGTTTTTTCTCGTTACACCGCTCTGCGGTGTAACGGATGAGGGTGGGGTAATTCGCCTTGGGCGAGGTGGATCGGAGCGCCACGGGATGTGTGACACCGCAGAGCGGTGTCACAAGTCAGAACGCGACCGATGCGGTTCGCAGGTCCACCGTCGAGGCTGATTTCCACGGAATCTGGGTCCATACACCCCTCCCCGGAATAAAGTACAATTCCACCCCATGCGCCACCTGCTCATCCTTACGCTGCTGACGACCCTCACCGCCTGCGGCTTTCACCTGCGTGGCAGTGTCATCATCCCGCCCTATCTGAAAACCATCTACTTGCAGGATGCCCGTCCCGCCACGCGCATCGCGCCGGATCTGAAACGCGCCTTGCAGAACGAAGGCGTCATCGTCACCGACGATGCCGCGCGCGCCAACGCCGTGCTGCGCCTGCAGTCGGAGACCTTCACCCGCCGCGTGCAGGCGGTGGACGCCAGCGGCAAGGCGCAGGAGTATGGCCTGCGGTACGGCGTGACGTTTTCCGTGCTGGGGCCGGACGGCGCCGCGTGGCTGTCCCATGCCAGTGTCTCCGCCTCGCGTGATCTGCGCTTCGACGAGGCCGCGGTGCTGGGCGCCGGCGGCGAGCAGGAGCAGTTGCAGGCGGAGATGCGCGCCGAGGTGGTGCGCGGCATTCTGCGCCAGTTGGCGCGCGTTACACCAGTGGTGGAGGTGGCGCAATGAACCTGCGTGCCGAACAGCTGGCCACGCAGTTGAAGAAGGGCCTGGCGCCGGTCTACCTGATCAGCGGCGACGAGCCCCTGCAACAGGGCGAGGCCTGCGACGCCATCCGCCGCGCGGCGCGCGAACAGGGCTTCGGCGAGCGCCAGGTGATGCATGTCGAGGCCGGCTTCGACTGGAACGCGCTACTGGCCGAGGCCAATGCGCTGTCCCTGTTCGCCGAGCAGAAGCTCATCGAACTGCGCATTCCCAACGGCAAGCCGGGCACGGAGGGCAGCAAGGCCCTGCTGGCCTACCTGGAGCGCCCGCCCGAGGACACGGTGCTGCTGATCATCAGCGGCAAGCTGGACAAGAAGGCCCAGCAGGTCAAGTGGTACAAGGCCGTGGAGCGGGCCGGCGTCACGGTGCAGGTGTGGCCGGTGGACGCCCAGCAGATGCCGGGCTGGATCGAGCAGCGCCTGCGCGCGCGCGGCCTGCAGCCCGAGCCCGGCGCGGCGACCCTGCTGGCCGAACGGGTGGAGGGCAACCTGCTGGCGGCGGCGCAGGAGGTGGAGAAGCTGGTGCTGTCCTGCGACGGCGACGCGCTGAGCGTCGAGCAGGTGGAGGAGGCGGTGGCCAACAGCGCGCGCTTCGACGTCTTCGGCCTGGTGGACACCGCCCTGCTGGGCGACGTGCCGCACCTGATGCGCATGTTCGACGGCCTGCGCGCCGAGGGCGTGGAGCCGCTGGGCGTGCAGTGGGTGCTGGCGCGCGAGATCCGCAGCCTCGCCGAGATGGCCGCGCAGATGCAGGCCGGTGCGCCCATGGATCGCGTCATGGCGCGGGTCTGGGGCAAGCGCAAGGGGCCGGTGCGCGCCGCCCTGCAGCGCCACAACGCCGCCCGCTGGCAGCAACTGCTGCGCCGCGCCGCGCGCGTCGAGCGCCTGGCCAAGGGCGCGCCGGGCAATGCCTGGGACGAATTGTTACAATTGTGCCTGTTGATGGCCGGCGTGCCGCTGTTCCGGCCGGTGGCGGTGGTTTGATTTTCTTGCCACAGAGGCACGGAGACACAGAGAAAGGCTGATCAAAAAATAAAACCACGAAGGCCGCAAAGGTACACAAAGTCTTCAAATGTCTTTCTTCGCGTTCCTTTGCGTCCTTTGCGGTTTCATCTTTTCAGGTTTTCTCTGTGTCTCCGTGCCTCTGTGGTGAACAATCTTTTAATTTGCGGTGACAGGTAAAGACGAATGGACGTGAAACAGTACATGCAGGACCTGGGCCAGCGCGCCCGCGCCGCCTCGCGGGCCATGGCGCGCGCCAACACCGGGGCCAAGAACGATGCCCTGCTGCACATCGCTACGGCACTGGAGGCGGCGCAGGCGGAGCTGATCGCGGAGAACGCCAGGGACCTCGAACAGGGCCGCCGCGACGGCCTCGACGACGCCCTGCTGGACCGCCTGGCGCTGAACGAGGAACGCATCGCCGGCATGGCCGAGGGCCTGCGCCAGATCGCCGCCCTGGCGGACCCGGTGGGCGAGATCAGCGACCTCAACTACCGCCCCTCGGGCATCCAGGTGGGCAAGATGCGTGTGCCGCTGGGGGTGATCGGCATCATCTACGAATCCCGCCCCAACGTCACCGCCGACGCCGCCGCCCTGTGCCTGAAGTCGGGCAATGCCGCCATCCTGCGCGGCGGCTCCGAGGCGCGCCACTCCAACCAGGCCATCGCCGCGGCGATCCATGCCGGGCTGGAGCAGGCCGGCCTGCCGCGCGACGCGGTGCAGGTGGTGGAGACCACCGACCGCGCCGCGGTGGGTGAACTGATCGCCATGCCCGAATACGTGGACGTGATCGTGCCGCGCGGCGGCAAGGGGCTGATCGAGCGCATCTCGCGCGACGCCCGGGTGCCGGTGATCAAGCACCTGCACGGCGTCTGCCACGTCTACATCGACGCCGACGCCGACCTCGACAAGGCCCTGGCCATTGCCTTCAACGCCAAGACTCACCGCTACGGCGTGTGCAACGCCATGGAAACCCTGCTGGTGGACGCCGCGGTGGCCGCCGAGGCGCTGCCGCCGCTGGCGGCGAAATACGCCGAGAAGGGCGTGGAGCTGCGCGGCTGCGCCCGCACCCGCGCCATCCTGCCGGACATCGCCGCCGCCACGGACAGCGACTGGGACGAGGAATACCTCGCGCCGATCCTCGCCATCCGCGTGGTGGACGGCCTCGACGGCGCCATCGATCACCTGCACGCGCACAGCTCCGGGCACACCGAGGCCATCGTCACCGAGAACTACACCAAGGCGCGGCGCTTCCTCGCCGAGGTGGATTCCAGCTCGGTGATGATCAACGCCTCCACGCGCTTCGCCGACGGCTTCGAATACGGTCTCGGCGCCGAGATCGGCATCTCCACCGACAAGATCCACGCCCGTGGCCCGGTGGGCCTGGAGGGGCTGACCTCGCAGAAATTCATCGTCCTCGGCGACGGCCACGTGCGCCAGTGATCGGCGTCTACGGCGGCACCTTCGACCCCGTGCATTTCGGCCACCTGCGCGCCGCGCTGGAGGTCTACCAGGGACTCAAGCTGCGCGAGATGCGCCTGATCCCCTGCTACCGGCCGCCGCACCGCGAGCCGCCGGTGGCCGACGCCCGCGCCCGCCTCACCATGCTGCGCGCGGCGGTGGGCGACGACACCGGCGGCTTCAAGGTCGACAACCGCGAGATGCGCCGCGAGGGGGTGTCTTACATGGTGGACACCCTCGCCGAGCTGCGAGAGGAGATCGGCGACGAGCCCCTGTGCCTGGTGCTGGGCGCGGACGCCTTCGTGCAGCTGCACACCTGGCACCGCTGGGAGGCGATCACCGCGCTCACGCACCTCATCGTCACCCATCGCCCCGGCTGGTCGCTGGAGGTGGGCGATCTCGACCCGGCCCTGGCGCGGCTGTGGCGCTCGGCCCGGGTCGGCGATGCGGGCGAACTGGCGGCGGCCCCGGCGGGGCGCATCCTGCAATTCGCCATCACGGCGCTGGACATCTCGGCGACGCGCATCCGCGCGATGGTGGCAAGGGGCGAGAGCCCGCGATTTCTGCTGCCGGAGAAGGTCTGGAACCTGATCCGTCTGCAGGGCCTGTACCACATCAAGAGAGACGTAGATGAACACTGAAGAACTGACCACCCTGGTGGTGGACGCCCTCGAAGACCTCAAGGCGGTGGACCTGCACGTCATCGACGTGCGCGACAAGACCAGCATCACCGACGTGATGGTGATCGCCACCGGCACCTCCAGCCGGCACGTCAAGTCGCTGGCCGACAACGTGGTGTTGAAGGCCAAGAAGGCCGGCCAGCAGCCCCTGGGCGAGGAGGGCCTGGACGCCGGCGAATGGGCGCTGATCGACCTCGGCGACGTGGTGGTGCACGTGATGCAGCCCGAGGTGCGGGATTTCTATCAGCTGGAAAAGCTGTGGGAGACGGACGAGCAGTCTGCCGATGCGGCGGGCTAGGCGTCTGTCGTGCGCATCCACCTGATCGCCGTGGGCACCCGGATGCCCGCCTGGGTGAGCCAGGGCTTCGAGGAATATGCCCGCCGCCTGCCGGCCGATTGCGCCCTGCGGCTGGTGGAGGTGCCCGCCGGCAAGCGCGGCAAGAACGCCGATATCGCGCGCATCACCCGTGACGAGGGCGAGCGCACCCTGGCGGCCATCCCCAAGGGCGCGCGGGTGGTGGCGCTGGACGTGCAGGGGCGGGCCTGGAGCACCGAGCAGCTGTCCGGGCGGCTCGACGACTGGCGGCACGACGGCCGCGACGTTGCCCTGCTGGTGGGTGGCCCCGAGGGGCTGGCGGCGGACTGCCTGTCGCGCGCCGAGCAGCGCTGGTCGCTGTCGCCACTGACCCTGCCGCACCCCCTGGTGCGCATCGTCGTCGCCGAACAGCTGTACCGCGCCTGGAGCCTCCTCAACAACCACCCCTATCACCGCTGAGCCATGGCGGCGGACATCCCCCAGGTCTACCTCGCCTCGTCCTCGCCGCGCCGCCGCGAGCTGCTGGATCAGCTTCGCGTGCGCTTTGCCGTGGTGACCCAGGACGCGCCGGAGGAACATGCCCCCGGCGAAACACCCGAGGCCTTCGTGCGGCGCCTGGCGCTGGAAAAGGCCCGGGCGGGCTGGCGGGGTCTGCCGGCCGGCGCCGCGCGGCGGCCGGTGCTGGGGGCCGATACCGTAGTGGTGGTGGATGACGACATCCTGGGCAAGCCGGCCGGCCGCGAGGATGCCCTGGCGATGCTGGCGCGGCTGTCCGGGCGCGCGCACCGGGTGCTGTCGGCGGTGGCCTGCGTCCATGCCGTGACCGAGGGGGGAGAACTCCGGCAAAGACTAGGGCAATATAGGACCTCGGTGCGCCTCAGCGAGAGCCGGGTATGGTTTCGCCCCATCGACGCCCGCGAGCGTGCCGCCTACTGGGCCAGCGGCGAGCCCGCCGGCAAGGCCGGGGCCTACGCCATCCAGGGCCTCGGCGCCATCTTCGTCGAACGCCTGGAAGGCAGCTATTCCGGCGTCATGGGCCTGCCCCTGTTCGAGACCGCTGAACTGCTGCGGGCCTGCGGCATCCAACTGCTGCCGGTTACGGGTAACTGACTGGTTCACCACAGAGGCGCGGAGACACGGAGAAAAGCCTTTTGATTTCTCGCCAAGGCGCAGCGTGCGCAAAGAAAAGACATGAATTTTTCCAATCTTTGCGCGCTCTGCGCCTTGGCGAGAGACAAAATTCCCTGTTCTCTGTGCCTTCGTGTCTCTGTGGTGAAATAGTTAAGCATGCAACCTGGCCATTTCGATGAAGGCCCCCTGACCGTCGGACCATATTCAAGGACACCACAACAAGCAATGAGCGAAGAGATCCTGATCAATGTCACCCCCCGCGAGACCCGCGTGGCGATGGTGGAGAACGGCGTGCTGCAGGAGGTGTTCATCGAGCGCGCCAGCCGCCTCGGCCTGGTGGGCAACATCTACAAGGGCAAGGTGCAGCGGGTGCTGCCGGGCATGCAGGCGGCCTTTGTCGACATCGGCCTGGAACGCACCGCCTTTCTGCATGCCTCCGACATCTTCCAGGGCAACGGCGGCGAGAAGAAGGAAGACAACATCCTCAACCTGGTGCGTCAGGGCCAGGAGGTGCTGGTGCAGGTGGTCAAGGACCCCCTCGGCACCAAGGGTGCGCGGCTCACCACGCATCTGTCCATCGCCGCGCGCTTTCTGGTGTTCATGCCGGGGCAGGAGCACATCGGCGTATCGCAGAAGATCGAGGGCGAGGATGAGCGCCAGCACCTGCGTGAAATCATCACCGGACTGGTGAAGGAGATCGGCCAGGGCGGTTACATCGTGCGCACCGTGGCCGAGCGCATGAGCGAGGCCGAGCTGCGCTCCGACATGGAGTTCCTGCACAAGATGTGGGCCGAGATCCAGGAGCGCGCCGCCAGCGCGCCGGCGGGCTCGCTGGTCCACGAGGACCTGCGCCTGCTGATGCGCACCATGCGCGACCAGGTGGGCGCAGAGGTGGAAAAGGTGCGCATCGACTCGCGCGAGAACTTTGAAAAGGTGCTCAAGTTCGCCAGCAAGTTCATCCCCGAGCTGGCGCCGCGCATCGAATACTACCCCGGCGAACGGCCCATCTTCGATCTCTACAACATCGAGGACGAGATCCAGAAGGCCCTGGGGCGCAAGGTGCAGCTCAAGTCCGGCGGCTACCTGATCATCGACCAGACCGAGGCCATGACCACCATCGACGTCAACACCGGCGCCTTCGTCGGCCACCGCAACCTGGAAGAGACCATCTTCAAGACCAACCTGGAGGCCACCCAGGCCATCGCCCGCCAGCTGCGCCTGCGCAACCTGGGCGGCATCATCATCCTCGATTTCATCGACATGTCCGAGCCGGAACACCGCGCCCAGGTGATGCGCGCGCTGGAGCGCAGCCTGGAGCGGGATCGCGCCAAGAGCCACATCTGCGAGGTCTCCGGCCTGGGGCTGGTGGAGATGACCCGCAAGCGCACCCGCGAGAGCCTGGAACACGTGCTCTGCGAGCCCTGCCCGACCTGCGAGGGGCGCGGCTCGGTGCGCACCGCGGAGACGGTGTGCTACGAGATCTTCCGTGAACTGTTGCGCGAGGCGCGCCAGTTCGATGCGCAGCAGTTTCTGGTGCTGGCCTCACAGGAAGTGGTGGACATCATGCTGGACGAGGAATCCACCAGCGTTGCCGAGCTGGAAGAATTCATCGGCAAGCCGATCCGTTTTCAGGTCGAATCCCTGTATACCCAGGAACAGTTCGATGTGGTGTTGCTGTAAATCCGTCCGCGCGTCTGTCGTCGTAGCGTGAAGATTTTTCTGTCTATTCTCCGTTATACCTGGGTTACCGCCTGGTACACCATCGCCACCCTGGTAGTGCTGCTGGCGGTGCTGTTCAGTGGCATGCGCCTGTTGCTGCCCCATGCGGTGGACTATCGCGACGAGATTCAGGGCGAGTTGTCGCGCTATATCGGCCAGCCCGTGCATATCGACAGCCTGGACGCCGAGTGGCGGGGCCTGGAGCCGTCGCTGGTGTTGAAGGACGTCACCCTGCTGGATGCTAGCGCTGACACGGAGGTGCTGCAGCTCAGGAAGGTCCGTCTCGGCCTGGACTGGCTGGCCTCCCTTGCCCTGCGCGAGGTGGTGTTCAGCGGCATCACCCTGGTCGGTCTCGACCTGACGCTGACCAAGTTCGCCGATGGCCATGTTGCCTTGCAGGGCCTGGCGGACGGGGGCGGCGAGCAGGACCTGGATGCCGTGACGGCGTGGCTGTTTTCCCAGGGCGAGCTGCGTATCGAGGACAGCAGGCTCACCTGGATCGATCAGCGCCTGGCCAATTCGCCGCGGCTGAAATTGGCGGATGTCAACATCCTGCTGCGCAATGCGGGCGACAGACACTGGCTCGATGTCTCGCTCTCGTTGCCGGCGCAGGCCGGCGAGTCGTTGAGTCTGGCGGTGGAGATGCAGGGCGATCCGCTGAATCCCATCAAAGGCCGCGAGACGCGCATCTACATCGAAGGCAAGGCGATCAATGTTGCCAGGCTTGTGCCCGGCTTGCAGGTCTCCGGTATCGAGATCGGTGTTGAAGATGCCGATTTCCAGTTATGGATGGATTGGCGAAATGGCGATATCCACAAGGTGCAGGGAAGCGCCGATCTGAAGTCGATCACGCTTGCCAGCGGCCAGGGCAGGGCGCGGACGCGGCATTTCATGGAGCAACTCGCCGGGCGGATACGCTGGCAGAAACAGGCCGCGGGCTGGCGTTTCGATGGCGGCGACATGGTCCTCGCCGATGGCGAGGGCCTCTGGCTGCCGAGCCGGGTGTCGCTGTCCTACCGGCAGGATGAGGCCCGTGACGGGGCGGCGGAGCCATTGCCGGCGCATATGGCGCTGGCGGCCAGCTTCCTGCGTCTCGATCCATTGAGCGAGCTGCTGCCTGTTCTCGATGCCGTCTTGCCTCAGCCTGACGAGGGGCAGCCGCCCGCGCGGAAACTGCTGCAGGCCCTGCAGACGATGCAGCCCCGCGGCGAGGTCTACGACCTGCGTGCGAGCTGGCAGGGCGGCAGTGAACCCCGCTTGCGCAGTTATGCCCGCTTTGAAGGTTTCGACAGCAAGGCCTGGAACGACGTGCCGTCGGTCAGTGATGCCGCGGGACAGCTGTGGCTGCAAGACCACGCCGGACAGGTGCAGATCGAACGCGCGGCGCTGACGGTGGATCTGCCCAGGCTGTTTCGCGCCCCCCTGCCGCTGGACTATCTCAGCGGGCAGATCGCCTGGCGGACGGGCGTCGATGACTGGCAGCTGATGGCCCGCAACCTGCGGGCCGGGAATCAGGACATTCGCACCCGCACCACGCTGGATCTGCACAAGACGGCGGATCAGCCTTCCCCCTTCATATCCCTGGTGGCGAATTTTTCCGAGGGCGATGGCAGCCAGGTGCCGCGCTATCTCCCCGTCGGCATCATGGGCCGGCACACGGTGGACTGGCTGGACCATGCCATCAAGGGCGGGCGCGTCAGCAGCGGCGGGGTGATCCTGCATGGCCGCCTGTCGGACTTTCCCTATGATGACGGCAATGGCCGTTTCGAGGTGCGTTTCCAGGCCGAGGATGCCCGGCTGGACTATGCCGAGGGCTGGCCCCCGATTGCCGATATCGGCGCCGAGGTGGTGTTCCGCAGCCGCGGCATGGAGATCACCGCCGAACGCGGCAGGATCTTCCACTCGGCTATTCGCTGGGCAAAGGTCGCCATCGAGGACCTGCGGGCCACATCGGTGGTGGTTACGGTGCGGGGCGATATCGAGGGACCGACCCAGGAAAAGCTGGACTATCTGAGGCAAAGCCCGCCGTTGAAGCAGAAGTTTGGCCAGTACCTGGACATCCTGCGGGTGGAAGGCCGCAGCCTGTTGAGCCTGGACATGGCCCTGCCGATCCAGGAAATGGCGCAAAGCCGGGTCACTGGGGCGGTGCAAATGGACGACAATGCCCTGTTCGTCTCGCCCCTGGGCGAGGTGCTGAGCCATGCCCGGGGCAGGTTGCGCTTTTCCGCCGACGGCCTGCGGGCAGAAGGCATGACGGCCGATCTGCTGGGACAGCCGGTGGACCTCAACATCTCTCCCACCGCCAGTGGTCAGACCCGGGTGCACGCCACGGGGCGCTTCGATGCCGTCGACCTCAGCCGCCGCTATTTGCCCCAGGTGTCCGATCTCCTCGAGGGGGGCAGTGACTGGGACATCAGCCTGGACGTGCCCATGGGCGGCCATTCGCAGACGCCGCCGGCGACGGTGTTGCGGGTGAAGAGCAGCCTGCGGGGGGTGGCGTCGCGCCTGCCCTCGCCATTGGCCAAAGCGGCGGATGATTTACTGCCATTGACGCTGCAGGTGAATTTTCCGCCGGGGAAGGAGCCGTTGCTGCGCCTGGCCTATGGCGGCTTTCTGTCCGGCATCTTCGAGTTTGGCGAGGGCGGGCCCATGGGCCTGCATCGCGGCGAATTGCGCTTCAATACCGATACGGCGGTGCTGCCCGGGCAGCCGGGGCTGCGCATCGTGGGCTGGCTGGACAGGTTTTCCCTCGACGACTGGGGCAGCATCCTGGGTGGCGATGGAAACAGCGCCGGCTGGCTGCTGTCCACGGACCTGGCGGTGCGCGAGGCGGAGGTGTTCGGCCAGACCCTGCACAACCTGAAACTGAAGGTGGTGCCGGAGGAGTGGTACTGGCAGGCCCGGGTGGAGAGCCGGGAGCTGCGCGGTCTGCTGCGCATCCCCCGTGGCGACGTGCACCGGCCGCTGGTGGTGGAGCTGGACTATTGCCGGCTCGATTCCCTGCATTTTTCGGCCGACCCCGAGGCCTCGCTGGATCCCCGCCGCCTGCCGCCGCTCAAGGTACGCATCGCCGACCTGCGCTACGAACAGTACCGCTATGGCGGCCTGCAGCTGGAAACCCTGCCGGTGCACAACGGCCTGAAGATCAAGCAGCTGCTGCTGACGCCCAAGAAGACGCGACTGACCGCCGAGGGTGGCTGGTTCGTGCAGGGCGGCAAGCCCTATACCAAGGTCGATGTACGGATCGAGAGCAAGGATGTCGAAGAGACCCTGCGGGTATTCGGCTACCTGGACAGCATTCGCAGCGGCAAGGGGACGGTGAAGCTGTCGTTACAGTGGCCGGGGTCGCCGGCGGCGCTGGCTGAGAACCTGGAACTGGTGCGTGGCCGCGTCGACATGGACCTGCGCGACGGCCAGCTGCTGGAGGTGGATCCGGGCGCCGGCCGCCTGTTTGGCCTGTTGAGCCTGCAGACCCTGCCGCGGCGCCTGTTGCTGGACTTCGCCGATGTATTCCGCGAGGGCTTCCGCTTCGATCGCATCCGTGGTGATTTCCTGATCGAGGACGGTGACGCCTACACCAGCAATCTCTACATGGTGGGGCCGGCGGCGCGGGTGGATATCACCGGGCGCACGGGCCTGGTGGCGAAGGACTACGACCAGCTGGTGACGGTGACGCCAAAGGTTTCGGAGACGCTGCCGCTGATAGGGGCATTGGCGCTCACGCCGCAGATCGGCGCGGCGATCCTGTTCGTGCAGAAGATCATGGAGCCACAGATCAACAAGGCCACGCAGACGAAATACAGCATCACCGGCCCGTGGACGGCGCCGAAGGTCGTCAAGCTGAAATAGGCGGATCGTGGCGGGGAGCGTGAAGGCGTGAGTGTTTTTGCTGTCTTTCCAGGATGTTATGCTAACGGTTCGAGGAATTCCCTTGCTCACCCCACCCGCCGGGAAGGCGGTAAATACCAACCAGGACATGCTATGCATAAAGTGGCGGCAATCCAGATGGCTTCCGGGCCCAACGTCAATGCAAACCTCATCGAGGCCGGGCGCCTGATCGCCATGGCCGCGGATGCCGGCGCGGCGTTGGTGGTGTTGCCGGAAAACTTCGCCATCATGGGCCTGTCGGAGTTCGACAAGGTCAAGATCCGCGAGGCCGATGGCCAGGGTCCGATCCAGGCCTTCCTCAATGAACAGGCCGCCAGGCATGGCGTGTGGCTGGTGGGCGGCACCGTGCCGCTGGCCGCGCACGATGCCGACAAGGTGCGCAGCGCCTGCCTGCTCATCGACGACCAGGGCAACCGCGTCGCCCGCTATGACAAGATCCACCTGTTCGATGTCGAGCTGCCGGACAATGGCGAACGTTATGTGGAGTCGGAGACCATCGAGGAGGGCGATCAGGTGGTGGTGGTGGATACGCCATTCGGCCGCCTGGGCCTGGCCATCTGCTATGACCTGCGTTTTCCGGAGCTGTTTCGCCGCATGCAGGCCCAGGGCGTCGACATCATCGCCATACCCTCGGCCTTCACCGCCATCACCGGCAAGGCCCACTGGGAGACCCTGGTGCGGGCGCGGGCGATCGAGAACCTGAGTTACGTGATTGCCGCCGCGCAGGGCGGCTATCACGTCAATGGCCGCGAGACCCATGGCGACAGCATGATCATCGACCCCTGGGGGCGAGTGCTGGATCGCCTGGCCAGTGGCTCCGGCTTCGTGCTGGCCGAACTGGACATGGGCAACCTGGCGTCCACGCGGCGTAATTTCCCGGTGCTGGAGCACCGCCACATGCATTGCGTGGCGGACTGAGGCCGCGGCCGAGCGCGTTTTTCTGCTGTTTCCCGCCAGCCCGGCGCGGCTGGCGATGCTATCCCTGAGCGCTGTTTTCGTTCAGCGTCTGATCGCGTAGCTGGCGCACCTGGCGGGCGCATTTTCCGCACTGGCCGGAGCAGCCAAGGCGGTCGCGCAGGCCGCGCATGCTGGTGGTGCCGTCCTCGACGGCGCCGCGGATGTCGGTGTCGGTCACGGCCTTGCAGATGCAGACGTACATGGTTGACCTCCTTTTGGTCTTTTTCCCGTTCTCGTTGTCATCACTCTAAATCTAAATGCGAATGATTGTCAATAAGGGTCTGCGCCCGGCCACCTGCTGTATCCACACTGGTATTTTTCCTTGGCCTGACGCAGACTACGGGGCTTCCAATCCTCGGATGCCCCGGGCGGACCCGGCCGCATCGTGACCCAAGGGAGCTCTGCATGAAAGGTGACGCCAAGGCCATCGAGTCTCTGAATCGCGTACTGAAGCAGGCGCTGACGGCCATCAACCAGCATTTTCTGCATGCGCGCATCTACCGCCACCAGGGGCTGGGCCGCCTCGATGAGCGGGTCTACAAGCATTCCATCATCGACATGAAGCAGGCCGACGATCTGGTCGAACGCATCCTGTTCCTCGAAGGTCTGCCCAACCTGCAGGACCTGGGCAAGCTGAACATCGGCGAACACGCCGGCGAGATGCTGCAATGCGATCTGGCGATGAATCTGCAGCACCGCGAACTGTTGCTGGAGGCCATTACGGTGTGTGAGGCGCAGGCGGATTTCGTCAGCCGTGACCTGCTGCGGGGCCACCTGGCGAAGCGCGAGGCGATCATCGACTGGCTGGAGACCCAGCAACAGCTGATGGCCGAACTCGGCGCGGAAAATTATCAGCAGTCACAACTTTAATCAGACCTGAACCTACGGATTCAGGTCAGAGATATTCAATGAGGGGAAAACCGGCATGAAGGGTGAGCAAAGGGTCATCGACGTTCTGAACCAGCTGCTGGCCGGCGAGCTGGCCGCCATGGACCAGTATTTCATTCATTCGCGCATGTACGAGGACTGGGGACTGACGAAACTGCATGAGCGGATTGCCCACGAGATGGAGGACGAAACCGGCCACGCCGCCAGCCTCATCGAGCGCATCCTGTTCCTCGGCGGCACGCCGGATCTGGCCACGCGCAGCGGCCTCAACATCGGCAAGGACGTGCCACAGATGCTCTGCAACGACCTCGAGCTGGAGTATGCGGTGGTCGCGGCGCTCAAGTCGGCCATCGCCCTGTGCGAGGAATGCCGCGACTATCAGACGCGCGCCATGCTGGAAGAGATGCTCAGGGACACCGAGGAAGACCACGCCTACTGGCTGGAAAAACAACTGGGCCTGATCGACAAGATCGGCCTGCAGAACTTCCTGCAATCGCAGATGTAACTCTGGCCCCGCCGGTTATGGCCGGCGGGGACCTCTCCCGTCACACCCCCCTTGCCCCCTTGCGGCGTCTTCTGGCGCATGCTCCCGCCGTTTGCTGCGTGGGTGCCAGCCCGGCGAGATAGCGGCTGCAATTCTTCTGACACAGCGCTCGCACGCAGCGGCGGGATTCGCCATCCAGGCAGCGAAAGTCGGCCGCGCAGAGTTGCCGTGAGGCCAGCAGTCGGGCCAGCTGTTCGGCGTCGATCTCGAGCCGGACGCGCCCGGCCGGGTGTTGTTGCGGAAGGGGAAGTGTGTGTGTGGACATGAAAAGCCTCCTCGATAAGCGTATTGCCTGAATCCACGGATTCAGCTGTCGATCCTGTGGCTGGCTACCTTTGCCGGGAGGCGTGGGGGCTGGCGGTGGGGTTGTGCCGGGCGATGGGTCCTACTTGGTCAGAATCAGTTTTCCCTGCCGGGTGATGCGCAGGCGATAGGCCTGGCCGGCATGCTCGATGCAGATCTCCCGTTGCCCCTGGAACAGTTGCTGGCTGTCGATGCGGAAGGTCCCGCTGGCCGCAGCGGCCGCGTTCGCGCCTGTTGTCTCTTTCCTCATGTTGAACCTCATATGCCTGTGCGATGTGCTGCGTGCGGTTATTGCCTCTCTTTGCTGTCCATCATAGGCATTCCTGCCGGACTGTCAATACGAATAAGAATGATTCCTATTTACTTTCTGTTCGCGTGCGGCCATAATTCCCCTCAGCCAGCCACGGGCGCTCTGATTGCGAGGGCCATTGCCAGCCAGTAACGCCGCCCGGCCACAGGAGCCGGCGTGGAACGACAATGTTTGTGGGAGATTTCTGAAGTGAACAATCAACGCTATCTGCTCCGCAGCGCCATCGCCGCTGCCACCCTGAGCATGACCCTGCCGGCTGGCGCCGCAGACGAGGAAGCCGGGAAGGACGAAGATGCCGCCAAGGTGCTGGACAAGGTCATGGTGATCGGCAATCCGGCCAACATCGATGAAATGCCGGGCTCGGCCTATTCCGTCACCACCGAGGATATCCGTGAACAGAACTATGACGACGTGAGTCAGGTGCTGCGCAAGGTGCCGGGCGTGACCGTGCGCAGCGAGTTCGGCTATGGGCTTTTACCCAGCATTAGCCTGAGGGGCGTGGACACCACGCGCAGCGCCAAGGTGACCATCATGGAAGACGGCGTGCTCACCGCGCCGGCCCCCTATTCCGCGCCCGCGGCCTATTATGCGCCCACCATAGGCCGCATGAGCGGCTTGGAGATCCTCAAAGGCTCCAGCCAGGTAAAGTATGGCCCCCACACCACCGGCGGTGTCATCAACTACCTGTCCACCCCTATCCCCACCCGGGAGACCGCCTACCTGAAGTCGTCCTACGGCAGTTTCGGTGACCAGCGCACCCACGCCTATTTTGGCAACACCCTCAGCACCGGTGCGGGTCAGGTGGGTTTTCTGCTGGAAGGCTACTTTCGCAAGAACGACGGCTACAAGACCATTGACCTGGCCCCCGACTTCCGTGACGGCGACAATACCGGTTTTACCAAGGCAGAGCCTATGATCAAGCTCTCCTGGGAACCCGATACCGCCATCTACCAGCGTCTGGAGTTCAAGTACGGCAGCTCCGATCTGGACGCCAACGAGACCTACCTGGGTCTGAGCGAGGCCGACTTCGCGGCCGACCCCTACCGGCGTTATGCGGCCAGTCGTTTCGACAACATCAAGACCAAGCAGAAACGCAGCTACCTGCGCTACGCCGTGGCGCCCTCGGATGACCTGGACATCATCGCCACCCTGTACCGGAACACCTTTTGGCGCAACTGGTACAAGCTCAAGGATCTGCGCGATGTCGGTGGCATACCTGGCAATAACTATAGCCTTTCCTCCGCCTTGGCCGGGGCTGGGGGTGGCGAAGGGCTGAACTGCCTGAAGGGCGAGCTGGCTTGTACCCTGCGTATACGCGCCAACAACCGTGACTATGAGGCCCAGGGCGTCGACGTGATGAGCTATTACCGCTTCGCCATCGGTGCGGCAGAGCATGAGATCGCCGCTGGCATCCGCTTCAACCAGGATCAGATCACCCGCTTCCAGTGGGACGATCTCTATTCACAACTGCTCAACGGCGCCATCGACGACATGACCCCTGGCACCCCCGGTGGCGCGGGAGACCGCCTGCAGAAGACCGATGCCTTTGCCGTGTTCGTGCAGGACACCATCAAGGCTGGCGCCTGGGGCTTTACACCGGGCATCCGTGCAGAGCAGTTGGAACAGACCTATATCGAAGACTACGCCGGTGTCGAGGCTCCCCCAGAAACCAAGACCAATACCATGAACCTGTGGGCCGCCAGCCTGGGCGTCACCTACAAGTTCAATGATTCCTGGGTCGGTTTCGGCAGCGTCAACCGGGGTTTCTCGCCACCCAGCCCCAAGAGCGCCACCAGCGGTTTCAACGAAGAAACCAGCCTGGCCTACGAACTGGGCGCGCGCTACACCAATACCAGCCAAGCCCTGGCGGTGGAGGCGGTGGCCTTCAGAACGGATTTCCGCGACATGATCGCGATCGACAACATTGGCGGTACCGGCACGGGTACGGCAACGAATTTTGGCAAGGTGCGCAGCTATGGCCTGGAACTCTCCAGCCAGTACGACGCCGGTATCGCCAACGGCTGGGCACTGCGCAACCCCTGGTTCCTCACCGCCACCTACACCAACGCCACCCAGCAGAATACCGCATATTCCGATGATCCGGAGTCCATCTTCAGTTATGGCAAGGCCGGCAACCAGGTGCCCTATATTCCTGAGTGGGTGTTCAGCCTGGGAACAGGTATCGATTCCGGTCGCTGGGGCGGCAATCTCAGCGGCAGCTACGTCAGCGAGACCTTCGCCACCGCCAACAATGTGCGCGACCAGCGTAATGGCGAAAACCCAAGGGAACCCGATGCCCGTTTCGGTGTAACCGACGCCTACTTCGTGGCCGATCTTTCCGTCTTCTACCAGATTCGCCAGGGTGCGAAGCTGTTCGGTGGTATTCAGAACCTCGGCAATGTCAGTTATGTCGTCTCGCGTCAGCCGGAAGGTCCGCGTCCCGGCATGCCGCTGTTCGCCTATGCCGGCCTGGAGATGGCGCTCTGATCCGCGCCCGTTTTTGAAACCGGGTGGCGCGCCGGCCGGCGCGCCATCCACTGACTGGAAAAAGCAACGATGTACGAACTCTTTCAACAGGGCGGGGCGGTGATGTATGTACTGCTGCTCATGTCCGTGCTCGCCACCGCCATCATTCTGTTGAAACTGTACCAGTTTTCCCGCAGCGGCCTGCGCCGCGTGGCCTTCGTCGACGAGGTGGTGGAGAGCCTGCAACGCGGCCAGCATGAGAAGGCCTTGCAGAGCCTGCGTCGGCAGAAGAGTCCGGTGGCGCGGGTGCTGGAGAGCGCCGTCGCCTGCGGCGCCGACCCGGCCATGTCGGCCGGTGATGTGGAGGCGGAGGTGAGTCGCGTCGGCAGCGCGCAGATCCGCGCCCTGGAGTCCTGGCTGCGCGGCCTGTCCTCCATCGCCCATCTGAGCCCGCTGCTGGGCCTGCTGGGCACGGTCACCGGCATGATCGCCGCCTTCATGAATCTCGAGGCGGCCGGCACCCGGGTCGATCCCTCGATTCTCTCCGGCGGCATCTGGGAGGCCCTGCTCACCACCGCCTTCGGCCTCACCGTGGCGATTCCCGCCATGGCGGCCTTTTATTATCTGGAAGGGGAGGTCGACCACGTGCGCGCCGCCATGAAGGACGCCAGCATTCGCGTGCTGCGCCTGTTCGGCAAGAGCCCCCACGTCGATTCACGTGACGACGCACGCATCGAGGACGAGACCCATGGACTTTGAGGGACGCGCGCGCATCCATTCCCACCTGGACATCGCGCCGCTGATCGACATCGTGTTTCTGCTGCTGGTGTTCTTCATGCTCACCAGCACCTTTCTGGTGCCCGAGGCCATCGAACTGGAGCTTCCGGAATCGAGTAGCGCCACGGTCACTGATGTCACGCCCATCGTCATATCGCTGAACGAGAATGGCGACCTGGCCCTCAACGGCGAGCGTATCGAGATGGGGCGATTGCGTGGCGCCGTCGAGGCCCTGCTGAAGGCCGATGCCGATGCCGCCATCACCCTGAAGAGTGATGCCCGCACCGAGGTGCAGCAACTGCTGGCGGTGATGGACGAGATCCGCGCCGCCGGCGGCACCGACGTGGCCCTGGCGACCTTGCAGAAATAGGCCGCGCCGTGACCATCACCCGCCTGCACATGAGCGTGACACTGGCCCTGGCCCTGGCCCTGCACGGGGCCCTGGCGATGTGGCTCGTGCCGCCACAGGCGAGCCCGCCAGAGCCGCCGCCCGAGGCGCCCCTGCGCATCAACCTGCTGGCGATGGTGGCGGAGGAGACGGTCAGCGCCGAGCCGCCGCCCGCGCCTCGGCCCCCGCCGGAGCCGGTTCCCAAGAAGGAGCCGCCGCCCCCTCCGCCCAAGCCGGAGCCCAAGCCGGAGCCCAAACCGGAGCCCAAACCGGAGCCCAAACCGGAGCCCAAACCGGAGCCCAAGCCGGAGCCCGTTCCCGAACCCCTGCCTGAGCCGCCGCCACCCGCGCCGCCGCGCGAGCCGGTGGTCGAGACCGTGCCGGAGCCCGCGCCGCCGCCCGTGGCGGCGCCGACCAGCACGCCGCCGGATGCCATCGCCACCGCGCGCTACGAACAGCTACTGGTGGCCTGGCTGGAAAAGCACAAGAAATACCCGCGCCGCGCCAAGCGGCTGCGCATCGAAGGGGAGGGGATGTTGCGGATTCGCATCGACCGTGGCGGTCAGCTATTGCTGGTCGAGCTGGAAAAACGCACCGGCAACCGCTTCCTCGACAAGGGCGCGCTGGCCATGGCGCAGCGCGCCAATCCGTTTCCGCCCATGCCGGACAGCGATCCGCGCGCGGAGCTGGAATTCCGCGTGCCGGTGGCCTTCCGGCTCAATTGAGGCGTTGTTTTCGCAGGCTGGGTAGTGCCCACCCTACCCGGATGGCTGTCCGTCGGTGTCTTCTTCCATCAATTCACGCAGATAACGAAACAGCAGGCGCGCCGAGCGCGGCGGCTTGTTGGCCAGCTTTTCCTTCCCGGCGTTGCGCAGCAGTTGGCGCAGGTACTGGCGGTCCACCGCCGGGTGCCGCGCCACCAGTTCCTCCAGCACGTGATCACCTTCCTCCAGCAGCCGGTCGCGCCAGCGTTCGATGCGGTGCAGCTGCGCCGCGGCCTGGCGTGACTGGCCGCGCAGGGCGTCCAGCCTTTCGCGGATCGGCGCGGGATCGACGTCGCGCATTACCCGCCCCACGTACTGCAGCTGGCGCTTGAGGGCGCCGCGGCTGTGGATGCGCCGCGCCTCCACCACCGCGTCGTGCAGGGTCTCGGGCAGGTCGTCGAACTTCTTGAACTGCTCCGGGCTGAGGCTGACCAGCTCCTCGCCGAGGGCCTGCAGGGCGTGCATCTCGCGCTTGCGCTGCGATTTGCTCTTGGGCGCTTCGTTGTGCGCGTCGTTGTCGTCGATGCCTGTGCTCATGACTCTTATATCCCCTTGCCGCCTACAGCAGCACCTGTTCGATGCCGCCCTGCTTGACGTCTTCGACGAATTTCCGCTGCCAGTCGTCACCGAGCCGGCCGCGCGCCACTTCGACGACGATGTAGTCCGTCTCCAGGCCGGTGTCGTCGGCGTAACGCGACAGGCCCTGCACGCAAGCGGGGCAGGAGGTGAGCATCTTCACGTTGCCGTCCTTTGCCTTCGGCGCGCCGGTGAGCTGCTCGATGCCCTTGTGCAGTTCCTCCTGCTTGCGGTAGCGCAGCTGGGTGGCGATGTCCGGGCGCGAGACGGCGAAGGTGCCGGCCTCGCCACAGCAGCGGTCGGAGAGCTGCACGTCCTTGCCCAGCAGCTCGCCGGCCACGCCCAGCGGGGCGTAGGTCTTCATGGGTTCGTGACAGGGGGCGTGGTAGAGGTACTGGCGGCCCTCGATGCCTTCCATCTTCACGCCCTTCTCCATCAGGTATTCGTGGATGTCCAGCAGCCGGCAGCCGGGGAAGATCTGTTGGAAGCGGTACTTCTGCAACTGGTCCATGCAGGTGCCGCAGGAGACGATGACGGTCTTGATGTCGAGGTAGTTGAGGGTGTTGGCGACGCGGTGGAACAGCACCTGGTTGTTCACCGACAGCGCCTGGCCCTTCTGTTCGTCGCCGGTGGCGTTCTGCGGGTAGCCGCAGCACAGGTAGCCCGGCGGCAGCACGGTCTGCACGCCGGTCTCGTAGAGCATCGCCAGGGTGGCCATGCCGACCTGGCTGAACAGGCGCTCGGAGCCGCAGCCGGGGAAGTAGAATACCGCCTCGGAATTTTCATCGACCCGGGCCGGATCGCGCAGGATGGGCACGTTCTTGTCGTCTTCCAGGCCCAGGGTCTGGCGCATGGTCTGCGCCGGCAGGCTGGCGGGCAGGGGCTTGCGCACGAAGTTGACCACGTGCTCCTGCAGCGTCGGCTTGCCGTTGGTGGCCTTGGGCCGTTTGCCATTGGTGAGCAGCTTGAAGCGCCTGGCCAGCCGGTGGCCGAGGCGCTGGCCCTTGAAGCCCCATTGCAGCAGGGCCTTGTACATGAGCTTGATGGTGCGCGGGTCGCTGGCGTTGAGGTAGGCCATGGAGGCGCGCGTGGCGAGGCCGGTGCGTTTCTTGCCGAAGGCCTTGAGCAGCTTGCGCATGCGCACCGAGACGTCGCCGAAGTCGATGTCCACGGGGCAGGGGTTGTAGCACTTGTGGCACACCGTGCAGTGATCGGCGACGTCGTTCATCTCGTCGAAGTGGCGCAGGGAGATGCCGCGCCGGGTCTGCTCCTCGTACAGGAAGGCCTCGATGATCAGGCCGGTGGCGAGGATCTTGTTGCGCGGCGAGTACAGCAGGTTGGCGCGCGGGATGTGGGTGGCGCACACCGGCTTGCACTTGCCGCAGCGCACGCAGTCCTTGATGTCGTCGTTGAGGGCGCCCAGCTCGGAGGCCTCGAGGATCAATGCCTCCTGTTGCAGCAGGCGCAGCGAGGGGGTGTAGGCATTGTCCAGGCCCGAGCCGGCCATCAGCTTGCCGGGGTTGAAGCGCTGTTCGGGGTCCACCTGCTGCTTGTAGCGGGCGAAGGCCTCCACGGTGGGCGGGTCGAGGAACTGCATCTTGGTGATGCCGATGCCGTGTTCGCCGGATACCACGCCGCCCAGTGATTCCGCCAGTGCCATGATGCGCTCCACCACCTCGTCGGCCTCCTGCAGCATCCGATAGTCATTGGAGTGCACCGGGATGTTGGTGTGCACGTTGCCGTCGCCGGCGTGCATGTGGGTGGCGACGAACAGGCGGCTGGCGCGGATCTCGCGGTGGATCTGGTCGAGGCGCGCGCGCACCGGCTCCAGCTCGCGGCCGCCGAAGATGGCCTTGAGCGGCCGTTCCACCGCCTGGCGGTAGGAGATGCGCAGGGCGCGGCGTTGCAGCAGGCGGAACAGGGTGTCTGTGTCGTCGATGTTCTCGCGGCGCTGATCCTCCAGCAGGGTGAACACCTCGGGGTGTTCGCCGACGGCGTCGTCGAGGTGTTCGAGGATGCAGGCCCACAGCTCGCGGATGGCCTCCAGGTGCTCGCGCGCGGCGGCCTTCTTGTTGTCGAGGATGGCGGTGGTTTCTTCGCAAGGCGCCTCGGAGGGCTCGAAGTTGCGTGCCTGGCGGTGCTCCGGCAGGTCGCCGGCCAGGTAGTCCAGTACGGCGTCGATCATGCGCAGCTTGTTGCGCGTGGAGTATTCGATGTTGATGCGCTCGATGGCCTCGCTGTAGTCGCCCAGGCGGTCGAGCGGGATTACTACGTCCTCGTTGATCTTGAAGGCGTTGGTGTGGGCGGCGATGGCGGCGGTGCGCGTGCGGTCCAGCCAGAAGCGGTGGCGGGCCTCGGCGCTGACCGCGATGAAGCCCTCGGCATCGCGCGCGTTGGCCATGCGCACCACGGTGGAGGCGGCCTCGGCGACGCGATCGGCGTCGTCGCCGGCGATATCGATCAGCAGCACCATCTTCGGCCGCTCGCTGCGCGGTGCCTTGGTGCTGTAGTTGACGGCGTGCACGTAGCGTTCGTCGAGGTGCTCCATGCCGGCCAGCTGGATGCCTTCGGCGGCGTCCAGGTAGTCCTTGGTCTCGACGATGGCCGGCACCGCGCGGCGCAGGTCGTCGCCGAAGAATTCCAGGCACACGGTGCGGATGTGCGCCGGCATGCGGTGCAGGATGAACACCGCCGAGGTGATGAGGCCGTCGCAGCCTTCCTTCTGCACCCCCGGCAGGCCGCCGAGGAATTTGTTGGTGACGTCCTTGCCCAGGCCTTCCTTGCGCAGTTCGCGGCCGGGGATGCGCAGGGTCTCGGGCTCGCCGAAGGGTGTTCTTCCGTCGGCCTCGTAGCGGGTGATGCGGAATTCCGTCTCCGGCTGCTCATGGATCTTGCCCAGGTTGTGGTTGATGCGCTCCACCTCCAGCCAGTGGCCGTCCGGGGTGACCATGCGCCACGAGGCCAGGTTGTCCAGGGTGGTGCCCCACAGCACCGCCTTCTTGCCGCCGGCGTTCATGGCGATGTTGCCGCCGATGCAGGAGGCGTCCTGCGAGGTGGGGTCGACGGCGAACACGTAGCCGTGGGCAGCGGCCAGGTCCGAGACCCGGCGCGTGACCACCCCGGCCTCCACGTGCACCGTCGGCACGTCGTGGTCGACGCCGGGCAGCCGGCGTAGTTCGACCTTGCCGATGGCGTCCAGCTTCTCCGTGTTGATGATGGCGCAGCGTTCGCGCAACGGCACCGCGCCGCCGGTGTAGCCAGTGCCGCCGCCGCGCGGGATCAGCGGCAGGCCGAGGTCGATGCAGGCCTGCACCACGCGGGCCATCTCGGCCTCGCTGTCGGGGTGGACGACGACGAAGGGGTATTCCACGCGCCAGTCCGAGGCGTCGGTGACGTGCGACACCCGCGCCAGGCCGCTGAAGTCGATGTTGTCCCTGCGGGTGACCCGCTTGAGTCTTTGCACGGCCTTGCGGCGCAAACGCGCCTCGGCGGCAAAGTTGGCCTCGAAGTCCTTGACGGCGCCCCTGGCCGCCTCCACCAGCTCCAGCGCCAGGGGATTGGCCTCGGCGCGATCGATGATCTGCTGCAGGCGGTGATGCAGGGCGTGGATCAGCGAGTCGCGGCGCCTGGGATTCTGCAGAAGGTCGTCCTGGATGAAGGGGTTGCGCGTCACCACCCACAGATCGCCCAGCACCTCGAACAGCATGCGCGCCGAGCGGCCCGTGCGGCGGGAGCCGCGTAGCTGGTTGAGCGTCTCCCAGCCGCGTTCGCCGAGAAAGCGGATGATGATCTCGCGGTCCGAGAATGAGGTGTAGTTGTATGGGATCTCGCGCAGGCGAGTGGCGGCTGGGCTTGTCATCGGAATGTGGCGCAGATTCGTGTCAGATGGCGTTGCATGCTTGCCGCCCAGCCCCCATACATAAAGCAGAGTGTCAGACGACAACGGCGTGGTTGAACCAAGTATTTAAAGGAGCCGCGTAGTCTAGCACAAGGTCATTGCGGCCTGAGGCAGAAAAGGTGCGCGGTGTTGTTGACGCTGCCAAGCCCCCGTGTATAATGCGCCGCTCGCTGGTCGAGGCCAGCGACTGAAGCGGCCGGGGATTGGCCGAACAAAGCTTCAGACAGGCGTTGACAGGCTTCGAGAAGCCCGTATAATTCGCGCCTCGCTGGCCCGCTTGAGAGAATGGCGGGTTGGGCGGAAGATGGGTTCTGGTTGACGGTTGAGGCCGATTGATGCTAGAATTTTTGGCCCCGCTGAGCGGGTCCAAGCTCTTTGTATTTGCTCTTTAAAAATGAGATTAGGTAATTTGTGTGGGCACTTGCGTTGACGGTTTGGCGAATGTCAAAGACTGTCGATGATAAGTGACCTGTCAAAGAAATTCCAAGCGAATGAATTGACGGGATCGCTCTTCGTTGAAAAAGGTTTGGTTGCAACCAATGCAACTAAGTTGATTGAACTGAAGAGTTTGATCCTGGCTCAGATTGAACGCTGGCGGCATGCCTAACACATGCAAGTCGAACGGTAACAGGAGAGAGCTTGCTCTCTTGCTGACGAGTGGCGGACGGGTGAGTAAAGCATGGGAATCTGCCCAGTAGTGGGGGACAACCTGGTGAAAACCAGGCTAATACCGCATACGCCCTACGGGGGAAAGCAGGGGATCTTCGGACCTTGCGCTATTGGATGAGCCCATGTCTGATTAGCTAGTTGGTGAGGTAACGGCTCACCAAGGCGACGATCAGTAGCTGGTCTGAGAGGATGATCAGCCACACTGGGACTGAGACACGGCCCAGACTCCTACGGGAGGCAGCAGTGGGGAATATTGGACAATGGGGGCAACCCTGATCCAGCAATGCCGCGTGTGTGAAGAAGGCCTGCGGGTTGTAAAGCACTTTCAGTTGGGAAGAAAAGCTTACGGTTAATAGCCGTGAGTCTTGACGTTACCGACAGAAGAAGCACCGGCTAACTCTGTGCCAGCAGCCGCGGTAATACAGAGGGTGCGAGCGTTAATCGGAATTACTGGGCGTAAAGCGCGCGTAGGCGGCTTGGTCAGTCGGATGTGAAAGCCCCGGGCTCAACCTGGGAATGGCATTCGATACTGCCAGGCTAGAGTATGGGAGAGGGAAGTGGAATTTCCGGTGTAGCGGTGAAATGCGTAGATATCGGAAAGAACACCAGTGGCGAAGGCGACTTCCTGGCCCAATACTGACGCTGAGGTGCGAAAGCGTGGGGAGCGAACAGGATTAGATACCCTGGTAGTCCACGCCGTAAACGATGTCAACTGGGTGTTGGGGAGCTTGACTCCTTAGTATCGAAGCTAACGCGATAAGTTGACCGCCTGGGGAGTACGGCCGCAAGGTTAA
>Ga0256839_1000851_pt1 | contig 38949 bp, 32 predicted proteins | sample 354166metaG_FD_185968 | JGI IMG/M metagenome (GOLD analysis project Ga0256839, IMG submission 185968) | Hydrothermal vent microbial communities from Mid Atlantic Ridge, Atlantic Ocean - 354-166 | ecosystem: Environmental > Aquatic > Marine > Hydrothermal vents | place: Atlantic Ocean: Mid...
CCTCAGGAGCGCCGTCAATCTCATCATAATCCTTGAAATCACCAAAATATTTAGTGATAGCAGCCGTCAGCGTCGTCTTACCATGGTCAACATGACCAATAGTCCCAATATTACAATGCGGCTTATTCCGCTCAAACTTCTCTTTTGACATCTTATGTCTCCTTCTTTTTTAAAACTAGTGCTTACGCACCTAAACTTTCTTTAACTTCCTGAGCGATTGCCGCAGGAACCTGCTCATAATGATCGAATTGCATTGAGTAATTCGCACGCCCTTGTGACATAGAGCGCAAATTATTAATGTAACCAAACATATTAGCAAGCGGCACCATTGCCGTAATAACCTTAGCATTACCGCGATCATCCATCGCCGCAACTTGACCGCGACGTGAGTTAAGATCACCAATAATATCGCCCATATAATCTTCGGGTGTCACAACTTCAACCTTCATAATTGGCTCTAGCAATTTACAACCAGATGCCGCCATACCTTCTTTAAAGGCAGATTTTGAAGCAATTTCAAACGCCATAACAGATGAGTCAACATCATGATAAGCCCCGTCAACAAGCGTTACTTTAAAGTCCAAAACAGGGAAACCAGCAATAATGCCTGTTTCTTTAGCCATTTTCATACCTTTTTCAACTCCCGGAATATATTCCTTAGGAACATTACCGCCGACGACTTTGGATTCGAATACGAAACCTTCACCTGGTTCACTTGGTTCAAATATAAGGTCGATCTTCGCGAATTGACCAGAACCACCAGTTTGTTTTTTATGAGTGTAACTAATTTCAGATTTTTTAGTAATCGTCTCACGATATGCAACTTGCGGCGCGCCGATATTAGCCTCAACCTTAAATTCACGTTTCATACGATCAACAAGAATATCAAGATGAAGCTCACCCATACCCTTCATTATTGTTTGACCTGATTCATGATCAACCGACACGCGGAAAGATGGGTCTTCCGCCGCCAAGCGTTGTAGCGCAGTTGACATTTTTTCTTGGTCAGCCTTGGTTTTAGGCTCAATCGCAATTTCGATAACAGGCTCAGGAAATTCCATACGCTCCAGAACAACCGGATTTTGCATATCGCAAAGAGTATCACCAGTTGTAGTGTCCTTCATACCAACGAACGCCACAATATCACCAGCATGAGCTTCGGATAATTCTTCACGGTTATTGGAATGCATAAGAAGCATACGACCAACACGCTCGCGCTTATCCTTAACAGAATTTTTAACGTAAGAGCCAGATTCAATGCGACCCGAATATATACGAGCAAATGTTAGAGATCCAACGAATGGGTCATTCATGATTTTAAATGCAAGCGCAGAAAACGGCGCGTCATCACTAGGCGCGCGCATCTCTTCTTCATCAGAATCAACCTTTAAACCTTTTATTTCCCCAACATCAAGTGGAGAAGGCAAATACTCAACAACCGCATCAAGCATTGGCTGCACGCCTTTATTTTTGAATGCTGATCCACAAATAACAGGAACAAAATCACCAGATATAGTGCCTTTACGGATACATGCCTTTAATTGCTGCTCTGTTGGCTCTTTGCCATCAAGATAGCCTTCCATCAAAGCGTCATCTTGCTCAACGGCAAGCTCTATTAGTTTTTCACGGAATTCAGCCGCTCTATCAGCAAGGTCAGCGGGAATCTCTTCTTCGTGGAATGACGCGCCAAGCGCCTCACCATCCCAAACTATCGCCTTCATCTTAAGAAGGTCAACAACGCCAGCAAAATCTTTTTCCGCGCCAATCGGCAATTGAATAACAGCAGCAACTGCGCCAAGGCGAGTGTCAATTTCATCTACTGTATTATAGAAATCTGCACCAATTTTATCCATTTTATTAACAAAACACATGCGAGGAACAGAATATTTATCAGCCTGACGCCAAACTGTTTCAGTTTGCGGCTCAACCCCTGCATTTGCATCAAAAACAGCAATCGCGCCGTCAAGAACTCTGAGTGATCTCTCAACTTCGATTGTGAAGTCAACATGCCCCGGAGTATCAATGATATTCAAGCGGAAACGCTCACCACCATATTGAGAGCCCTCAGGAGCATCCCAAAATGTAGTAGTGGCAGCAGAAGTAATGGTTATACCGCGCTCTTGCTCTTGCTCCATCCAATCCATAGTAGCCGCGCCATCATGCACTTCACCGATTTTATGCTCTTTACCAGAATAGTAAAGCACACGCTCAGTAGTTGTGGTTTTACCCGCATCAATATGCGCCATAATTCCGAAATTACGGTAATTCTCAATTTTATGTTCGCGTGCCATTTTACTATTCCTTAAAACTTTTAAAATTATTCTACCATCTGTAATGAGCGAACGCCTTATTAGCATCAGCCATTTTATGTGTATCATCACGCTTTTTAACCGCAGAACCGCGCTCACTCGCCGCATCATAAATTTCAGCAGCCAAACGATCTTGCATAGTATTTTCCCCGCGCTTACGTGCCGCGCCAATAAGCCAGCGCATAGCAAGAGCCACGGCGCGATCACTGCGAACCTCGACAGGAACTTGATAAGTAGCACCACCAACGCGGCGAGACTTAACCTCAAGGCGAGGCTTAACATTTTTAAGCGCGTCATGGAAAAATTTCAGACCAACGCTTTTATATTGAACAGGAGCAACAACTTCCTCCGTATCATCAGATTTTTTATTCTCATTCACAGGCTTCTTACCATCAAGAGTATCAAGCGCACCATAAACAATACCCTCAGCAGTAGATTTTTTACCATCTAACATAAGGTTATTGATGAATTTCGACAAAACAAGATCCGCAAATTTTGGATCTGGCAGTATAACTCGCTTATCAGCTTTACGACGACGTGACATTTATTTATATTCCTTCTTTATCTTCTCTTCTTTCCAGATCCCCGCCTGAGCAAGGATGACTGATTATTAAACTCGGCTTCGCCTCATTAAAAAATCCGTCATTTAGGACGTTTAACGCCGTAGCGTGAACGTGATTGTTTACGATCTTTAACACCTTGAGTATCAAGCGTTCCACGAATGATAGTATAGCGAACACCTGGTAAATCCTTAATACGACCACCGCGCACAAGAACGACGGCATGCTCTTGCAAGTTATGACCCTCACCCGGTATATAGCAAATAACTTCCGCGCCAGTAGTAAGGCGAACCTTAGCAACCTTACGCAAGGCAGAATTTGGCTTTTTTGGAGTAGTAGTATAAACGCGCGTACAAACGCCGCGACGCTGAGGATTACCCTTAAGAGCTTTTGTTTTTTTAGCTTTCACAGGCTTTTTACGAGGCTTGCGAATTAATTGTTGAATGGTTGGCATATCAAACCTTCTTAAATTCTTTGTTTCATTTATGGACGGAAGGCATTTAGCGCGGATTTACTGCTCATGTCAAATATAAAATATATTTAACGAACAAAAATTCCGCAGAGCATCCAAAAATTTTGTACCACGCCAAATATTGTGAAGGCAAAATTTATTTTTTGGATGTTGCACGCCCCTACTATCTTTACGAAAATTCGGAACGCCCATCACAGTGGCGCGAAATATAGTGCAAAGATTCTATATCGTCAAGGAATTATTTAATAAAAAGTGAATATAAAGAAAAAGGAGCCAACAGGCTCCCTTTAAATGTATATCAGCAAGCCTAAAGCCTAACCGTTAGCAGCTTCTTTTGCATCACCATCATCTATCTCAGAGCTATCAGAAACAGGAGCTTCCAACACTTCAGGAGCTGGCATATTAGCAATCGCCACTTCATCACGATCAGCAGCAAGGCGTTTGATCGTATTAATGAATGCACCAGTTCCAGCGGGGATCAAGCGACCAACAATCACGTTTTCTTTCAAGCCGTGCAAGCGATCAACCTTACCATTAACCGCCGCATCCGTAAGAACGCGCGTTGTTTCTTGGAATGATGCCGCAGAGATAAATGAACGCGTTTGCAAAGATGCTTTTGTAATTCCTTGCAATACAGGCTTGCCCTCTGGAGGGATTTTACCTTCATCCATATAACGCTTACGTGCAATATCAAACTCTTCACGGTCTTCATTCTCACCAATAAGGTAAGTAGAATCACCCACAGAGGTAACCTCAACTTTTTGCATCATTTGGTGAACAATAACTTCGATATGCTTGTCATTGATCTTAACACCTTGTAGGCGGTAAACATCTTGGACTTCGCTTGTTAGATATTCAGCCAAAGCCTCAACGCCCATAATATTCAAGATATCATGTGGCACAAGAGCGCCATCAAGCAACGGGTCACCTTTGCGAACAAAATCACCTTCATTAATCGCTAAATGGCGACCTTTAGGTATTAGATACTCGCTAGTCTCCGCGTCTGCTCCTGATGGGCGAACAATGATGCGGCGTTTGGATTTATAATCTTTACCAAACTCAACATAGCCATCAATTTCAGATATAACCGCAAAGTCCTTTGGAATGCGGGCTTCGAATAGCTCCGCCACACGTGGCAGACCACCCGTAATATCGCGGGTTTTTGAAGTCTCACGAGGAACGCGAGCAATAACATCGCCAGCCTTAACATCTTGACCATTCTCAACAGAAAGAACAGCGTCCGCAGCCAATAAATAGCTAGCTTCAGATGAATTAGAAAGGATAATAGGCTCATTCTTGCTGTCAAATAATGCTATACGTGGCTTCAAACCACCGCCCTTAGGATGTGAATGCCAGTCAATCACTTTCTTAGAGGCAATGCCCGTAGATTCATCAATATTATCAGCAACAGAAACGCCCTCAACCAAATCAAAGAATTGTGCAACTCCGTCTTTTTCCGTGATAACAGGAAGTGTGTATGGATCCCACTCTGCCATTTTATCGCCAGCCTTAACCTTGCCGCCATCTTTGACAAGCAAACGAGAGCCATATGGAACGCGCTGCGTTGATTTCTCATCGCCTTTTTTATCAAGTATGGCAAGCTCGGTATTGCGACCCATAATGATTTCAACGCCATCGGAGTTCTTAACAACGCTTTTATTGCGAAGCTCAATTTTACCATCAATATTAGCTTCAATATGTGAACGCTCTGCACTTTTTTGAGCCGCGCCGCCAATATGGAAGGTACGCATAGTAAGCTGCGTTCCTGGTTCACCAATTGATTGAGCAGCTATAACTCCGACCGCTTCACCGATGTTAACTTCAGTTCCGCGCGCAAGGTCACGCCCGTAACATTTACCGCAAACGCCGTTATTTTCGGCTTCACATGTTAGAACTGAACGAACCAGCACTTCTTGAACGCCAGCTTCATCAATTTTTTCTGATACTTCTTCATCAATTATAACACCAGCTTTAGCAACAACATCGTTGGAATTAGGATCAATAACATCAACAGAGGCCGCACGACCAAGGACGCGCTCTGATACTGGAACGGAAACATCCGTGCCATTCATAACAGGGCGCATTGAAATACCTTTTTCAGTTCCACAATCATGCTCTGTGATAATTGCATCTTGCGCAACATCAACTAGGCGGCGAGTTAGATAACCAGAGTTAGCCGTCTTAAGAGCCGTATCAGCCAAACCTTTACGCGCTCCGTGGGTGGAGTTGAAATATTCAAGAACGGTTAGACCCTCTTTAAAGTTAGAAATAATCGGGTTTTCGATAATTTCGCCAGAAGGTTTAGCCATTAGACCGCGCATACCTGCAAGCTGTCTGATCTGAGCAGCAGAACCACGCGCACCAGAATGAGCCATCATATAAACCGCGTTCAAGCTTTTTGATGTATCAGAAATCTGATCCATCATAGCATTAGCAACATCATCCGTGCAGCGTGACCAAATATCGATCACCTTGTTATATTTCTCGCCTTTTGTAATTAGACCATCCATATATTGCTTCTCAAACTCGCCAACTTTTTCATGCGCATCGGCAATGAATGTTTTCTTAGATTCAGGGATAATAAGATCATCTTTACCAAAGGAAATACCCGAAATACAAGCATATTTAAAGCCAAGCTTCATCATACGATCACAAAATATTACCGTTTCTTTCTGACCACAATGACGATAAACAATATCAATCATATCAGAGATTTCTTTTTTCGTAAGAACCTGATTTAGAATGCTAAATGGTACTTTATAGTGACGAGGCAATAGCTCTGATAAGAGCATTCTACCGGGCGTAGATTCAACGATTTCAGTCTTGCGCTCTCCATTTTCATCAACGCCGTTATAACGACATTTAATTTTTGCATGAAGAGACACAACATCATTTTCAAGCGCGTGCATAATCTCACCTGCGCCGCGGAAAATCATGCCTTCGCCTTTTTCGCCGTCAAGAGCAATAGAAAGATAGTAAAGCCCTAGAATAATATCTTGAGACGGAACAATAATCGGCTTACCGTTTGAAGGGGATAAAATATTATTAGTAGCCATCATCAAGCAGCGAGTTTCAAGCTGTGCTTCGATGGAAAGCGGCACATGGACAGCCATCTGGTCACCATCAAAATCAGCATTAAAAGCTGTGCAAACAAGAGGATGAAGCTGGATAGCTTTACCTTCGATTAGTACAGGTTCGAATGCTTGAATGCCTAGTCTGTGAAGAGTTGGCGCGCGGTTAAGCATAATTGGATGCTCGCGGATAACCTCTTCCAAGATGTCCCAAACTTCAGGGCGTTCTTTTTCCACCATTTTCTTAGCAGCCTTAACAGTAGATGCCATGCCATAGATTTCAAGTTTATGATAAATAAACGGCTTAAACAGCTCTAACGCCATTTTCTTAGGCAAACCGCATTGGTGCAGCTTAAGTTCAGGGCCAACAACAATCACCGAACGACCAGAATAATCAACGCGTTTACCAAGAAGGTTTTGACGGAAACGACCTTGCTTACCTTTAAGCATATCAGAAAGCGATTTAAGCGGGCGTTTATTCGCGCCAGTAATAACGCGACCACGACGACCATTATCAAATAATGCGTCAACTGATTCTTGCAGCATTCTTTTTTCATTACGCACAATAATATCGGGCGCTCTAAGCTCTATAAGGCGTTTTAGGCGGTTATTACGGTTAATAACTCGGCGATATAGATCGTTAAGATCAGATGTTGCAAAGCGACCACCATCAAGCGGCACAAGCGGGCGAAGTTCTGGCGGAAGCACAGGAACAACGTCCAAAATCATCCATTCAGGGCGCGTGCCAGAGTTAATAAATGCTTCAAGAAGTTTAATACGTTTTACAAGTTTTTTGCGCTTTGCTTCTGAATTAGTTTCGCGCAAATCTTCTTCTGCTTGCTCAAGCTCACTTTCTAGATCCATATCAGAAAGCATTTCTTTCATGGCTTCTGCGCCGATACTCGCGCGGAAATTCTCTTCGCCATATTCATCTTGCGCGTCGTAATATTCTTCTTCCGTCAAAAGCTGGAAGGGCTTAAGCGGCGTCATACCTGGTTCAATCACAATGAAGCTTTCGAAGTAAAGAACTTTTTCAAGCTCTTTCAAGGTCATGTTCATGATAAGACCGATACGGCTTGGCAATGATTTCAAGAACCATATATGGGCAACAGGAGAAGCAAGATCGATATGACCCATGCGCTCACGGCGAACTTTGGTAAGAGTTACCTCAACGCCGCATTTCTCACAAATAATGCCCTTATATTTCATGCGCTTATATTTACCGCACAAACATTCATAGTCTTTTACAGGGCCAAAAATACGCGCACAAAATAGACCGTCTTTTTCTGGCTTAAATGTACGGTAGTTAATGGTTTCAGGCTTTTTTACTTCACCAAAAGACCAAGAGCTGATCTGTTGCGGACTTGCGATAGATATGCGCAAGCTGTCAAAGCTTTGTGGTCCTGTTGGTTGACCAAATAAGTTCATCAATTCATTCATTTTATTGCCCTTTATTTTAATTCTCTTAACTGTATTTTGACCCCCGCCTTCGCGGGGATGACTATATGTTTAAGACTTACCACTTTGCTTCAAATCGATATTCAGACAAAGAGCGCGAAGTTCTTTAGTTAGAACGTTAAAGCTCTCTGGAATGCCGATTTCAAAGTTATCCTCACCGCGCACGATAGATTCGTACACTTTAGAGCGACCAGCAACATCATCAGACTTAACCGTAAGCATTTCTTGCAACGTATAAGCCGCACCATAAGCTTGCAGCGCCCAAACTTCCATCTCTCCGAAACGCTGACCACCAAATTGAGCTTTACCGCCAAGGGGTTGTTGCGTTACCAGTGAGTATGGGCCAATTGAGCGCGCATGGATTTTATCATCAACCAAATGGTGAAGCTTAAGCATATACATAACACCCACAGTAACATCACGGTGGAAATATTCACCCGTGCGACCATCAATAAGGCGCATTTGACCCGATGTATCAAGACCAGCTTTTGCAAGTAACTCAGAAATATCACCTTCATGAGCTCCATCAAATACGGGAGTTCCCATAGGCACGCCGTCACGCAAGTTATTAGCCATTTCAACGACTTCTACGTTATCAAGAATCTTAACTTTGTTCTTGAATTCGCGCTCGCCATAAACTTCTTCAAGCTTACCATCTAAAGTTTTACGCTCATCCGATGTGATCTCTTTTTGGTTTTGGAAAGCGTCAACCATCTCGCCAATTTGCTTACCAAAATTAAGTGATGCCCAACCAAGGTGAGTTTCCAAAATCTGACCAACATTCATACGTGATGGAACGCCAAGCGGGTTAAGCACAACATCAACGGTGCGCCCATCTTCAAGATACGGCATGTCTTCTTGCGCCATAATACGAGAAATAACACCTTTGTTACCATGGCGACCAGCCATTTTATCACCTGGTGCCAATTTACGTTTAACCGCAACAAAGACTTTCACCACCTTCATAACACCTGGTAATAATTCATCACCACGCTGGAGTTTTTCAACCTTGTTTTCAAAGCGATCTTTAAGATCATCAATAGCAGAGTCAAATGTTTTTGACATCGCCTCGATTTCTTCCATACGGGTTTCATCTTCAATAGCAAGCTGCCTCCATAGACCGCGTTTCATGTCTTCAAGAGCAGTCTTAGTAATAACAGAACCCTTTTTAACAGAAGAATCCCTAGGAGCAGAAGCAACTTTTTGACCATCAAGCATTTCAGACAAGCGACCATAAAAGCCATCTTCTATAATGCGGCGCTCATCATTACGGTCTTTTGCCAAACGTTCAATCTCATCTTGTTCAATTGAAAGAGCTCTAGCATCTTTATCAACGCCTCGGCGGTTAAATACGCGAACTTCCACAACTGTTCCAGAAGCACCCGGTGGCAAGCGAAGCGATGTATCTTTAACATCAGCGGCTTTTTCACCAAAGATAGCGCGAAGAAGTTTTTCTTCTGGCGTCATTGGGCTTTCGCCTTTTGGCGTTACCTTACCAACAAGAATATCACCAGGGTGAACTTCCGCGCCGATATGAACAATGCCAGCCTCATCAAGATGCTTAAGAGCTTCCTCACCAACATTTGGAATATCGCGAGTGATTTCTTCCGCGCCCAAACGTGTGTCACGAGACATAACATCGAACTGCTCCAAATGGATGGATGTATAAACATCATCGCGAACAACGCGCTCATTAATAAGGATTGAATCCTCAAAATTATAACCATTCCAAGGCATGAATGCCACGACCATATTACGACCAAGGGCTAGCTCACCCATATCCGTAGATGGACCATCCGCAATAATATCACCAGCAGCAACCTTATCACCAACCTTAACAAGTGGGCGCTGATTAATGCATGTATCTTGGTTTGAGCGTTGGAATTTTGCAAGTTTGTAGATATCTACAACTGCCTCATCCGCGCGCACAATCTTAGTTGCCTGAACAACAATGCGCTGCGCATCCACTTTAGTTACAACGCCAGAGCGAGTAGCAACAACAGAAGCCCCCGCGTCACGAGCAACAGTAGATTCCATGCCCGTACCAACAATAGGTGCGGCAGATTTAAGCAATGGAACAGCTTGACGCATCATGTTCGAACCCATAAGAGCGCGGTTAGCATCATCATTTTCAAGGAATGGAATAAGAGATGCAGCAACAGATATCATCTGCTTTGGCGATACATCCATAAACTCGATATTTTCCGCTCCAACAATAACGTTATCACCGGCCTTACGACAAGAGACAAGGTCATGTTCAAATCCACCATTTTTTGTCAAAACAGAGTTAGCCTGAGCAATTGTGTATTTAGCTTCCTCCATAGCAGGCATATAAACAACCTCAGCCGTAACTTTACCATTAACAACTTTTCTATACGGGCTTTCGATAAAGCCATATTGATTGATTTTAGCGAATGTCGCCAGTGAATTAATCAGACCAATATTTGGCCCTTCTGGTGTTTCAATCGGGCATATTCTACCATAATGAGTAGGATGCACATCGCGCACTTCAAATCCAGCGCGCTCACGAGTTAAACCGCCTGGTCCAAGCGCGGACAAGCGGCGCTTATGAGTAATCTCAGAAAGCGGATTAGTCTGATCCATAAACTGTGAAAGCTGTGATGAACCAAAAAACTCACGGATAGCAGCTTGCAATGGCTTAGAATTAACTAAGTCATGCGGCATATATGTATCAATCTCAACAGATGACATACGCTCACGAATAGCGCGCTCCATACGAAGCAAACCAACGCGAATCTGATTCTCCATCAACTCACCAACCGAGCGAACGCGGCGGTTACCAAGGTTATCAATATCATCAACCTCGCCCTTACCATCTTTAAGGTCATGCAAATACTTAACGATAGCAAGAATATCTTTTTTACAAAGAATGCGGAATTGATCATCAGCATCCAAGTCAAGGCGCGCATTCATTTTAACGCGACCAACTGGTGATAAATCATAACGCTCCGCGTCAAAGAAAAGCGACTCAAATAGAGCAGAAGCAGAATCAACTGTTGGCGGCTCACCTGGGCGCATAACACGATAAATATCAATCAACGCTTCCTCGCGTGTATCACATTTATCAGCCATTAAAGTATTACGAAGATATGGCCCAACATTTAAGTAATCAATGGCAAGCAAAGGAATTTCCTTAACTCCTGCTTCTGCCAAAGCCTCAAAATCTTCTTCCACAAGCTCATGACCCGCTTCATACAAAACAGTGCCAGTCTCAGCGTCAAATATATCTTTAGCCAAATATTTACCGACAAGAAGCTCTTCTTGTAGCAAAATATTTTTCAGACCATCTTCAATAAATTTCTTAGCCTTGCGAGGAGTAATTTTAACGCCCTCTTCCGCCACAACGTCACCTGTTTTAGCATCAACAAGGTCATATGTAAGCTTAACGCCTTTGAAACTCTCGCCATCAAATGCAGTCTTCCAACCATTCTTAGTTTTAGAATATTTTACAGCGTCATAAAATGTAGCTAATAATTCTTCATTTGACATGCCCTGAACCATCAAAGGATCAATTTCTTCATCATTTTCAAATGCTTTTGCGCGCATATTTTCCGTTTCCGCACTATCTAGGCAACGCAAGAATGTTGTCAAAGGAAGCTTACGACGGCGATCAATACGAACATACATTTGATCTTTTGCATCAAATTCAAAATCAAGCCATGAACCGCGATAAGGAATAACTCTGGCAGAGAATATATATTTCCCTGAAACATGGGTCTTGCCTTTATCATGATCAAAGAAAACACCTGGGCTACGGTGCATTTGCGATACGATAACGCGCTCTGTGCCGTTAACAACGAATGTACCATTATGCGTCATCATGGGCATATCAGCCATATAGACATCTTGCTCTTTAATATCTCGGATAGAGCGAAGACCAGTATCCTCATCAATATCAAAAACAGATAAGCGCAGAGTAACACGCAACGGAGCAGCATACGTCATGCCGCGTTGTTGACATTCCTCAACGTCATATTTAGGCTCTTCAAATTCATACCTAACAAAGTCAATCTCAGCCTTATCACCGAAATCACATATAGGAAATACAGAAGCCAGAACTTCCTCAAGACCCGTAATTTGACGATCACCAGCAGCAATATCTTTTTGCTGGAAACGCTCATATGAATTGCGCTGAAGCTCAATCAAATTCGGCATTTGCGCGACTTCTTCAATCTTACCAAAGCTACGGCGAACGCGCTTGCGACCTGTGAAACCTTCAATAGAGTTAGTGGGAACGAGTTCTTTAGATGTTTTGGCTTTTGCTGCGCACATATTTTCCTACCTTTGTCTTAATTCCAAAGCAAATTGACCGCTTCTCACTCCCATATCAGAAGCCGAAACGGTATATTAATTAGCGGTTTCCGCTTTTGCGGATTGACATCTCATTTATGAGTATCACGATTATCCTAGAAAAGTTTTTAGCTATATAACCTACAGGTGATAAAACATCAACCATTAAAATCATATAAGACTAAAAAAAGCACTCCCCGCATATTTTGCAAAATTGCAATAGCGGGAAATGCCCAATAAAATTAAATTGATTATTTAAGTGACACAGTTGCGCCAGCAGCTTCCAATTTAGCTTTAATTTCTTCTGCTTCTGCTTTTGGAGCAGCTTCTTTAACAGCTTTTCCACCAGCTTCTACAAGGTCTTTAGCTTCTTTCAAGCCAAGACCTGTAATTGCGCGAACTTCTTTGATAACTGCAATTTTAGAGCTACCAGCAGCTTCAAGAATAACATCAAAGTCAGTCTTTTCAGCAGCAGCTTCCCCACCAGCAGCGGCAGCGGCAACAGGTGCAGCGGCAGCAGCGGCAGTAACGCCCCATTTATCTTCAAGAAGTTTAGAAAGCTCTGCAGCTTCCAAAACACTCAATTCAGATAGTTGTTCAACAATTTTCTCTAGATCAGCCATAATATTTTTCTCCTTTTAATAATAAATTAGCTAAAAATTTAAATCAGTAATTATTTCTCACTATAAGCCTTAGTAACACCAACAAGGTCACGCGCAGGAGCGGCAGTGATGCTCGCAAGTTTTTGCGCAGGCGCTTGAATCAATCCAACAAGTTTAGAGCGCAATGCATCAAGTGAAGGCAATTTAGCCAAAGCTTCAACCGCAGCAACATCAAGAACGATATCACCAAGGGCGCCACCAAGGATAACAAGCTTGTCATTATCTTTTGCAAATTTATAAGCAACCTTAGCCGCAGCAACAGGATCTTGAGAAGACGCAACGCCAGTCGGCCCCGAGAATAAACCCTCAATTGCTTCGAACTTAGTTCCCTTTAATGCAAGCTTTGCCAAAGCGTTTTTAGTCACCTTAAATGATGCGCCCTCGCTACGTAGATTTCCGCGAAGCTCAGTCAAAGACTCAACGCTTAAACCTGAATAATGTGTAACAACAATAAGCTCATTATTTGAAAAACTCTCATTCAAATTTTTAACTTCTGTTTCTTTTTCTGACCGGCTCATGCCCATAGGTCTTACTCCTAAATTAGTTATTCCAAAAATAATGGCTGCAAACCATACGGCTCAGCCACCCACACAAAATCAAAAATATAAAAAGAAAATAATATTTTCTCCCTATCTGTGCAGGATATTTAAACTTTAAAAGTTCCTGCAGTCTTTGAATGGGCAATTAACTTAACGAGCCACTACTTAAAGAGTTAAATAGCCCCCGTCAAGTATTATTTTCTTTTTATAATTTGGAACCACAGGCAACAATATGTCTAATACAAACTAATAGTAGTGCAATGGTTTAGGCAAGAGCAAGAAATAACTATTTAGGGTCAACCCCTAATTTAATTAACAACATCATTTAAAGTGATATTTATGGAGTTGTAAATTTTATCAAGGTCATCTTGCGAAGTACAATATGGCGGAAGGATATAAATTGAGTTACCAAGCGGGCGCAAAAGCACGTTTTGTGATAAAAAAGCCTCATATAATTTTGGCTGCACATTCGATAAATACCCGCTATCATCGACTTTTAAATCCATCGCAAGCATCGTCCCTTTTTGCCTTATCTTTGTTAAGTCACTGCGCTTTGATAGTGCGCCTGCTGCGCTTGCATGAGATTTTGCGATTTGCTCTATGCGCTCTAACACAGGCTCATTCTCCCAAATATCCATAGATGCATTAGCAGCCGCGCAAGATAGCGGGTTGCCCATAAATGAAGATGAGTGAAAAAACATCTTTGATTTATCCTTGTGATAAAAAGCCTTGTATATATCCGCGCTGCATAAAGTTGCGCCAAGCGGTAGAAATCCTCCCGTAAGTCCCTTTGATAAACACATTAGATCGGGAGTTAGATTAGCTTGCTCGCACGCAAATAGCGTTCCAGTGCGTCCAAAGCCCGTCATAACCTCATCAGCGATTAGCAATATATCTTGCGCTCTGCACATATCAGCCATGGTTTTCAAAACATCGGGTGAGTAAATTCGCATTCCGCCTGCGCCTTGCAATAATGGCTCGAAAATAAATGCGGCTATATCATCATTATTTTCATTTAATATTTTTTCAAGCGCGTCAAAACATTCTGATTCCCTGCCCTCTTCGGGGAAAGGAATATGCTCTACCTCAAACATATATGGCTCATATAATTTGTGGTAAATGCTGCGCCCACCAACTGACATAGTGCCGAACGTATCGCCGTGATAACCGCCATCTAGCGCAATAATTTTTCTGCGCGGCTTGCCCGTTTGCTCCCAAAATCCTATCGCCATTTTAAGAGCAACTTCCACGGCAGTAGAGCCACTATCAGAGAAAAACACGTTACTTAGATTTTCACCTGTCACATTAATAAGCTTTTCCGCAAGCTCTTCGGCGGGATCATGGGTAAAGCCTGAAAATATAACCTGATCGCATTTAGCCGCTTGGAATTGTACAGCGCGGACAATATCAGGGTGGCAATGCCCGTGAGATATAACCCACCAGCTTGAAATTGCATCAATGATACATCGCTCATCTTCAGGGTCGCCGCCATCATCACTGCCACGCGCGAATAGGTAAGCCCCCGCCGCGCGGTCAATATGGATTGCTTCAGGCGCTATGGCATGCTGGGTATATGGATGCCATATTGGAGATTTATAATCACTCATCCGATAAAATCCTTAATATTAAAATTACCCGCAAATACAAAGCGTAGCATTAATGCTGCCGAAAACACAGTCTTATTGGTATTGGTATTGGAACGATGTTTTACAAAATGGTCGCACGGGTTTTAATATTAAAGGCAAACATTACAGGCTTGTTGTTTGGATAAAGCTAGCTACGGGCCACCATCATTTTTTTGATCTCGGCAATTGCCTTGGCGGGGTTTAGACCTTTGGGGCAAGTATTTGTGCAATTCATAATAGTATGACAGCGATACAAACGGAATGGATCTTCTAATTGGTCGAGGCGCTCGCCCGTTGCATCATCGCGGCTATCGGCTATCCAGCGATAAGCTTGTAGCAATACCGCAGGGCCCATAAATTTATCCGAGTTCCACCAATATGACGGGCAGCTAGTAGAGCAGCAAAAGCACAAAATGCAAGCCGCAGGTCCATGTCCGTCTGAGCCGTTTAGCACAAGCGCGTCATCTTCAGATTGCAAACGTTCACGGCTTGGCGGCGGGCTATCTGATCTAAGCCATGGCTGGATAGAGCTATATTGCGCGTAGATATGGTTAAGGTCAGGCACTAAATCCTTGATAACGGGCATATGTGGCAGAGGAGTTATTTTCACATCGCCTTTCACATCGCCAATATCTTTGGTGCAAGCAAGCGTATTTGTACCGTCAATATTCATCGCGCAAGAGCCGCATATCCCCTCACGGCATGATCGGCGCAGCGTAAGCGTGCTATCGACATTATCCTTTATATAAAGCAGAGCGTCCAAAACCATAGGCCCGCATTTATCAAGGTCAATCTTAACCTCATCAAGGCGCGGATTTTTCACCTCGCCATTTTCATCCTTATCATCGGGTGACCAACGATAAATCGTGAATGTCTTTGTATTCTCGCCGCCATTTGAAGCATCAATTTTCTGCCCCTTTTGGATTGTTGAGTTCTTTGGAAGTGTAAATTCAGCCATTATTACCTGCCTTTTATAATTTTAAAGTTGCTTTAAAATATCTATTGTTAAATTTTTAACCGAATATACTCCGCTCAATTTTTGTAAAAAAGTGCGTGTGTTATAAATTTCATCCGCAACAAATATTTTAGTATTATGCCCTAGAATTATTTTTGCTTTTTCTTCATTTAAATCTAATCCTAACGTTATTTCTATCATCACATCAATGTCACTGCTTAAAGATGTTTTAATAAATTGCTTATATCGCTCTCTAAGAGTTCTTTTTGCGCCTATTCCATAGGTGCGCCCTTCTAATTCAAAAAACAAGTCAAATTCGGTGCTTTTATCATTTTTATCATGTATTTTTTGTATGCAGTCTTCTGGAATTCCTGCTTTTACTAAAACACTAAAAATACGTTCTTCATAATTACTGCCAGAATCAGAAATAATTGATTGATTTACACTCTCTGAAAACATAAGCATAAAAATTTGATTTGGCTCTATGCCTATTTTTTGTAAGCGTATTGCTTCTTTTGAAAGCCTTTGTATATAATCGTGGGAATCTTGAGATAGTAAGTTTGTGTCACCATTTTCTAGTTTTTCAAAAAATAATAATGATAGTAGTGCGCCATTTACCCTTGTAGAATACGGACTATATAAGGATTTTTCGTCATAAGCTAAAGATAATGGATCCATAGTAGACATCGCTTCAGTATCAATCATATTCTTCATTTTCGCTTCAGCTAGAAGCAGGTCTTTTATCATGTAAAGTTTTAAGCTAAAGATAAAAACATCCATATCTATTTGGCTATGAATATTGGCAATAAGTTTATAGAAATTCTCTGATTTTAACTTGCCTTTGATATTTTTAGAATATGTGTCCAATACAGATAGTTGCTCTGATAACTGCTGGCTTAAGAGTAAGTTTGATAAAAGTGTGTTTGCTTGCTTATCTGATAGGCTGGTTTTGACGAGGTGTTTGAGCCAATAATAAAATTTTAAATTTAAGTCAAATTTATCATCTACAATGGTAAGTTTTTCGAATTTCATTGTTCATTTCCCTACAGCTTCACATATTTTCTTTGCTACTGCTCTTATAACTGGAACAGCAACGCTATTTCCAAATTGCTTATATGCTTGGGTATCACTTACAGGAATAATAAAATCATCAGGAAAACCCTGTAGCCTTGCAGCCTCCCTTGGTGTTAATTTACGAGGATTTTTGTCTTTTTGTTCAATAAGAATTTCTGAACCATCTTTATAATACCGCGCGGAAATAGTGCTTGTATATCCCGAATCATGATTAAAAATAGAATATCCAAAGCCATTTCCTTTTGCTCTGTGCTCAAGCTTTCTTCGCTTGTGTCCTGCCCATAATTTATTAGAGATAGTATATTTATCATCAACATGATTTTTAGATAAAATATCACCGACCTTTACTTTTTTACAACATGGAATAGGGAATGAAAATTCTATATCATCTCTAAAAGCAATAATATATATGCGCTCTCTGTTTTGAGGTACACCAAAATTCTTAGCATTTAAGATTTCTGTATAAATATGATAACCAAGTTCTTCAAGTTTTTCTTTAACAACTGAAAATGTTTTACCTTTATTGTGTCCTTTGAAGCCTTTTACATTTTCTAAAAAAAGAATTTTTGGTTTATGGAGTTTTACAATACGGCAAATATCAAAGAATAAAGTTCCCCTTGTATCATCAAACCCTTTTTTATGCCCAGCATTAGAAAAAGGTTGGCATGGGAATCCTGCTAATAAAATATCAAAAGACGGAATGTGATTTTCATCTATTTTTGTTATATCACCATGGGGAATTTCACCATAATTAGCCGCATATGTTTGCCCAGCATATTTATCCCATTCAGAAGAAAATACACATTGTGCCCCTAATTCATCAAAAGGCTTTCTAATGCCACCAATTCCAGCAAAAAGATCAATAAATTTATATCCTGATAGTGGAAGATTTTCTTTAAGGCTGTCCTGAAAACATTGCGCATAAGCAATGTTAATTAAGTCTTCTTGTATAGGTTGGCAATCTCTCATCACACTAATAAACCCTTTTCTTGGGTGGAATGGGGTCTATTTCATCGGTTAGAGTTTCCATGATAACGGGGCGGTAGGAAATATCGCTGTTACCCTTTTCATCAATTGCAATCACCGTATGTTTCATCCATTTAACATCATCACGATCGGGAAAATCATCACGAGCATGCGCCCCGCGTGATTCTTCGCGGTTTGCGGCGGCGTGCATAGAAACCACTGCTTGCGAGAGCAGATTATCAAGCTCTAACGCCTCGACAAGGTCAGTGTTGAAAATCATAGAGCGGTCTTTAATTCCGATATCAACCTTGGCAGCAAAACATTCATTAATCTTGCCAACGCCTTCATTCATGCTGTTGCCATTTCGGAAAACGGGCGCATGGGTTTGCATTGTGCGTTGCATTTGATCGCGAAGCTTCGCGGTAGAAGTCCCGCCATTCGAATTACGATAGTGATCCAGCCTAGCAATAGCTTTAGAGCCATCATCCGCGCCGCATGGTTTATGAGCTGCCCCCGCTACGACGACTTCTGCAGCTCTATTAGCAGCAGCCCTGCCAAAGACCACAAGATCAAGTAACGAGTTAGAGCCAAGGCGGTTTGCTCCATGCACAGAAACGCAAGCCGCCTCACCAATAGCCATAAGCCCAGCAACAACGGCGTTTGGATCGCGCTTAGTTGGGCGCAAAACTTCTGCCATATAATTTGTCGGTATCCCGCCCATATTATAATGCACAGTCGGAAGCACGGGGATAGGCTCACGAGTAACATCAACGCCAGCAAATATACGCGCGCTTTCCGCAATCCCTGGCAGGCGCTTGCCGATAACCTCCGGCTCTAAATGCATAAGGTTAAGATATAGATGGTCTTTATGCTCGCCCACTCCGCGCCCAGCGTTAATCTCCTCAATCATAGAGCGCGAGACAACATCGCGGCTAGCTAAGTCCTTGGCAGAAGGGGCATAGCGCTCCATAAATCTCTCGCCTTCTGAATTGGTGAGATACCCGCCTTCACCGCGCACGCCTTCGGTAATCAAGCAGCCCGCGCCATATATTCCCGTTGGATGAAACTGCGTGAACTCCATATCTTGCAAGGGCAAGCCGGCGCGAAGCACCATAGCATTACCATCACCAGTGCAGGTATGAGCCGAGGTACAAGAAAGGTAAGTACGCCCATATCCGCCCGTTGCCAATATAACTTCATGAGCGCGGAATCGGTGCAGCGTGCCTGTGTCTAAATCCCAAGCCATAACGCCTATGCATTGCCCGTCATCACTCATTATCAGATCAAGCGCGAAATACTCAATAAAGAACTGCGCGTCATGTTTTAATGCTTGCGTATATAAAGTATGCAAAATTGCATGACCTGTGCGGTCAGCCGCCGCGCAAGTGCGCTGCGCCGTTCCTTTGCCGAAATGAGTTGTCATGCCGCCAAATGCACGTTGATATATTTTGCCCGCCGCCGTGCGCGAGAATGGCACTCCGTAATGTTCAAGCTCAATAATCGCGGGGATAGCCTCACGGCACATATACTCAATAGCATCCTGATCGCCGAGCCAGTCACTGCCCTTGACCGTGTCATACATATGAAACTGCCAGCAATCCTCACCCATATTACCAAGAGCCGCAGATATACCGCCCTGCGCCGCCACTGTATGCGAGCGCGTTGGAAAAACCTTGGATATAATGGCAGTATTAAGTCCCTTTTCCGCGCATCCCAGCCCAGCGCGCAAGCCAGCGCCACCAGCGCCAACTACTACTACGTCAAATTCATGGTCTATAATTTCGTAAGAATCTGTCATTTTGTTTTATATTCCTTTAATTTTCATCGCAAAGCCTCTAAGGCTCAAAGCGATCATTAATAATTCTAACTATTCCATTCTTAATTATGAGCCAAAATATTCATGGACTTTAAATGCAGAGTCAACGATTTGAGTTGCTAAAACCTCAGTTTTAAAATCCACCACCGTAAACTTTGCGACTTTGCTAATTTGCGATTCCATTTATTTACACTCCATAACTAACTTAACCCCCGAAAGATATTTTTAGAATACTGAAAATAATTGCTACGCCCATGGCAAAGAATAATATCTTATGGCATATGAGTTTAGCCATTTTAAGGGGTTCATTAGTTATATAATCTTCAACGACTACTTGAGTGCCGAGCTTGGCATGCAGCATTACAGAGCAAACTAAAATTATCATTAATATAGCGTTAATTGGTTGTCCAAGCCATGCGCTAAACTCCACATAGCTCACGCCTTGCAGGCTTATAATTGACCATATAAGCCAAATAACAAGCGGGATTTGCGCAAGTGCTGTAATCTTTTGCATCATCCAATGGTGAGTGCCTGTGTGGGCAGAGCCAAGCCCCTTGGCTTTTTTGAGTGGAGCAACATATAGATCATTATCTTTAGACATTTATTTTCTACCTCGCTAAAATCCAAGTGACAGCCGTTAAAATAATTGCTCCCGCAATCACATAGTAATTAGAGCGCATTGCTTTTTTCTTATCAAGTAGCTTGCCCGTATCAAAAAACATATGGCGAATACCATTGCACATATGAAAGTAGAGCGCCGCCGACCATAAGAACAAAATTATTTGCCCAATCGCGCTAGTTGCTAAGCTCATGACAAAGTTATAATGAGCCTCACCACTTGCCGAGGCAATGAAAAATGCAGCAATCAGCAAAGTTCCAATAGCAAGGCTAACGCCCGTTATACGGTGAGTTATAGACATTAGAGCAGTCAATGGAAGCTTATATATTTGCAAATGTGGGGATAATGGTCGTTGCACTGGTTGCATAATTGAAAGCCTCTTTAATTTTAGAATTACATACCGAATGCAATGCTAAAACTATGTGGCATGTTTGGCAACCCTAACTTAAAAAGAGCCATAATTTAGTTAGAATAATTGTCCCTATGCATTGTTAATGTACGGCAGTAGGGGCTGAATTATGATCTACTTCAAGGTTCGTAGCAGGGATCTCCTCTGGTTTAGGAGCAAAATCATTTGCGATTTCTTGAAATTCATCATTATCTATATCTCGCAATGCTTGTCCTAGCTCTACCAACATTTCTGGGGTATCTGCAGTTAATATCTCACGCTCTCGTAGTTCATTAACCAAAGCTTGAAGATGACGTCCACTTAGCTGGGTTATATCATCAATTTCTGTTAAGTCTTCAAACTTATCTGCGCCCATCCCAAAAACGGATTTATTACCTGATTCACTTTCCATTTTATCCATTAAAGCAGTATTAAGGGCAGCAACAGTTCCAGCGCCCGCAAAGCCATCTGCTGTAATATTATGTCCCATTGCCACCAAGCCTTTTTGAATAAACTCACCAAGCTCTGATTTAGACGTTGCGCTTATGTTAATGTCATCTGGCTTAACTTCATCTTCTAATCTATTTTCAACTTGGCGCAGGTGATGGTTGATCATCTGATCGTTCCATCCAGCCTTAACTTTAGGGTCATCTGCAGCATCTTTAACTTTTGTAAATGCCTCTGTAAGATCCTTACCTTTTTCAAGCCAACCACCAACACTACCTAAATCAAAACCCATAATATTATCTCCTTAAATTAATATCTGAAATAACCATATATCAATAAGGTTAATAATTAATTACTTACTTTTTATAAGTAATTCTGCAATCTGAATTGTGTTTAATGCTGCGCCTTTGCGCAGGTTATCAGATACGCACCAAAAATTAAGCCCATTATCAACGCTTATATCCTCGCGAATGCGTGATACATATACATCATCTTCGCCTTGAACTTCTTGTTGAGTGACATATTCCAGCTCTTCATTATCGAGATCAACAACGGTAATCCCTTCGAACTCGCGCATAGCAGCCCTAGCCTCGGCAGCTGAAAACTCATTTTCAAGCTCAACATTAACCATTTCAGCGTGACCAACAAATACTGGAATGCGCACACATGACGCGCAAACCTTAATAGATGAGCCAAGGATTTTTTTGGTCTCGACTACCATTTTCCATTCCTCTTTAGTCATGCCATCATCCATGAACACATCTATTTGCGGAATGGCGTTAAAGGCGATTTGCTTTGGATAAAAAGCGGGAGGCGCAGTATTATTCATGTAAACGCTCTTTGTCTGGTTAAACAGCTCGTCCATTGCCTCGCGCCCTGAACCTGACACAGATTGATAAGTGCTTACCACTACACGCTTGATTTTGGCAGCGTCATGCAATGGTTTAAGCGCAACCACCATTTGTATGGTTGAGCAATTCGGGTTAGCAATAATCCCACTCTTAGTGTGACCTTTGATAGCCTCAGGGTTTACTTCGGGAACTATCAATGGAACGTCAGGAAACATGCGGAAATGGCTGGTATTGTCAATAACAACCGCGCCAGCTTTTGCAGCTATGGGGGAGTATTTAGCAGACACCGCACCGCCTGGAGAAGACAAAACAATATCAATGCCTTTAAAGTCGAATTTGGCAAGGTCTTGAACTTTAAGGTTTTTATCACCAAATGACACTTCCTTGCCTATTGAACGCTCGGAGGCAAGTGCGATTACATCACTTACGGGAAACTCGCGCTCATGCAAGATATTAAGCATTTCACTACCAACATTTCCTGTTGCTCCGACTACTGCGACTTTATAACCCATTTTATGCTCCTGATAAATTCATGCCTATTGGTATAGAGTGATCTGTGATAGTCTAAAAGTCACGTCAATAGCAAGCATTCTTTTGAAAAATCATGACATATAAAAAACCAAATAAAACAGTAGAAGAGCTAGAAAAAGCAGTCGCGCAAGCGGACGCTATCGCCGCTCAAAAATCAAATTTCTTGGCGACTATGAGCCATGAAATACGAACGCCCATGCAAACCATCTATGGCTTGCTAGAGCTAATCGCTCTTGAAAATCCAAGTGAGAATATAGCGTCAATGGTGAAAACGGCGCAAAGCGCGTCTAGCTCTTTGCTCGAAATACTTGATGATGTCTTAGATGTAGCTAAAATGGATGCGGACGCTATGGAGCTTGATATATTAGAAGTTCCATTGCGCTTATTAGTGCGCGGTATGATTGAGGCTCTATCGGTTAAGGTGCGCGGCGCGCATGTGGAATTGATTGATGATATCGGCTCTGACGTTCCTTTCGTTGTTAAGGGAGATCCCAAACGTCTTCGCCAAATATTGATTAATTTATGCGGTAATGCTTTGAAATTCACCCATGAGGGCAAGGTCACAGTTCACGTTAGCACCAATGCTCGGCATATAGAAAAACCTGAAAATGGTCTGGTTTTACGGTTTGAAGTGATCGATTCTGGCATAGGGATGAGCGAGGAAGTATGTGACAAATTATTCCAATCTTTTACACAAGCAGATAACACAACATCTCGTAAATATGGTGGAACGGGGCTTGGGCTATCCATTGCCAAGAAATTAGTGGAGCTAATGGATGGTGATATCGGAGTTACAAGCATAGAAGGTCAAGGCTCAAATTTTTGGTTTGAAATCCCAACCGAAGAGGTAAGCACTGATGAAAATACGGTAGAACTTCCTGATTTAGTGGGGATTTCTGTATTATCCGTAGAAGATCACCCGCAAGGAGCAAAGGAGATACTCACATCTTTGCGCTCTATGGGGGCAAAAGTAGAGAGTTGCGCGACTTATGCCGAAGGACTAAGGCTTGCTAAAGCTCACCCTTATGATGTTGCGGTTATTGACCAAGGCTTGCCCGATGGGCTAGGGATTGATCTTATACGCGAGATACAGTCATTTCGCCCATTCATGGGGATTGTGATGTACACGGTGCGCGATGATATCGGCTTATCGCACAGCCTTAATTCATTAGGCGCGGCTTACCTAACGAAACCAGCAAGTAGAGCTGGTCTTGGGGAGGCGGTTAAAAACTCAGCTCGTCAAAATATTGGCACTATTGAAGGTCCTACGCGCCTTTTAATTGCCGAAGATACGCCAAGTGTGCGCGACATTCTTAAACGCCAACTTGATAAGCTCGGCGTTGTTGCTGATTTTGCAACAAACGGAAAAAAAGCATTAGAAGCTCTTGAGACTGGAAGGTACGGCATATTATTTACTGATTTGCATATGCCCGAAATGGATGGGTATCAGCTTACAAAAACCCTTAGGGGTAGGGAAGAAAACACGGATAAGCACTTTCCTATAGTCGTACTAACCGCTGATGTACAAATGTCACAGCGCGAAACTTATACCAGCCATGGATTTGATGAATGCTTGCTAAAGCCTGTATCTTTAGGGCAGCTCCGCGGGCTTCTTATCAGGTGGCGACTACTAGATGAAAGTAACTTAAAAACACCAGATGATAAGCCTGAATCAAACAATGATGAATCACGACCAATTAATCGGGCTTGCTTAATTGCTAATATCGGCGCAATAGATGAAAATACTATTGAAATGATGGAAATGTTTGTTGATATGACTGCGCCGTTAATTGCAAACATAAAGACTGAAAAAAATCATCATGAGCTATCAGAACTAGGTCACAGCCTTAAAGGGGGTGCGCGCTCTGCTTGTTGCAATAAATTGGGTGATCTTGCCTCAAAACTTCAAGATGATGCAGGGGAAGGCAAGGATTGCAGCGACTTAGTAAAAGATATTATAGAGGGATTTGATCTGATTAAGGGGGATATTGAAGTTTTGAGGCAGTTCTAACTATCATAGATCATGTGAAAAAGACCATAACGTACAAATTACCATTTCACTCTATATTTATAATGCAAAAACTTACTCCGCAGAATAGAGCTTATTTACCGCCCCCGTCGCAAAATCCTTGAAATAATAGATATAACATTTGACATACTTCAATGGCTTATGTATAATCCACATGAGATGACAATTGAGAAGTAGAATATAATGTCAAATAACACAATTAAGCAATCTGAACATAAAAACGAAGAAAAACCTACTCATTACGCTTTAGTCGCAGTTTTATTCTCTCTTCTTACATTAACATCCCTGTTTGCAAACCAAAGCAACGAACCGCTTGAGCAAAATCCTGATGATACAACTTTAAAAGACACGACCCAGCCCCCTAAGGTCAACCCCTGCATTAAAACCAATCCAGATAAAACCTTGACCGCGGAAGACTGTGATTCACCTAGCTTATGACCCTAAATAGTATTAAATTCAGTTTCATGACGTCATGTTTGTGGGCTTGAAATCAGGGGAATAAGGCGGTAACGGTAGCATCGCATGACCGTGTTTTTGGCGGAGGTTTAGAACAATATCTTTAAGCTTCAACCTTACTTCCACCATTTTCTATGAAGGATAAAATGGCAATCCTGTGGGGTGTTTGATAAGTCATGCAAAAGTACAACATGCTTCTTTCTTATTCTAAAGTACTATAGTTGACCTATTTTGTCTAATGTCTACGGGCAAGATGCCTCTTCGCCGTCACTATCGCCGTTATATTCCGCTGTGCTATTTATTGTCATTCTAATGCGAAAACATGTATAGCCGCTCTCACATTGAACTTCTGCTGGGCTATCGCTATCAAGATCAATCGCCGAGGAGGTTGCATCAATAATATCTGCCTCACATTCACCAAATTGATCATCAAGTTTTTGCAAGGCTGTTCCAATAAAAGCATCCGTCTTATTAGTTCTAGTCCAAAAGAAAATACCATCTCTACCATTATAATAACGCCAATCATCAAATAAATCGGGCGCGGCTGATAAAAACTTGCCAGATGTGCCACCAAAAATCTTTTCATGGTTTTCATCACTATTACCGGGATTACCGGGGCATCTTATATCTCTAACAAGGCGACCAGCGGTAGGCCCTATTGTTGCAGCACCAAAATGGGTGGAGTTTGGCTTTATAGGAAAATTGCGGCGCGCATTTGGATCTGTTCCTGATCCAGAAATATCAATAGATATATCACCTTTTTTGTAAGACAAAACACATTCTTGGATAGCGGAACGAATTATAGAAATCTGACTTTTGATTTTTGAAATACTGCGAAAGCTACTTTGTGATGATGTTTGTTGAGATGACGGCTGCATGAATGTAACCGTTAATGCAGCAAGCAGTGCTATTGCTATTAAAATATAGACAAGGGCACTTCCACGCTCTTTCATATCATTTTCTGCACTTTTAAATGCCATTATTATCTTTCCACAACGACATGGTAGTAAACATAGTCACCACCGCCAGCATTTTGGAAACAGCCAAATGGCTGACCATCAAAAGCACCCGAGCCATCAGTTATATCTGCCTGATTTCCTGTCGGCAAAACGTAATCAGAAGATCCATCATCATACATACGCGTGGTATATAAAGCCGAACGATCAGCGTCCAGCACAGGAATAGCCGTACCAAGCCCATGCTCCTCATTTATCTTAGAGCAGATAGATTGCTTAACACCAACCAAGTAAGCAATAATATCATTACCACCAGCGCCCGCAATTCCTATATCAGGAACTTCTAACCCACCATTAAACACCCATTGCCCTGCACTGCCTGAAACCATAATATCAGCAGGCGCAGGATTATATGTAGCGCCGCCGCCAGAAGGATGGAATACACCAATGGCGGTTGAATCCAGTGTTGCAAATTCAGATGGCCTATTAAATCTAATCTCACTAACAGCTGTGCCAGAAACTATCGCGCGGAATATAGCAGTGCTAACCGATGCTGGATATTGCGTAATTTGTGCGCTGCTAATCAGATTAGTTTCACTGCTAGGATTACCTCCACTAGAGCGAGTTGATGACGTTACTGCGTAGGAAAGAGCCGCAAAAAGAGCTACTGCGATTAAAATCAAAAATAGCACATTTCCGTCTTCGTTAGAATTTTTATTAAACATACTCAAAACATTATTCCTTATTTAACAATAAAATAATCAATTTTTTTCTACAGAAACTGTGCTAATTTTTAATGATGCTGAAAGAGGGTATTGCTTACATTCTCTACCAACACATAAACGCTCAACATCAACACGCCAACCTAAACCACCATTTTGAACATGTCCAATAGATTCACGAAACTGACCAAACAATGATGTGGACTTAGCCCGTATTATAATATTGGATGAATTTCCCTTTATTTCAAGCCCTTTATATATTTTTTGTAACTCATCCACAAAGAATTGAACCTCACGTGAGGTAACAGCTTTGTCCTTTATCTTAGGGACGGCTGGCAAAAGAGCCTTAGCCTCATCATACTTAGTTGATATTTCCGAGAACTCTTGCATTTTAATTGTAGTATATAAGCCAAGAGCTGCCGCCCCCCCCCATATAACTGCAGTTATAATCAAAAGAGATTTGCTGGTATTTTGCGGTAGTTTTTCAAGGAAATCATTCATATCATCCATAGCTTTAGGGCTAAGGAATTTATTTAGTGATTTCCAGTCAAAACTTTTAGGCTCTTTTAACTGCACAATAATTCTCCTAAATCATATAATAAAGTCATCATGAGTTTAACGTTTACCCTTGATTCTAACATTATCGCCTTTTTCTGCTCCGACTACTTTTGGCGCAAAGGTTCTAGACCTGCCTGCTTCAATAACCCTAAAAGTTGCATCACTTACAAATGTGCTAGCCAACCCTTGCGGAACAATTGCGCTCCACTCAACTCTTTTACCAGAAACTTCATAACTAACAAGATAACCATTAGATAGAGCAACTTTATCAAGAAGTTGCTGCACCCTAACCATATGTTTAATAGAATCACTTTGCATCACATTGGCAGCGTTTTGAACAAGCTCAAGGGCAGCTTTATCTGTGTTTTCCTTAACCTTAACCAAATCACGGTTAACAAAGCTTATAGATACAAGACTTGCTATTAAAACAAGGGCCGCTAGAAAATTAACAAACAAACCTGAAAAAATAAGCATGCGTATTACTGCGCGCGATAATTTTTCAGTCCTAAGCATACGATTGCGCCACGGAACAATCGTTGCCGTATCAGGATTTATAGTAACAAAATTAGCATCCATGCTTTGAATTCGCGGCAATATAGTCCGAGCTGCACCCAAAAACACTTGCATCCTCCCAGTTTCAGGATCCCACCTTAACGCTGAAGCAATGGCTTCACGCTCATAAATATAGACGGTCTCTTTATCCCAATATTCACTATTACCTGGAAGAGCAGCGGCAAGAGGACACCAACTATCAGGATTTGATGCCAAAGAAGCAGAAGGACATGCCAAATACCACACTCTTCCATCCGCAACAGAATACACATAATGTATTTTTTCAGTGCCGCAAGCTTGGGAAGCAGCGTTCCAAACAGCCTCATCCTCAGAACCTGAAACTTGTGGTAAAGACCCACCAATTATATCATTGGGAAGGTAAGGCTTTAAATTATAGTTGAAGTCTTTTACTTCACCAGCAAGTATATCCAACAAACCCGCGCGTGGGGCGGGTGCATTTTTAACTTCATCATTTTCATTTTTAACAACTGACAACTACACCGCTCCTTGCATAAGACCACCCATCATGGAATCCATGCTCATATTCATAACTGTTAAGGCATAAATAGCACTACCAAATGCTATTACTAAAAACACCCCTGTCATAGCAAAGGCGATCCAAATAATAAACTTATGCCTAGTTCTAGCCGAGGCACTACGCATTTCAGCGATAGACTCCATCACTGTAGCAACTTGTCCCAAATCAGACAACCCCGCAATTTCAAGGCGCTCACTACGTGTTAACGGTTCGCGATCAAGCGCAGCACCCAAACCAACCCCGCGCCCAAGATTATGGGCTGCTTCCAACCAATAAGCCGCAACTTCAGGGGATGAGGAAGCCTCGGCTGATTGCTCTAATGTATTATCAATAGGAACGCGCCCAATAAGCATTCTAGATGCTGCCATCATCGAATCAGCAAAAGCCAAATCACGTAAGTAAGATCCTATAAGGGGTATTTTTCGAACGACCCTTGCCGTTGACCAATCCCTCTTACCGCGATTTACCCAAAAGGAAAACACACACCATGCCATGAACACTCCAGAAGCAACTGAACTCCATATAAGCACATCCCATACAAGCTCAAGATTATTAACAACGTCATTAAACTTAGCCCGCTCTGCCGCCTCGGTTGGCTCATTGTTTCTAAACCACCCAAGGATCATGTCCTTACCAGCCCAAAGAGAAGTCACAATAGTAAATACATCGAAGGCAAGCCATGACATAGTCCCAACAATAGCGCGAGTATTTTTACGTTTTTGTGTGATTGATTGAATAGCATGCGGAATACCTTCTACAAGCCTATTTGCACGCTCTGATCCAGATAAAATAGCAAGCGTTCCATGATCAAAAATATTTAAAGCCTTCAATGCATCAATAACGCCCAAACCCCGTGATAGTGCTTCACGAGCCGGAGCTAGAATATTTTGACGACGGGGATTTGTTTCGGCTTGAATAATCTTCCAAAGCGCAACTCCGGGAGGAGTTGATGTTGCTCTAAATTGTATTCCGCGCAATAGCTGCACTTGCCACCAAGTTGAACGCGCCAAAAGACGCTCTAGTGATGATCTTGAATATGGTCTTATATTAAGGACATAACCACCTTTTTTAGTAACAGCATCGCGTACATCTTCAATAGTGGGCAAATAAAATGTCTCGGTGGACTTTTTAGGGCCAGATGTTGTTTCGTAAGCTATTTCTGCCATCCATTGCTGCATAACATATCACTCCTCAAGATGGGATATAGCAGCGATAGGATCAACTAACCCCGATAAGACAAGGTCGACCAGACCTTCTCTGCGAGTATGAACAATAATCCCATCTTCTTTAAGTATGTCATTAACATTACCTATCAAAGCTTCATAAACACTATTACGCTGCCCCGCGCCCAAAGTGATAAGTAGTGCATCAAGCAGCAATGTTCTTCCAGAAATACCCGTGCGCCCGCAAAGATCACAGCCATTAGTGTTATGCTTACGCACCATAGAACAAGGATCAATCCCAAGCTGCTCAATCGCATGATCATCAAGAAATTCAGATGCTTTAACTTTATGAGCGCAGCCCTGACAAAGAGTTCTAACAAGGCGCTGATTTAAAATTGCTCCAACTTGCTGGGCTAGCGTATAGGTAGAAGAGCGCTCCCGCTCTGATGGCATTAAAGAGCGCAAACGCTCAAAAGTTTGCAAAGCTGTATCAGCATGGACTGTTGAGATAACCGTATGTCCAGATTCGGCGGCGCGAAGCGACGTTTCAACCGTATCACCATCACGCATCTCACCAATAACAATATAATCAGGATCATGACGCATAGCCGCGCGAATAAGATCGGCAAAGCCTCCGCCTGCCATATCAGGGCGCACCTGCCATTGCGTTGCATAACGAAGCTCATATTCAATCGGATCTTCAATGGTTAAAACATGCCTGCGACGGCGATCAATCTGCTGCACACATGCATATAGTGTTGTGGTTTTACCAGAACCAGTAGGGCCTGATAGAAGTATCAAGCCGCCACCGCCTTTTATCTCAGGCGATAGCAATTTGGATAAATAATCCGCAACATCTTCATGACGGCGAAATAAATCATCAAACCCTTTAAGAGCGGCACGATCAAGTAAGCGCAATGTTAGCTTTTCGCCATCTTGAGCCTGAGGCCCTGCAGCAACGCGAACATCAATAGCGCGACCTTGCCATTGAAATCCAAAACGCCCGTCTTTTGGCGTAACGCGATCACCAAAATTCATTCCAGCATCACGTTTAAGCAAAGTAGTCAAACGCGCCATCGCGTCCGCGGGCAATAAATGCATAGGAATTAAATCACCATCAATTCGGTATTGTATCCAGTTAGGCGCATCAGGATTATTATCTTGAACAAGGTGAATATCAGAAGCTCGCATTTGCAAAGCTTCCGCCATAAGATCACGCTGAAATTGGTTTAGGAATAAACCATTATCTATATCAGCAATCCATAGAGATAATGTTTTCTCGCAACGATCAGCCGACAAATCATGGACAGAGCGCAAAGTATCACTAAGCTCCTTACGATCCCAAATTTCTATTTCTACAGATGTAACATGAAAGCCACTTCGATTAGATATAGAAATTAATGTATCAATTTGCTTGTCATTCATTTCATGCAAAGAAGCAATGTGCAATGCACTGTCCCTTAGTGAAATAAGATGAACACCTAAAGGAAGCCAAGACTGCACGGGAAGCACCGCGCGCAGCTGATCACCTGTTGCTCTATCTTTGATTGTTTCATCATCAAGATCAGATATAACCGCTGCTCCAGCCATATCTAAAAGCTGCTCGGTTGAGCGAGCAACACCTTGCTCAAGCATGAGCGCGCGCTCACGCTGCACCATATCAAGGTAACGATCACGTCCTTCATTTAGGCGCGCGCGCCTACGTTTTAAAGAGCGTTCTTGAATGATTTTTTCCGAACGACCTTCACTTTTTAAATCTGACGCTTTTTCTGTATCTGTCATTTAACTACTTAACTACCTTAATACTGGCTTACCACTCCAGAAGAGGGCGTTTGCGAAATTGAGTTCCTTTGCTGTGAAGCTGAACCACCCCTAGATAAAGCCGAACTATTGCGTGGCAATTTCCCTGAAATTCTATTAAGAGAAGATAGTGACCTATCAAATAAAAGCAGAACAACATCACCACCATTTGCAAACTCAATGCCGTTGCCTTGAATATTTATATCCCAAACAATTCCACCAAACATTACTTGCTCTTTGTTAGAAATTAAGCGACTTCCACCTGGACCATTAACAATTGCATGTCTTTTAGAAAAAGACGTTATTTTTAGACCATCAAGCGCGCTAACAGCATTGGTATTAGCAGCTACAGGATTTTGGCTATGTTTTCTAGGTTGCCTGGGCTTATCATTACCCACTTTAGATGCGCTTATGTCATCGCTTCCTAGAATATGTGTAACCGTAGATTTAGATAAAACGATCGCCTTTTGATCCTGACTAACAACATCAAGAGACGTGCCGCGAATAGGAAGAACCAATATACCGCGCGCGCCATCATGCAAAATCTGCACATCATCAAGCAATGCACCAATGCGAGTTGGCGACCATGTCAAAGTAAGCGGGCAAGCTTCCACAGGCTCTAAGACAACGCCAGCCGCGCAGCCGCTATTACTAATGCTAACACCATTATCAGAGCCCGAGATTTTTATGTCATTAAGAGTTAGAGAAGAATCCCCAGTATTAACCAAAGATACAGTGATAGTAGATGCAGAAGACACCTTCGCGCCAAACTGAATTTCAGTTTGTGACGACACTAAAAGCCCCTTACCTGGTACTTCTTCAGGAAATATATCTGCTCCACTAACAACGTCAGGAGAATAATCACCCGACAAAGAAACACTTGCAAGCCCTGTTGCACCGCTATGCTTAACAACTAAAACCCCCGTTGAAGGGCCTTTTTGCTTTGGCGCCCATGTCACAGTAGCAATACATGCCTGCCCCGCCTGAAGCTCTAAGCAATCCGATTCAACTATATAGCCCGAGCGCTCCGATGAATTAATAAATACATCGGATATTTTAACCGCATTAGAAGTGATATTGCGCAAGATAATAGGCTCAACCATAGTTTGACCAGAAGCAAGAGTGCCAAAATCAAGCTCCGACGGAATAGTTTCAATATCACTAGAAAGCGAATCAGAAGAATCACCATTTGATTCAATGCTCCCCGATAAAGTAGCCGTAACAAGGCGCGTACGCCCGCTATGCAGCATAAGCATTTCCAAACGCCATGCCCCAGCTTGCAAACCCTTAACTGAAATGGCAACCGCGCACTCCGCACCAGAAGGCAGAAGCTCGGCGCTACATTGATTTAAGGAAACATTTGCAGAAAGATTAGATGAGGGATAAAGATTTATCTTACCTGTTTGAACAGGCTGCGCGCCCTCATTCCGAAACAAAACTACAACTTGTGAAGTTGCGCCAATAGGAACTGTTCCGCCATCTATATTATCCTCCACAGGAATAAGACCAACCGCCCCGCCGCCAGATACGCGCGTCCCAGGTGCATCAAAACCAGGATATTGGGCATAAGCAGGAAAACTGCCACCTAATATAATAAGGGCAGTAAAAAATAAAGATAAATTTTTAACACAATGCGAATGCATAACTAAGAGATTTTACCCTGAACAGAGTTAAGATATTAAAAGGGCACAAGGAATGTAAGCATGCCGAATCATATTATACACATATTTTTACAAAAAATATAGTCATGAGTTGATATGTTTTACGTCAATGGGAATCAATCAGATTTTACGACTAAAGGATACTTCACAACATCATGAGAAACAGGCTTAGAATTGTAAGCGTTCTGCGCCTTGCGTGCGTCATCTGCATCGGATGTATAAACAATAACGCGAGGCTTTAACAAAAAGACTAATTCTGTATTTGATGTAGTAATAGTGCGTGACATAGGTAAAAACGGCGAATCAAAGCCAGCGCCAGACTTATCAAACTCATCACTTTCACGCACAAGACCAGCAATTAGCACCGAATCACCTGGTCTTATGCGGATTTGTGTTGAAAGCTCACGCTCAGTTGTTTCAGGTAATTGCAACGTCGTGCCATCAGCATCAAAGCTCTTAAAGCCCTTAAACTCATCCAAATTAATATCAATAGCCCCGTATACGGTAGCATTATCCCAATTACTAGCGATTTTTAAAGTAAATCCAGTGTCAACAGTAGCAACCTCAGTAGAAACTGCCGTTTGACCATTGGTGGTGATAGTGCGCGTTAAAGCAGAAACATAATTGATGGTATCAGCCGCGCGCAAAGTAGCCTCAGCGCCAGAAAGAACAGTAATTTGCGGCTGTGATATTGTCTTAACCGCGCCATACTCAGAAATAAACTTGAACACGTCATCGGAGCCGAAAGAAACTCCGCCCATCGTAGGCAGACCTATACTAATAGGATTAAACCCCGCGCCAGTAGAGCCAGATATATCTATACCAGAGGCAAAACGACCTAGCTTGCCAATGCCTTGCCAATCAATACCTGCTGAGTTTCCATTATTAAGCGACACTTCCCAAATATAAACCTCAAATATAATCAAGGCGGTACTAGCACGCACGCGCTGAAAATACCTTTCCACAAGGTCAGAAGTTCTGTTTGTTGCCTCATATATAATAGTGCGAGTTGCGCTTTCGGTTATTGGAGTGCTGCCCGTTATAGCCTTAACACCAGAAGCAATACTTGCTAGCACATCACTATCTCCGCCAATAGGAGGGATGGTCACAGTGAAAGTCTGTGTTTCTTTAACAGTTAATAATCCACCATCATAATAGCAGTACAAATCCGCCAAGCCGCATATTTTACCGACAACATCACTTAACTCTCCGCGCAAGTTGGTAACAGTTACCGTGCGCTCAAACCCCGCATCCGTCTCAAACGCCATCGGAATTTCGTAATCAGCTAAAATTAATTGCAAAGCGCCAGCAACAGTTTCAGAACGAAGCTCAAAAGGGCCAACAATAGAATTTGGCAACCCCCCTCCAACCTGAGAAGATTTAGGAACAAGAACATCACTGCCTAACGGCAAGTAAATAACACTATCAGGCCTTTCATTAACAGATGCCTGCCTACCAGCAGCAAGAGCAGGTGATGGCACAGATAAATTTCGTGCAGCAGGAACATCGACAGGAGCGCAAGACGCCACAAAAGACCCTGCAAGAGCCAAAGCAGTCAAACATATATATTTATATTTTACAAAACGCATAGGAATACAACCCAAAGATAAGTTCTTCGAATCATAACATTAAGATTAATGTTTACCCAAGTGCAAAGTGCGAGAAATAATTTTAATCAACCGATCTTTTTGCACAGGCTTTTTTAATATAGCGCCGACACCTAACCTTGAGGCCTCACCCAATAAGTCAGGGTTATCGTCTCCTGTTACCAAAATAACGGGCATTGCTATATTGTCACCACGAATTGCTCTTATGAAATCAAAGCCATTTATAGGCTCCATCCTTACATCAACGATTGCAAGATCAAGGTTGCTTTGGCTAGATACAGCGTCCAAAGCCTGACCGCCGTCACTGGACTCAAAAGTGTCATATCCATCATCATTTAAGAATTTACAAATTTGCATACGAACAAAATCATTATCTTCAACAACTAATATCTTGTGCTTACCTGACATATATTAAACTCCAATCGCACTAATATTAGCAAATAACAATAAACAATGTGATAATAATAGATAAAATATGATATAAAATCCAGCATGGATATAATCATTACTATTGCATGCCTGGCAAGCGCTTTATTATTTCTTGCTTTATTATTTCTTATAGATTTAAAAACTAGATTATTGCCGAATAAATATGTTGCTGGATTTTTTCTAAGCGGCCTAATTTTCCATGCTGTAAATAAATTCCAATTTATTGCGCCCTTGGATATGTTATTAGGAATTATATCAGGTGCAGGATTATTGTTAATCATCAGATATATTGCCAATAAAATATATAAACAAGACACATTAGGGCTTGGTGATGTTAAATTGATGGGCGCAGCGGGCGCATGGCTAGGGTTTGAGTATATATTCCTTGCCTTAAGCCTTGGAGCATTTGCAGGATTAATTCATGGCTTTATATATGGGCGTTATAAAAAAATTGAGCTATCAAAACTTTCAATCCCCGCAGGCCCTGCTTTCATTTTCGGAATAATTATAGTTGGCATTATCAAATTTCAAATGCTAATAACTATATTATGAAGCATTTACTTGGAATTGATGAGCTATCCCCTGAAGGAATTCAAGATATTATTAACCGCGCGGATTACTATGCGCGGGCGCTTGTTGATGGGCGATGGGATCGCAATAAGCTGCAAAATAAAATAATTCTAACACTATTTTTTGAAAGCTCAACGCGCACGCTAACATCATTTGATATTGCGGCAAAACGCCTTGGTGCTGGCGTTGTAAACTGGAACGCTAGCATAAGCGCCCTTAGCAAAGACGAAAGCTTTTCCGATACTATAGACACATTAAGCGCGATGCAGCCCGATGCTATTATTATCCGCCATAGTGAGTATGGCGCGCCAAATTTTGTGGCTAATCGCGTAGATTGCACCGTCATAAATGCAGGTGATAGCTGGCGCGAGCACCCTTCCCAAGCCTTGCTTGACGCTCTTACAATTATGCAAGAAAAAGGCAAACTAGAAGGTCTAACCATTTCCATTTGCGGAGATGTAGCCCATAGTAGGGTTGCTAGCTCTAATGCTAAGCTACTTACGAAAATGGGGGCAAATGTAAGATTTGTTGCACCAGAATTTCTTATGCCGCAAAAACTTCCTTGCGAGAGCATTAAGTGTTTCGATAATCTTGAAGATGGCATAGCCGGCGCGGACGTTGTCATGATGCTTCGCATTCAAAAAGAGCGCATGGATAGGGGCGATATCCCAAGTGACGCAGCTTATTTCAATAATCATGGTCTAACGTTGGAACGCCTAAAACATGCTAAGCCAGATGCAATCATAATGCATCCTGGCCCTATGAATAGGGGCGTTGAAATTGCCGATGAGGTTGCGGACGACCCTACGCGCTCTATGATGAAAGCTCAAGTAGCTAACGGAATACCTACGCGCATGGCTATCTTAGATATATTGATGGGCGGGTAATAATGTTTTTAGTTATGGCTCCAATTCTATTAGTAATCGGGTATTTCATAGGATCCATTCCCTTTGGTCTATTGCTTACAAAATTCTTTGCAAAGCAAGATATTCGCAAAATTGGCTCGGGTAATATCGGCACTACTAATGTTTTGCGCACTGGTAGTAAAAAACTAGCCATAGCTACATTAATTCTTGATGCTGGAAAAGGCGCGATTTTAATTCTACTACTTATAGATATAAATGCCAATGATCCAGCAGTCCCGCATTACTTTGGGAATTTGATGGCTCTTGTAATTGGGTTAGGCGCGGTTATCGGTCATTGTTTCCCTATATGGCTGAAATTCAAGGGCGGAAAAGGCGTGGCGACTAGCCTTGGAGTATTGCTTGCCGCCGTACCTTATGCGGGTTTAGCTGCATTTGCGGCGTGGATAATTGCCGCTGCAATATTTAGAATATCATCACTTGCCGCGCTTATTGCCGCAACTATAGCGCCGATAGTCACTCTGCTTATATATGGGCAAGAAGCAGCGATGATTTGCGCTTTCATAACTTTATTGGTATTTGTGCGTCATAAAGAAAATATAGGGCGCATTGTAGCAGGCACAGAGCCAAAAATTGGAGGAAAGAAAGATGTTATTCAAACAAAATAATTTACTTTCCGAAACATCCGAAAGCGAAAAACTTGCAGCTCTTAGGCTTTTTCGCACCAATAATATCGGGCCGATAACTTTCTATCAATTGGTGGAGCGTTTTGGCTCGGCAAGTGAAGCATTGCACGCGCTGCCCGAATTATCCAAACGCGGAGGGCGTAAAAAACCTCTCCAATCCCCTAGTGAACGCGACATAATGCGCGAGTATAAAGCCCTGCAAAAGCTTGGTGGGCGAATTGTTACTTATGCGGACAAAGAATATCCGCTTTCCCTTACCGCTACCGATGACGCGCCGCCTATCATAAGCGTTATCGGAGATGTCTCGCTGCTAAATAAATCATGTTTAGCAATCGTTGGCGCGCGTAATGCCTCTATCAATGGTAAGAAATTCGCCTATAAACTAGCCGCAGAACTTGGCGCGCGCGGGCAAATCATAACTTCGGGTTTGGCAAGGGGCATTGATACTGCTGCCCATCAAGGAAGCGTCGCAACAGGCACAATCGCGGTAGTGGCAAGCGGAATTGACGTGGTCTACCCCGAAGAAAACCAAAAATTATATGAGGAAATAGCGGAAAAAGGCTTGGTAATAGCTGAAAGCGCGCTAGGCGCAAAACCATACGCCGCCGCTTTTCCAAAACGCAACCGCATAGTATCGGGGATTTCCAAAGGCGTTATAGTGGTGGAGGCAACTCGGCGATCAGGCTCTCTTATAACGGCGCGGCTTGCAGGTGAGCAAGGGCGCGATGTCTACGCCGTTCCGGGTTCTCCCTTTGATCCACGCGCTGCAGGGCCTAATCATCTAATACGAGAAGGCGCAACATTAATAAGAAATGCCGATGATATCATGGAAATATTGATGGATTTTTCTGGTAAATCTTTACGAGAACCACCATCACATATAGTTAATTTTACGCCACCATATCACAATAATCAAAATGAAGAATCACCAGAAAAGACACAAGAAGAAATACTCGCCCATTTATCTTTTTCTCCAATTTCAGTTGACGAATTGCTTCGGGCATGTCATTTGACTATTTCAGCTTTGCAAACTTCATTGCTGGAATTAGAGCTAGCGGAGCGCGTAAAACGCCTTAATGGAAACAGAATTATATTACTGGAAGAAGAGTGAAAATAAGGAATAATCAACCGCAGATAGGCATAAATTAACTCAGATAAAATCAGTGTATATCCGTGTTAATTTGTGATTATAAATATAAAACAATAAACTACAGAGGTAAACAGAGACCTAAGCGATAATATACGAAAATCTCTGTCTTTCTCTGTAGTTAAAGAATTAAGATTGTCACCTCTAACGTATGTGAGAGATCTTATAAAATAGTATTAACCAAGATCCCTCAGCTAAAGCTTTCGGGATGACACTAGAAAAATAAATAGGAAATAAAATTGGCTAAAAATCTTGTAATTGTTGAGTCCCCTGCAAAGGCGAAGACCATTAATAAATATCTTGGAAATGACTATGAGGTATTAGCGTCCTATGGTCATGTGCGCGATTTAGTGAATAAAGATGGCTCGGTTTTGCCTGACGAAGATTTTGCCATGAAATGGCAGCTTGGCGAACGCGCGGATAAGAATGTAAAAGATATAAAGCGCGCCCTTAAAAAAGCAGATGCATTGTACCTCGCGCCTGACCCTGATAGGGAGGGTGAGGCAATCGCGTGGCATATATATGAGCTGCTTAATGAGGAAAATTTGCTTGAGGGCA
>Ga0256839_1000852_pt1 | contig 38947 bp, 33 predicted proteins | sample 354166metaG_FD_185968 | JGI IMG/M metagenome (GOLD analysis project Ga0256839, IMG submission 185968) | Hydrothermal vent microbial communities from Mid Atlantic Ridge, Atlantic Ocean - 354-166 | ecosystem: Environmental > Aquatic > Marine > Hydrothermal vents | place: Atlantic Ocean: Mid...
GTCGGCGAAGCACCATCTAGGACATCAACAAAAACTCCGCAAGAGGGAAAATACCAAAAAACGCAAAAAGGAGAAGAAAAGGGCGGGGTGTGGCATCGCTCCCTCTCGCCCTTCGGGCCCTGCGGCGCTATTTCTCGGTCGATCACGCCGGGCGAGCCGGCCTTTCGGATGCCGAATTCACGCGAGGGAGAGGGACATGGCGCGCAAGATTGCTGCCGGAAACTGGAAGATGAACGGGCTGAAGGCCGATCTGGCCGAGATCGATTCGCTGGCCGCGGCGATCGCGGACATCGAATCGCGCCCCGAGGTGCTGATCTGTCCGCCCTTCACCCTGCTGCCGCTGATGCATGAGCGGGCTGCAGGCACGGGAATCGCGGTTGGCGGGCAGGACTGCCATCCCGAGCCCTCGGGCGCCCATACGGGCGACATCGCGGCCGAGATGCTGGCCGATGCCGGCGCAAGCCATGTCATCCTCGGCCATTCCGAGCGGCGGAGCGACCATGCCGAGGACGACGCCCTCGTGGCCGCAAAGGCGCGTGCCGCGTGGCGGGCGGAGCTGGTCGCCATCATCTGCGTCGGCGAGAGCGAAGCCGAACGCGACGCCGGCCGGACGCTCGAGGTGATCGGCCGGCAGCTTGCAGGCTCGGTGCCGCAGGGCGCAAGGCCGGAGAACACCGTCATCGCCTACGAGCCGGTCTGGGCCATCGGCACCGGCCGCACCCCGACCACCGCCGAGATCGCCGAGGTGCATGCCTTCATGCGCGAGAGGCTCGTCGCCGCGCACGGGGCCGCCGCCGCCGACATTCCCCTCCTTTACGGCGGCTCGGTCAAGCCGGGCAACGCGGCGGAAATCTTCGCCGTGGCCGATGTCGATGGCGGACTCGTCGGTGGCGCCTCGCTCAGGGCCGCCGATTTCGTTCCGATCGTCGCGGCGCTGGCCGCGTCCTGACACGCGCGGAGAGCGGGGAAGGGATGCGCCCCTTCCCCTCTCCTTCCCCCTGCCCCGTCAGGCTCCGGCCCGTTCGATCACGTCGAGCGCCATTTCGGCGAGGATCGGGATCGCCTCGGCATAGCGCCGCGCCGTCTCGGGGTTCGAAGCGTTGCCGTCATGGGCCCGCCGCACCACCCCCTCGAGGATCGCCGCAAGGCGGAAGAAGGCGAAGGCGAGGTAGAACTCCCACCCCTCGATGGCGGCGATGCCGCGACGGCGGCAATAGGCAGCGACATATTCCTCTTCCGAAGGCAGGCCGAGCGCCTTGCGGTCGAGCCCGCCGAGGCCGCGCATGCCCGCCTCGTGGGGCAGCCGCCACTGCATGCACTGATAGGCAAGATCGGCATAGGGGTGACCGAGCGTGGAAAGCTCCCAGTCGATCACCGCCGCCACCTCCGGCGCCGCGGGGGCGAAGATCATGTTGTCGAGCCGCCAGTCGCCATGCACCAGGGCGATCTGCCCGTCGTCTTCCGGCAGATGGTCGGCGAGCCACGCCATGAGCCGCTCCATCCGGGGATCGGGAGCAAGCGCCGAAGCGCGATACTGATCGGACCAGCGCCGGGTCTGACGAGCGAAATAGTTGCCGGGCCTGCCGAAATCGGCGAGCCCGACCGCCGCCACATCGACATCGTGCAGCGCGGCGAGGGTCGCGTTCATCGCATCATAGATCGCGCCGCGCTCCCCGGGCGCCAGATCGGGCAGGGCCGGATCCCAGAAGATGCGTCCCGGCACATGGTCCATGACGAAGAACATCCGCCCGATGGGACTTTCCGCCTCCCCGGCCAGGAGATGCACCTTCGGCACCGGCACGTCGGTAGCGGCCAGCGCCTGCATGACGCGGAACTCCCGGTCCACCTGATGGGCCGATCTGAGGAGCCGGCCCGGCGGCTTGGCCCTGAGCACGTAGCGCCCGCCCGTCGCCTCGAGCAGATAGGTGGGGTTGGACTGGCCGGTGCCGAATTTCCTGATGCGTTCGAGCCTGCCGAAGCCGGCGATTCGCGCGGCCAGCCACGGGCCGAGGACATCCTTGTCGAACCGGTGCGGATCGTCCGTCGCGCTGTGCTCTGCCATCTGCCTTTCCCTCCCCTCTTGCCCATTGAAGGCAATGGAGCGAACCGGATCAAGCCCGGCGGGGAGGGCGACGAGATGACGTTGCGTCGTCCGGCCGCGCCGCCCTTCGGCCCCGATTGACAGCCGCGACCGGGCGGCGTTTCGTTGCAGAGGCACCGAGGAAGGGAGGGAAACATGGCTGGCAGAATGGATCTTGGCATGACGGAGCGTCTCGCGCCGATTCACGCGCGCCTCGTCGAGATGATCCGCGAGGAAATCATGCCTGCGGATGAAGTGTTTCTCGCCGAAGTCGGCAAGGGGGATCGCTGGCAGTTCACCGAACGGCAGACCGAGATCCTCGAGGGGCTCAAGGAGAAGGCGAAGGCCGAAGGGTTGTGGAATCTGTGGCTGACGGACAGCGAACGCGGCCCGGGCCTGACCACGGTCGAATACGCCTATCTGGCCGAGGAAATGGGCAAGAGCCATCTCGCGGCCGAGGCCTTCAACTGCAACGCGCCCGATACGGGCAACATGGAAGTGCTCGAACGCTACGGCAGCCCCGAGCAGAAGGCCCGCTGGCTAGAACCGCTGCTCGAAGGGCGCATCCGCTCGGCCTATCTGATGACGGAGCCCGATGTCGCTTCCTCGGACGCGACCAACATCTCCATGTCCTGCGTGCGCGAGGGGGACGAATACGTCCTCAACGGCGAAAAGTGGTGGGCCACCGGCGCGGGGGACCCGCGCTGCGCGATCTATATCGTGATGGTCCGCACCCCCGATCCGGAACGCGGAAGATACGAGCAGCACTCGATGATCCTTGTGCCGGCGGACACGCCCGGCGTCGAGGTTCTGCGGCCGATGGAGGTCTTCGGCCACGACGACGCCCCCCACGGCCACATGCACATCCGTTTCACCGATGTGCGCGTGCCGGTCGAGAATCTGATCCTCGGAGAAGGACGCGGCTTCGAGATCGCCCAGGGGCGGCTCGGCCCGGGGCGGATTCACCACGCCATGCGCGCCATCGGCCAGGCGGAACGCGCGCTCGAGCTGATGAGTCGCCGGGCCCTCTCCCGCGAGGCCTTCGGGAAGCGCATCGCCCGGCTCGGCGCCAATTTCGACATCATCGCCGAAAGTCGCATGGCCATCGAACAGGCACGGCTTCTCTGCCTCAAGGCCGCCTGGATGATGGACCAGGGCGATCTCAAGGCCGCGGCACCGTGGATCTCGATGATCAAGGTGAAGGCGCCGGAGGTGGCGCTCAGGGTGACGGACGAGGCGATGCAGATGCACGGCGCCCAAGGCCTCAGCCAGGACACGCCGCTGGCGCGGCAATGGGTCAATCTGCGCACTCTGCGCCTTGCCGACGGGCCCGACGCGGTCCACCGCCGCGTCATCGCCCGCCGCGAGCTGCGCCGGCACACCAACGAGCGCATCTGAGCGGCCCGGGGCGTCACATCCAGCCGCGCCAGCGGAAGTAGAGCCAGGGCAGGATCGCCGAGAGCACCATCGCCCCGAGGGCCAGCGGATAGCCCCAGGGCCAGTCGAGCTCGGGCATGTGGCGGAAGTTCATGCCGTAGATCGAGGCGATCAGCGTCGGCGGCAGGAACACCACCGCCACCACCGAGAAGATCTTGATGATGGCGTTCTGCTCGATGTTGATCAGCCCCATGGTCGCGTCGAGCAGGAAGGTGATCTTGCCGGCAAGAAAGGCGGTGTGATCGACGAGGGAGCGCACATCCTCGCTCACCGTCTGCATTCGCCGCTCGAGGGCGGCGTCCAGCGTTCCCCGATCCGGCTGACGGACGAGAAAACCGGCGACGCGGCCGAAGGTGGCGAGCGATTCGCGCAGCTTGGAGAGCGCATCGTCGGCGCGGCCGATCGCTCCGAGCACATCGTCGAGGGCGCGCGCCTCGCCCCCGCCCGGATCCTCGCCGTTGGCGGCGAAGACCGCGTGCGACAACCGCTCGATGCGACGACCGACCTCCTCCACCATGTCCGCGAGATCATCGACCACGGCCTCGAACAGCGCCACCAGCACCGTGGCGGGCGCGGCGCAACCGAGGCCGAGCCGGCCGATGCGGGCGGGCAGCGTATCGAAGGGGCGCGGCGCGTGATAGCGAAGCGTGAGAAGCCGATCCGGCGCGAGAATGAACGTCACGGGGCCGTTCTCCAGCCATCCTCCCCGATCGGCGGGGATGTTGGCCGTCATGAAGAGCACGTCGCCGCGGCGCACGAGGCGGGACGATATCTCGATCTCGCGCATCGCCTCGATGCTCGGGATCTCGAAACCGAGCGCCGCCCCGATTGCCGACGCCTCTTGCGCCGTCGGCTGCACGAGATCGATCCAGACGGGATCTTCGGGCAGGGGCGCCGTCGCCCCGTCCCCCGGATCGAGCACCACGGGATGCAGCGCGCCTTCCCTGCAGACAAATCCCCGGATCATCCACGCCCCCCTTCGGCCGCCCTCCGCCATACCGCCGCCCCGCAGCGGCAGAAGGATTGGAACAGGATTGCGCCGCAGGATCAATCCGCATCGCCTCGCGGGGGAGCAGGATGTTCGGATAGGAACAAATCCGCCCCCCCTCGCCACCAAAGTCCGGCAAGGATCGAGACGAGAACGCCCGTGGTGAGGTTCCGCACAGGGTGGTTGATGCTCGAAAGATCGGAACGAAGCGGCGGGAGCAAGGCCCGCCGGGGGGAAGGCTATCGGAGCAAGAGCGATCGGGGCGACGAGTATCGGAGGGAGAAGCGGAGCGGGAAGGATGCCGCACGCGGCTGTCGCACTTCCGACCCGACCTTTCCCTTCCTCCGGTTTCCACCTGCATCGCTGCCGCCGGCAAGGCGAAACCTCGTGTTCGCGCCCATCCCTCCCCAGCCCGGCCTCCCTTCCTCCGGCTTTCGGCGCCCACCCGATGCGAACGCGCCGTCCCCGCAGGCCTATCGGCTCGCGTGGCCGCCCCGAAACCCTCTCGGGGCCCGGTGTATCCGTCAGCGCCGCGTTCCTGCGCCTCGCGCCCCCGGAACCCGGCCTTGGGCACATCCGCGTCATCGGGCAGCCCGCCACGCAAGAAGGGCGCCTCGCGAGGCGACCTTCCCTTCGGTGGTCGATGAGGAAACTCGTCAGCTGGTCGGCTCGGGCGCCGGCCCTTCGCCCTCCGCCTCGCCGTCGCGACGACGGCGGCGCTTCGGCACCGACGGCAACGCGGCGATCTTGCCGATCTCGCTGTCGCCGCCCTCCTCGTCGTCGCTGCGGTCGAGCGGCTCGCCACGGATGACCTTGCGGATCTCGTCGCCGGTCAGCGTCTCGTATTCGAGAAGCCCCTGCGCCAGCCGCTCGAGATCCTCGCGCTTCTCCGTCAGGATCCGCCGCGCCGTCTCGTAGCCCTCGTCGACGATCTTCTTCACTTCCTCGTCGATCAGCTTCTGGGTTTCGGGCGAGATCACCGAACCGCCGGAATAGGCGCCGAGATAGCTCTGCTGCTCATTGGCATAGTCGATATTTCCGAGCTTCTCGCTCATGCCGTACTGGGTGACCATGGCGCGGGCGATCCTGGTCACCTGCTGGATGTCCGAGGCCGCGCCCGACGTCACCCGGTCCGGCCCGAAGATCATCTCCTCGGCGACCTTGCCTCCCATGGCCATCGCGATCTTCGACTTGAGCTTGCGCTTGGTGATGGAGAGCTGGTCGCGCTCGGGCAGGCTCAGCACCAGCCCCAGCGCCCGACCGCGGGGGATGATCGTCGCCTTGTGGATCGGGTCGTGCTCCGGGACGTTGAGGCCGACGATGGCATGGCCCGCCTCGTGATAGGCGGTGAGCTTCTTCTCGTCCTCGCTCATCACCATCGAGCGCCGCTCGGCCCCCATCATCACCTTGTCCTTGGCGTTCTCGAAATCCTCCATGGTGATGAAGCGCCGCCCGGCCCGGGCCGCCATGAGCGCGGCCTCGTTGACGAGGTTGGCAAGATCCGCCCCCGAAAAGCCCGGCGTGCCGCGGGCGATGATCCTCAGATCGACATCGGGCCCGAGCGGCTTGCCGCGGGCATGGACCTGCAGGATCTTCTCGCGCCCCTTGATGTCGGGGTTCGGCACCTGGATCTGGCGGTCGAAACGGCCGGGCCGCAGCAGCGCCGGGTCGAGCACGTCGGGCCGGTTGGTGGCGGCGACGATGATCACGCCCTCATTGGCCTCGAAGCCGTCCATCTCGACGAGAAGCTGGTTGAGCGTCTGCTCGCGCTCGTCGTTGCCGCCGCCATAGCCGATGCCGCGATGTCGGCCGACGGCGTCGATCTCGTCGATGAAGACGATGCAGGGTGCGTTCTTCTTGGCCTGTTCGAACATGTCGCGCACCCGGGATGCGCCGACGCCCACGAACATCTCGACGAAGTCCGACCCCGAGATGGTGAAGAACGGCACCCCGGCCTCGCCGGCGATGGCACGGGCGAGGAGTGTCTTGCCGGTCCCCGGCGGCCCCACGAGGAGCGCGCCCTTGGGGATCTTGCCGCCGAGGCGGGAGAATTTCTGCGGATTCTTGAGAAACTCGACGATCTCCTCGAGCTCTTCCTTGGCCTCGTCGATGCCGGCCACATCGTCGAAGGTCACCTTGCCGTGCTTTTCCGTGAGGAGCTTGGCGCGCGACTTGCCGAAGCCCATCGCACCGCCGCCGCCGCGCCCCTGCATCCGGTTCATGAAGAAGATCCACACGCCGATGAGGAGCAGGACCGGCAGCCAGAAGTTGAGGAAGGTGTAGAGGAGGCCGTTCTCGTCCTGCGGCTTGGCCTCGATGTCCACGCCCTTGGCAAGGAGCTTGTCGGTCACGTCGGTATTGTCGGGCCGGACGGTGACGAATTCGCGCCCGTCACTGGTGCGGACATAGATCTTCTCGCCGTCGATGGTGACGTGACTGACGTCGCCGCTTTCGACCCGCTGCATGAAGTCGGAGAAGGTGATCCTGCCGCGCCCGGCTTCCATCGCCCCGTTGGCAAAGAGGTTGAACAGCGCGACGATCAGAAGAAAGAGGACGGCCCAGAAGGCCAGATTGCGTGCATTTCCCACGGGAAACTCTCCTCATCTGCCCGACGCCGCCCTCGGATCTGCCTCGGCCGCCCCTTCGCGCCGGAGCAGAGGGGGCGGGCGACGCCGCGGACGATTCGCCGTCGGGCCGGGTTGCGTCGCCCCTAACATATGCCTCGGGCCGGGGCTTTCAATGCGATAAGTTGGACTTCACGAAATCGTCGGCGGCGATCCGCAGATGCGCCCGCCACAGCCGCCCTTCCGGCAGGACCCAGCCGGCGACGGGGGCGGCCAGGAGGCGACCGTCCGCCGACCACAGGGCGGGAGACGCCCGCAGCTCGGCCGCGCTCGCGCCCGCGGGCGGGCGGAAGGCGCGGCCTTCCCCGGCCGGACGGCCCCGGATGTGCGCGAGCCCGGCAGGGCCGAGAGCCGCGACGCGGGGGCGCCCGGCAGGGGGCGGCAGGGGCGCTCCGGGCACCGGGCGAATCTCCCAGCGTCGGTCCCACGGCCCCGGCGGCAGCGTCGGACCTTGGGCATGGCGCCATTCCCGCACAATGCGGATCTCGTGCCCCTCGGGCCGGACAAGGCACTGGCCAAGCGTCACCCTCTCGCCCCGTTGCAGCCGCTCCAGCGCCGTCTCCGCCTCCCGATGGCGCGGCAACCGGCCGATCCGGGCGAGCACCCGCATCAGAAGGCGCAAGGCGGGTTCCTCGGGGGCGGCCAGGAAGGCACGCAGATCGAGTGCGACCCCGCCGGCAGGTCGCACGGCGAGCGCCTCGCGCGCGAGCGCGTCGGTCATGGCCTCGAGCGCCGCGTCGGCCCGGGCGAGGCGGCGGGCGCTCCGGGCGACGGCTGCGGGGTCGATCCCGGTTTCGCCAAGCCGTCCGAGCGCTTCGCGAATGCGCACCCGCTCGAAGGACGGGTCGGCATTCGAAGGATCCTCCGCCCAGCCGACCGCATGCGCCCTCAGCCACGCCCGCAGCTCCGCACGCCGCACGCCGAGAAGCGGCCGCAACCAGGTCATTCCCTCCCGAAGGTGGCGCGGCGTCATGGCGGAAAGCCCCCTCGTGCCGGCGCCGCGACCAAGGCGCATCAGCACGGTTTCGGCCTGGTCGTCCTGCGTATGCCCGAGAAGGACCGCCACCGCCCCCTCCTCGCGCGCGGCCGCGGCCAGCAGTGCGTAGCGTGCGGCCCGCGCGGCCGCCTGAAGGTTCCCGCGCCCCTTCCAGCCGCGCCAGGGGAGCACGCGATGGGGCAGGCCGAGCCGCCCGGCCGCGGCACGCACGAGGGCGATTTCGCGGGCGATCTCGGCTGGGGGCCGCAGGCCGTGATCGACGGTGAAGACCACGAGCGACCGCCCCGCCTCCCGCGCCCAGGGCGCGGCGAGGTGCACAAGCGCCATCGAATCGCCCCCGCCCGAAACGGCCACGCCGAGGGGCGCGCCGGCGGGCAGATCGGCGGTCAGGCGCGCAAGCTCGGCCGCGACCTGTCCTGCAAGGGAATCGTGCCGCTCCGGGCCGTTCTCGTTCCGTTTCATGATCCGTCGATCCCGGGCGGTGCGCCGCCCGACCGAAAGTTCATTCGGGACTCATTCGACCGGACAGGCCAGCGCCTTCATCTCTTCCTCGGCCTTCCCGGCCGCAGCGGTGCCGCCATGGCGGCGCGGAACTTCCCGCAGCGTCAGGCAGGCTTCCTCGGTCTTTCCGAGATGGGAAAGCTCGACGCCGAGCCGGTAGAGGGCATCGGGAGCCTGATCGCCCCCCGGATCGCTCGAATAGGCGTCGAGGAAGGCGCGGGCCGCCCCGGCATGCTGCCCGAGCGCTTCGAGCGCCTCGCCGCGGCGATAGAGCGCCCGGGGTGCATAGGCCCCGCCGGGATAATCGGTCGCCACCCTGGCATAAAGATCGGCGGCGCGGGCGTAATCGCCCTCGACGAAGGCCTTCTCGGCCGCAGCGAAATCGGCCTTCTCGCCGATGGCGGCATCTCCCCCCGCCTCGCCCGCGCCCGCAGACGGGGTCGGCACGGCCGGGGAGGAAGACGGTTCCCCTTCATCTCCGCCGAGGAGGGTGGTGCCGCCATTGGCGAGCTTCGCCACGTCGCCGCCCTCGAGTTCGACCAGGCGGTATTCCAGATCGCGGATGCGCCGCGCGCCATCCTCGGCGATGCGCCGGATGCGCCGCTCCAGCGCCTCGGTCTTGCCGGTGAGGCGGGCGACCTCCTCCTCGAGCGCCTGCACCCGCGCCGGCAGCGAGCCGGCGGGCATCCCGCCGAGCCCGCCCCGTCCGGTGGTGGCGAGCTCGCGCCTGAGCCGCCGGATCTCGACGGCGAGCTGCGTCAGCTCCTGGCGGATGTCGGCCAGGGTCTCGGCCCGGTCGGCCGGCGCAAGCGTGATGCCGCCGCCCTGCCCCGCCTCCTGGGCGGCAAGCGGCACCGAAAGGGCGATGCCGACCGCCACCGCCGCGCCCATGAAGAGCACGGTGCGGCCCCTCCTGCCTCTACCGCACCACCGCCGGGGCCGGTCGCCCCGTTCGCCCTGTCTCATCCGCGCCTCTCCCGTCCTGCCATCAGACATCCACGGCCCCCCTTCGCCCCGTCAGGCACCGGCCGGCACCAGCACCGTCACCGCGCGGCGGTTCTGGGCCCAGCACCGTTCGGCCGAGCAGAGCGCCACCGGCCGTTCCTTGCCGTAACTTACCGTCTTGAGCCGACGGGCCGCCACCCCCTGGGCGACGAGATAGTCGCGCACCGCCGCCGCCCGCCGCGCCCCGAGCGCGAGGTTGTATTCGCGCGTGCCGCGCTCGTCCGTGTGCCCCTCGATGACGGCATCATATTCGGGGTTGTCCATCAACCAGCGGGCCTGGGCGTCGAGAATCGCCATGGCCTCGGGGGAAAGGGTGGACTGGTCGGTGGCGAAGAAGACCCGATCGCCCACCGTGTCCTTGAAATAGGCGGGCGAATTGGGCGCCGCGGTGCCACCGCCGGCGCCGCCGCCGAACCGTTCCCCCGGAATCTGCCCGGTGCAGGCGGCGAGAAACGGCCCTGCCGCCAGAAGAAGCCAGCGGCGCGAGATACGCCCGGGCGCATCCGCGCCCGTGCCCCCCTCCGGTCCGGTAGTCGTCTCGATGCGTGTCATACGTCCATTCTCCTGCATGTTTCCCGTGGCGGGATGCCCGAACGCACCCCGATGATCGTCGCCCGTACCGTCATGGCAGAAGGCCGCTCCAGGACGGGTCGGAAGCCGGCCCCGGCGTCGGCAGACGGCGCAGGTTGCGCCCGTTGATGTTGACCGTGAAGAGCGCGGGCGTGCCGGCCTCGCCCGGAGGCTCACGGAAGAAGACGATCACCCGCCCGTTCGGCGCCCAGCTCGGCCCCTCGTCGAGGAAGGAGGTGGTCAACAGCCTTTCGTCGGAGCCGTCGGGTCGCATGATGCCGATATGGAATCGGCCCCTGCTCTGCCGCGTGAAGGCGATCCGGTCGCCGCGGGGCGACCATGCGGGCGAGCCGTAGCGCCCCGGCCCGAAGCTGATGCGCTGCGCCTCGCCACCTTCGCCCGGCATGACATAGAGCTGCGGGCTGCCGGAGCGGTCGGACACGAAGACGATGCGTCGGCCGTCGGGCGAAAAGCTCGCCTCGGTATCGATGCCGGGGGAGCGCGTGAGCCGGGTGCGGGCCCCGCTTGCCAGATCGAGCTTGTAGAGATCGACATTGCCGGCCACGATCGCCGAATAGATTACCGTGCGGCCGTCGGGAGAGAGCCTCGGGGCGAAGCTCATCGTCGCCCCCGGAGCCAGAAGGCGGCTGCGGGCGGTGGCGAGGTCGATCATCGCCGCCCGCGGCGCGCCGCCGGCATAGCTCGTATAGACGATGCGCTTCCCGTCGGACGAAAGATGGGGCGATAGCACCAGCGCACGCCCGTCGGTCAGATAGCGCAGACCGGCCCCGTCCTGATCCATGATGGCGATGCGCTTGATCCGCCGCCCCTTGGGACCGGCTTCGGCGACGAAGGCGATGCGACTGTCGAAATAGCCCTTCTCGCCGGTGATCCGTTCGAAAACGGAATCGGCGATCTTGTGGGCGATGCGGCGCCATTGCCCGCGGCGGGCGGAGAAACGCATCCCTTCGCCCATCGGCTGACCGGCGAAGATGTCGTGGAGGCGAAACTTGACCGTGACCCGGTCGCCGCTGACCGACACCGCCCCCGTCACCAGCCCCTGGGCGTTGATCGCCCGCCAGTCGTCATAGCTGACGCGGGCATCGAAGGAGGTGATGCGGGCGAGATGGGCTTCGGGTGGCAGCACCCGGAAGAGCCCGGACCTTTCGAGATCGGCCCCGATCACCCGGGGAATGTCCTCCGCGAGCCGTCCTGCGCCCGGCCCTTCGGCGATGAAGAGCGGAATGGCGATCGGAACCGGCTGGCTCACCCCTTCGGTGATGGTGATGCGCAGCGGAGGCCGCGCCTCCTGGGCATCGACCACCGCAATTCCCGCTCCGGCAAGACCGAGAACAAGGGCAAGGATGACGCTCAGGCGTTTGATGACAGGCGTGATCACTTCAGACATCACTGGATCCCCATCCTGGCGAGATCGAAGGTGATCTCCATTTCCCGCCACGCCTCGTAACGGTCGGCCGGCAGGTCGAAATCGTTCTGGCAGAAGATAACCGCTCGCTTCGCGGTCTCATAGGCCGTTCGCTGGGCCCTGTCGCTTCCCGGCGAAATCCCGACCAGGGAGATCGCGTTCGGATCGATCCGTCCATCGGGCGAGAAGCGCACCCGCAAGGTGACGGTGATCCGCCGCGCCTCCTCGCCGAGCGCGCGGACATTCCAGCACCGGCGCAGGGCGCTCCGCAGCCGCTCGACATCACCCGGATCGAGCGAGGGCCGCGGCGTCGGCAGGGCCCGGGCCGAGGTGGTGGCTGCGTCGGCCTCGGCCCAGGCCAGGAGCTCCTCGATGGTGGCCACGGGCGCGGCGGGGGCGGCGGGGAGCTCCCGGCCCGGCGAATTCACCTGCGCCTTCCTCGGCGCCGGCCGGGGCGGACGACCGCGCGGGCGCAGCGAACGGGCCGGGGCCAGCCGGCCAAGCCCGGCATCGGCTTCGGCCACGGGAACGGGCGCCGCCTCCTCCGGCGGGGCGGGCGGCGTCTTCACCGGCGAACGGGGCGCCGCGTCGGCAGGCCGGGCGCCGGTCGCTTCGGCATCAGGAGCGGGCGGTCTTTCGGGCCGCGGCGTGCTCAGATCGACCTTGGGAACGAAGCGTGGCCCCTCGTCGAGCGCCGCCAGCATGTCGGGCGAGCCCGTGGGGCCTTCGGGGATCCGATCCACCTCCCCCGGGGTCGGCCGGGGCGGCAGCGGGCCGGTCTCGGCGATCTCGCTCCGGCCGATCTCGGGTTTTTCGGGCAGGGTGACATCGCCCGGAAGCGGCGGCGGCGTCACCGCCTCGGGCGGCCGGTCGGCTGCAAGATCGGTGCGACCGGGCACCGGTGCCGAAGCGGGGGCCGGCCCGATCGCGGGCCGGGGGCGGGCCGGCGGCGCTTCCTCGCGGGCCGGCGCCGGGGTCGGTCGCGCCGGTTGAGGAGCGGGCGGCAGGGACGGCGCCGCGAGGCTGCGCGCGGCAAGTTCGGCCTCGCTGACGACGGCGACGTCGGTGATCGTCAGTTCGGGAGGCGGGCGCCGCGGCGCCCACCACTCTCCGGCCAGGATGGCCGCGAGCAGAAGGCCGTGGCCTGCCAGCGATATGATCAGCCCCGTGCGCACCGTCTCGACCGTCCTGCCCATGCCATTGCATTCATCCGCGCCTGCCCCGAGCATCTCCGATGCGGCCGTCATTCGCTCCCGGCCCGGTCGGAGCCCCGGGCCGCAGCGCCGCCCGCGGCCTCCTTTTCCGTCTCCTTCCCTGCAGCGGAGGAGGCGGAAGGACCTTCCTGCGCGGTGACGAGGGCGAGATCCCTGAAACCGGCGGCATCGAGCGCCCCCATCAGCCGCATGACATCGCCATAGGGAATCGCACCGTCGGCCCTGAGATAGATCCGCTTCGAGCGCCGCTCGGCGAGCACGGCCCTGAGCCGCCCCACCAGCTCCGCCGCCGCCACCTCCCGATCCTGGAGGACGAGCCGTCCGTCGGCCGTGAGTGTCAGGGTGAGGGGCGGCTCCTCGGGCTCCACCGGCAGCGGGCCGGCCTCCGTCTTCGGCAGATCGACATCGACCCCCACGGTCAGCATCGGCGCCGCCACCATGAAGATGACGAGGAGCACCAGCATCACGTCCACCATCGGCGTGACGTTGATCTCGGCGATCGGGCGATGGCGCCTGAAGCGCCCGTGCCGCCCGCCACCCGCGCTGCCGCCGAACCCTGCCATCGCTCAGTCTCCCAGCTGCCGCGAAAGGATGGTCGAGAGCTCCTCGGCGAAGGCCTCGTATTCGGCCAGCAGCCGGTCGGTGTCGGCCGAGAGCTTGTTGTAGAAGATCACCGCCGGAATGGCCGCGAAGAGACCGAGCGCCGTGGCCACGAGGGCCTCGGCGATGCCCGGAGCGACGACGGCGAGGTTGGTGTTGGCTTCGCGGGCGATTTCCTCGAAGGCGGTCTTGATGCCCCAGACGGTGCCGAAAAGGCCGATGAAGGGGGCGGTCGAACCCACCGTCGCCAGCACGCGCAGCCCCTGCTCGAGCCTGTCGGCCTCGCGCATGATCGCCACCCGCATCACCCGTTCGATACGGGCGACGGCGCCGGGCACGAGCCCGCCATCCTCGCGGTTCGACTGTTTCCACTCCGCCATGGCGGCCACGAAGATCCGCTCGAGGCCCCGCCTCGGCGCCTGCACCATCTCCTCGAACAGCTCCGCCAGCGAGCGTCCCGACCAGAAGGTGGCGTCGAAACGCGCCAGATTGCGCCGCGCAACCCGCAGATCGATGAGTTTCTGGATGATGATCGCCCAGCTCCAGACCGAGGCGATGCCGAGGATCACCATCACCGCCTTCACCGTCGGCGTGGCCTGCCAGAACAGCGTCCACAGCGAAAAATCGACCCCGCGGGCCGCATCGAGAATGTCCGTTTCCATCGCTCCTGCCCTGAAACCTGCCTGTCTGCGCCCTGCCGTTGCCTCCGTCGAACGCCCCGGGGGCTTCCACTCCGGCGCGCCCGGCGCGCCGCAAGGCGCCCTGCCTGCCTCTTTCTTCCCGCGGCCTGCCGTTCAGGCCGCCCTTCCGTCGCGCTGCGTCGCCCCGGCCGGCAGCCCTCGCGAAGAACGCCCGGCCACGGGCACGCGCCCTCGGGAGAATAGCCACTTTCGCCGACGCGACCAACCGCTTCACGCATTCTTGTCGGCAAAGGCCCCGCCTCCGGCCAGTTTGTGGCGAATTTCTGCCGGAATCCGCACCGGCCGGCCGCTCTCCTCCAGACAGGCGATCTCGACCCGGGCCGAAAAGAGCCGCTCCGCACCACGCAACACATCCTGTTCGAGGACGATCCGCGCCCCGGTCACGGCAACGGTGCGGGTTTCCACCGTCAGAAGATCGTCGAACCGGGCCGGCCGATGGTAGTCGGCCGCAAGGCGACGAACGGCGAAGACCAGCCTCTCCCGCTCCTTCATCGCCCGCTGGTCGATGCCGAACGTGCGCAGCATTTCCGAACGGGCCCGCTCGATGAAGCGCAGATAGTTGGCATAATAGACGATGCCGGCAAGATCGGTGTCCTCGTAATAGACCCGAACGGGAAAGCGGTGCGTCCTGCGTCCCTCCTGCGCCCGTGCCATGTCCTGCCGCCCTCACCCCTTGCCGCCGCCGAAGAGGTCGGGGGCGGCGGCGCGGCCGGGAGCGGCGGGTGCGGGCAGGCCGAGATGGCGCCAGCCCTTTTCCGCCAGCATCCGCCCGCGCGGCGTGCGCTGGATCAGCCCCTGCTGCAGCAGATAGGGCTCGATCACCTCCTCGATGGCGTCGCGGCTTTCGCTCATGGCGGCGGCGATCGTCTCGACGCCGACCGGCCCACCGCCGTAATTCTCGGCGATGATGGAAAGATAGCGCCGGTCGGCCGCGTCGAGCCCGAGCCCGTCAACCCCGAGCCGGTCGAGCGCGCCGGCGGCCAGCTCCCGGGTTATGCAGCCGTCGGCCTCCACGAGCGCGAAATCGACCACCCGCCGCAGGAGCCGGCCGGCGATGCGCGGCGTGCCGCGGGCACGACGGGCGATCTCCTCGGCCCCGTCCTCGCTGATGCCCACCCCGAGCAGCGCGGCGCCGCGGGTCACGATCCGGTGCAGCTCTCCCACGGTGTAGAACTGGAGCCGCACCGGAATGCCGAACCGGTCGCGCAGGGGGGTCGTCAAGAGGCCGAGCCGCGTCGTCGCCCCGACGAGGGTGAAAGGCTGGAGCTCGATGCGCACCGTCCGCGCCGCCGGCCCCTCGCCGATCACGAGATCGAGCTCGAAATCCTCCATCGCCGGATAGAGCACCTCCTCGACCGCCGGGTTGAGGCGGTGAATTTCGTCGATGAAGAGCACGTCGCGCGGCTCGAGATTGGTCAGGATCGCCGCCAGATCCCCCGCCCGGGCCAGCACCGGCCCCGACGTCATGCGGAAGTTGACTCCGAGTTCGCGGGCGATGATCTGGGCCAGCGTGGTCTTTCCGAGGCCGGGGGGACCGTGAAAGAGGGTGTGGTCCATCGCCTCGCCGCGGCGCCGGGCGCTCTCGATGAAGACGGCGAGATTGGCCCGCGCCTCGGCCTGGCCGACGAAATCGGTAAGCCGTTGCGGACGCAGCGCCCGGTCGGCATCCTCGGGCAGCGCCTCGGCTCTCACGATCGGATCGGGCTCATGCATCCTGTCGCTCATCCTCGTCGCCGCTCCGCCGGCCCGCTCCCGTCAGCCGCCGTGCGCCCTTTCCCCCGTCCTCGCCCCGGCCACGCCCGGAGCGCCGGTCATCCCGCTTCGGGGGCCAGGCGGCGCAGGGCGCTGCGGATGAGGGCGGCCGTGTCGGCCTCGGAGCTCTCCTCGAGCGCGGCGGCCACGGCGGCGGCGGCCTCGCCCTGTCCATAGCCGAGATTGACGAGGGCGGAAAGCGCCTCGCCCTGGGCCTTCGCCCGCGCCCGGGCGGCATCACCCTGCCGCCCCCCCTGCCCCGCCGGCGCGCCCGGGGCCGTTCGTGGCTCCGCCGCCCCCCCTTCCGGGGCGGGGTCGGGCACGGGCACGGCCTCCTCCTGCGGCATCTCCGCCGCCATCGCCATGACGGCCGGAGCCTTGTCCCCAAGCTCGTTGACGATGCGCTGTGCGAGCTTCGGGCCGATGCCGGGCGCAGCCTTGATGGCGGCGAAATCGCCAAGGGCGATGGCCCGGCTCACCCCTTCGGCACCGAGCGTGCCGAGAATCGCCAGGGCGCCCTTCGCCCCGACCCCCTGGACGGTGACGAGCAGCCGGTGCCATTCGCGCTCGGCGAGGGACAGGAAACCGTAGAGCCGCAGGAGATCCTCACGCACCAGAAGATCGGTATAGAGCACCACGCTGCCACCCCGCGGCGGCAGGGCGGCCAGGGTGCGCTCCGAACAATGCACCTCGTAGCCAACGCCGCCCACGTCGATCAGGAGTTGATCGGGCCCCTTCCAGACGATCCGCCCCGCGAGCCGCCCGATCATGCCTCGAGCGCCTTCCCGATGGCGGCACGGCCGAGGCGGCCGGCGGCGAAATGGGCGTGGCAGAGAGCGACGGCGAGCGCGTCCGCCGCGTCGGGCCCGGCAATCTCGACCCCGGGCAGCTGCAGGCGCACCATGTATTCGACCTGCCCCTTGTCGGCATGGCCGACCCCGACCACCGTCTTCTTGACCCGGTTCGGCGCATATTCGCCGATCGGCAGCCCGGCCCGCGCCGGCACCAGCAAGGCCACGGCCCGCGCCTGGCCGAGCTTGAGCGTGCCGGCCGCATCGCGGTTGACGAAGGTTTCCTCGACCGCCGCCTCGTCGGGCCGGTAGCTCTCCAGAACCGATTCGAGCGCCGCGAAGAGCGCCACGAGGCGGACGGCCAGCGTCGTGCCCCGCCCCTCGGCAACGCCGTTGGCCACATGGCGGATGCGGCTGCCCGTCACCTCGATCACGCCCCAGCCGGTGCGCTGCAGGCCCGGATCGATTCCCAATATCCGCATGTCGTCCTCCTGCCTCGCCACCGGGCTAGCACGAAAGGGGAACACAGGCCAGAGAAAACCGTGCGCCCGGCCTGGCATGCCCCGATCGCGCCATGTGGCGGGTGCATGACGGGGATGCCGATTCGGCATTTGTGAATCCGCCACCGCGGCCCTAGATGCCTCCTGCCCGCCGAAGACGACGGAAAGCCCGCCGGCGGGCAGGAGAAACGCCCTTCCCCCATTCCGAACCGTCACCCCGGCCACGCGCCGGGGCCCTCTTGAGGAAACGACAATGGCCCTGACCGAACTTCACACCCGCCGCAGCGGCGCGGTGCCGCTCTCCACCCTCATCGCCTGGCGACTCGTCCAGGCGCTGGAAGGCGCGATCGCCTTCCTGCGGAACGAATGGGTCGTCTGGCGGACCCGCCGGGCGCTGATGGCGCTCGACGACCGCCAGCTTGCGGATATCGGCCTCTCGCGCGCCGAGATCGCGCGCTGGCGCCCCGAACGGCCGCGCATCCGCTGAGAGCCGCACCCGGTTCCGGGAGACGGCACACAGCCTCGACGGCGCTGCGCGGCACCCGATCCGCCCTGCTTCCGGCGGCGGCACGGCGCATGGTGCGGGGCGGCCGCGGGCCGGCACTTCGCCGCCCCGCCGAGCGAATCCCGACGGATCCCCGAGGGTGCCGCCCCTCACCCCTTCCCGCCGTCGCGGATCCTCTGCCACAGCCGCGCCATGGCGAGGGAGACGGGGTCGATCTGCATGATGGCGGCGACGAGTCGGGCGACCCCGCCCCGGGCGCGCTCCTCGGCGATGCTCCGCGCATAGGCGGCCGGCCCCTCATGGGCGATGATCACGGCCTTGACGAAGAGAAAGGCGAAGGCCAGCGTCAGCACCGCCCCTGCGACGCGCACCCCCCGGCCCGCACCCCACCCGCGCGGCGAAGGGGCGTGCGCGGCCGCTGCGGCGGACGCGTCGTCCTCGTCATCCCGATTCAATGCGAGGCGGCGCAGCCTCTCGCGAAACCGGCGGCGGTTCTCGTCGTCCATGCCGAGTCTTGTCCTTCTGCCCGGAGCCTCCTGCCCCGCGCTTGCATGGTAGGACTTCGCCGCGGGCGCGGCAATCCTGCCGACGCAAACGACCCTGCCGGGTGCGGAGCCGGCAGGAATCGGCCCATGGGCTCAACCGCGGCGCCGCAAGGTCAGCGTGGTCCATTCGCCGAGCGAGATCCGCGGCGCCACAGCGGCGGCTGGCGCGAATCCCGCCGCGTCATAGGCCGCTTCCACCTCGCCTGCCTGTTCTTCGAGGATGCCCGAAAGGATGACGTGCCCGCCCGGCGCCACATGCCGGGCCATGGCGGGAGCAAGAGCGACGAGCGGCCCCTTGAGGATGTTGGCGAAGACGAGATCGAACGGACCCTCGGCCGCGAAGGCCGGATGATCGAAACCGGCCGCCTCCACGACGCGGACCCTGTCGGCCACGCCGTTGCGAGCCGCATTGGCCGCCGCCGTCTCGACGGCGACCGGGTCGATGTCCCCGGCGAGCATCGGCCGGCCGGTCGCCTTGGCCGCGGCGATGGCGAGCACCGCCGTGCCGCAGCCGACATCGGCCAGCCGCCGGGGCGTCACCCCGGCTTCGATCAGCGCCTCGAAGGCCAGAAGACAGCCGCGGGTGGTGCCGTGATGGCCGGTGCCGAAGGCCATGGCCGCATCGACGAGAACCGGGATCACCCCTTCAGGCACCTTGTGGGCGTCGTGGCTGCCGTGGAGGAAGAAACGCCCGGCCCGAACCGGTGCCAGTTCCCGGCGCACCTTGGCGACCCAGTCCTGCTCGGGCAGCTCGGAGACGGCGAAGGGCGCGGCACCGAAGGCGGCGGCCAGAAGCGCCAGCGCCGCTTCGTCGGGGCGCTCGGTGAAATAGCCCCCCACCTCCCAGCGCCCCGAACCGTCCTCGATCTCGAACACGCCGAGCCCGACGGGGGCCGGGTCGAGCCGCTCTTCCATCGCCGCCCCGAGGGCTTCGGCGGCCTCTTCTCCCTCGAGCGTGGTCAGTGCAATCCAGGTCGTCATCGTTCCTTCCGCCGGGCCTTCATGGCCCCGCCCCGCTCCTAGCATTCCCCAGGGCCGGATGGCGAGAGCCCGGAACGCTCCGAGCGATGCAGGGCAGACCGGCCCGCGTCGTTCGCGCATCACCGCCCGGCGGGAAGCCCCGGCCGGTCGTCGGCGATCTCCCCCCTCAGCCCCGCGACGGCGGCAGCGGGCAGCGGATGCCGAGGCCGCGCAACCCGCAATAGCCCTGGGGGTTGCGGGTAAGATATTGCTGGTGAAGGGACTCGGCATGGTAGAAGGGCGGGTTCTCGACGATCTCGGTCGTCACCGGGCCGAGACCGCGGGCCGCGAGCACGGCTTCGTATGCGCGGCGGCGCTCCTCGGCCAGCACCTTCTGCGCCGGTGTCGTCACCCCGATCATCGAGCGATATTGCGTGCCGATGTCGTTGCCCTGGCGCATCCCCTGGGTCGGGTCGTGATTCTCCCAGAAGAGCCGCAGGAGATCCTCGAAGCCGATCCCGCGCGGATCGAAGACCACGCGCACGAGCTCGGCATGGCCGGTGCCCCCCGAGCAGACTTCCTCGTAGGTCGGGTTCGGCGTGATGCCGCCGCCATACCCCGCCGCCGTCAGCCAGACGCCGGACTGCTGCCAGAAGAGCCGCTCGGCACCCCAGAAGCACCCCATGCCGAAGAAGGCCTCCTCCATGCCGGCAGGCACGGGAGCGGTGAGGGGGCGGTCGAAGACGAGATGGCCGGGCGCCGTCGGAATCGGGGTCGCACGGCCGGGCAGGGCCTCGTCACGGCGCGGCAGGCGGAGCTTGTCGAAGACGCTGGCCATGAATTTCTCCTTCGCGGAAGCCCCTTGCACAATGCGGGCGGCACCGTCGGGCCGTGGGGGCGAGGCCCCTCGCGCGGCCGCCTCGTGCACCGCCACGTTTCACGACGGCTTCGCCACCACCGTTCGCGCCGTCTCGTCCGGGGCGGCGGGAGCCGCTCCCCTGCGCCGCCGCTCCGGCGCATCGCCCGCACCGCGCGCCAGCCGGTTCACCAGCCGCCAGCCGACGAAACCGGTGATCACCCCGGCGAAGGCGTTGGCGAAGCCCTGCCCATACACCACGCCGGGCGCCATGAAGAGAAGGGCCCCGAAATGGGCGGAGGGATACATCAGCACCCCGTCCCTGCCCCAGTTGGCGATGGTCGCCCAGATCGGTCGCTCGAGATTGTTGAAGGCCGCAAGGGCGACGAACTGCGCGCCGGCGAAGATGTAGGCGCCGGCAGTCACATGGGTGAAGGCGCGGAACACTTCGCGCCCCTCGGAGCCGAGAGCGAAAAACCCGGCGAGGACATCCGAGAAGGCGGCGAGCAGCGCCCAGACGATCAGCGTATAGACGAGTACGAATTTCAGCGCATCGAGATAGGCGCGGCGGACGCGGTCCCAGCGCCCGGCGGCCGCATTCTGGCCGATGATGCCGCCGATCGCGCCCGAAAGGGCGAAAAGCCCGCCGAAGGCCAGAATGTTCACCCGCGAGACCACCGCCCAGCCGGCCACGGACCCGTCCCCGAAAGAGGCGACGGCCGAGGTGACGATGCTGTTTCCGACCGGGGTCGAGAACTGTGTCAGCAGCGCCGGCAGGGCGATGGCCCAGAAGGGGCGGAAGGCAAGGCGGACATCGCGCCAGCGCGGCCATTCGATCAGCCGGTGGACCACCACCACCGCGTGGAGGGCCACGGCCGCCCCGAGCAGCCGCGAGAGCAGCACCGCCCAGGCCGCTCCCTGGAGGCCCATGTCGAGCCCGAGGATGAGAATCGGGTCGAGCACCATGGCAAGGAGCCCCGAGACCAGGGTGATCAGCATCGAGCGCCAGGCGTCGCCCTCGCCGCGCAGGATCCCCGAGCCGGCGAAGCCGACAGCCATCAACGGCAGCGAGAGCATGACGACGAAGAGATAGTCCGAGGCAAGCGACCGCGTGCGGCCGGTGGCCCCCACGAGCGCGAGGATCTCGTCCCGCAGCAGGAGTACGAGAAGGGCGACGGCCGAGAGCACCAGCACGGTCATCAGGCTTGCGCCCGTCCCGTAGCGGCGGGCGCGGGTGCGGCTGCCGGCCCCGAGGGCCCGGGCGACGAGCGCGGCGGTCGCGATCATGAAGCCGACCCCGGCCGAGAGGGTGAAGAACTGCACCGTCCAGGCGAAGCCGAGCGCCGCCGTCAGCCGTTCGTCACCCAGCCAGGAGATCCAGAACAGGTTGATGACATCGACGAGAAAGAGAAAGGTCAGACCGAACATGGATGTCAGGGTCATGCGCACCACATGCCCCATGGTCGACCCGTGGAGGAAACGCGCCGCGTGCTGCACCTGCACCTTGCCTGTCAAGATCCCGATCTCCGGTCACACCATTACCTGTTCACCAGCGGGCGCGCCGACCCGAGGGCGATCCCGGGCCCTTTTCGGGGCCGCGCTTCGGCGGGCGATGCTCCTTTCTACCCCATTCCGGCATCACTCGCGAGAGGAGAAAAGCCTGACCTTGCGGCAACCCGCCCATGCGAGCCTTCGGCGAATCAGACGCCCCCCGGAACGGGAACGGGGCCGCCCGCCGGCGGCCCCGTCCGCAATCCCGGCATGCCCGAAAGGGCCGCCGATCAGTTCTTGGCGTAGAATTCGACCACGAGATGGGGTTCCATCTGCACCGGATAGGGGATGTCCGCAAGCTGCGGGATGCGGACGAACTTCGCCGTCATCTTGTTGTGATCGACTTCGAGATAGTCGGGCACGTCGCGCTCGGCAGAGGCGATGGCCTCGAGAACGATCGGGATCTGGCGCGACTTCTCGCGCACCTCGATCACGTCGCCCTCCTTGACCCGATAGGACGGGATGTTCACCCGACGGCCGTTGACCAGCACATGGCCGTGGTTGACGAACTGGCGGGCGGCGAAGATCGTCGGCACGAACTTGGCGCGATAGACCACCGCATCGAGCCGGCGCTCCAGAAGACCGACGAGGTTCTCGCCGGTATCGCCCCGCATCCGCTCCGCCTCGCGATAGATGCGGCGGAACTGCTTCTCGGTGATGTCGCCGTAATAGCCCTTGAGCTTCTGCTTGGCCCTGAGCTGGATGCCGAAATCCGACAGCTTGCCCTTGCGGCGCTGGCCATGCTGGCCCGGACCATAGGGCCGGCGGTTGACAGGGGACTTGGCGCGTCCCCAGATGTTTTCGCCCATGCGGCGGTCGATCTTGTATTTGGCAGAGGTGCGTTTGGTCACCGTCTGATCTCCTTCTCTGACATGGAAGGGCGTTGTCCTTTCCCTCCGGGCGTCCTTTCGGGCCTTCCCTTCGGGCGACAGGCATCCCCTTGCGGGGGCCGCCAACACCAATGAATCGCCGCCGGCACGGCTGCACCGGCGTCGCGCGCCCTTATAGGCCCGGCGCCGCCGGTGTCAACCGCCGCCCGCCTCAGCGATAGACCTCGTTCTCGGTCGGGAAGGCGCGGCTCTTCACGTCCGCGGCATAGGCCTGCACCGCGTTCTCGATCTCCTCGAGGAGCCGGCCATAGACCTTGACGAATTTCGGCGGGTGCGGGTTGAGGCCGAGCATGTCCTCGAGCACGAGGATCTGCCCGTCACAGCGTGCGCTGGCGCCGATGCCGATGGTGGGAATGTCGATCTGTTCCGTGATCCGGGCCGCGAGCGGCTCGACCATCCCCTCGAGCACCACCGCAAAGGCCCCGGCCTCGGCGACGGAACGGGCGTCTTCCTCGAACAGCGGCCATGTCCGAGGGTCGCGCCCCTGGGTGCGGAAGCCGCCGAGCGTGTTCACCGACTGGGGCGTCAGCCCGATATGGGCCATCACCGGGATGCCGCGCTCGACGAGAAAGCGGATCGTTTCGGCCATGCGCCGCCCTCCCTCGAGCTTGACGGCACCGGCCCCGGTTTCCTTCATGATCCGCGCGGCGTTGCGGAAGGCGACCTCGGGGCTCTCCTCGTAGGTGCCGAAAGGCATGTCCACCACCACCAGCGCCCGGCGGGTGCCGCGCATCACCGCCTTGCCGTGCATGATCATCAGATCGAGCGGCACGCCGACGGTGCTGTCCATGCCGTGCATCACCATGCCGAGACTGTCGCCGACGAGGATCACGTCGGCATGGCGATCGACGATGGCGGCGGTATGTGCGTGATAGGAGGTCAGCGCCACGATCGGCTCGCCGCCCTTGCGCTTGCGGATAGCCGGGGCGGTGATGCGGCGGGTCGGTTTCTCGGTGCTCATGGGCGGCTCCCTTGTCGCGTGTCTGTGGTGGATGAACGGATCGGCGCCCGAAGGCGCCCGCGTCACGGGCCGGGCGGCGCGACGGGCGGGGTCAGCACCCGGTTGTCGATCAGGAACACGTCCCCGAAACGGGCGGCCAGAAGCGCCACCGCCGGGCGGCGGACGATGCCGCGAAGAGGGGCGAGCGTCGCGGCGTCGCGGACATCGACCGATCGGATCTCCGCCCGGGGTTCGGCGCGGATCGTTTCCTCGATCAGCCGCCTGAGCGCCGCCGCCGTCACCGGCCCTTCGGCCATCCGGGCCTCGGCCGCATCGAGGGCCCGCGAAAGCACCGCCGCGGCCGCCCGGTCCGCGGGCGAGAGCCGCACATTGCGCGAGGACATGGCCAGCCCGTCGGCATCGCGCACGATCGGCACGCCGCGGATCGTCACCGGCATGTCGAGATCGCGCACCATCTGGCGGATCACCAGAAGCTGCTGATAGTCCTTCTCGCCGAAATAAGCCCGATCGGGCTGCACGATGTTGAAGAGCTTGGACACCACCGTCGCCACGCCGCGGAAATGGCCGGGGCGCAGCCGACCGATGAGGATCCGGCCCAGCCGCCCCGGATCGACCGCCGTGCCGACCGCCGCCGGACCCGACGGATACATCTCCTCCACCGACGGAACGAAGACGCCATCGACCCCTTCGGCCTCGAGGAGCGCCAGATCGCGGGCCTCGTCGCGCGGATAGACGGCGTAGTCCTCGCCGGGGGAGAACTGGGTGGGGTTGACGAAGATCGAGACGATCACCCGGTCGTTCTCGGCCCGGGCGGCGCGCACGAGCGCAAGATGACCCTCGTGCAGATATCCCATGGTCGGCACGAGGCCGACGCTTTCGCCCGCCCGCTTCCAGCGGCCGACGGCGGCGCGCACCGCCTGTCTCGTTCGGAAGATCTCCATCGCAACTCCCCCTCGCCCCCGTTCTATGCTGCAGGTGCGAAATCGGCAAGCGGGACACGGCGTCACCCCCGGCCGCGGCGGGAAGAACGCACCCGCCCTGCCCTCTCCGGCCCCGACCGGCATCGTCGGGAACGACCTGGCGGAAACGGCCATGTCGGAAACGGGGGCTCGGCCGTCGCCCTCATCCTTGCCCGGCACGGGCGAAGGAGCCAGACTGGCGAAGCGCCGGGGGCGGCGCAGCCGCCGCGGCATCCGTCCGGGCGGGCAGTCAGGCAGAGGAGGAGCGGAAAGGTGAAGACCCATGTGCGCGCACTCGTGGTCGGCGGCGGGGCCGTCGGCGTGTCGATCGCCTACCATCTGGCAAAGGGCGGATGGGGCGACGAGGTGATGCTGATCGAGCGCGACGAGCTCACCGCCGGCTCCACCTGGCACGCGGCCGGGCTGCTGCCGCTGTTCAACATGAGCTACTCCGTCAGCCACATCCACGACTATTCGGTAAAGCTCTACAAGAGCCTCGAGAAGGAGACCGGCCTCGATCCGGGCTTTCGCGTCGTCGGCAATCTGCGCATGGCCCAGACGCGCGAGCGGATGGACGAATACATGCTTTACGCCACCACCGCCGAGACGGTGGGCATCCCCTACGAATGGCTGAGCCCGAAGGAGATCGGGGAGCGCTGGCCGCTGGTGAGGACCGACGATCTGGTGGGCGCACTCTTCCATCCGACCGACGGCTACATCAACCCGGCCGACGTGACCCAGGCCATGGCCCGCGGCGCGCGGATGCACGGGGCGGTGATCGAACGGCGCTGGCAGGCCGACGGCTTCCGCCGGAGCGGGGCGGAGTGGCAGATCACCCTCACCCGCATGGCCGAAAGGGGCGGCAACCTCGTGCCGACCGACGAGCAGGTGACGGTGACGGCCGAGCATGTCGTCGTCGCCTCGGGCAACCACGCCCAGCGCACGGCCCGGCTTCTCGGCATCCGGCATCCGGCGATTCCGGTCGAGCATCAGTATGTCGTCACCGAGCCCGACCCGGCGCTGGTGGCCTGGCGCGAGGCCGGCAATCCCGAGCATCCCGTCCTGCGCGATGCCGACGCCCGCTGGTATGTGCGCGAGGAGCGCGGCGGCTGGATCCTCGGTCCCTACGAGAAGGGCGCGCCGGCCCGCTTCCTCCACGGCGTTCCCGACAATTTCCGCGCCGATCTCTTCCCCCTCGATCTCGAACGGATCGAGGAGGAATACATGTCCTTCATCCATCGCATCCCCTCGGTGGAGAAGGTCGGCCTCAAGGACGATTTCAACGGCCCGATCTGCTACACGCCCGACGGCAACCCGCTCCTCGGCGAGGCGCCGGGACTCAGGAACATGTGGCTTGCCGAGGGGTTCAGCTTCGGCATCACCGCCGCGGGCGGCGCCGGGCACTACCTCGCCCAGATGATGCAGGAGGGCGAGGCCGAGATCGACATGGCCTCGCTCGACCCGAAGCGCTTCGGCGACTGGATGACGACCGAATATGCCGCCCGCAAGAACGAGGAGGCCTACGCGCACGTCTTCATCCTGCACCACCCCGACGAGGAACGCCCCGCCTGCCGGCCGCTCAGAACCAACCCCGCCTATGAACGCGAGAAGGCGATGGGCGCCCAGTTCGGCCAGGTCAACGGCTGGGAACGGCCCAACTACTATGGCCCGAAAGACGCGCCGCCCGACTTCGACGAGAAGGCACGCTCCTTCCGCCGCGGCGCCTGGTGGCCCTATGCGAAGGCCGAGGCCGAGGCGATCCGCTCGGGCGTCGGGCTGATCGACGCCTCGGCCTTCGCCAAGCACGTCGTGCACGGCCCCGGCGCGGCGGCCTTCCTCGACTGGTTCACCACCAACCGGCTGCCGCGGGTGGGGCGCATCGGCCTCACCTATGCGCTGAGCGAGGCCGGCACGGTGCGCTCGGAATATACCATGCTGCGCGAGGCGGAGGACCGCTTCGTGCTGATCTCGGCCGGCGCCTGGCACGCCTACGATCGCGACTGGCTCCTCAAGCGGGCGGAGGACTTCATGGCCCGGGGGGGCGCACCGCTTCATGTCGAGGACTGGACCACCCGCATCGGCGTCTTCGCCATCGCCGGACCGAAGAGCCGCGACGTGCTGCGCGAGGTCGTGCGCGATGTCGAACCCGAGACGGTGTTCTCGAACGCGCGCTTTCCCTGGCTCTCCCACCGGCGCATCGAGCTCGGCATGTGCCCGCTGACGGCGGTGCGCGTCGCCTACACGGGCGAACTCGGCTGGGAGCTCCACCACCCGATGGAGATGCAGAACTATCTGTGGGATCTCCTGTGGGAGGCAGGCGCGAAACACGGCATGAAGCCGGTGGGCATGCGGGCCCAGAACTGGCTCCGGCAGGAGAAGAGCTATCGCGCCTTCGGCACCGAACTCGGCCGCGACGCCACCCCGCTCGAGGCCGGGCTCGAACGTTTCGTGGACCTCTCCAAGGATTTCCTCGGCAAGGAGCGGATGCTGGCGACGCCGATCCGCGCGAAATGCGCCACCGTGCTGGTGGACGGCCCTGCGGACGCCGACCCGTGGGGCCGCGAGGCGCTCCATGACGCATCGGGCGAGCGGCTCGTCGGCCGGCTGACCTCGGGCGGGTATTCGGTCGTGTTCGGAAAGTCGATCGCCATGGGCTATGTCGAACCGGATCTGGCCGCACCGGGCACGCGCCTCAAGGTCAGGATGTTCGACACGCTCTGGAACGCCGAAGTCCTGCCCGAGAGCCCCTACGATCCCCGGAACGCGCGGCTGCGGGCCGACGGCTGACAAGGGTGCCGATGTCCCGCGACTTGCGGGAACGTCCCGGCACCCTGCCGGAGACGGATGCGGAGCGGAGGAGGAGACCTGTCCGGCCCCCTTGGCGTCAGCCGGTCGTTCGCCGCGGGCGCATCAGCCTGCGCGCGAGCCGCATCGCAATAAGCAGCAGCCACAAAAGCCCGGCTCCGCCGATCCCGGCAATGGCGAAGAGGGCGAGCACGAGCAGGGAAGGCGGCAGGGTCGCGAGCGGCGCCGGCAACGCCGTGAAAAACGCTGCCGACCCCGCGCCCCCCTGCCCCGCGACCAGAGCGAGCCCCCCGATCAGCCCGAGGGCCAGCACGCCCGTCAGCAGCAGAAGAAGCCGCGGCGGGCAGGGCCGGCGGCGCCGCGCCGCACGGAGGGCACGGCGAAAGGCACGGATCGCACCCCCCATGTCGTGCCCGATCCGCATCAGCGCCGGCACCACGAGAAGCACCAGCACGAGGCCGAAGCCGAGTCCGTAGACCAGGGTGATGATGGTGGGCTTGAGGAACTGCGCCTGGCGCGACTGCTCGTAAAGCAGCGGCGCGAGGCCGAGCACCGTTGTCAGCGTGGTCAGGAGCACCGGGCGGAAACGCTCGACCACCGCCTCGACGATCGCGTGATCGAGCGCCCGGGTGCGGGCCCGCTGATCGATCGCGGTGATGAGCACGATCGAATCGTTGATGATGATGCCGCTCATGCCGATGAGCCCCACCACGGAGAACATCGACAGCGGCACCCCCCACCACCAGTGGCCCCACAGCGCGCCGACAAGGCCGAAGGGAATGACCGACATCACCACCGCCGGCCGCGACCAGCTGGCGAAGACCGCCGCCAGCACCAGATAGATGCCCGCAAGGCCGAGGAGAAAGCCCGTGAGCGCGTCGGAAAGGAACCGCCGTTCCTGCTCGGCGAGCCCGCCCAGTTGCCAGTCCACCCCGAATCGGCTCTCGATCGCGGGCAGGATGCGCTCCTTCAACGTCGCCATCACCGCCGCGGCCCGGGCCGGGTCGTCCTCGGCCAGATCGCCGCTCACGGTCACGACCCGCACCCCGTTCTCGCGGCGCACGACGGCGAATCCTTCGCGGGTGCTCGGCTCGACCACGTCGGCAAGCGGCACCCAGCGGCCCGGGTCGATGCGGATCCAGCCGCTGTCGACGAGATCGGCCGCCCGGTCCTCGGGGCGGAACACGACCTTGAGCGCGACCGTCCGGCGCCCCTCGGGAATGCGGGCGGCGGTGATGCCTTCGAGCCGTTCGCGCAGCCGCCGGGCGAGCCGGTCGCCGTCGAGCCCCAGCGCTTCCCCCCGCGCGGTGAGGCGCAGCCGCATTTCGGGCTTGCCCCAGGGCAGCGTGTCCTCGAGCGCCGAGACTTCCGGGAAGTCGGCAAGCCGCGCCTTGAGTTCCTCGGCCGCCGCCTTCAGTGTGCGGGCGTCGGCGCCCGAAAGCGCCACGTCGATCGCCGCCCCGCCGGGGCCGGAGCGGAAGGAACGGAAACCGAGCGTGTCGAGAAGTGGATGGCGCTTCACCTCGCGCTTGAGGTCGGCAAGGAAGCGAAAGGAGGAATAGGGCCGCTCGTCGGCGTCGATGAGTTCGATGTCGATGGCGCCGACGAGATCGGGGTCGATGTCGCCCTCGCGCGTGCCGCCCCCGGTCGAGGCCAGCACGAAGGTGACCGGATCGCGACCGTATCTCTCGGCATAGCGGGCGGCCAGCCGGTCGGTCGCGCGCTGCAACTCGCGCATCATGGCCAGAGTGTCGGCCCGGCCTGCGCCCTCGAGCATGGTGAAGCTGGCCCGCACCGAACCGAGCTCCGGGGCGTTGAAGAAACGCCAGGGCACGTCGCCGCGCAGGATCGCAGCCACGGAGAGGGCAAGGAGAAAGATCGCGCCGGCAAGCACGGGGTGGCGCAACCGTATCGTCCAGCGTGCCGCGGGACGCACCACATGCTCCAGCAGGCGGACGAAGCCCCGGTCGAACAGGCGGCTCGGCATGTCGAGCCAGCGCCGGCGGTCGCCGCTCTCTGCCAGCGACACCGCCATGTGCCGGGGCAGGACGAGAAAGCATTCGAGAAGCGAGGCAACGAGAACCGCCGCCACCGTCAGCGGGATGTCCTTCACCAGCTGACCGAAACGGCCCGAGATCACCGCGAGGGCGGCAAAGGCGATGATCGTCGTCGCCGTGGCGGCAAAGACCGGGGCCGCCATCCGCCGCACGGCCTTCTCGGCGGCCCGAAGCGGCGTCTCGCCGAGGCGACGGGCGCGATAATCGGCATGTTCGCCCACGACGATCGCATCATCCACCACCATGCCGAGGGTGATGATGAGGGCGAAGAGCGAGATCATGTTGAGGCTGATCCCGGCGATATGCATGATCGCCACCGCCGCGGCGAGGGAGACGGGAATGCCCATCGCCACCCAGAAGGCGGTGCGCGCATCGAGAAAGAGGAACAGCAGGAGAAGCACGAAGACAAGGCCGACGGCGGCATTGTCGAGAAGCAGTTCGAGCCGCTGGCGGATGAGGTCGGCCCGCTGTCGGATCAGCCGCATCTCCACCCCCTCCGGCAACCGCCCGGCCATCTCGGCGGTGATGCGGCGCACCTTGTCGAGGAGTTCGATCGCATCCTCCCCGGCGCCGCGGCTCACTCGCAGGGCCACCGCCGGCCGGTCACCGACGAAGAGCGCCTCCTTGCGGCCGACCCCTTCGGCCCGCACGCGGCCGAGATCGCCCACCCGCACCGCCGAACCGTCGGGCGCGCGCCGCACCACCACCCGGGAGATCTCCTCCGCCCCGCGCCGTTCCTCTCCGACCCGCACCCGCACCCCGCCGTCGGCCACCGCGCCCGCGGGCTGGCTGCCGCTCGCGCGTGCAAGCCCCGCCGCCACCTCGGCCGCCGGGATGTCGCGGGCGATGAGCCGCCCCGCATCGAGTTCCACCACGATGGCCGGATCGGCAATGCCGATGGTCTCGACCCGGCTCACTCCGGCCGCATGCAGCCGCGCCACGAGATCGTCGGCAAAGCGCGCCAGAAGATCCCGCTCCACGGGCCCGGTGATGACCACATCCGTCACCCTGTCATGCCAGCGCACGCGGTCGATCTCGGGAGGATCGGCGTCTTCGGGCAGATCGCGCACCCCGTCTACCGCCGCCTTCACCGCGTCGAGGGCCTCGGCCATGTCGGTGCCGGGGGCGAATTCGGCCGAGATCACCGCCCGACCTTCCGTCGCCGTGGCCGAGGTATTCTCGACGCCCGCGACGGTGAGAAGCGCCGGCTCGATCCGCTGGACGATGGCGCTGTCCACGTCTTCGGGCCCGGCGCCGGGCCAGCTGACCGACACCGTCACCCGTTCGATCACGACATCGGGAAAGAACTGGGCGTTGAGACGGGGGAAGGCCCAGAGCCCCGCCACCAGCATCATCAGCATCAGGATGTTGGCGAGGGTGCGATGGCGGATGAAGCGCCGCAGAAGCGACGGGGCGCCTTCCGGGGCCGTGGACGGGAGAGGTCTCATCGCGCCGTCCCGCCGGCGGAAGCCGGATCGGCCGCGTGTTCGGCGGCGGAAGGGGCCACTCCGGCGGCACCGGCCCGAACGGGGGCCTCGCTTTTCTCCCCCGTTCCGGCGGCGGGAAGGCGAGAAGGAGCCGAGGTCGGCACGGCATTCCCCGGTCCGGTTTTCTCCTGAACGGGGTCGGGCGAGAGCTTCGGCCCGGGCGGCGCCTTTCCACCCGCCACGCCGCCCGGAGCCTCGCTCCCGAGGGCGATCGGCCGCACGCGGACCCCGGGCGCGAGAAGCGGCGTGCGCACGGCGACGATGCGGCGGCCGGCAAGGGCGGCGGGCACCGCGACGAGCACCGCGTCGCCCTCCCGGTGGACGATGCGGACCGCCACCGCCTCGAGCCGCCCATCCGCCCCGAGCGCGAGCACCGTTCCATCCGTCCCCAGCGCCGTCGCCGGTATCCGCGCCGCTTCGGCAACGGTCGGCCCCGTGATCTCGAGACGAACGAAATCGCCCGGCTTGAGCCGGGCCGGAGCCCCTTCGCGCGCCGCCCCCGTCACCCGGGCACGAAGCCGGCGACCGCCGCTCGCACTCTCGGCCACCGGCGACTCGCGCACGATGCGCCCGGGGAAGACCGCCCGGCGCTCCCCGAGCTCGAGCAGGATCGAGAGCGGCCGCCCGAGAACGGAGCCGTCGGGACCGGCCAGGCGGGCATGATCGGCCAGGGAAACGGTGAAGACCGCCTCGAGCGCCTGCGGATCGAACAGCCGACCGAGCCGTTCGCCGGGGGATACCGTGGCCCCCGCCGTGACCGTCACGCCGTCGGGCAGCCCGTTCATCGGAGCGACGACGCGCGTGTCCTCGAGCGCCTTTTCGGCGAGGGCGAGGGCGATGCGCCGCCGCTCGCGCATCACCTTCGCCCGTGCAAGCCGCGCCTCGGCCTCGGCCAGCGCCCGCTCCCGCGCCACCTGCGCCTCGCGCGCCTGCACCGCGGCGATCTCGGCTTTCTCCAGCGCCGCCTCGGTGGTGGCACCGCGGGCCAGAAGATCCTTCTGGCGCCCGAGTGCCCGTTCGCGCAGCGCCGCCTGCTGCCGGGCCGTCTCGAGATCCTTCCGCGCCAGTCTCAGGGCGTTCTCGGCGGCGGTGATCTCGGCCTCGGCATCCTCGAGATCGACCCGCGCCCGGGCCAGCTGCGCTTCGGCCTCGCGCGCATCGAGCCGCACGAGCACCGCCCCTTTCGGAACGGGGCGCCCCGCGGCAAAAGCCGGCAGCACCGCCGCGACCTCGCCGCCGGCCCGGGCCTTGAGCACGACTTCCCGCCGCGCCTCGATCCGGCCATGTCCGCGAATGACGGGGGCCAGCCGCGCCGGGCGGAGGGTGATCGTCCGCACCGCATGCACCCGCTCCTGCCGCCGGGGGGCATGGTCCGCGCGCTCCATCCGCGCCTCGAGCGCTCGCACCACCACGAAGACGGCCGCGCCGAGCAGCGCCACCGTCAGCACGATCGCAACCAGTCCGACCAGGGCGCGACCCATGAAGCGCATGAAGGTTCTCCTCCGACGATGTCGCCGCGCTACTTGCGCCGCTTGTGCTCCTCGAGACGCGGCATGATCTCGACGAGATTGCACGGCCGGTGGCGGTAATCGAGCTGCCAGCGCAGGATCTCGTCCCAGGCGTCCCTGCAGGCGCCGGGGCTGCCGGGCAGCGCGAAGAGGTAGGTGCCGCCGGCCACGCCGCCCGTCGCCCGCGACTGCATGGCCGAGGTGCCGACCTTCTCCATCGACACCACGGTGAAGACGGTGGCGAAGGCCTCGATCTCCTTCTCGTAAACCTCGCGATGGGCCTCGACCGTGACATCGCGCCCGGTGAGCCCGGTGCCGCCGGTGGAAATGATGACGTCCACCTCCGGGTCAGCGATCCACTCTCGCAGCTTCGCCGCGATCTCCGGCCGTTCGTCGGGCAGGATCTCGCGATGGACCACGCGATGCCCCGCGCCCTCGATCCGCTCGACGAGCACCGCCCCCGATCGGTCCTCGGCGAGCGAGCGGCTGTCGGAGACGGTCAGAACGGCGATCCCCACGGGGATGAATTCGCGGCTTTCATCGATCTTCGGCATGGGTTCTCTCCTCTCGCCTGACAGGCCGCCCCAAGCCTCGGAGCGCGCTGTCCTCCGGTCGGATCAATGCGCGCATGGGCGGCGATTGCAAGCCGTCACGGGCCGAAGGCGGAAGCCGTGGAGCGGGCGGACGGCCGTTCGGGCGGCGTGCACGCGATCGTGATCAACTGTCGGGGGCGGGCGATGGTGTTTCGCCGGGCGGCTCGGGCGGCAGGAGGCCATGCTCGATCAGCCAGGCCTTGAGCTCGAGCAGATCGGCCCAGGCCTCGCGCTTGGCGTGGGGGTTGCGCAGCAGATAGGCCGGATGGAACATCGGCAGGGCCGGTTTCGTCCCGACACCGGGCAGATCGATCTGCTGCCAGTGTCCGCGCAGACGCGTGATGCCCTTGCGGCCGAGGAGCGCGGCCAGGGCGGTATTGCCCATCAGCACCAGCACCGCCGGATCGACAAGGGCGACATGGCGCGCGAGAAAGGGCAGCGCGAGGGCGATTTCCTCCGGAGTCGGTTCCCGGTTCTGCGGTGGACGCCAGTTGAGCACGTTGGTGATGTAGAGCGCGCGGGCCGGATCCTCGGCGTCACGCGCAAGACCGATGGCGGCGAACATCCGGTCGAGCAGCTGACCGGCGCGACCGACGAAGGGCCTGCCGATGCGGTCCTCGTCCCGGCCCGGTGCCTCGCCGACGATCATCACCCGCGCCACGGGATTGCCGTCGGCGAAGACGAGGTTGCGCGCTCCCTTGCGGATCTCGAACCCGTCGAAGGCCTCGATCGCCGCCCGCAGCGCCTCGAGGCTGTCGGCCGCGGCGGCGAGACGCTTCGCCTTCTCGAGCGGATCTTCCTCCGGGGCGCAGACGACGTGGGCCGCCTGCTGCGACGATGCGGTTTCCCTCCCGGGCCCCGCGGCGGCGGACGAGGCGCCCTGCGAGGCCACCGAGGCGGCAGGTGAAGCGGCGGACGGGGGATTCCCCCGGCGCGCCGCCCCTTCCGCCCCGCGGCGGTGCGCCTCGGCCCGGCTCTCGGCGAAGCGGTCCACCGGCACATCGCCGATCGGCGCATCGGCTCCGAGTTCGGCCTGCCATGCCAGCGCCGCCTTCAAGGCCTCGATCTCGTCCCTGCCCGTCATCCTCGTTCCTCGCGCTGCCGGATGCCCCGGCCGGTCGAGGTTACGCCCTTCGCGACGGGCGGTAAATCCCCGCGCTTGTGCCCGCCCCGGCGGCTTTCTATAAGCGCGGCGACACAAGCGGGCAGGAGCGCGCCATGACCGTCAGCCCCCCGGCCGGCCTCGAGGGCCGCCACCTTCTCGGCATCGAGCCGCTTTCGGTCGAGGAGATCCTGAGGATCCTCGACCTGGCCGAGGAATATGTCGCCCTCAACCGGCAGGCGGTGAAGCGGACCGACACGCTAGCCGGCATCACCCAGATCAACATGTTCTTCGAGGCATCGACCCGCACCCAGGCCTCGTTCGAGATCGCCGGCAAGCGGCTCGGGGCCGACGTGATGAACATGGCGATGCAGGCCTCGTCGATCCGGAAGGGCGAGACGCTGATCGACACCGCCACCACCCTCAACGCGATGCATCCCGACATTCTCGTGGTGCGCCACCCCCATTCGGGGGCGGTGAACCTTCTGGCGCAGAAGGTCAACTGCGCGGTGATCAACGCCGGCGACGGGCGGCACGAACACCCGACCCAGGCCCTGCTCGACGCCCTGACCATCCGCCGCGAGAAGGGCCGGCTCACGCGGCTGACGGTGGCCATCTGCGGCGACATCGCCCACAGCCGCGTCGCCCGCTCGAACATCCTCCTCCTCGGCAAGCTCGGCAACCGCATCCGCCTCGTCGGGCCGCGCACGCTGCTGCCGCGCGGCTTCGCCGAACTTGGCGCCGAAGTCCACGAGAACATGGAAGAGGGGCTCGCGGATACCGACGTCGTGATGATGCTGCGGCTGCAGAAGGAGCGCATGGACGGCGCCTTCATCCCCTCGGTGCGGGAATACTACCACCGCTGGGGGCTCGATGCCGCCAAGCTCGCCCACGCCAGGCCGGATGCCATCGTCATGCATCCCGGACCGATGAACCGCGGCGTCGAGATCGACGGGGACCTCGCCGACGACATCAACCGCTCCGTGATCCGCGAGCAGGTCGAGATGGGCGTGGCGGTGCGCATGGCGGTGATGGACCTGCTGGCGCGCCGCCTCAGGGACGAGCGCGCGGCAGCCGCGGACGTTCCGGGGCGAAGCGGATGACGGAGGTGCGCGGATGAACGAGCACGGCATGAACGGGGCGGCCGGAGAGGCGCATCCCCGGGAGGAAGGGCGGCCGCTTCTCTTTCGCAACGCCCGCATCATCGATCCGGCGGCCGGGCGCGAGATCCGCGGCGATCTCCTGGTGCGCGAGGGCCGGATCGCCGCCATCGGGCAGGCCATCGCCCCGCCCGAGGGGGCGGCGACGATCGACTGCGCCGGTGCCTGCCTCGCTCCCGGCATCATCGATGTGGGCGTCAAGGTCGGCGAGCCCGGAGAACGCCACAAGGAAAGCTACCGCACCGCCTCGGCCGCCGCCGCGGCCGGCGGCGTGACCACCATCGTCACCCGTCCCGACACCGCCCAGCCGATCGACACGCCCGAAACGCTCGAATTCGTCCGTCGCCGCGCCGCCGAGGTCGCGCAGATCAGGATCCATCCGATGGCCGCCCTCACCCGCCGCCGCGAAGGGCGGGAGATGAGCGAGATCGGCCTGCTGATGGATGCCGGCGCCGTGGCCTTCACCGACGGCGATCACGTGGTGGAAGACACGAAGGTGCTCGCCCGCTGCCTCACCTATGCGGCGATGATGGGGGCGAAGGTGATCGGCCATGTGCAGGATCCGGGGCTCTCCCGTGGCGCGGCCGCCACCGCCGGCAAGTTCGCCGCCCTCAAGGGGCTGCCCGCCGTGCCGGCGATGGCCGAGCGGATGGGCCTCATGCGCGATCTGGCCCTCGTCGAGCTGACGGGGGCGGACTGGCATGCCGACCAGGTCACCACGCGGAGCGCCCTTGCCGTGCTCGCCCGGGCGAAGGAAGCGGGGCTGGCGGTGACGGCGGGCTGCTCGATCCATCACCTCACGCTCAACGAGTTCGACATCGGCGACTATCGCACCTTCTTCAAGCTCAAGCCGCCGCTGCGCGCCGAGGAAGACCGGGTGGCGGCGGTCGAGGCGGTGGCGTCGGGGCTGATCGACATCATCGCCTCGATGCACACGCCCCAGGACGAGGAATCGAAACGCCTGCCCTTCGAGGAAGCCGCTTCGGGGGCGGTCGGGCTCGAGACGCTGCTGCCGGCGGCGCTGCGCCTCGTTCATGGCGGCCAGCTCGACCTGCCGCGACTCTTCCGCGCCCTCTCGCTGCGGCCTGCGGAGATCTTCGGCCTCGAGGGCGGGCGGATGCAAAGGGGCGCTCCGGCCGATCTGGTGCTGTTCGACCCGGACCGGCCCTTCATTCTCGACCGCTTCGCCCTGCACTCGAAATCGAAGAACACCCCGTTTGACGGGGCCCGCATGGAAGGGCGCGTGCTCGGCACCTGGGTCGGCGGCCGGCAGATCTTTCCCGCCGGGGACGGCTGAGCCCGAAGGAACCCAAAGCCGGAGCGAAGGAAGGGCGGGGACGGTCGGGGGCCCTCGTGCACGAGCGCCCCGCTCCCCCGCCGGGGCGCCTCGCTACCGGCAGCGGCCGCCGCGGAGCGGCTTCCGGGGCCCGATCGGGCAGGTGTCGATCCGGCCGGCGGAACCGGCCTTGCGCCGCCGGCCGCGGTCTGCATCATGCCCGAAGGGCCGGGCCGCCGGCGCGGATGCGGAGGACACGGGGGCATGCCATGCCAGGACAGGAGGAGTTGTCCATGATCGCCGATCTCTGGCCCGCTCTCGGCTCGCCGCCGGGCCATCTCGCCCTGGCGGCGGTGCTCGGCTATCTCCTCGGCTCCGTTCCCTTCGGCCTTGTCATCGCCCGGCTCCTGGGGCTCGGCGACATCCGCCGCATCGGCTCGGGCAATATCGGCGCGACCAACGTGCTGAGAACGGGCAACCGCCTCGCCGCCCTCCTCACGCTGATCCTTGACAGCGGCAAGGGGGCGGCGGCGGTGCTCGTTGCCCGGCAGATCGCGGCCGAGGATGCGGTCCAGATCGCCGGCTTTGCGGCTTTCCTCGGCCATTGTTACCCGGTCTGGCTCGGCTTTCGTGGCGGCAAGGGGGTGGCGACCTTTCTCGGCACGCTCCTCGCCCTCGACCCGCCGACCGGAATCGCGGCCTGCGGCACCTGGCTCGCCGTCGCCCTGCTCCTGCGCATTTCCTCGCTTTCGGCCCTCGTCGCCGCGGCGCTGGCGCCGCTGTGGGCCGTGCTCCTCGGCCGGAGCGAGATCGCCCTTCTGGCCGCCGTTCTCGCCGCGCTCGTCTGGTGGCGCCACCGCGCCAACATCGCCCGGCTCCTGACCGGCACCGAGCCGCGAATCGGCCAGGGGCGGCAGGCCGCCGGAGACAGCCGCCATCCCGATTCCGATGGCTGAAGGGCGGCCGCTGCCGCTTCCTGCGGCATCCGTGCCCGCCACGGGGCACCCCGCCGTCCCATGCCCGCCCCGGGCGCCATTCGTCCCGAACGGATCCGGCGCCTTTCGGCCATGGGCGCGTGTGACACTTCGTCAGCATGGCCTCGGCCCCGGCTCGACCTATCTTGGAGCCGACGGCCCCCGTGAAGGGCCGGAGAACACCACGAACCCGACACACGCCCCAGCAGCGAGGCTCCCATGACCCGGCTCACTCCCCTTGCCCCGGAAATCGTCCTCTCCCGCAGGAGCGAAGAGGAGGACGGCGGCGAACGCCCCCTCGCCCCGGCCCTCCGGAACGGCTGGCGCCTCAAGTGCCCCCGTTGCGGCCAGGGCCCGCTGATGAAGGCCTATCTCAAGACCCATGACCATTGCGTGGTCTGCGACGAGCCGCTGCATCACCACCGGGCCGATGACGGGCCGGCCTACACCACCATCCTCGTCGGCGGCCATGTGATGGCGCCGTTCCTGATGGCGACCTATACCTTCTTCGACCCGAACCCGCTGGTCGTTGCCGTGGGCTTCTCGACCGCCTTCACCGCCCTTTCGCTCTGGATGCTGCCGCGGATGAAGGGACTTTTCGTCGCCTTCCAGTGGGCCAAGCGGATGCACGGCTTCGGCGAAGCCGTGGGCTCCGATGCGCCGCTCGGAAAGGAAGACGCACCGAAAGACACCGAGAGAGGCTGAACCCGGCTCGTGCCGAACCGCCTTCGCCTCGGCAGGTCCGGTTTCCGGGGGTGGAGGGAGAGGGAAAGGCCCGAAGACGCAACCGCCGGCCGAAGCCGCCTGGGGGCGGCGCCGCCCGCTCCTTGCCCGGAGGATATTCCCCCGTGCCGCCGAAGCGCCAAGGAAGAACCGCGAATCCCTCCCGAAATACACTGCAGCGCAGCGATCCGGGCCTTGCCATGCCCGGCCGCAGCCGCTAAATCCGTCGGTGGAGACGTGGCCGAGTGGTCGAAGGCGCTCCCCTGCTAAGGGAGTAGGCCCTTAACGGGGCCTCGTGGGTTCGAATCCCATCGTCTCCGCCACCCAATTCCAAAAACAAGAGATATTCCAGAGCATTGTGGCAAGAACCGCAAGGCGGCTTCCCCAATCGTTCCCCCAGTTCGCAGGAATTCGAGGCGAATGGCGATCTCTTGCCGGCGCATTGGCACCTCCCCGAACCTTTTTTCTTGGTGTTTCTAGGTTCTGTTGACGTTCAGGATTCCCAAAGGGTGTGATTTCTGATTCAAGGTTGCAAACAACAGGAGAGCAGCCTTGATCCGTCGTGTTTTGACCGATGCCCAATGGGCAATCATGGAACCATACTGCCTTGGCAAGCCAACCGATCCCGGCCAGACGGGACGCGATCCACGCCTGTTCATGGAAGCGGTGCTGTGGATTGTGCGAACCGGCGCGCAGTGGCGCGAGTTGCCGAGCGAGTTTGGCAAGTGGAACTCGGTGTTCAAGCGGCCCCATTGATGGGTTAAAGTGGATGTTTTCTATCGCATGTTCAAGGCATTGGTCGCAGATTCGGACTTCGAATACGCAATGATAGACGGCACGATCGTCAAG
>Ga0256839_1000853_pt1 | contig 38885 bp, 28 predicted proteins | sample 354166metaG_FD_185968 | JGI IMG/M metagenome (GOLD analysis project Ga0256839, IMG submission 185968) | Hydrothermal vent microbial communities from Mid Atlantic Ridge, Atlantic Ocean - 354-166 | ecosystem: Environmental > Aquatic > Marine > Hydrothermal vents | place: Atlantic Ocean: Mid...
TGGAGCATCACTTTGAGTCTAAAGGGGATGACAATTTTAGAACAGAGGATTAGACGGGTCTTTGACCCGTATCCGGACTTTAGTCCGTAATACTAACCCACCAGCTTCAGCTGGTGGTTGTTGAGTTCAGTAAAACCTATCAAGTAAGAGGAGCGTGTCCCCGTAACATGCAGCACTGCATACAACACGAAAAAAGTAGTGTAGACGATTTTCAATAAAAAACAGGGCGGTTGTTTATTTTTTCACTCTACCAAGTACAGATAGTGAGGGAAGCACCCATAATGCCCTGGATCGTCTGTGGTGTGCGGATGTCACCTCACCTCTGGATTCTATTTTGTGCCAAAATAGTGACGTTCACAGTAGATTACGGAGCGTTCAACCGAAGGGAATCAGGAATAAGCTGAGCGGTGACGAACGAAGGATGACTCAAATAGTGACTATGCATTGATCAGTAATAACTTTTCTTGGCGGCGAAGTTTTTTTACGCTAGCTTCTCGCTGACTGGCGCTGGAACGTGTATGCCCGCCTTCTATATATACTATTTCCTCGGGGGATCTTGCCCGAAAGTATTTTGCGCCTTTTTGTTTCCCATTCTGGTTACCATGCTCGGCAAACCGCCGTTTAACATCAGTGGTAATGCCAGTATATAGTGAAGCGTCAGAGCACCGAATTATATAAACATACCATTCAGCAATCTGTTTTTTAATAGGGGTGCTCACGATAAGTCGCTGTATTTTCCTACATAAATTTCGTCGCGAAAATTTTCATGGTATCTTATCTTACCATGCTGATAAACAACCACTATTTTTTTCTCCTGAAACCGCAGGATAGCGTGATCACAACAGTGTGAAAAACCAATAATGCCTGACAATACAACACATCGGATGAATGCCGTCATTTTTGGCCTGTTTTTTGTGCTTTTTTTACATGCCATTGAAGACCCAGACATTTGGTTTCATATGACTATCGGTCGTGCGGTTCTGGAACAAGGGACTGTTCCCACTGAAGAGTTTTATGTGTTTACACGCCTGGGAGATGCCTCTGAGTTTCACGAATGGGGGTTTGGACTGATCTACCATATTGTGTATGAGGTTGGCGGCCTTAATGGCCTCATTTTTTTTAATGCACTAATCGGTGCATTAACTGTTTTCTTCCTCTTTTTGACCGTTCGTTTACGGGATATTTCCATTGCTGTTGCTCTTAGTGCAGTAGCCGTTGGTTTTTGGCTAATGGAATTCCGTTTTGTTCAGCGTCCTGAAAATTTCTTATACTTGGCTATCGCGATAACGCTATATAGCGCTGAGCGTTATCGTCAGACATCTAATTGGCGTTACCTGATGATAGTCCCGATTGTCGGCTTGGTGCTTTCCCAAATGCATCCGTCGGTAATTATGCTCGGGCTGGTTCTGGGCACTTATCTTGTTGAAGCGATTCTTCGCAAAAAACCCAATTTGATACAGGCTGGGCAATTGGGCGCAATCATTATTGCAACGTTATTGCTTTCGTTGCTCAACCCCTATGGGTTGGAACAGCTTATCCTACCGGTCAAGTTTTCATTGCAAAGTGAGTTTCTTCAGAATTTCGTTGAGTTTTTGCCAGCTCTGTCAACAGGTTATGCCTATCGGTTTATCACTGCGTTGTTAATTATCACGCTGCTCATCATTGCATTTTCTCTGAACAGATTACGCGAAAAATTTTCACTGGCCGAATGGTTGATACTCATCGCCTTTACTTGGCTTGCTTATTTGCATGTCCGGGATATTGCGCTGCTGGGCATTGCACTGGTTTTACCGCTTGCAACAGCGATAGCCAGTATTGTTAAACCTGTAAAATACCAATATATCATCGCCGCTTTTCTCGTTGTTTTTGCGGCGTTAGATACTGCACGTTCTCGACCACATTTTTTAACATTTGATGTCAATCGTTTTTTAACGCCGGTATCAGGTGCCGAGATTATCGAAAAATATAGTCGGAGTCCCAATATTCTGAACTTTTATCATTTGGGAAATTACTTGGCTTGGCGTTTACACGCGACACATAAGGTTATTATCGATGGCCGGAATTTTCAGGATAACAAATCCATAACGCTGCATGATTCATTATTATCCGCAGACTTTGGTTGGGAAAACACCTTGGCCCGGTATGACATTGACACCATTGTCACTCCGGCAACACTGCCCTACTCCGGTAACTTTATCGCATTGCCCTTTAAGCTGGTACGCAACCCTCGTTGGGTGATGATTAATCGTGAGCCTGCCGGGATTATTTTTATGCGTCGTGACAGAATACCGGCCCATGTCAATATATTGCCAGAGCGTGAGTTATGGCAACAAGCCAAAGCTGAGCTGGAAACCACCTTAGGTTATTTCCCAGGAAGTGAAAGCACTCAGAAGACCCTGGATATTGTTAATGGTTACTTGGCTCGGTAGGTTGATTTTTTACCGGTAAAAATCAACCGACAGATACAAAAACGGCGTTGCCAGATCTGTTGATCCGGCAACGCCGCTCATGACGTCATGACACCAATATTATTTTTTGGCGTTACGCTCTTGTACTTCTTTGATCACATCTTCCGCAACATTTTTCGGGCATGGTGCATAATGTGAAAACTCCATGGAGAACTGGCCGCGACCAGAAGTCATGGTACGCAAATCACCGATATAACCAAACATTTCAGCCAAAGGTGCGCTGGCTTTAACCCGCACGCCAGTAACCCCGGCTTCCTGGCCTTCGATCATACCACGACGACGATTAAGGTCACCGATCACATCACCCACATGATCTTCCGGGGTGAACACGTCCACTTTCATAATGGGTTCCAGCAGTTGAGCGCCTGCTTTCGGCATGGTTTGGCGAAAAGCATTTTTTGCCGCAATTTCGTAGGCGACAGCCGAGGAATCCACCGGGTGAAAACCGCCATCGGTAAGATTGACATGTACATCCAAGACAGGGAAACCAGCCAGCACACCTTCGTTCATCATGCCCTTAAAGCCTTTTTGCACAGCAGGCCAGAATTCACGAGGTACATTTCCGCCCGTTACTGTAGACTCAAAAGTGAAATCGCTGTTTTGCTCACCCGGTTCAATAATGTAATCGATTTTGGCAAACTGACCGGAACCACCCGTCTGTTTTTTGTGGGTGTAGCTGTCTTCCACACGCTGGGTGATTGTTTCACGATAAGCCACTTGTGGTTTACCTACTTCTACTTCGATGCCGTGGGTACGCTTGAGGATATCTACCTTGATATCCAAATGCAGCTCGCCCATGCCTTTAATGATGGTCTCGCCGGTTTCCTCATCGGTTTCCACACGAAATGATGGGTCTTCCTGGATCATTTTATTGATAGCCAGTCCCATCTTCTCAGATCCGCCCTTGTCTTTGGGCTTGATAGCGATAGAAATAACCGGATCCGGGAATACCATGGGTTCCAATGTGGCCGGGTTTTTCGGGTCACACAGAGTATGGCCGGTGCGAGTATTTTTCAGTCCAATGAAAGCGACAATATCACCCGCCTGGGCAGAATCCAGCTCGATACGTTCATCGGCGTGCATCTCGACAATTCGCCCGATACGCTCGGTTTTGCCGGTAAACGTATTCAGCAGGCTGTCGCCCTTTTTGATTCTGCCGGAATAAATACGGGTAAAGGTCAGGGCACCAAAACGGTCATCCATGATTTTGAACGCCAAAGCACGCATCGGTTTGTCGGCATCAACAATGGCAAATTCACCGGTCTCATTACCTTCCAGGTCTACTTCAGGCTGTGGTTTTACTTCCATCGGGTTAGGCAGGTAATCCACTACCGCATTTAACACGAGCTGAATGCCTTTGTTTTTGAAGGCTGAACCACAATAGGTTGGGAAAAAATCCAGCGCTATTGTGCCCTTGCGAATGCATGTTTTAATGTCATCCAGAGCGGGTTCTTCACCTTCGAGGTACTGTTCCATCATAGCATCATCTTGTTCAACAGCCGCTTCGATGAGTTTTTCACGCCATTCTTCAACCTGCTCGGTCATATCGGCTGGTACATCTTCGATGGTGTATTTGGTGGGATCACCTGACTCATCCCAAACCCAGGCTTTGCGGGTCAGCAAATCAACGATACCAGTGAAATCATCTTCTTCACCAATAGGCAGCACCATGACAAGGGCATTGGCACCCAGCACATCTTTAACTTGTTTGACAACACGGTAAAAATCCGCACCCAAACGATCCAGTTTGTTGACTAGAATAATACGGGCAACTTCAGATTCGTTTGCATAGCGCCAATTGGTTTCGGATTGAGGCTCCACGCCACCTGAACCACAGAACACACCGATACCACCGTCGAGCACCTTCAATGAACGATACACTTCGATTGTGAAATCAACGTGCCCGGGAGTATCAATGATGTTCAGGCGATGATCGTCCCACTCGCACGAAGTGGCAGCGGATTGAATGGTAATGCCGCGCTCCTGCTCCTGCTCCATGAAATCGGTGGTGGCCGCGCCATCATGCACCTCACCCACCTTGTGGATCTTGCCAGTGAGCTTGAGGATGCGTTCTGTCGTTGTGGTTTTACCGGCATCGACGTGCGCAAAAATACCGATATTTCTGTAGTGGCTTAGATCAGTCATGAATAAGTACTCTAAAAGTTAAATTTTTTGCTGTTTATCCGCTCGGCACTGCTCCGCAATCAAGGCATAAAACCGCCCGTATCGCGCTATTCATATTAAGGGTGTCACTAAAAACAAAACAGTGAAAATAAACCGGCGGGGCGAGAAAAAGTAACACACGCCTCCGACCACCTACACCCACAAAAACGGGGTGCGCATAGTACCATGCTGTTTTATATAGAAAAAGTATTATTATAGGCACTGAGGTTTGAACCATTAACAATCAATGACTTACATTAATATCGTTCTAAAATTGAGCTTTCGTTTACTCTGTAAACACGCCGCCAAAAATGTCAGTCGCTCCTGAGTCTTACAAAGGACAGGTGTCATTGGCAGCTATATCTCCTTCAAATAGTGCGCATGAAAGCGCAGATGCTCTCCGATATAGGACGCAACAAAATGATAGCTATGATCATAGTCTTGTCGATACATGAAATTTGGCTCAATCCCTCTGTCTTCACAGATAGAAATCAACGGCTGCGGCAATAAATAATCGGCTAAAAATTCATCAGCCGTTCCCTGATCAATTTTGCAAGGCAATAGTTTGGCATTGTTTGCCAGCAACTCTGTCGCGTCAAATTCACGCCAGTATTTTTCATCTCCACCGAGATAAGCCTGAAAACATGCCTTACCCCATGCTGATTTCACTGGATGACAAATAGGCGACAATGCGGAGACAGAGCGATAAAGTGCTGGATTTTTCAGCGCGCACACTAAAGCGCCATGCCCCCCCATAGAATGCCCCGCAATGGATCGTAGACCTGGGACAACCGGAAAATCAGCTTCAATCAGAGCTGGCAATTCCTTTGTCACATAATCATACATTTGGTAGTTTTTCGACCAGGGTGCTTGAGTTGCATTAAGATAAAAGCCCGCACCTTGTCCCAGGTCATAACGATCAGTAACATCCGGAACTTGTTTGCCACGCGGACTGGTATCAGGAATTACCAAAGCAAGCCCCAATTCTGCTGCATAACGCTGCGCACCTGCTTTCGTGCGAAAATTTTCATCGGTACAAGTCAAACCTGATAACCAATATATGACTGGCACAGGTTTTTCGTTTGCGAGTGGCGGCAAATATATCGAAAAAGTCATTTCACAATGACAACAGTCTGAATTATGCGAATACCGCATCAACCAGCCATCAAACTCTTTGATTTTTTCTAACTGTTTCATATCAAAATGTAATGACTGAGCGAATACTTTCACCCTTGTGCATTAGTTCAAAAGCTCGGTTAATATCGTCCAAAGGCATTGTATGTGTCACCATTTTATCCAACTCAATTTCGCCTGTCATATAACGATCAACATAACCTGGCAATTCAGTCCGGCCCTTGACTCCGCCAAATGCTGTACCTTTCCAAGTACGACCCGTGACCAATTGAAAAGGTCGAGTTGCTATTTCCTGACCATTACCGGCTACGCCAATAATGGTTGAAACCCCCCACCCCATGTGACAGCACTCCAATGCTTCACGCATAACATCCACATTGCCAATACATTCAAAAGAATAATCAACACCACCATTTGTCATTTCAACAACAGCTTCAGTCACGCTGCCCGACAAGTCATTGGGATTAATAAAGTCCGTGGCACCTAATGCCTTTGCCATTTTAAATTTTTCTGGGTTGGTATCAATTGCAATGATTCGCTCAGCTTTTGCCATCACCGCACCCTGTATACAAGACAACCCGATGCCGCCCAAACCAAAAACAGCCACGCTGGAGCCTGCTTCAACCTTTGCTGTATTTATTACCGCACCAATGCCGGTGGTAATCCCGCAACCTAACAAACACACTTTATCCAGTGGTGCTGCTTTATGAATTTTCGCCAGCGCAATTTCCGGTACAACCGTGTATTCTGAGAAAGTCGAGCAACCCATATAATGGTATATTGGTTTACCATTTATCGAGAATCGTCGAGTATGATCCGGCATGAATCCCGTCCACACTGTCGCCGCAATTGATTGACATAAATTTGTTTTCGTCGATAAACAAAATTGACACTTTCCACACTCTGGAATATACAAGGGAATAACATGATCGCCCGGTTGCAACCCTGTAACACCTGGCCCACATTCAACAACCTCGCAACCTCCCTCATGCCCCAGTACGACAGGAAATACACCTTCAGGGTCTTCCCCGGAAAGTGTAAAAGCATCAGTATGACAAACACCTGAAGCAATGACTTTAAGCAACACTTCACCTTCTTTCGGCCCTTCAATATCGATCAACTCAATTTCAAGTGGTTTTTTTACCTGCCATGCTACTGCTGCCTTTGCCTTCACTGTCATTTTCTCCTAACACTTGTTCAATGAGGTAGATTCGGTTAATTGTTACTTCATTCTGATTGCTCGTGACTTTTATAACACGGGTATATGCTTGGGCTTCTTTCTCGACACTGCATAAATTATGACGGCAAAAATTCGATAGGATAAGTCACAGTCACTTTTTTTACATTTTGAGCACCGAAATCGAATTGCTTGACCCTGGCAATGATGCGTGCCTCCAGTTTGGCATTCTGTAATTCACTGGAGGTGATCCTGACACTTTCCACTTTCCCAGAGGGTAGAATAGTAATTTCAAGTACAATTTTTCCCTGAATACCTGAATCACTCCTACGCGCTCGACGATAAATGTTATACAAACTTCTTTTGTTTTTATCGACAATATAAGCAATATCTTCTTCTGAGCGATAATTTCCAACCCGTGCCTGCTTCACTTTTGTTGTTGAACCAGACCCATCTGAATTTTTTCCACCTACACCGCGATCCTCTTCAACACGCGCCGTAATTAATTTCCGTGCTATCGTACCTTGTTCACTATCTAATGTTGTTGCACCGCCCGTTGGGGATAAATGCAGGTCTGGTTTTATATTTCCACCACTTCCCATCCCACTCTCTTCCTGAGACCCTGCGGTTAAAATCCGAGTATCAACAGAAGCGATTTGTGTTTGTTTATCTGATTTTTTAATGGGGTTTCCCACCATCAAATCAATGCTTGATGTGTCCATTAAATCTGCCAAATCTTCACTAAGGGCAATCAAGCCACTCTTTTCTGCTTTTGTGCGTGCCGTTTTTTGTTTTTCAGTCAACTTGATGATTTTTTTTGGCTTTTCCCGTTTTATATTTGGCTTCGGCTCGGGGCGAGGCTTGGGCTTTTCAAGTTTTTTTGGTGTCGGTTTTGGCTTGACGACAGGCTTAGGTTTAGGCTTATCAAGTATAAATTTAGCGATTCTGTCTGGTATATCGATTTTCGCTCGGCGTTCTTCCTCCGGAACTTTTATAGAGCTAAAAAACAAGCCTATTCCCAAAAACAAGATCAGCACAAAAAGAGTAAATACGATAAATGACTTATCGCGTTTATTTTTTGGCTGCCATGCGAGTGCAAGGCTTTGATACGATACGGCGGTCATCAGCTCTGACCTTTTGCCTTTTGAAAGGCGGCAAATGCTATCGTCGTGTAGTTCGCCTGACGGCATGTCGCGAGAATTTTTCGCAGAAGCTTATAGGGGATGTTTTCATCACCCATTATGGTGATGGCACGGTTTGTTTTTTCATTTTCCGGTGTAAATTGATTTTTTGAAGCCTGAAATATTAATTCTTTTTCCAGGTCAGCAATAATTGTTTCTTTGCTTGCCAATAAATCAGCAATTTCCGCAATTTTTTTCCCCTGAACCAGCACGTCAGTTCTGGTGATTGCAATGATTAATGTCTCTTTTGGCACTTTGTCTGCAACCGATGTAGGCAGTGTAATATCTTTGCTGTTGGGTAATTGTTGTGCGCCAGAGCTGACCAAAAGAAAAAATACCAGTATTGCGAAAATATCCATTAAAGAAACAAGGTTCAAACCACTGCGACTATGCAGCCCTTTGAAATGATCCATTCGTTTTGATCGACTGGAAAGTTTTAAACTATTCACTTCTGAGCCTCATTCAGGTTATTTTCCTGCAGGCTTGTTTCTGCATCCCCGATAGAGATATTGGGAAATAACTCAATAGTTTCAACGGTCAAAACTGAAACCACATCTGCGCTGCGCACATGATCCATAACCTGTATTAGGGTTTTGTAACTGATAGATGGCTCCAAAAGCAGTGTAATATCTTGCTCGTCTGGAAAACGTGTTTTGATTTCCACCAACAAATCAGTAAATAAATCCCATCGTGTTTCTCCTCGGGCTCTTGGAAATACTTTAATAACACCAAGGTTTGCATCCCGTATATCAAAACTGTTTTCACGTAAAACCAACTCCAGCTGAAGTTCTATTTTTTCCTGGGCATTGGCTTTGGCATCCAGAGCCGGCAAGTTTAGCTCCAATACGGTCATTTTTGAAAACACGGCAGTGATAAGAAGAAAAGGAACTAATATCACCATCAAGTTCATAAATGCAGTAATGTTAAGTTCTTCTGCTTCATGAAGATGTTTAAACGATGACTTTTTCATTGTATGAATAACTTTTTAATCTCGAACCATTAAATTAATTGACTTGATCGCTGCTTTTTCTAGGCTATCCACAAGCCGTGCTGTTTTTGTGACCAGATAAGAGTGAGCAAGCAATAAAGGAATGGCCGCCATTAACCCAAAAGCGGTTGTATTCATGGCGACCGATATGCTGGCGGAAAGTAAATCTGCTTTTTCTGCAGGATCAGCCTGGGCAACCGCAGTAAATGCTTGGATCAACCCAACAATAGTACCCAGCAAGCCCAATAGGGTTGCCACATTGGCAAACGTCGCAAGATAGTGTGTACGTTGCACCAGATCAGGCATGGCGTCCATCATTCCTTCTTCCATTGCAGCCTCGATAATTTCCCGACGTTTATTTTCACTATGCCGGGAAAAACCGTAATTCAGAACCATTGCGATGGGTGTTTTTATGGATTCAGTTAATTTCATGGCCCGCGCAAAATCTAGCGCTTTCAGCATGGGAATCAATTGCCCCCAGATTTTATCCGTCATTTTGCTGGTTTTGCTTAAGTAAAAATAGCGTTCCAGGGCTATTGCAACACCAATGGCAAACACCCCTAAAATGGGGTACATAAATGGTCCGCCCGCCTGAAATAGTTTAACAATTTCCATTAAAATACCCTCTTAACTGTGTTTTTATGACGGATTATACCGGTTTTTAATCGTGCATTCTGGTAACAACAATTTATGGTCGCGTATCATCATCTTTGTTATTTTTGTTGATATCCAAAGTATTATTAATTGCGTCCGACATTACATTATCCATTTCATCTGGTTTTTCAGCTCCATACTTTTCAGTCTCATAGGAAGTATTTACATCGGTTTGATTGTTGAGTTTTTGATCAATCTCATCCAAAAGATACTTTCTTTTTAGTCTGTACTCATCAACGAGTATTATTTGATTCGAATAATCATCGGAAAGCATATGTAATTGTGCTGAAACTTCGGAAATATTCATGATTATTTTCCAATTATATCCCTAACAACACGAAAACCAGTATATTTGTCGGCATTTCCGGAATGCGAAAATGCTGTCAATGCCGTACAGTTATCCATCGACGATTTATGCGAACCACCAAGAGCGACATACCGTCGGCCTGTTTCAAATGCAAACTCCTGCACATTTCCCGCATAATTAACCACCCCCCAAGCATTTTGTTTACCAGTGATTGCTTTAACCAGTGACCCACCTTTTTCTATCCCCCTTGCGCTTAGTTGGCAATTACGATTAGGGTCAAGAACATATGGTTTTGACTTGGATGCGTATATCCATTCTTTTTTCGTTGGTAATCGGTATTTTTTCTTCGTTTTTTTACTCAACCATTTCAAATAAGCAGATACTGTTGACATTTCAATATTAGTAACGGGTAATTCATCAGATTTTCCGGTGTATAAATTACACACTGAAGAAACTTTGCAAAACTCGTTTAATTCAGCAATCGATGTTTCATATTTTCCGATAGCAAATGCTTTGACGCCAGAGGCCGCGGGTATAACCACTAACACAGGGCCAATGCCACCATCCTTTAGTTTGTCGCGACAAATAGCTCGTTCACCTCGTGCGCCCAGACCTGCAATTGAAAGGTTACATACATCTTTTTCCTTTATAACAATAGCCATCAAGGCAGGGTTATCTTTAAAAATATGCAGAGCATAGCGTTTTGCATCCTGAGCATGTTCAGGGTACTGTTTCCCAATTTTGACAATACACTGAGCCAATTGTGTTGATAGCGTATTCTCTATGTTTTTGTATCTTTTAATATCTAGGTCACGTAGTTTAGTGATCGCAATATTGAAATCACGCATATTCAATTTTGATGAGCATTTTAATTGTTTATCAACATTTGCAAGTGCCACGTTGAATAAGCCAGTATTTTTTGTTTCCTTAGCTAATTCGTTGTCCTTTTTATTTGCCCTGTCTTTTGCCAAGCGTCTGCTTCTTTCAGCACGCTTTTGATCTTGTATTGTCTTTTTTTGTATTATTTCCACCAACGTAATTTTTTCATTGTCTAAAAAAATGTTGTCATCCGTATAACGATATGCATTTTCGATCAGCATTGTTGCCTGTGGATAACTAAAATCATTCACAAGTTCTTTGATTTTATTCACATACATTTGATAAATGTCTTCCCGTGCAGATAAATACCATTCATTGGGTTGCCCTGAAAGAATATTTAATATTCCTTGAGTTTCATTCCACAAACCTTCTTCCCATTCAGCTGTAAAGCTGGGTTTGGCAATCAGCTTTTCAATACTTTCTTTGTAAAGGTTATAACGTATATCAAATTCCAGCTCATTTCTGATGTCAGACTCTGAAATTTGCGGAACTTGCGGTATAACATTGTTGCTTTGTGTATACAGGTAATATGCGACACCAGAGGTCACAAACAACAGGAAGGTCATCAATACTAATCTTGATTTTTTCTTGTACGTTAATTGTTTGTAAAATACATCAACTGATTCACTACGGTTTGCACGCTCAAATGATAATGCTGTCTCTATCGCCTTCCATTGGCGTTTGCTAATGTCATTTATACGTTTTGGTTTGAGCTTTTTATTGTAGGCCTCATCAGCGGGCAGCCGATTAAATGGGTGTTCTCCTGAGAATAGCTCATAAGCAACACAACCCAGCGCATATATATCATCACGAATGTCAGGTGTTTTGCCCAGCAGCATCTCAAGACTGGCATATGCAGGAGTTAATGCGCCTAACCCACCCGCATCAAAAACTGTCTGATCCTGCTCTTTTCCTGTATGCCGATCAATATTTGCAACTGCCCTAGCGATCCCAAAATCAAATATTTTCGCGGTTCCATTAGTGGTAACAAAAACATTGCCGGGCTTAAAGTCTGAATGAACAATGTTTTCAGAATGAGCATGTGCTAATGCTGAACACATTCCGGATAAAATATTCCAGGCATCGTCCCTAGGAAGGCCGGTCGCCCGATACTGCTTGATCAATTGATCCAGCGGTTTTCCTTCCATGTATTCCATGGTCATGAAAACAATATCACCATCCCTATCAAAGTCATAGACTTTTACGGTGTTGGGGTGTGCGATGCGTTGTGCTTTTCTGGATTCCCGTTGGAGGGCAATAAATGCCTCCGGGTGAGTTTTAAATTCTTCACTTAAAACTTTAATTGCTACGTAGGGGTCTCTATCCTGTGCCTCAACTTTCAGGCGGTCTTTAGCTTTGTATACAACCCCCATACCGCCAACGCCTAAAATATTTTCAAGTAAAAAACGATCCTTTAGTACTTTGCTTGGATCATCTTCAGGTGTTTCCAGTACTGATTCCTCCTTTGATGAAATGGAGGTATTTTTTATGCGCGTTTTTGGCGACTGATTGGGTTGTGATCCAGTATTATTTTGGCCGGGTGGTTTAAATCGGGTTGCATCCCGTTTTTCATAACTTTGGCTGGGTGGTTTAAACCGGGTAACATCATTTTTTTCATGGTTCAGATTGGTAGCATGTTGTGTGTCAGGTTTAATTTCACTCTTTTGGTGGTCGGATACTCTGGTTTTATCCGAAATAATTGTGCGTTCATCAGCCGGCGTCCGACCGTCGGCAACAGGAAATTCATTCGCGACAGCAGGAGGTCTCCCTCCCTTCTTTGAGGGATCGTCAGAATTAGCCATTATAAAAGATAGTGATCCGTTAGAATGATATTAGTTGGTCGTGCCAATACTACTGCGCACACCTTTAACCAGAACCACTGATACATTATCAGAAGCACCATTATGCAGAGATGTTTCAATAAGATTGTTTGCTGCCATTTCAACATTGTCTTCCTGTAAACAACTTATAATACCTTCTTCGTTAACAGCATTGTATAAACCATCTGTACACAACATAAATGTATCCCCAATATTGACATCAAAAATATCGATATCAACGTATAAACGCTCACATGTTCCAACAGCCCGGGTGATCACATTTGCATCAGGGTGATTTTCTGCTTCTTCTATTGAAATTGATCCATGCTTTAATAATTCCGCAACATGGCTATGATCAACGGTGATTTGTTCGATTTTTCCATTTCGATAACGATAGAGTCGTGAATCGCCCGCCCATAAGCAAACACCAATACGACCTTTTATTAAAAGAATAGCAACGGTGCTGCCAATAATGCGCCCTTCAAGCATGATTTCGGAGTATTCAAGAAGCCGATCATTAACATCCAGAATTTTATCTTCAATGTTTGACACAAATGAATTCAAGTGGTTTTTTGTTTCAATTTCATCAAGCATATTGACAATCATGTCACTCGCAACATTACCGGCTTCATGCCCTCCCATACCATCAGCAACAGCCCACAAATTAATATCAGGCTTTGAGAATATGGCATCCTCGTTAATTTTTCTGACGACACCAACATTTGTTGTTGATGCACTAAGCCATTGCACGGGCCTTCTTATTGTTGTATCAGTCATCGTATTATTTTACAGTATAAGGCTGTGGCCAACCCCAGTGTGCCCACTGTCCATCCATCATGGCGGGCAGACGGTTAGCTACCGGTAAATTTTTAACATTTAACAAACATGGAGTGATCCTTTCTGACCCACGAGTTGTCCATGCGCTATAACTCGTCATAGTTTTTACCAAAATTGAATCTAAAAGCCCCGCATAAACCGCTGTTGGGGACTGCTCATCAAATTCCATATTCATTTGCATTGCATTGGCATCAAACGGTTGCCCCGTTTTTATATGGCTCAGTGTAAAATCGACATGGATAGCATTCAGCTTATCAACAAGCTCATCCACTGAAAACTGTTCCTCCAGTGCCTGCAAAGCCAGTTCTTCAATATTTTCAAACCAGTGGGTGTGAAAAGAAATAAATTCAAGAGGATTCAGTTCTGGAGCCAGCGGCATAACAATTGAAAAAGGATAATATCGCCCTACCTGGTCAACACTGGGTAACATGATACCTGCCCAGTGTTGTTGGTCAACCACCCCTGACGAAAGTACAAAACGCCAGATTGGGCTCGTCAAATAAATATCAAGCCATTCGTCACCCATCTGTTCTTTTGAGCCCGCAATGTATAGCTGCAACCATTCGTCCCATGTTTTAATAAATGCGGCAGGTAGATTTCTATGCACAAAATCGCCATGCATAGGTAGCTTCCCATAAATACCGCATTGTTTTTCCATGTTCATTTATATGTTCTCTGGAAGCCTGAACGAACTTAATAAGTTATTTTTTAGTGGGTTATTAACACTCTTTGCCTTGATTTTATAGGTAATCTCATGTTTTACGGGGGTCGGTAACGGAGACGATTCCCAAGTGTCCGGTTTTTCATCCAGAATATTATAGGTAATTAAATAAACATTTGATTTATCTGTTTTGGACAGTTTTGATTGGTCTAATAGTTTGAACCAAGCCCAAGGCCCATCAAACGTTTTTGAATGTTGTTTTTCATTCACATCCTCAAAAATAATCCGAACGCGGTTTTTATCGTCACTGCCAATCCATTTCAGTGTTTTCCAAAACTTAGGGCCATGACTGTATGAAACATTATTTTCGCCAACTTCAAGCTCAAAACGTACATCATTTTTATTCATTCGATAAGGCTTTAATTGGAACGACAGACTGGGTATTTCCGGATTATTTCTAAAATAAATAGTTTGAATTGACAAGGCCGTTCTGATCTGTCTAATGGTACGTTGTGACAGGCCAAGATTGTAATTATCAATGCTGCGGTTTTTCCAGCCTGCGCGGGTGCTGATAAAGGGTTTGATATATTCCTGGCGAAACACATCCATTGTGCCTCCGGGCTTAAAGAAGTCGATAAAATCTAATAATGCGAGTTCATTTTTTGATGACGTCTTCAATGGATAACGACCAGCCAACCCCTGTCGATAAGGTTGATAAACTGTTGATTTCCATTCCGAATTAACATGCTGATGTGCGGATTGTAAAATCACCCGCCACGTTTCATTCGCCATGGTGGTAAGCCAGCGTTTAATCGGTTTAGGTGTGTTTTTGGAAAATGCCTGTAATGATGAAATAGCATTTCCGGCACCGCTTTGATATCGGGTTTTGGCAATGTCAAATGCTTTCTTATTTGGGTCAGGTGACAGAATTATTTCATGCACGAATTCCTGTAGCTGGGATACTTTCAATAATACTTGGCTTATTGGGGCGGGTTTTCGTGATGATTCACGTAACATAACATTGATGCTTCTAAACTCACGATCAACTTTTGTCCAGCTTACTTTCGATGCCGCTAGGCTTGCAAGTTGCCCAGACACACCTTCCTTGTTGTCATCGGCTAAGTCCGCAGCCAGTTGAATGGAAAGTTCGGTATTATTTGCACCTGTTTCCAGAATGGCGAGCATGGGAGAATAAACCGGGTCTGTAAAGCGGGTTAATATATCGTTCGCATGTTTTAGGCTTTTAAATGATTGGACATTTAAAGTGTCATACACTTTTTGCCAAACGGTAGTGTATTCTGACAAATAGTGACTTTTAACTTTTTCACTGACCTCTTCAAGACCATCTTTTATAAAATCTACTTTTTCATCATCACTATCAGACAATAACCATCTTTCATTAACGATACTGGAAATAACATTTGAATCTGGTGAAAAGTCAATGTCATCATATCCCTCCTTGGTGAAAAGAATGGGTACTGACAGATTCGTTTGTATGTTTGGGTTCGTGATATAAGTGTCACGAACAGATTCACCAAATTCATTTAAGAGGTCAACCTTTTGGGTATAAAGCGGGTTCGTGCGGATACGTTCATAAATACGCTGAGAGGCTGGGACACGCAGTAGAAGACTGCGTGTTGATGACGCAATATATTTATCCAGTTGTTCGGGCTCTAAACCTAGGTTGAGCAGTGCATTCAAATGCCGTGTTAACGCTTGTTTTTTGGTTGCCTGCCCTTCCAGCTCATTTTTCCATTTTTCTGAGAACCAGTTTTTTACAAGCTGTTTATCCATGTGTTCCAACTTGTTAAACATGACATAGGTTCTAAATGTGCTGTAAAGATCACCACCTCGGTGACCACGTTTCAAGTGAGCTTCCAGCTGCTTGATCAGTTTTGGAAGAAACAGTGTTTTCAGTTGTGAGTGGTATGCTTTATTCGCCGCATCATCCACATTGCTGTCATACATGCCAAGGGCAGATAACCAAGGATGTTGCTCCTGATCATAAACAATGCTTGCTTTTGCCAGGGCGTTTAGTGTTGGCAGGGTGTTATAAATACTACCCGAACGAATGTTATACTTTTTCCTCCCCTCATTAAAATCAGCAATATACGATTCAACTTCATTCATATACATTTCATTGCGGGTAAAGCTGCCTGCCCATACGATAGACAATGCAACAGCTATGCCTGCCATACCGACATAGGCCGTCCTTTTTGACCAAGTGATTAATTTTTCATATCGCCGGTTTGAGCCAACCAGTTCTGATTCCGGAAATATCACATCCCGAAAAAGCTTCCCCAGGAAATAGCTCTTACCCTGACTCATGGGGGGAGCCATCATTTCACGATTAAACCCAAAGTTTGAGGCAACGGAGGACATTAGCCGATCGACTGGTGTGCCATCTTGAGTGCCGCTGGTAAAATATATACCCCGTAAATAAGGTTGATAGCGAAACCTGTTTTTAATAAATGTCTGCTGGGTGAACTGATCAACAATATTTTTCAAGTTTTCCATTTGCTGAGGAAAACTTTGAATAGCGCCTCGCCGCCTGACATCTCTTTCTTGATGAACCCGCCACAAAACTCTTTCGTATAAACGACTGATGAGTTTTTTGTATTCAGTGTCCAAAAAATCAAAATCAGGCGATTGTGAATATTTCGGTGCATTTGGAAGAGAAATCCCCCAAACTTGCTCGCGGCCATCCTTATCCATGTCTTCAAAAAACTCGGAGAACCCGGACACCAAATCACATTTGGTAAACATTAAATAGATTGGAAATCGAATTTCCAGCTTTTCCATTAGCTCATCAATACGTGAGCGAATAGTTTTGGCATGAATAACCCGTTCTTCCTCAGTCTGAGCCAGAAGGTCTTGCAAACTGATGGCAATTATTGCGCCATTGATGGGCCGTCTACGACGATGTTTTTTCAACAGTGCCAAAAAACCTTCCCAGGCGGAACTATCAACAACTTTGTGGCTATCCTGTGTAGTGTATCTTCCAGCGGTGTCAATCAACACAGCATCATTGGTAAACCACCAATCGCAATTCCGGGTGCCTCCTACACCATGCAATGCTCCTTTACCAAATTGTTCCGCCAAAGGAAAATGCAAACTTGAATTAACCAGTGCCGTGGTTTTCCCAGAACCTGGTGGGCCAATAATGATATACCACGGCAATTCATACAGCGCCCTGGTTTTTCCTTTGCCCTTGAATTTTAATTTTTTCAATGTTGTCAGGGCATGTGCAAAACGATCCCCTATCTGCTGCATTTCTTCTGAGGTTTGATCAGAAACAATGTGGTTAGACTCTGCGCCTGGATTATCTTGTAATGCAGACACCAGCTCATCATTGTTTTTATTTTCCTGTCGCTGAACTCGCAAGTTGTTCAGCCCCCAGAACACGATGATGACGATGATACTAAGAAGCCTTGCAGTTTCACTTTCTAACGGTGAGAAATTATTGTCACCGAATTTAAATGCCGGACCAACAAACCAAATAAGCGCTGACAGTACCAGCAAGCCGATTATGGAAATAACAACTTTATTTTTAAAAAAATTTATAACGGATTGCATATTTTTACTCAGGTTTACTGTTCACTCAGGGTTACAATAATTGATGTTACTGCGCACTAATTTTTTTTCTGACAAGATCGGTTGTCGATATTTCTGTTAACTGTTTTGCCACATTATCCGTTGACTCATGCATCCAATAACGTAACCCTGAATAAGTTAAAAGCATAATTCCGCCAATAATGCTGGCAACGACCCACATCGGAACATATTCAGTTAGTGTATTGCGTATTTTACCCAACCCCTGCCAGCTAGGTGACAATGTTCGTTCATATTCGCCACGATGTCGCCGAATTACCTGAAATAAGTCATCCCGTAATTGTTCCAGCAAATCTCTCCCCCGATGTACAACACGATATTTTCCTTCATATCCAAGACTGAGGAAAATATACATCAACTCTAGAATATCGATATTTTCAGCGGGGGCATTGCGCATTCGATCCAGGATGACAAAAAACTTTTCACCGCCTTCTGTTTCATTATGAAATACACTTAACAGCGTTCTTTGAGTCCATGCACTCTCCGCACCCCAAGGGGTATTGAGTACGGCCTCATCAAGAATCGTACATAACAAATAGCGGGCTGCCAGTACAATTTCCGGTTTGATACCCGCTTCCTTTGATCTTGCTTCAAATAATTTAAGTTCACCCACCAGCTGTTGATGTAAACTACCAACATTTGGATGTGTCACCGTTTCCCGTGTTTTCGAAAATACGGCAATCAGCATAGCTGAGGCATTTACCAACGGATTAAGTCCAAAGGTTGTTTGAAACTGAGCGGCACCAAAACTACTGTTTTGCGTGTGGACGGGTGGCGGGTGCTGTACATAAGACGGGCTATGCGCTGCAACAGCCGGGGAATCAGGAGGCGGTGCTGTATGATTGCTCGAAGCCCTCCCTCCTGGAACCGGGCGAACAACTGTGCCATCGCCTTTGTTAATAGGTTGTTTAAAAACAGTCTTGTCCGGGTTATCTGAAGACATTAATTACTCCTGGATGATGTACATATCATCATTATTGTCTGATGGTCCAGAGTTCAAGTTCCAGCCCGGGAAAATCACCACCAATATGCAGAGCAATGCCGCCTGAGTGTTTGAGTTCTTTCCAATAGTTATTATTTCGTTCAAATTCAAAGTACGTGTAACCTGCATGATAAGGTATTTGCCGAGGAGCAACAGGCAATACTTTAAGTGGTATGCCGGGCATCGCGGCATTAACCAGCTGCCGGATGCGATCAACCGGCCCGACTTTTACCTGAGCTGGAAAAAGTGTTTGAATTTTATTATCGGGTATGTCTGCACGCACGGCCAATACAAACATAGCACTGTCAATCAACGTACGGTCTGTTATTTGTGCGACACGAATCCCGAATTTTTTCTCAATCAATGGCAGAGCTGCTGCTGTTTGCTCATAAACCATGCTAAGGCATTGTCTTAGCGCGTTAACTACAGGAGAAAACGTCGTTTGTAAATTATCATGCAGATAAGCTGGAAAAACTGGGGGGCGTTTGTTGGTCGTGACAAATGTTGATAATTCTCCCACCATTTGCACAGCTTCAGAATAAAGCTCGACGGGATGTAACCCCTGCATTTTTGACAAATGCGTGATGAGTGGTTCAAGCCGGTTGACCAGTTGCAGTAACATATAATCTGCAATTTCAGCAGTGCCCCCACGTTGGGTATCCGCCAACCGGCCCGCAATAGATTCACCCCGGTGGTGTAATAAACCAGCCAGCTCAGACAGGAACCCGGACAGCTTTAATGATGCAGCACAGTCAAAACAGGTTGGGATATAATCTTCATCCAATAATATATTTTTATCTTCTCGCGCTTCTGATATCCGTAAAATACCGATTCCTGCATAACCACTCATATCATCTGACGCTAACAGTAGACGCATTCTGAGCTTCCCTATTTCAATGTCTACGTTATCCCCTCCTTCGACAGAAATATCCCGGGCACTCTGTTTTGAAGAATAATACCGCGCAAGCCCTTGGGTTTCTTGTTCCGGCAAAACGTCAATGGCTCCGGAGCGTTTAACCGGGATTGCCAGATAAACAATGCTGTCATGCGTATTTTCCGGGACTTCAAAAACAGGCGGTAGGTCATTTTGGTCAGGAAAGCTGAAAGGCGTTCCATCGGGAAAAACCCCTTTGGCATTAATGAGTGAAATTTTCCCCAGCTTGAGTAATTCCTGGTCAATTTCAAGGTGATGTATACCCCAGCCATATGCCCCGTATGCTGAGCATTTCCCATCAACATAGCGTTCGATATACCGTTCTTGTTGTTGAAAATGATGAGGGTTGAGAAACATTCCCTCTGACCAAATGACTTTATTATCGAGTGACATGTAATCCTGCCTGGGTTTTTATGGATTATAAAATGCGTATTTATACAAACTTAACTATTATTGTGTTGACTGTCGCAAGTAGCTTGTGGGAAACAAGTAGATTAAATCTGATCTTCGGATTCTTCAGAGTCTTCTGTATGTATTGTTTCATCATTTGTGTCAGTAACAAGTGTTAATTGATTACCGGACAGCCTTATATCTGCTGTCGAACTAAACACGTTGGTTTTAGCAATGGGTATGATGACCTTATAATTTGCATTTTTATATTGTAAGAATTCAGCAAAAAGCCCGACGTACTCTGTTTCTTCGTTTAAAACAAAGCTGACTTTTCGGGTTTCTCCCGGCTGTATGGGTTTAAGTTTTTGTTTGGCCACCAGATCAGCACCCAGCACCTCAGTGTCTTTTTCATAAATATCAATAAAATTTGATTTTTTAAATATTTTGGGTGACTTGAGCTCATACATTCTGATGATGAGAGGTGATGGAATCTTATTATCATCCGGGTTCACATCAGCATCAACAAAAAGAGAAACCAGCAAATCCGTATCAAGATCCAAAGCCCCGCCCACTTTTGTATTTAATGTGGTGCAGGCAGTTCCGATCGAAAGGATAAAGCCCATGAGTATCAGTTTCAAAGTGCGTGATAAATACATAATAATTTCCTGAATTTTTTAAAACAGTTTCTTAAAACAACTACTTTTTATTCGTGTCGGCTTTTCTTGCAATCACTAAACGCTGCATCTGTTCTTCATAAGCCTGCACAAAATCGTATCCGAATAAATATTGGAATGAATTATCCAAATTCCCCGCTAACTCGGTGTGGTATGCCTTATAGGACTCCCAATTTTTTCGATTTTTGCCAAGCTGAATCAGGCTGGATTTTTTATATTTCTCAAACCTTTTTTCCAGTGTGTCAGGGTCAAATCTTTCCAACATACCGCGAAATGCCGCCTGCATTCCGGCGAGCACTGCAACTTGATGTTCAGCGATACCCTGAAAACCTTCACGTACCGCTTCTATGGGTTCTTTATAAGCGTTGTTTTCTTTGATGAACATATTGTCCATTGCGTCATCAATATTTGCGGAAAACTTTAACGGGTTGTTTTCTACAGGCTGTATAGTCGTTACATTAATTCTGAATTCTTCCTTGATTTTCTTGCGAAAACTCAAAACCCGCATCATCCCCTCCATGGTTTCCCGCACCAACAAGCCAACCGTTTCGCTAATTTCCAGTATTTTATCCTGATCCAGTTTTTTTTCCGAAAAGCCCAGAGCTTCTATCAATGTTTTATCCATTGTAGTAACTGTACGTTTTTCCCCTTGCCCATTGGTTTTACTGTCGGCATTCTGCTTTTTTATATACTGCCTGAGCCGGGCAACTTCGGTCATTAATTTTTTATTTTCATTCTCCAATGCGAGATGTTCATTTTCCAGTTTAGTTAATGCCTCCATGTTGGAAAAACTGTTATCTGGCAACGGGTTAGAAGGTATTCCCGCGAGCGTTGCTATCGGATCCGGTTGCGTAACCGGTTCGTTGGACTCATCGTCATCAAGCCAGTTATCCGGAATGATGCCTGATTCTATATTTGCATTGGGCCAGTCAACCGAATCATTCAAGGCCCCACCCTGATTCGCCATGCTATTACCAGTAATCACGCTGGCAAACAGATTATTTTGTGTGGGTTTCTGATTATTATCGGCACTTGCTTTGTCCAGCGCTGCCAGCGGATCAGTCTCTGCGGCATCAAAGCCAGGCATTGCGTCGGATAACGGAACATGATTGTTACCTGGAGCAGAAAATGGGCCACCTTTTGAAAATAAATCCTCTCCAGCATCGCTATTATTCTTTTCAAAGGCTCCCGGAGCAACCTGCTGCCCCAATAAATCATTACTGGCATTGCCTATATCATTGTCTTCGTCATGAACATTGACGATAAACTCATAGTCACTGATGGTGAAGCGGTCCCCTTCCGTAAGCGCTATTATATTCCCACTTCCCAGGGGTTCGGTGTCACCGTTGACAAATGTTCCGTTGGTGCTGACATCAGTGAGGATATATTGCCCATGTTGATAGTCAATTTGTGCATGGACAGATGACATATACTTATCAGGATCATCTAATATCCAGGTATTATCCGGGCCACGCCCCAGGCTGCCCCCATTCTCGAAAAATGTGCGACTTGCTTCGCTGACATTCACACTTTCAGGGGATTTTATGATGGTTATATCTATTGGCATACACTCAATATCCTACGCTACCGACCCATTCGCATTAAACCCGCAATATACCTGATTACGCATTGTTGTTATTCCTTATTTTCAGCGAAACTGTGTGTTCGCGCAATCCATACATATTTTGTCTGTTGGAGCAGATTATTGCCAAAAAAACAGGTATATATTACTCAACTATTTGAATTTATTAAAAATATACACCCTTACGGTCGCCTGAAAAACGGTATTATTTAAAATATATTGCTAGATGGCTATTCGCTCCGCCTGCAAAAATGGTGCATATGACCACTATTTTACAATGACCTTATGCCATAATCTCCTATTGCCATTGGAGGTGTTTCGCGCGTAGCAGGAAACCATACCCTTGGACACTCTGGGGTTTATTGCCGTTAAAAAGCTAACAAATCCTGATATTTCGCACCGTGCGAGGCTTTACTTAGCTCCTGCAATACCTTATAAACAACCCTCGTTAGGGGAGGTAAGTGTTTAAATTTACGTGAGTTTAGTATGTGTAATTGCGCAGTTCTGGAAGTCCCCGAGTTTTTAGTCCGTGCGTCCCACGTTTTCCATAACCCTATTTCAGACACAAACTCCCGGTTATCCCGGGTTGCAGGAGAAGTAAATGCCGTCACCCGCACTCATTGATATCACCATGTTGACACAACCGATATCTGACGCAAACGCGGTAGGTGAAGACGTTAGAAATGACCCTTCCCCCTCATCATTGTATACAGAAATCAAAAGCGCCCGGAATTCGGCACGAGCCGCTGAACGTAACAGCATGTTTGATGGTGGCAGCACAGAAGCCATTGAAAACTGGAATAAAATTGCCACACTAGCCCCAAAAATTCTATCAACCGAAGCTAAAGATCTGGAAGTTGCCTGCTGGTATACAGAAGCGCTGATACGAAAAGCAGGTTTTCAAGGTCTCAGAGATGGATTCAGCCTCATCCGCCAGTTAATCGAACAATACTGGAATGAAGGTTTATATCCGCAAGCAGATGAAGATGGTGTAGAGACCCGCGTTGCCGCTATATCCGGCCTGAATGGCGAGGGGGCAGAAGGCGTACTGCTTGCCCCTATTCGGAGCACTCACATCACCGATGACATTCAACCGGGTCCTTTTAGCCTCTGGCAATACAAACAAGCTGTCGATATCAAGCGAATGTCTGACGCCAAAAAACGTACCGAGCAAATATCGAAAGTCGGCTTCAGTATGGATGATATTGAGCGTGTGGTCGAGCAATCCTCCTCAGCCTGGATTGGCGACCTGCGAGATGATGTCACGGAATGCCTCACCGAGTATCGAAATATCAGCACGCTGTTAAATGAGCATTGTGGGAGCCACGATGCGCCAGCAACCAGCAAAATCATCGAACTTTTGGAAGAAACCCTAGGGGCAATCAACCATATTGCGAAACATAAATTTCCCGTACCGCCACCGGTCAGCGATGACCTGCCCAGTGATCTAGAAACGTCCTCTGAGCCCTCTGATGCAATGATTCCGGGCGGTGCTCCTGGCTCGCGGGATGAAGCTTTTAGGCAACTGGCCAATATCTCAGATTTTTTCCGTAGAACAGAACCCCATTCACCGATATCATACATCCTTGACCGAGCGGTAACCTGGGGTGGGATGTCACTTGATGAGCTAATCAATGAGTTAATACCGGATTCATCCTCTCGAACCACCTACAGCTCACTCACTGGCGTGCAGACGAATGACAAATAAACGCAGACCAGAGGCATATTTGAATGGAGAGCAGTAGAAAGTGAGGGAGACAGTCCTACATTACGCTATTCACACAGGGGTGATCGATTTAGATTTTTGTGGTGCTGAATTCAACCCTGATATCGACGTACTTGCGAGTGAACTTACTTTTTTCAAGGCATATGGCTAACGAGGAATCAAGGCGTGAAACAGTTATAAAAAATGTTATTGATATCTTCATCGATGTGGCAGGTTTTCTTAGTGAAGATGAAAAGAAGCAGGTGAATAAAAATACCCACATCATTAAAAGTTTTAATGTGGATGGTGATGCTACAGAAATTGACATAGCTCTGGAGAAACGTATTTTCAATAAAACCGAGTCCCGAGGAATGGAGTAGAGCAAATTTAATCATCAAGCACCAGGATAAAGGGCTCGAAAAAATACTCTGGCGGACGAATAAAAGTGCTATTTGCTTTTATTCGCCAAATATAACGTTAACAAACCCCGGATCGGGCAGTTACCTACAATTACTTACTAATGGTTACATACGGAGGAACCCTCAATGGCCGACAGCATACATGACAAATTAAAACGGGTACGGAAACCGCGAGTGCATATTACCTACGACGTGGAAACAAACGGGGCGGTTAGCGAAAAAGAACTTCCCTTCGTAATGGGTGTTATGGGTGATTATTCCGGTGATAACACGAAAGACAAAAAATCGCTCAAGGACAGAAAATTTTCGCAAATAGACCGTGATAATTTCGATGAGATCATGGAAAAAACAGCACCAAAACTGGACATGAAAGTTGGTAACACCCTCGAAAATGATGGCAGTGAAATGTCAGTTTCACTTGATTTCAAAAACATGGAAGATTTCGAACCTCATCGAATTATTGAGAAGGTTCCACCATTACAAAAACTCATGGAAACACGCGATAAATTACGGGACTTGTTAAGCAAGGCAGATCGGTCTGAAGAGCTTGAAAATGTACTGGAAGATATTTTGAGCAACACAGAAGCCCTGGCCGCGTTATCAGGTGAGCTAGGCGCTGACAAAGATAACGGCAAAGATAAAGATGAAGGTGACAAATAATGAGTGACAATCAAAAAGCAGATACACAAGAAGAGGCCGAAGCTGTCGCAGAAGTCAGCTTTCTGGAACAGGCCATTGGTGCGACTAAACAAACTCCCCGGGATGAAACCGAAGAACTGCTAAAAACCCTGACCCAGGAAGCAATGAATGGCACCGTCACCTGGGACAAAAACCTGACCGTCACCATCAATTCAGCGATTAACGCTATCGACAAGGCGCTATCAAGCCAGCTCTCTGCCGTTATGCAGCATGAAAAGTTCAAAAAACTGGAAGGCTCGTGGCGGGGGCTTAATCATTTGGTCATGAATTCTGAAACCAGCTCCCAGCTTAAAATACGTGTCATGAACATCAGCAAAAGTGAAATCGCACGCGACCTGGATAAAGCGGTTGAATTTGACCAAAGCCAAACCTTCAAAAAAATATATGAAAGTGAATTTGGTATTGCTGGCGGTGAGCCCTATGCTGCCCTGATCGGTGATTATGAATTTTCATCACATCCAGATGATATCGACCTGCTTGCGAATATATCAAATATTGCAGCAGCGGGTTTTTGTCCGTTTATATCGGCAACAGCACCGCAGATGTTTGGGTTTGAATCATTTACAGAATTGTCAAAACCCCGTGACCTAGAGAAAATTTTTGATTCCGCAGAATATATCAAATGGCGTAGTTTCCGTGACAGCGATGACTCTCGTTTTGTTACCCTGACAATGCCGCGCGTACTTGCCCGTCTGCCCTATGGTCAAGATACAAAACCTATTGAAGCCTTTAATTTTGAAGAAGGCAATATTGACAGCACTGGACGGCAACTGAGTCATGAGCACGATAATTATTGCTGGATGAATGCCGCCTATTCGATGGGCACCACCCTCGCCCGCTCTTTTGCCGAATATGGTTGGTGTACCAGTATTCGAGGTGCTGAAAGTGGCGGTAAAGTGGAAGGTCTGCCAAGCCATGTCTTCATGAGTGATGATGGTGACATGGATCAAAAATGCCCAACTGAAATCGGCATTACTGACCGCCGGGAAGCAGAACTCAGCAAACTGGGTTTCTTGCCACTCTGTCATTATAAAAATACCGACTATGCTGTTTTCTTTGGTGCGCAAACTACGCAAAAACCAAAAAAATTCGATGACCCCGATGCAACGGCAAACTCGGAAATATCGGCTCGCCTACCCTATATCATGGCCACCGCACGCATCGCCCATTTTTTGAAGGTCATGGCGCGCGACAAGGTAGGGTCTTTCATGGAAGCCTCAGAAGCTGAAGAATGGCTGAATAAATGGATCTCCAACTATGTTAATAATAGCCCGGATGCCAGCCCTGAAATGAAAGCACGCTACCCGCTGGCAGAAGCGTCGATTGAGGTTAAGGAAGTTCCCGGGCAGCCTGGTGTCTTTAGTGCAATAGCCTGGATGCGCCCTTGGCTGCAAATGGAAGAATTAACAGCGTCCTTGAGGCTCGTTGCCAACATCCCTAAAGCGGGCTAATGCTATACAATCAGCTGCTCTCGGAATGAGGGCAGCTGATTTATTTTGATGATAAATAATCCGATGAAAACACTGTTTTTCCTCATGGTAATACTACTCACTGCATGTAATCATAATGTTGTTAAAAAAAACATAAGCATTAATGAGCTAAGTACCGTCATGGCATACGGTACGATGAAAGAACTCAACAATATCAACCCGGATATAGAAAAAGACCTCTTTGTGAGGCTGTATGAAAGTCCAATTTTAGGTGAAAACTGCTTTATTGAAACCCATGGCATTTGCAGAAACAGCTACTATTTTAGCGTTTCAACTTTTGGTGAGCTTCCGGAGTCGAATCTATTTAAGCTGAGTATGAGCGGAGAAATAACGAAAATACAATGGATTAAAAACAGTAAATATGACCATGCAGAAATCGAGTTTATTTTGAATTCTTATACGAAAGCAGCATTAGCAAATAATAAGTCCCTTGTTAACATTCAAAAGAAAGTGCAGATAAAAATGGAACCTGATAACTTTAGAGAAATTATCAAGTAACACCTGATCGGAAAAACTGGCCAAAATGCTTGGCCGTATTAGTCCATTATTTCGAACAACCGCGCAGGCGCTGATTCTCTGAGCCAATGGTAAATTTCCGTGTCAAACATACAACAAAAAACTCCACCGACTAAACAACCGCATGGCAGGATTGACTTTGACACAATCCTCTCACAACCCTCGTACCTCACCTGCTTAGTCGATTTTCTTAAGGAAAAAAATGACGACAAAGCGCTGCGCTATTGTATTAAGACATTTCTGCCAGATGCAAAATTGACATCCGTCTCGAAAATTCGAAACGCCATTCTAGGCCTTATTGCCGATATTGATGAAAAAATAAACACACATGTCAATGAGATAATCCATTCTCCCGCATTTCAAAAACTTGAAGCATCCTGGCGGGGAGTATGGTTGCTCACGCTGCAAGCCGATGGTAAGCAAAATATCAAAATCAGAATACTCGACATTTCCTGGGCAGAAGTTGTTAAAGACATAGACCGGGCTATGGAGTTCGATCAAAGCCAGCTATTTCATAAAATATACAGTAAAGAATACGGTATGCCGGGCGGCGAACCCTATGGGGTTATTATTGGCGACTATGAAATAAGCCACCGCATATCAAAAAACAGCCCGTATGATGATATAGCGACACTGGAAGGTATGGCACAAATTGCCGCAGCTGCTTTGGCACCCTTTATCACGTCAGCATCGAGCGATATGTTTGGAATGGAAGATTTTTCAGCATTAGGACTTCCGTTTAAACTGAATACTATTTTTCGCCAAAAGGAATATATAAAATGGCATGCTTTGCGCGAAAAAACAGATTCGCGTTTTATAGGGTTAACACTACCACGCATTTTGATAAGACAGCCATACAGAAAAACACCGGGAAGCCACAAAGGTGTTTATTTTTACGAAAAGCCTGCTAAAAATGGCGAAAACCACCTGTGGGGTAATGCCTGTTATGCATTTGCAATAATACTGATTCGTGAGTTTGCCAATGTTGGCTGGTTTGGTCACATACGTGGGATGCCACGCAATCATACATCTGGCGGGCTTATTACGGAATTATCCGTTGATCATTTCGACACAGATGCAGAATCAATTGCCCATAAACCCGTTACCGATGTTATTGTGACAGATGCTGCTGAAAAAGAAATCAGTGATTTAGGATTTATCCCCTTGTGCCAGGGTTATTTATCTCCGCATGCAACCTGTTACAATAACCAGTCAATTCATAAGCCCACCCTATACAAACAATCTGCCGCAAATTCGAATGCCCAACTCTCCGGTATGTTACAGCACGTATTATGTGGATCACGTATTGCTCATTATATAAAAGTCATGATCAGGGACAAGGTGGGATCTTTTATTAGTGCAGATCGCTGTGAGCGTTTTTTACGGGATTGGTTGCTTGAGTACACCACCGGCAGGGAAGACCTGAACTGGGAAGAGCAAGCACGCTACCCTTTAAAAGAAGCCGCAGTGCGTGTAAAAGAACACCCATCACGACCGGGAGAGTATTTATGCGTTATTCATTTGCAGCCACACTACCAGCTTGATCAAATGGTGTCTGAGCTAGAACTTGTTACCGAACTTGCTTCTCTGAGAAATTAAATAATGGCCCGAGTTGATAAAAAGAAAAAGCTGCGACCATCTGTACTGGACCGGCTTTTTGATAATGAAACCCATAACGACACAGAGCGGGATCCTGATCATCATCAATTGTTAAAACAATTGCGCGGCAGTATTCGTCGGGATCTTGAGCATTTATTGAATACACGCTTTTATATTTCAGAACCACCTGACAGTTTTCCCGAACTTAACAAATCACTGTTAAACTATGGTCTCCCTGATCTGGCCACTGTGAATATTATTGATATTGAAAAACGAAATGAATTTTCCCGCAAGCTGGAGCAAACACTGAATTATTTTGAACCCCGATTTAAATCAGTAAAAGTCTCCTTTTTGGAAAACTTTGAAAAAACCGACCGAACATTACGCTTCAGAATCGATGCCGTTATCTATGCAGACCCATTACCGGAAGTTGTCGTCTTTGATTCAATTCTTGAATCGGTAACCAGAACGGTCAGCGTTAAGGAGATAAGTCATGGCTGATGAATTACTACCCTACTATGAAAAAGAACTTGCGTACTTGCGCCAGTTAGGCGCTGAGTTTGCAAAAGAACATCCTAAAATTGCCAGTCGCTTGGGCATTAATAACGATACCATTGAAGACCCGCATGTCTCGCGATTAATAGAAGGTTTTGCTTTTCTAAACGCAAGGATTCAACACAAACTCGATGATGACTTCCCCGAGCTGAGCGATGCCTTGCTTGGTATTTTATACCCACATTACCAACGCCCTATACCCTCAATGTCCATTGTGCAATTTGATGAAAGTATGGACTTCCTGGATTCATGTTATAAAATATCGAAAGGAACATTACTGGAAACAGAAAATTTCCAGAGTGAAAACTGCCGATTCTCAACAGTATATGACACCGAATTACTACCAATTAATGTGACTGCCGCAACGCTGATAGGCCGCCCTTTTTCCACACCGGGATCGGCAAAAATCATTGGCGCTGAAAGTGTGTTAAAACTGTCACTGGAAACATTTTCTGAAGAAATATCGTTTTCCGAATTGCGCCCCGAAAAATTACGATTTTACCTGAAAGGCCAAGCGCAACACGTTAATCCTCTTCATCAAATGCTGCTGAATAGTTGTAATAATACCGTGCTGGCTTTATCGGAAACCGATACAGCACCTGTTTTTTTGGGTTGTGACAACATCAAACCCGTTGGTTTTGATAGCGATGATGGTTTATTCCCCTACCCCGCCTCCTCCTTTAAAGGATATCGCTTATTAAGCGAATATTTTACGTTTCCTGAAAAGTTCATGTTTATTGATATAACCGGGCTAGCTGATAAAATCCCACTTAATGCAGGCAATACCCTCGATATATACATCTATGTGAATTCTTCTAACATAGAACTGGAACATAATGTTTCCGCAGAAAATTTTATACTGGGTTGTACACCGATTATAAACCTGTTTGAGCATACACCTGATCCCATCAAGCTGGATCATACTCAGCATGAGTATCAAATCATTCCGGACTCCCGCCGTCCGACAGGTTATGAAATCTACTCTATTGATGATGTTGTCGCTACATCATCTTCAGGAAAAGAAGAACACTACACTCCTTTTTATGGCATGAACCATAGCCAAAACAATACCGATACACATTCCTTCTGGTTTGCATCACGAAAAGATTCAAAATCTGGTTTGCTTTCCCGTGATGAAGGAACCGATATGTATCTGTCCCTTGTTGACCTAGAGTTTAACCCTAACGTTTCCGAAGACCATACCCTTACTCTCAAAACAACCTGTAGCAATCGAGATTTACCGGCAAAACTACCATTTTCAACAAACCAACCAAATTTACAGTGTGTCAATCTCGCACCGCCATGTTCAAGCATCCGTTGTTTGATGCAACCCACCCAGGTTATCAGAGCGCCATTACGAAACCATGCACGCTGGAGATTGCTATCTCACCTTAACTTAAATCACTTGTCATTAACGGGCGGCAAAGATGCAACAATGGCATTAAAAGAAATACTCCGCCTGTATGACTTTAAAGAATCCTCTGTCACTCGCGCACTCATTGAATCCATAATGACTGTTCAGGCAAAACCAATCAGTGCGCCCTTAAACATAGATGGACATGCAACTATGTGTAGAGGAATGGAAATTGAAATAATGCTGGATGATTCACTTCTTTCGGGAAGCAGCATCTATATTTTTTCCACCATACTAGAACATTTTTTTTCATTGTACTGTTCAATCAATTCATTTACTCGATTACTCGTAAAAATAAAAAGCAAAGAAGGTTATTTTAAAAAATGTCCACCAAGATCCGGCGAAAAAACATTTCTGTAATAAAACACCTTACCGAATGCCCTTTTGACTTTGGTTTTAAACAGGCTGTACGGTTATTGGAGCGTTATTCTGTTTTAACAAAAACAGAAAACCAGCATGCATCAGATAAACCTGTCGCAAAATATATGCCGCCTTCTTCAGAATTTATACGCTTCAATGTCAACTCATCATTCGCATTCCCATCATCGGATATTGCATCCATAAGAAAACATGCAATAGATGCCAATACCAGCCAATGGAGAATGGATGTAAATTTTATAGGCTTGACTGGCAGCAGCGGGATTTTGCCATTTCATTACACTGAAACTCTGCTACAGAGAACAAAACTTAAAGACAGCTCAATGGCAGATTTTTTTATGCTTTTCAATCATCGCACCACATCATTATTTTATCAGGCATCCTGCAAATATAATTTACCCATAACGTATGAAAAAAAGCGGCTCAAGGATAATGGAAGCGAGATATCAGATAACTATACCCAAGCCATTCTTTCCCTGATTGGCTTTGGAACACCACATCTATCCAATCGATTATATACCAGCGATGAATCGCTCATATTTTATGCAGGCTTGCTGACGGAAAAGGTACGTACCGCATCCGGACTTCAACAAATACTGCAAAACCATTTTGGTATTTCTGTTGAAGTGAAAGAATTTATAGGACAATGGCAAAATCTAATCCCTGATGTGAGAACCCGACTGTCAAGCCGCCGTATTGACGTGAATAACTGCCTTGGAAAGTCCGTCATGCTGGGTCGTAAAGGCTGGTTTTCCCAAGGGAAAATAAAAATCATTTTAGGGCCCTTGAATAAATCCCAACTTCATCAATTTTCCCCGGGAACAAACACACTGAAAGCATTAGATGAAATAGTCCGTCTATACGTCGGTATTGAACATGATTACGATTTTATTATGAAAATAAAGCGAAAAGATATTCCGAAAAAAATCAGTCTTTCAAAAAATAATTTAGCTATCATGGGATGGAACACCTGGCTGGCTAGCAAAGCAAATAATACAGATCCGAATGAAACCGTTAATATCCCTGTATCTTCCAGACGACTTAACTAACTCGGATCACCTTAAATAAAAACTCCTGAAATGTGCCGGGCATTTACATTTCTACAAAATAAAAGAGAATCATCATGATAACAATTGACCTGAAATCATTGGTTGGAAAACTGAATGAATCAACCCGTAATGCACTCGAAGGTGCAGCCGGGTTATGTTTGACACGTTCACATTATAATGTTGAAGTTGAACACTGGTTGCTAAAATTACTGGAAATTCCCGATAGCGACCTGCTATCCATTATCGACAAATTTGAAATAGACCTGGGAAAATTGACACAGGACTTAAACCGGGAGCTCGACAAAATCAAGACAGGTAATACCCGAGCCCCTGCGCTCTCCCCAACCATCGTTGATGTTGCCAAAAATGCCTGGATGTTGGCCTCCGTGGAATATACGCATCCGGTAGCCACCTCCGCGCATATTCTTGCGGCTCTGATGCTAGATGAGAACCTTCGCAGAAGCACCGAAGCCTCATCAGATGAATTTAAAAAAATTCAACCGGAATCTTTACGCGAAGTAGTTCGTGCCATTGTAGGAACAACAGCAGAATCAAAAGACAGCGTAACTGGCGACACCACAAGCACCTCTGGCACCTCTGGCACCGCTGCTTCCGGCATCCCCAGCAAAACGCCTGCTCTGGATAAATTTACGGTCAATCTAACCGAAGATGCAAAACAGGGAAAAATTGATGCCGTGCTTGGTCGAAATGAAGAAATCCGTCAGATTATCGATATCTTGATTCGCAGACGCCAAAATAATCCAATTCTTACCGGTGAAGCTGGTGTTGGTAAAACAGCCGTCGTCGAAGGTTTTGCACTCCGGGTAGCATCAGGTGATGTGCCAGAACCATTGAGGGGAATATCAGTACGCTCCTTGGATCTTGGCCTGTTACAAGCAGGTGCCAGTGTTAAAGGAGAATTTGAAAGCCGACTAAAATCTGTTATTTCAGAAGTCAAGGCATCTCCACAACCCATCATCATGTTTATTGATGAAGCCCATACGTTAATTGGCGCGGGAGGAAAAGAAGGGCAAGGTGATGCCGCAAATTTATTAAAGCCAGCATTGGCAAGAGGGGAACTAAGAACAATTGCGGCCACAACCTGGGCAGAATACAAAAAATACTTTGAAAAAGATCCAGCGCTTACCCGCCGCTTTCAGATTGTCAAAATAGAAGAACCCGATGAAGAAAAAGCAATCAATATGATGCGTGCCATTTCAGTCATATTGCAAAAACACCATGGTGTACAAATTATGGATGACGCCATTGTTGATTCGGTTCGTTTATCCAGCCGCTATATTACCGCTCGACAACTACCAGACAAATCTGTCAGTTTGCTAGACACGGCCTGTGCCAGAGTCTCACTCAGCCAGAGCGCCACACCAGCCGCTGTGGAAGATACACAGCGACACATCACACAATGTCAAACCAACATCAATTCACTAGAACGTGAAAATGCGACATTGGGCAATTGTGATGATCGCATTGCTGAATTAAAAACCGAATTACAAAAAAATGAACACCAACTCAAAAACCAGGAAACACAATGGGGTAAAGAAAAAACTAAAGTCAAAGAAATACATCAGCTACAAAAACAAATTGAAGGTGATTACCATGCCCGGTCATTACCTGAGGAAGAGTTTAAAAAGAAGACTACGCCAGTATTACTCAGCGATGACAACCTTAAAAAAACCAAAACAAATTTACATAAATTAATGGAAGAGCTTGAAAATATCCAAGGTGATGAGCCGATGATCCAGATCAATGTAGGTAGTCAGGCCATTGCAGAAGTCGTTGCCAACTGGACTGGAATTCCAGTCGGTAAAATGGTATCGGATGAAATTGCAGCAATACTAAAACTTTCCGATGCGCTGGGCAAGCGCGTTATCGGTCAACCACATGCGCTTAACGCCCTTGCTGAAAATATACGCACATCAAGAGCAGGATTAACGGATCCTCGAAAACCCATCGGCGTCTTTTTGATGGTTGGCCCCAGCGGAGTAGGAAAAACGGAATCAGCATTAGCATTGGCTGATACCTTATATGGTGGAGAACATAATATTTCCACCATTAATATGTCTGAATTTAAAGAAGAACATAAAATATCCATGTTACTCGGCTCACCACCAGGCTATGTGGGTTATGGTGAAGGCGGAGTGCTCACTGAAGCTGTTCGCCGAAAACCCTACAGTGTATTACTATTGGATGAAATGGAAAAAGCTCATCCTGGCGTGCAAGATATCTTTTATAACCTGTTTGACAAGGGCACCATTAAAGATGGTGAAGGGCGGGACATTGATTTCCGTAACACGATTATCATTATGACCTCTAATGCAGGCGAAGAGCATATTCGTGCCATTTGTGCGCAAAGTGAAGAATTTCCAGATCCTGATGTATTGCTGGACAACTTCAGGCCACAATTATTGAACTTCTTTAAACCGGCCTTTCTGGGTAGAACGACCATAATCCCCTACTACCCTCTAAGAGATGAAGAGCTACTTAAAATTTGCAAAATCAATATGGCCAGAATAGAGAAACGGATTAAAGGCCATTACGGTGCGGCATTTACCTATCATGACGACGTCATGTTACATATCGTCGCACGCAGCCAGGAAGTCGATACCGGGGCTAGAAATATCGAAAATATTCTGAGTCGCACACTATTACCTGAAATGGCCACAGAATGTTTGTCCAGGCTGGCAGATGGAAAAGAAGTATCCAGTATTGATGTGGGCGTAAATGATGATGGACAATTCACTTACACCATATCTTGATATTTTGTATCCCTCGTATGAAAAACAGATAATGTGGGATTATTGTCATGTTTCAATAACTTAATGTAATACGTCAATAAATTATGAAACTCTATAGTTATTAAAATATGTTGTATATAAATAAAAATTACCGAAAAAATAGAAAATTAACCAGATGCACAATACTGACGCTTATTGTGTTGATGCCGCTGTTCCCCATAGCTTTGCTAGCTGCGCCTATAGACAACCAATACGATAACATCAATGTATTGATAGAATCTACAGACCGAAAACACCAACTATTTTATACTCATTTTCAGACATTTTTACTCAACCAACCAGAATGGCCTTCAGAAAAATATAACAAAATAGCCCCTTTGTTATCAGCAATCAAAAGACATGCTGCTAAAAATAATAACATTCTCGCTGCAAACCTCATATTTAATAACATGACCCTGTTAAATGAAAATTATGATAATGGAAATATATTTTATATCATCGATATTTTGTTAAAACAAAATGACACCAAAACAGCCCATAAACTTTTTGATATTATAAAAAATGAAGGCGATCAGGCATTAATATCAAATGCCGCCTATGTTTTTGCAACGTTTTCATTTAAAAAAAATGAGTGGGAAAAAACACTGAAATTTCTTGATGGAGTTATGGGTTATTTGCCAGAAAAAAACTATCACCATGCTTTATTAATGCAAGGAATATCCTTTCAAAAAAAGAAAGAACAGCGGACGTCTATGCAGTTTTATGAAAAAATAAAACCTAGTTCAACCTATTATCTTTCAGCCAGATTAAATATGGCCATCGCGAATATCAAGCAAGGGTGGTGGACTGATGCTCATAATATTATACAGAGCGCCATCAAATCAGCTAAACAATTAAATCAGGAAGAGGCACTTAATCGATTATACTTAACGCTAGCTTATTCATTAATGAGCCAGCAATACTACAGGGACTCTCGAAATTTTTTCCGAAACATCGGTATCAACAGTATATTTTCTACCCGGGCACTTCTGGGAATTAGCCTCACAGCAGCCAGCCAGGATGATTTTGTCGGCGCATTAAGTGCTGCACATATGTTAAAGGATAAACAAACCTATGACCTTTCCGTTGATGAATCTTATTTACTTCTTCCCTATTTTTATGAACAGTTACAGCAACCCACAACAGCATCAGCCGGATATCTGGAAGCGATTAATTACTACCAAAAAAGAATTTCTGACATCCAATCAATACTGGATGCGGACATCGATTTAAAAAATTACCCTCTCGACATGAACAACAACAATATCACGCTTAAAATAAACAACAACCCAATTGATTTTTCCAGTGAATACCCTGATTATTTTCTGAAAAACTATTTAAGTTTAAATGACGCTGAAAAATATATAAAACATAGCAATAGTGAAAACATTAAAATTAAATATGACCAGCTAAATGCTGAGTATGAAAATATTATTGTAACTATGATTCGGAAGATACTTAAAAAAAGAATTAAACACCTTGATAGTTACATGGGGCAATCACGGTTTGGACTGGCCAATCTTTATGACAACAACTTGATTGACAATTAATAATCATGCGTAACATATTAATTCTTTTATCGATAATTACACTATTAATGGCATGCGGAACCCCTTCTGTAAAGCGGCCAACGCTGGGGGATATTGATGTTAATCCAATAAAAAAAACTACGAATAGTACATCCTCTGTTTCAAAGTCAAGCGATGATATTCGTAAAGCTTATGCCCAATACCTGAAGCATGCCTCTAAAAATGATAAATCAAGAATTGATGCGCTGGATAGGCTTGCTGCATTGGAATTCACACTATCCGAACAATTATTAAAAAATAAAGGTGAGAATAATAGTGATGCTGTCGAAATAGCGGACAACAATCTTTATAATGCGAAATTGGACAGAACCATTGAGCTTCTTGGTACTGCCCTAAGAGATTATCCAAACGATAAAAATAATGATAAAAAGCTATACCAGCTCGCAAAAGCTTATGATCAAAAGGGTGATTTTAAAAATTCCTATATCGCCTTGGAGACGCTAGCCAACAACCATCCAAAATCACTCTATTATATTGAAAGCCAATTTCGTCTTGCTGAAAATGCTTTTACTGAAAGAAACTATGCCCTTTCTGAGGATAAATATACTGAAGTTATTGGCTCAAAAAAACAGAGTGTTTTTTACGAAAAGTCATTGTATAAACGTGGATGGGCTCGATTTAAACAAGAATTTTATTTTGAAGCCATTGATGATTTCTTACAGGTCATTACCATCAATAAATTTGATGATTTTCAAAAGCTTGATAATACAAAAAAAGACCTTTTCAATGAGTATTTTCGAGCTATCAGTCTTTCATTTTCATACATGGGTGGTGCAGAATCACTTGATCGCTACTTTAAAAATAACGCTGACTTCAAGCATTTATATTATATATACTCACACCTAAGCAATATTTACCTCAGAGAAGAACGAAGAAATGATGCTGTTATTGCACTGGAATATTTCTCAAAGAAAAACCCAACATCTGATCATGTGCCAGAAGCTTTATTAAAAGTTATCGATATATGGAAGTCTGGTGGATTTCCGTCACGAATGAATAATGCACTGGAAATATTTTATACCACTTACCAACCTGACAGCCAATATTGGAAAAAACGAAAACATATCGATCAACAAATTTTTAATCAGGTAAAAAATACACTTCGTGAGCATATTTTAACGATAACGGCAAGCTATCACAAAAAATACCTGGAAGAAGGCAAGCAAAATAATTATGTCAATGCCAAACGATGGTATGAGAATTATCTTAAGCATTATTCATCATATTCCAGAAAAGATAACATTCATTATTTATATGCGTCGCTTCTAAATGAAAATAAAAATTACACCGATGCTTTGAAACACTATGAAATAGCAGCTTATGACTCCAATACCATCATTGATAAAAATTCTGCTTACGAATCTATTTTACTGGCTTCAAACTTAGTAAGTTTGCACAAAGAAAATACAACCACATGGATAAATAAGCTTGTTCACTTTTCTACACTTTATGCACAGCAATACCCTAATGACCTGCGGACAGCTAACATTATTACTCATGCCGCAGAACTTGCTTATGAAAACAACTTATTTCAAAAAACAATTATGCTGGCAGAGTTGACAACAAATAATACAAACCATTTGATGGCGGTCAAAATCAATACAATAAAAGCACATTCATATTTCAAACTAGACAAATATGAGGATGCTGAAAACACTTATCACACCATATTGAGAGACTATGATCTAGTCAAAAAAAATAACACTGCTATCATTGACGGTTTAGCCTTGGCAATTTTTTATCAAGGAAAATCAGCACATGAAAAAAATGAAACCCACATCGCCCTTCAACACTACAGTCGAATTTCACAAGTTGCATCAACATCAAAAATTGCAGCGACTGGAATGTATGATGCTATTTCATTGGCAATGCAAAATAGCTTTTGGAATGAGTCCATAATATATATCAAGGAATTTCAACGTCTATACCCCAGTCATAAAAATGCATATGATGTTTCGAAAAAACTAACGACTGCCTACCTGAACTCTAAGCAGGACATTGCGGCAGCAAGAGAACTGGAGAAACTGGCAAATAACAAACAAGACGAAGAATACCGCCGTGCGGCACTATGGAAAGCAGGTGAGCTTTATGAATCGAATCAGGATTACTCGTCAGCCATACGCTCCTTTGAGAAATATACAAAAAACTTTAACCGCCCTTTTCCTCAGCATATGGAAGCTATGTTTAAGCTGGTTACATTATATGAACTAAATAATGATCCCGTAAAAATCAACATT
>Ga0256839_1000854_pt1 | contig 38848 bp, 35 predicted proteins | sample 354166metaG_FD_185968 | JGI IMG/M metagenome (GOLD analysis project Ga0256839, IMG submission 185968) | Hydrothermal vent microbial communities from Mid Atlantic Ridge, Atlantic Ocean - 354-166 | ecosystem: Environmental > Aquatic > Marine > Hydrothermal vents | place: Atlantic Ocean: Mid...
CCGTGCCCAAGGTGACGGTCATCACCCGCAAGGCCTATGGCGGCGCCTATGACGTGATGGCCTCCAAGCACCTGCGCGGCGATTTCAACTACGCCTGGCCCTCGGCGGAAATCGCGGTGATGGGCGCCAAGGGCGCGGTGGAGATCCTCTACCGCTCGGAGCTGGACGACCCCGCGAAGATCGCCGAGCGCACGAAGGAATACGAAGAGCGCTTCGCCAACCCCTTCGTGGCGGCCGAGCGCGGTTTCATCGACGAGGTCATCATGCCCCATTCGACCCGCCGCCGGGTCTGCCGGGCCTTTGCCAGCCTGCGTGGCAAGAGCCTGAGCAACCCGTGGAAGAAGCACGACAACATTCCGCTGTGACCATGAACGCAGCAACGGATATCGCCGTTCCCTCGGGCCAGCCGGTGACGCTGCACGAGGTGGTGACGGATGCCCCCGGCGGGGTGCAGACCGCCTACTTTCGCTTCACCGCGCCGGCCCTGCCGCGCGAGATCGACTATGCCGCACTGGAGCCTGATCTGGAATACCTGTGCAATGCTGTGGCCCTGCCGGCGCTGGCCGAGGCCGGAGCGACCCCCGGGCGCATCGTGATCTCGCTGTCCGACCGGCCCACCGAATTCGGCCAGCCTGCCCCCGAGGCGGTGCAGGTGTTCGAAAGCTACAGCGTCCGCGATGGCGCCTGCCAGTGGGAGCCTTTCTGATGGCCCTGCCGCCGATGACCAAGCACCGCGGCTTTCCCGGCCGCCTGCCGGGGACGGACTACCAGTTCACCATCCGCCGCGCCAACCCGAAGGGCGCCACACGGCTCATCCGCCGCGAGCGCCACGCCGACCGCAAGCCCGCCGACCGGCGCGCCGATGCCGCCTTCATGGCCGCCCTATGGGAACATTTCGGCGAGGAGCCCTTCGAGCGCGGCAACCTCGATGCCGGGCGGCTGTCATGGCTGTTCGGCCGCGAAGTGATTCCGGCCGAGGATCCTTTCGATCCGACCAGCTACACCGCGCTGCTGCGAATCGACGTGGCCCGGGCGCGGGCCTCCTTTCCCGATGCAATCGAGGGGTAGTTTAGGCATGATCTTGCTCAGCATATGCGGGAAATGGCGGAAATCGGCCGAAAACGCACATCTTGCAGCCGCCGGGTTTGCCGAAGGCGCGTTTTCCGGCAATGTTCGGGCTGTGGTCGGTGCCTTGAGAAGAGTGCAGGCCACGAAATGTCAAAACCGTTACCCTTCCCCTTCTCCGGGGCCCGGCCTTTCCCCGGCCGGGCCTCACCCTTGTCACGGGCGCCGTTCCCGCCCCGGGTTCCCCGTCGTGCACTCTGCGCGGGCCTTCGCCGAAATCGGCGGGGCGGGCAGAAAACGCTTGGCGAGCGCCGCCCGAATCTGGGAAAAGACAGGTGCAGGATTTGTTGGAAAGGGCAGTGAAAGATGCGCAGGAAAACCTGGATCGGAGCAGTCACGGCACTGGTCGTGCTTGCGGCTTGCGGGCAGACGCCGCTGGAGCAGGTGCTCATGGGTGCCGGCGCCGGTGCCGGTACCGCGCTGGTGCTCGGCGGCGACGTCACCACGGGTGCCGTGGTGGGGGCCGGTGTCAACCTGTATTGCCAGAATACCGGCACCAATCTGTGCTGAAGATGAAGTGAACACCCGCGCCCCCGGGCGCCGGGCAACTGTTGCGGGTCATCGGAGCTGCTCTCCGGTGGCCCTTTTTCATGCGACAAGCCGCGGGCCGGGTCCCGCGCAGCCGAGATGAGGGATGCGCCGATGTTTCAGAAGATCCTGATTGCCAACCGCGGAGAGATCGCCTGCCGCGTCATCAAGACGGCGCGGAAGATGGGGATCGGGACGGTGGCCGTCCATTCAGACGCCGATCGTGGTGCGCTGCATGTGCAGATGGCCGACGAGGCGGTGCACATCGGCCCGCCGCCTGCCAGCCAGTCCTATATCGCGATCGACAACGTCATGCGCGCGATCCGCGAATCCGGCGCGCAGGCGGTGCACCCGGGCTACGGCTTCCTGTCGGAAAACCCCGCCTTTGCCGAGGCGCTGGCCGCCGAAGGGGTGGTGTTCATCGGCCCGCCGAAGGCGGCGATCGAAGCGATGGGCGACAAGATCACCTCCAAGAAGCTGGCGGCGGAGGCCGGGGTTTCCACCGTTCCGGGCTACATGGGCCTGATCGGCGATGCCGAGGAGGCGGTGAGGATTTCCCGCGAGATCGGCTACCCGGTGATGATCAAGGCCTCCGCCGGCGGCGGCGGGAAGGGCATGCGGATCGCCTGGAACGACGAGGAGGCGCGCGAGGGTTTCCGCAGCTCGAAGAACGAGGCTGCCTCCTCCTTCGGGGATGACCGCATCTTCATCGAGAAGTTCATCACCCAGCCCCGGCACATCGAGATCCAGGTGCTGTGCGACGCCCACGGCAACGGCGTGTATCTGGGCGAGCGGGAGTGCTCCATCCAGCGGCGCAACCAGAAGGTCATCGAGGAGGCGCCCTCGCCCTTCCTCGACGAAGCGACGCGGCGGGCGATGGGCGCGCAGGCGCTGGCGCTTGCCCAGGCGGTGGGCTACACCTCGGCCGGCACCGTGGAATTCATCGTGGACGGCGCGCGCAACTTCTACTTCCTCGAAATGAACACCCGCCTGCAGGTGGAGCACCCGGTCACCGAGCTGATTACCGGCATCGACCTGGTGGAACAGATGATCCGCATTGCCGCCGGCGAGGCGCTGCCCTTCGCCCAGGAGGACATCCGCCTGAACGGCTGGGCGATCGAAAGCCGCCTTTACGCCGAGGATCCCTGCCGCAACTTCCTGCCCTCCACGGGGCGGCTGACCCGTTACCGCCCGCCGGGGGAGGTGGCCGCCGGCCCGCTTCTGGACAGCGGCAAGTGGCAGGGCGAGGCGCCTGCCGGAGAGGCTGCGGTGCGCAACGACACCGGCGTCTGCGAGGGCGGCGAGATCAGCATGTATTACGACCCGATGATCGCCAAGCTGTGCACATGGGCGCCCGACCGCGCGCAGGCGATCGAGGCGATGCGGGTGGCGCTCGATTCCTTCGAGATCGAGGGCATAGGCCACAACCTGCCCTTCCTTTCGGCGGTGATGGATCATCCGCGCTTCGTCTCGGGGGAGATCACCACCGCCTTCATCGCCGAGGAATACCCCGAGGGCTTCTCCGGGGTGGAACTGCCCGAGGCGGCGCTGCGCGACATCGCGGCGGCGGCGGCGGCCATGCACCGGGTGGCCGAGATTCGCCGCGCCCGGGTGTCGGGACGGATGGACAACCACGAGCGCCGGGTCGGTTCCGACTGGGTGGTGACGCTGCAGGGCGCGCGTTTTCCGGTGCGTATCGACGCCGACCCGCAGGGTTCGACCGTCACCTTCGAGGACAACGGCACCAGCCGGCGGGTCCAGAGCAGCTGGACTCCGGGGCAGGCGCTGGCCCGGCTCGAGGTGAACGGCAGGCCGTTGGTGCTCAAGGTCGGCAAGATCCCCGGCGGCTTTCGCATTCGCAATCGGGGGGCGGATCTGAAGGTGCATGTGCGCACCCCGCGCCAGGCGGAGCTGGCCGAGCTCATGCCCGAGAAGCAGCCGCCCGACACCTCGAAGCTGCTGCTGTGCCCGATGCCGGGGGTGGTGCTGTCGCTGGATGTGGCCGAGGGAGAGGAGGTGCAGGAGGGTCAGGCGCTGTGCATCGTCGAGGCGATGAAGATGGAGAACATCCTGCGCGCCGAACGCCGCGGCGTGGTGGCGAAGATCAACGCCGCCCCAGGCGACAGCCTCGCGGTGGATGACGTGATCATGGAGTTCGAATGAGCCGCGCCATGCCCGGCGGGCGAGGGGCGGCGCTTGCCGCGGGGCCGCCTCCGGCGCCGGTTGCCGCCCCCGGGCGGGTCGGCCCGGCGCGAATATGCGCGGGAGGGGCGATGCGCCGCCCGCGGGAGGCCGCCTGTCAGCTGCCCCTTTCGCGGGCATCGCGCAGCTCTTTCTGGCGCAGCTCCGTCTTGTCGATCGAACGCGAGATCTCGCGCACATGCCAGGGCGAGGGCTTGCGCAGCTTCACGAGGCCGTCCTTGTCCACGAAGACCAGCCCGAAGCCGCGCGGGCGCAGCGCCTGGCGGATGGCGGAAGGGCTGGCGGGCTCGGTATCGGTGATGATGATCACGTCGCGTTCGAGCAGATCGCCGGGGCGTTCGCGGAACAGCTCCAGCTGTTCCTGGAACTTCGGGTCGAAGGGGCTGTCGGCGAAGACGACGATCAGCCGGTTCTTCCAGAGGAATTCTTCCAGCGTGACCTGCGCGGCGGAGCGGATGTCGAGCGCCGGGGGCGGCACGCCGGGGCCATCCTGTGCCGCTGCGGCGCCGGCGAGAAGAACGTACAGGGAAAGGATCGCAAGACGTTTCATTCGGCCTCCGTTCCTGTCCGATATAAGGGGTGCGGCGGGCGAAGCGAAGAGCGAAGATGCCACCGCCGCCCGGAGACCGGCGCCTGTGGTGGCCGCAGAAGGAGAGAGCGCGCATGGGTGAGAGGGAAAGATGGAAGGAGCGCGCGGCGAAGGAGCTGCGCGGGCGTTCGCCGGAAGAGCTGCGCTGGAACACGCCCGAGGGGATCGTGGTGGAGCCCCTCGGCCTGCCGGAAGACGTGCAGGGGCTGGAGCACATGGGCTCCCTGCCGGGCTTTCCACCCTTCACCCGCGGTCCGCGGGCCACCATGTATGCGGGCCGGCCCTGGACGATCCGACAGTATGCCGGCTTTTCCACCGCCGAGGAAAGCAACGCCTTCTATCGCAAGGGGCTGGCGGCGGGCCAACAGGGGGTCAGCGTGGCCTTCGACCTGGCGACCCATCGCGGCTATGACAGCGATCATCCGCGCGTTGTGGGCGACGTGGGCAAGGCGGGGGTGGCGATCGATTCGGTCGAGGACATGAAGATCCTGTTCGACGGCATCCCGCTGGGCAAGGTTTCGGTCAGCATGACGATGAACGGCGCGGTGATCCCGGTGCTGGCGAGTTTCATCGTGGCGGGCGAGGAACAGGGGGTGGACCGCAAGGATCTCTCGGGCACCATCCAGAACGACATCCTCAAGGAATTCATGGTGCGCAACACCTATATCTACCCGCCCGAACCCAGCATGCGCATCGTCGCCGACATCATCGAATATACCGCCCGCGAAATGCCGCGCTTCAACTCGATTTCGATCAGCGGCTACCACATGCAGGAGGCCGGCGCCACGCTGGTGCAGGAACTGGCCTACACCCTGGCCGACGGGCGCGAATACGTGCGCGCGGCGATCGCGCGGGGCATGGATGTGGATGCCTTCGCCGGGCGGCTGAGCTTCTTCTTCGCCATCGGCATGAACTTCTTCATGGAAATCGCCAAGCTGCGCGCGGCGCGGTTTTTGTGGCACCGGATCATGAGCGAATTCGGGCCGAAGCAGGAGCGCTCGCTGATGCTGCGCACGCACTGCCAGACCTCGGGGGTGAGCCTGCAGGAGCAGGACCCCTGGAACAACATCGTGCGCACCGCCTACGAGGCGCTGAGCGCGGTGCTGGGCGGCACGCAGAGCCTGCACACCAACTCGTTTGACGAAGCCATTGCCCTTCCGACGGAATTTTCCGCCCGCATCGCGCGCAACACCCAGCTGATCCTGCAGCACGAGACCGGGGTGACGAAGGTGGTCGATCCGCTGGCCGGGTCCTATTACGTGGAAAAGCTTACCGCCGATCTGATCGACGAGGCCTGGAAGCTGATCGAGGAGGTCGAGGAGATGGGCGGCATGACCAAGGCCGTGGCCTCGGGCCTGCCGAAGATGCGCATCGAGGAGGCCGCCGCGCGCCGCCAGGCGGCGATCGACCGCGGCGAGGAGGTGATCGTGGGTGTCAACCGCTTCCGCCCCGAACGGGAGGAGCCGGTGGAGATCCGCGAGATCGACAACTCGGCTGTGCGCGAGGCCCAGAACGCGCGGCTGGAGCAGGTGAAGGCGCGGCGTGATGCGGGCGCGGTGGAGGCGGCGCTCGGCGCGCTCGAGGCGGCGGCGCGCACGGGGCAGGGGAACCTGCTGGAGCGGGCGGTGGAAGCGGCGCGGGCGCGCGCCACGGTAGGAGAGATTTCGATGGCGATGGAAAAGGCATTCGGGCGGCACCGGGCCGAGGTCAGGACGCTGGCCGGGGTTTACGGTGCGGCCTACGAGGGCGACGAGGAATTCGCCGCGATCCAGAAGGAGGTGGAAAAATTCGCCGAGGAAGAAGGCCGCCGGCCGCGGATGCTGGTGGTCAAGATGGGCCAGGACGGCCACGACCGCGGCGCCAAGGTGATCGCCACCGCTTTCGCCGACATCGGCTTCGACGTGGATGTGGGGCCCTTGTTTCAGACCCCCGAGGAGGCGGCGCAGGACGCGGTGGACAATGACGTGCACATCGTCGGCGTCTCCAGCCAGGCGGCGGGGCACAAGACGCTGGCGCCGAAACTGATCGAGGCGCTCAGGGCGCTGGATGCCGAGGACATCATCGTGATCTGCGGCGGGGTCATTCCGCAGCAGGACTACGATTTCCTGAAACAGGCCGGGGTGAAGGCGATCTTCGGGCCGGGGACGAATATCCCGGAGGCGGCGCGCGACATTCTGCGCCTGGTGCGAGAAGCCGGAAAGTAGGGCGGGGGCTGTCTGCCCCGCATCCCCGGGACGGTTCCGGCACCCGAGGATAATGCCCGACAGGAGAAAGGGAGCGCGATGGAGTTCGATCATCTGGTGGTTGCCGCCGAAACCCTGGAAGCGGGGGCCGACCATGTGGAGGCCGCGCTGGGCGTGCGCCCCGGTCCCGGCGGCAAACATCCGGACATGGGCACCCACAACCTGCTGCTGTCGCTGGGGCCTTCCGCCTATCTGGAGGTGATCGCGATCGACCCGGTGGCGGCGGCGCCGGATCATGCGCGCTGGTTCGATCTCGACCGGTTCAGCGGGCCGCCACGGCTGACCAGCTGGGTGGCGCGCTGCGACGACCTGGAAGCGGCCCTTGCCGCGGCGCCGCCGATGGAGGGGCGGATCCGCGATCTGGCGCGCGGCGATCTGCGCTGGCGCATGCTGGTTCTCGATGACGGCCGGCTGCCGTTCGACGGGCTGTATCCGGGGCTGATCCGCTGGCAGGGGACCGGCCACCCGGCGGCGCAGCTGCCGGATTCTGGAATTTGCATCGAGCGGCTCGTGCTGCATCACCCGCGCGCCGAAGCGCTGCGCGCCGCGCTGCCCTTGCCGGGGATGGAACACGTCGAGGTGGTCCACGCAGAGCGGCCCGGGCTGGAGGCGCATCTGCGCACGGCCGGCGGCAGGGTGCGGCTTGGCGGCGGGCACGCGGGGGGGCAGCCGTAGTGCGCCCCGCGGCGCCTGGCTTCCGCGGGGTCCTGCCGGACGGGGCGCAAGCCTCGGCGCTTTCTCGGGAGCCGGAACGGCCGGTTCCGGGCGCGCGCCGCGCGCTTCTTCTTCCACGGGGAAAGGCCACCGGGAAAGGCCGCAGCAAGGCAGCGCGCCGGCGCGTGCCGGGGCAGGATTTCCGGGTTCGGCCCGCATCGCCGCAAAAATTCCCGTGAGCCGCCTGACAGGCCGCGCCAAACCGGCTAAACCTCTGCCATGTCCCTGTGGAGCCGCATATCCGATGCACTTGCCGCGCTCGCCAAGGGAGAGCCGCTTTCGGCAGTCTTCGACCGGCTGCGCACCCCGCCCGAGCGCACGGCGGCCTTCGCGATCGCGGTCATCGCTCTGAGCGCCAAGATGGCCAAGGCCGACGGGCTGGTGACCCGCGACGAGGTTTCCGCCTTCCGCGCGGTCTTTCACATCCCGCCCGGGGAGGAAAGAAACGCCGCCCGGGTCTTCAACCTGGCCCGCCAGGACGTGGCCGGGTTCGAGGAATACGCCCGCAAGATCCGGCGGATGTTCGCCGAAAACGACGGTACGCTCTGCGATCTGATGGAGGGGTTGTTCCACATCGCGATGGCGGACGGGAAATATCACCCCAAGGAAGATGCCTTTCTGGAGCGGGTGGCCGGGATCTTCGGCCTGACGCAGGCGCAGTTCCGCAGCCTGCGCGCCCGCTTCGTTCCCGACGCCGAGCCGGACCCTTATGCGGTGCTCGGGCTCGAACCCGGGGCCAGCCTGGAACAGGTGCGCGCCGCCTGGCGGCAGATGGTGCGTGAGTGCCACCCGGACCGGCTCAAGGCGCGCGGGGTGCCCGAGGAAATGGTCAGGATCGCCGAACGGCGCCTGGTGGCGGCCAACCGTGCCTATGAGGAAATCAGCGGCAAGGCCGTCTGATGCGGCTGGCCACCTACAACGTGGCATGGTTCGATGCGCTGTTCGATGACGAAGGCCGGCTGCTGGAAGACGACGGCTGGTCGGGGCGCCGGAACGTGCGCCGGGTCGAGCAGCTGGCAGCGCTGGGGGTCGTGTTCAGGGCGCTGGATGCCGATGCGGTAATGGTGATCGAGGCGCCGGACGGCAGCAGGAAACGCTCTGCCGTGCGGGCGCTGGAAAATTTCGCCCGCCGCTGCGGGTTGCGCGCCCGCAAGGCGCTGGCGGGCTTTCGCAGCGATACCCAGCAGGAAATCGCGCTGCTTTACGACCCCGACGTGATGCGTGCGCGCCATGACCCGAAGGGCGCGCCGACCGGCAGGCATGGTGCCGGCGGTGCGCCGCGGTTCGACGGCGCCTTTCGCCGGGATCTCGATGTGGACAGGGCGCCGGAGGTGGTGCGTTTCTCCAAACCGCCGCTGGAGGCGGAGGTGCGCCTGAAATCGGGGTGCAGGCTGCGGCTGATCGGGGTGCACATCAAGTCGAAGGCCCCGCATGGCGCGCGCGGCCGCGAAGCGATCATGCGGCTTGCCATCGAGAACCGGCGCAAGCAGCTGGCCCAGAGCATCTGGCTGCGCAACCGCATCGAGGAGCATCTGGCGGCCGGCGACAGCCTGATCGTGATGGGAGATTTCAACGACGGGCCGGGGCTGGACGAATACGAAAAGCTGTTCGGCCGCTCCAGCGTGGAGATCGTCCTGGGCGAGGACGGCGGCGTGCCGCTGTTCGACCCGCACGCCAGGATGGCGCTGAACCAGCGAATCGGACCGGCGCCGAGCACGGCGCGGTTCTTTCTCGCCGATCGGGGGCGCTGGCTGGAGGCGCTGCTCGATTACATCATGGTCTCGCCCGACCTCGCGGCGCTGGGGCCGGCCTGGCGCATCTGGCACCCCTTCGACGACCCTGCCTGCTATAACGCGCCGGAACTGCGCGAAGCGCTGCTGCTGGCATCCGACCATTTCCCCGTGTCGATGGATTTGCCCGAACCTTCTTGACATCCTTAACATCGCGGGCTGTGCGCCTATATTCAGGCCATGAAACAGATTGCATCACTGGCGCTGGCACTGGCACTGGCCGCAACGCCGATCGAGGCACAGGATACCGACAAGGACGGCAGGGAAGAACTGCGCGAAGGCGTGGATCTTCTGGAAAAGGGCACGCGTTTGTTGCTGAAGGGCCTGTTGGAGGAATTCGGCAAGGTCATCCTGGAAATCGAGGACCAACTGATCGACCTGAGCGGCTATTATCCGCCGGAAATCCTGCCCAACGGCGATATCATCATCCGCCGCAAGGTTCCGCTGGTGCCGGAAATGCCGCAACCGGGTGAATCGGATATCTAGGGCGGGTCGCGCCAGATCGCACCCGCTTCGGCCCGGGGCGCGCGAGCGGCCGGTCGTGCGCCGCCCGCCGCAGAGGCGGGCGTATTCGCGCCCACCGGGAACAGCCGTCTGCCTCTGCTGTGTGCCGGGCTGAACCCGATCATGTGCGGCATGCTCTGCCGGCCGCGGCCAACGGTGCCCGCAGATCAACGTCCGGCAAGCCGGCTGATTTCGGTCTCCGCGCCCAGCACCTGGGCCAGGGCCTTGAAGCGCGCCTGGGCCACTTCGCCGAACAGGTCGTTCCCGGTCGGGGTGAGGCCGAGCTTCAGCACCCGCTTCTTGGGCATCCACTCCAGGCGGGCGACCGTTTCGGGATCCTCGACCGAGAACATCGCCCCGAAGCGCATCGCCTTGCCCACAGCCTCGGCCTGGAGCGCGCGCCTTTCGCTGATCAGTGCGAACAGGTCGGCAAAGCGGGTTCCGTCGCGGTTCTTCTTGTAGCGGTGCAGCAGCGCCAGCCCCAGCCAGACCCGTTCCTCGTGGGTCAGACCGCCCAGGTTGGCGCGGGTGGCGTTGTCGAAACAGACTTCGGCGCGATAGTCCGGGTGCGCGCGCCAGGTCACGTCGTGCAGCAGGCAGGCGGCCTTGATCAGGCGGCGGGTTTCGGGGCGTTCGTTGCGAAACACCGGCCGGATGAAGCCGTAGAGCGCGCGACCGAAGCCGGGACGGCGGGCGTCGCGGCTTTCGGCGAAGCGGCAGGCCTCGATCAGCGGGTCGCGCCTGCGGGCGCGCTCGGGCATCTGCTCGTAGAGCATGCCTTCGCGGATGCCGTAGCTGGACAGGGCGATTTCCTTCGGCCCGAAGGTCTTGATCAGCCGGCGCAGCACCTCGCCGGCCAGCGGCACCAGCGCCATGCGCGTCTGCGAGGTGCCGGTGCGCGCGCCAAGTTCGGCCGGATCGTGCCGGGCGATCCATTTCAGCGTGTCGCGCGCCGATTTCGGGCTCATCCGGTATTCGTGCAGGACGTGCAGCGGGTAGCCGCGCCGCTCCATGTCCAGCCGGGCGATCGCGCGCCACGAGCCGCCCACCAGGAACAGCCGCTTGTGGTGGGTCCCGATCCGTTCGGCCAGATCCTCGATCACTGCGCGGATGTGGTCGCGCCGTCCCTTCTGTCCGCCCCCGATGCCCTGCAGCTTCAGGGGGCCGAGCGGCGAGGTGAGCCGCCGGCCGACCCGACCCCCGCCCACCTCGGCCAGTTCCATTGACGAGCCGCCGATGTCGCAGACCAGCCCGCGCGCGTCGGGCCAGCCGAGCAGCACCCCCTGGGCCGACAGGCGCGCTTCCTCCTCGCCGTCGATGACCCAGAGCTTCAGCCCGGTCTCACGCTCGACTTGGGCGCAGAAATCCGGCCCGTCGCCGGCCTCGCGCACCGCCGCGGTGGCAACCGCGGTCAGCGGCGCCAGCCCCATGCCGCGTGCCAGCAGCTGGAAGCGGCGCAGCGCCGCCAGGGCGCGGGCGCGCCCCTCCGGGTTCAGCCGCCCGGTTTCGCCCATGTCGCGGCCCAGGGCGCACATGATCTTTTCATTGTAGAAATAGGCCGGGCTGCGGGCGGCGCCGTCGAACACCACCAGCCGCACCGAGTTCGAACCCACGTCCACCACCCCGACCCGCGACAGGGCGCGCGCGGCCGGATCTTCGAACAGCGGGCGGCCGAAGGGTGCCATGTCGTCGCGCGCGCGGGTTCTGCTGGCGGGGGGCATGTTCAGTCCTTCGAGTGGGTGAGTTCGGGCACATCCGCCGCCCCGGCCGAGCCGCGGCCCGAAAGCGACGGGTTTTCCATGAAGAACCGGTGGCAGGAAAACGGGTTGTCTAGGTCGGATACATCCGGGCGAACGTAACGGCCGTCGGGCTGCAGCACCCAGCTCTGGGCCACGTCGGCAAGGTTCGCCGCCATGATCTGGCTGACGATCTGGGCCTTCACGGTCGGGTTGGTGATCCGCACCAGCGTTTCCACCCGCCGGTTCAGGTTGCGCCCCATCCAGTCGGCCGAGGAGATGAACACCCTGGCCTTCTTCGAAGGCAGCCCGTGGCCGTTGCCGAAGCACACCACGCGCGAGTGTTCCAGGAATCGGCCGACGATCGACTTGACCCGGATATTCTCGCTCAGCCCCCTGATGCCGGGGCGCAACCCGCAGATGCCGCGGATCACCAGGTTGATCTTCACGCCCTTCCGCGAGGCGGCATAGAGGGCGTCGATCACGTCGGGTTCGATCAGCGCGTTCATCTTGGCCCAGATCTCGGCCGGCTTTCCCTCGGCGGCAAAACCCGCTTCGCGCTCGATCAGTCCGATCAGCGTCGATTTCAGGTCGATCGGCGAGATCGCGAGGTTCTCCAGCCCTTCGGGATGGGCATAGCCCGACAGGTAGTTGAACACCTTGGTGGCATCGCGTCCCAGCGCGCCGTCGCAGGTGAACAGCGACAGATCGGTATAGATGCGGGCCGTGATCGGGTGGTAGTTGCCGGTGCCGTAATGGGTGTAGGTCACCAGCCGGTCGCCTTCGCGGCGCACCACGGTGCTGATCTTGGCATGCGTCTTGTAGTTGATGAACCCGTAGACGACATGGGCGCCCGCGCGCTCCAGCCGGCGCGACAGGCGGATGTTGGCGGCCTCGTCAAAACGCGCTTTCAGCTCGACCAGGGCGGTGACCGACTTGCCGTTTTCCGCCGCCTCGCACAGCGCCGCCACGATCGGGCTGTCGCGCGAGGTGCGGTAGAAGGTCTGCTTGATCGCCAGCACGTCCGGGTCGCGCGCCGCCTGCTGCAGGAAGCGCACCACCATGTCGAAGGTCTCATACGGGTGGTGCAGCAGCATGTCCTTCTGGCGGATGGCGGCGAACATGTCGCCGTCGTGGTCCTGCACGCGCTCGGGCACGCGCGGGGTGAAGGAGGGCCACAGCAGGTCGTGCCGGTGGGGCAGGACGAGTTCGCCGAGGTCGGCGATCCCCAGAAGGCCCCGGATCTCGATCACCTCGTCCTCGTTCACATGCAGTTCGCGCATGATCATCCGGCGCAACCCCTTCGGCGCATCGGCGGTGATCTTGAGCCGCACCACCTCGCCGCGACGCCGCCGCTTGAGCGCGACCTCGAATTCGCGCACCAGGTCTTCGGCCTCGTCCTCCACCTCCAGGTCGCTGTCGCGCAAGACCCGGAAGGCGCAGTGCCCCTTGGCCCTGTAACCGGGGAAGAGCGCATCGAGGAACACCAGCAGAAGCTCCTCCATCGGCAGGAAACGCTCCTGGCCTTCGCGGCCGGGCAGGCGCACGAAACGGTCGATCTGATGCGGGATCGGCAGCAGTGCCTTCAGCGCCCTGCGGTCGGAAATCCGCTCCAGCTGGAGCGCCAGCGCGAAACCGGCGTTGGGAATGAAGGGGAAGGGATGCGCCGGGTCGATGGCCAGCGGCGAGAGTACCGGGAAGATCCGGTTCAGGAAGGTTTCCTCGAGATGCGCCATGTCGGCGTCATCCAGCCCGCTGCGGGTGCAGATGACGATGCCCTCGGCCTGCATCTCGGTGCGCAGCCGGTTCCAGCAGGCCTGCTGGGCCTGCATCAGGCGGCGGGCCTCGGTATTGATCAGCACCAGCTGCTCGGCCGGGCTGCGCCCGTCGATCGAGGGCGTGGCGTTGCCGGCCTGGGCCAGTTCGCGCAGCCCTGCCACCCGGACGGTATAGAACTCGTCGAGATTCGTGGCCGAGATCGACAGGAAGCGCAGCCTCTCCAGCAGCGGAACCCGGATGTTGTCGGCCTCCTCCAGAACCCGCCAGTTGAAGGCGAGCCAGCTGAGTTCGCGGTTGAAGAAGCGCTGCGGCCCCTCGGGAGGCCGCTCGCCGGTTCCGGCGGGCGCGGGGAAGGGAGCATTCAGGAAGTCGGCCTGCGACATGGCGTTCCTGTCTCCTGCCGGAGGGGAGTTCGCATCCCGCATCATTGGCCGGACCGGGCAACGATGTCCAGCGCGCTGTCGGCCAGGCGGGGAGTGATCCGGCACTGCCGGGCCAGCGACAGCGAATCGAGCGTGGCGACCACGCGCGCGGCCACCGACAGGCTGCGCTCCATCCGCCGGGCGAGGTGTCCGATCACCCGCGGCGGCACCGTCAGCTGGCGGTCGGCGAAAAGCTTGATCAGCACTGCGGAAAGAAGCGCGTCATCGGGCGGGTGCAGCCGCGCCCGCGGCGTGCCGGCGATCCGGCTGTGCAGGTCCGGCAGGGCAAGGTCGGGGCGCTCTTCGGTGCTGCTCAGCAGCAGCCGCCGCCCCTCGGCGAGCGCCAGGTTGTGCAGGTGGAACAGCGCCCGCTCGGCGGGGGCGTCGCCGGCGATGCGGTCGATATCCTCCAGCGCGATGTCGCGGCCCGTTTCCACGAGGGCGGCGACATCGGTTTGCGCCAGCTGTCGCGCGGCGAGGACGTGCCCGCCGCTGCGCGCGGCCCAGACATGGACGAGATGGGTCTTGCCCGCCCCCGGCGCTCCGCAAAGCAGCAGCTTGCCGCCCGGCCAGCCGGGCCAGCGCTCGATGGCGGCAAGGGCATCGGCATTGGCCGGCGAGACGAAGAAATCGTCGCGTCCGAGCGCCGGGCGGGCGGGCAGGTCGAGGGGCAGCTGCCGGGTCATCGCCGCCCGCCGTTTCCGGTGCCTTCCGGAGCGGTCTCCGGCGCGCTCTCCGGAGGGAGAGCGCCAGCGCCCTTTCCCCTGCCAGCGCCCTTCCCCCTGTAGAGAAGGCTTTCCCGGTAGCGGGCGGTTGCGAAGCGCACCACGACCCCGAGCGCCGCGGCCAGCGGCACCGCCACCAGCATGCCGACGAAGCCGAACAGCGAGCCGAAGGCCGACAGCGCGAAGATCAGCCAGACCGGATGCAGCCCGACGCTGTTTCCCACCAGCTTCGGGGTCAGGATGTTGCCTTCCAGAAACTGCCCGGCGAAGAAGATCGCCACCACCGCCGCGATCCAGCCCCATTCCCCCCAGAACTGGAACAGCGCCAGTCCGAAGGCCAGCGCTCCGCCGACGATCGCCCCCACATAGGGGATGAAGGAGATCAGCCCGGCGACGAAGCCCACCGCCAGCCCGAACTGAAGCCCCATCAGCATCAGCGCCAGCCCGTAGTAGCTGCCCAGGATCAGCATCACCGCGCCCTGTCCGCGGATGAAGGCGGAAAGGGTTTCGTCTATGTCGCGCGCCAGCTGGCGGATCACCGGCGCGTGGTCGCGCGGCAGGAGCCGGTCGATGGCGGCGATCATCCGGTCCCAGTCGAGCAGCCAGTAGAAGGTGATCACCGGAACCAGCACCACCAGCACCAGCAGGTTGACCAGCCCCGCGGCCGAGTTCAGCGCACCTTCCAGCAGCGCTCCGCCTCTCGAGGCGATCAGCTCCCCAAGGGCCGCCAGCGACCGGCTGATCTGGCTGTCGGCATCCAGTGCCGAGGGAAAGCGCGCGGCAAGAAATTCCTTGAGGTTCTGCAGGAGCCGCGGAGCGGCGTTGACCAGCCCCGCGAGCTGCTCGATCAGCACCGGCACGAGCAGCAGCGCGGCCGCGGAGAACAGCACGACGGCAAAAGCGGTTATGGCTATCGTCGCCAGAACCCGCGACAGCCCCAGCCGCTCCAGCCGGTCGGCAATCGGGTCCAGACAGTAGGCCACCGCCCCGCCCAGCACGAAGGGCAGCATCACGTCGCCCAGCAGCCAGAGCAGGGCGAGAAACCCCGCTGCGGCGATGCCCCAGTATCGGATCTGGTCCCTGACCGGCAGTCCCATGCGCTTGCATTCCCGTTTCGCCCCGGTATCGCCCCTTTCCCGGATCAAGACAAGATCATGACATGCGCGCCGTGACATGCGCGGCGCCGGGATGCCGTGCGCGGCGCAAGACGCGGCCCGGCGGCAGGCTCAGCGCCGGCGGGGGCGGGAACGCCGTGCACGGGGCGGCGGCGCGGCGCGGGCGGGGTCCTCGGGCCAGGAGTGCTTCGGGTATCGGCCGCGCATTTCCTTGCGTATGTCGCGGTAGCTTCCGGCCCAGAACCCGGGCAGATCGGTCGTGGTCTGCAGCGCGCGCCCGGCCGGGGACAGCAGCGTGATCCGCAGCGGCCTGCCGGCCACTTCCGGATGGCGTTCAAGGCCGAACATCTCCTGCAGGGCGACCGCGATGGCCGGCATGCCTTCGCGGTAGTCGATCGGAACGCGGCGCCCGGAGGGAACGGTGAAATGCGCCGGCGCCAGATGCTCCAGCGCCCGCAGCTGTTCCCGCGTCAGGCGGGCGCGCAGGGCCTCCTGCAGGTCGAAGGCGCGGATCTCGGCGGCGGTGAGCGGCGGCGGGGGGTGGCCGAGCAGATGGGGCAGAAGCCACTCCTGCAGGCTGTCGCGCAGCGCGGTTTCATCCATGTCCGGCAGGTCGGGGCGCTGGCGGCGCGCCAGAGCCGTTCGGGCGATGAAACGCCGCACGCCGTCGTTCAGGGGCAGGCCGAGCGCGCGGAATCCCTCCAGCGCCGCCCGGGCGAGCGCGGTTGGCGGCGGGTCCGGCCAGGCCCGTTCCGACAGGACGAGCGCGCCCAGAAGTTCGCGCCGGCGGGCCAGCACCCGCCCGGCGCGTTCCGACCAGCGGCAGCTGCCTTCCCGCACGATTTCGGTCGCGAAGGTGGCGCGCAGCTCGGCCTCGCCGATGGCGATCGCCTGACGCAGGCGCGCTTCGCGGCCGCCGCCGTCGAGCTCGGTGGCCACGATCAGGCGGCTTGCGGCCAGCGGGTCGTCGCCCGCGGCCACGACCCCGCGCCCGCCCGAGAGCAGCCAGCGCGGCGCCTCTCCGTCGCGGCGCAGGCCGATCCGGTCGGGATAGGCCAGCGCGGCGAGCACCGGCCAGCCGGTGGGCGGGCCGGACCGGGCGTGGCGGCGCAGCCGTTTCGCCTCGGCCCGGATGCGCTCGATGGCGCCGCGATCGGCCTCGGGATGGCGTTGCGGGGCCTCTAGGGCGGCGCGCCTGGCCAGCAGGTCGGTTCCGGCCCGCGTGCCGCGCAGCGGGTCGCGTTCGGACAGCAGCGCCGCCAGCAACGGCGCATCCGGGCCGCCGCGCGCCAGCATGTGCGCCAGGCGTGGATGCAGCGGGATTGCGGCCAGCCGCCGCCCGTGATCGGTGATCGCGCCGCCGGAATCAAGCGCCCCGATCCGGCGCAGCAGCTCCCGCGCGGCGGCAAGGGGGCCCGGAGGCGGCGGGCTCGGAAAGGCCAGCGCGTCCGGGTCGCGCACGCCCCAGAGCGCCAGTTCGAGCGCCAGGCCGCTCAGGTCTCCGGTTTCGATCTCGGGGGGCGGCTGGGGGGCAAGGGCTCCGTGCTCGCCCCGGCTCCACAGCCGGTAGCAGATGCCCGGCGCCACCCGCCCGGCCCTGCCGCGGCGCTGCGCGGCCTCGGCCCTGCTGACGCGCTCGGTCACCAGGCGCGACATGCCGGTTCCGGGATCGAAGCGGGCCCGCCGGGCCAGGCCGGCATCGACCACGACCCGGATTCCGGGAATGGTGAGCGAGGTTTCCGCAATCGAGCTGGCCAGCACGACCTTGCGCCTGCCGGCTTCGGGCGGCGCCAGCACCGCGCGCTGGGCGGGCAGGCTCATTGCGCCGAACAGCGGCTGGAGCAGGCAGTCGGCGGGCAGCTGCGGGCGCAGCAGCGCCTCGGTGCGCCGGATCTCGGCCTCTCCGGGCAGGAACACCAGAACGCCGCCGTCGGTTCCGGCCAGCGCGGTCCCGACCAGGGCGGCGGTGGCCTCCGCGATCTGCCGGCGGTGCGGGCGCGGGCGGTCCAGCCAGCGGGTTTCCACCGGAAAGGCGCGCCCTTCGGAGCTGACGAGCGGCGCCCCGAGCAGAGCGGCCACGGGCGCGGCGTCGAGGGTGGCCGACATCACCACCACCAGCAGATCCGGGCGCAGGGCGGCGCGGGCCTCGGCGACCAGCGCCAGCCCGAGATCGGCATGCAGCGACCGTTCGTGGAATTCGTCGAAGAGCACCGCGCCGGTGCCCGACAGCGCCGGATCGTCCTGGATCATCCGGGTCAGGATGCCTTCGGTCACCACCTCGATGCGGGTGGCTCCCGACAGCCTCGATTCGCCGCGGATGCGGTAGCCGACGGTCGCGCCGACTCTTTCTCCCAGCAGCTCGGCCATCCGCTCGGCGGCGGCGCGCGCGGCCAGCCGGCGCGGTTCCAGCATCACGATCCGTCCCCGGCACAGCCCGCCGTGCAGCAGGGCCAGCGGCACCAGGGTGGTCTTGCCCGCCCCCGGGGGCGCCTGCAGCACCGCAAGGCCGGTTTCGCGCAGGCGGGAGAGGAGCTCGGGCAGAACCCCGGCGATCGGCAATGCGGGCAGGCCTTCGGGCACGGGCCGGCCGGGTTGCCTGGAAGGGTCGGTCGGATCGGGCTGATACGGGCACATGGCCGCCTTATGCGCGAGGCGGCCTCCCGATGCCACAGCTTTTGCCGGCGGCGCCGGGTGCGGCAGGAACCGCGGCATATCTCCCCGCGCTGGAAAGGCGGCTGGAAAGGTGGCTGGACAAGCGCCGGCCCATGCGGGCAGATGAAGGCATGGAGGATGAGCGCATGGATGTCGAGGATCTGGCGGCCCGCGTGCTGGCCGGCGAACGCCGGGCGCTGGCGCGTGCGATCACCCTGGCGGAAAGCGCCCGCCCCGACCACCGCGCCCGGGCCGGCAGGCTTCTGGAGCGGCTGCGCGGGGCGGGGCGCGAGGCGCTCCGGATCGGGCTTTCCGGCACTCCCGGGGTGGGCAAGTCCAGCTTCATCGAGGCCTTCGGCATGATGCTTGTCGGGCAGGGGCTGAAGGTGGCCGTGCTCGCGGTGGATCCGAGTTCCGCCCGCTCGGGCGGTTCGATCATGGGCGACAAGACGCGCATGCCCCGCCTGAGCCGCGAGGCGAAGGCCTTCATCCGCCCCTCTCCCAGCCAGGCGCGGCTTGGCGGGGTCGCCCGGCGCTCGCGCGAGGCAGTGGCGATCTGCGAGGCGGCCGGCTTCGACGTGGTGCTGATCGAGACCGTCGGGGTCGGGCAGTCGGAAACCACGGTCGCGGGGTTGAGCGACCTGTTCGTTCTGCTGCTGGCGCCGGCCGGCGGCGACGAGCTGCAGGGAATCAAGCGCGGCATCATGGAAATCGCCGACCTGATCCTGGTGAACAAGGCGGACGGAGAACTGAAGGCTGCCGCCATGCGCAGCTGTGCCGATCATGCCGGCGCGCTGCGGCTGCTGCGCCCCCGCCCGCAGGATCCGGAGGGCTTTCCCAAGGTGCTGCCGGTCTCGGCGCTGACCGGCATGGGGCTGGAGGAGGCCTGGGAGGCGATGCGCCACCTCGCCGAGTGGCGCCGCACCGGCGGTTTCTGGGCTGCGAACCGGGCGCAGCAGGCGCGGATCTGGTTCACCGAGGAACTGCACAACGGCCTTCTGGCGCGGCTCGAGGCGCCAGACGTGCGGGCCCGGCTGGAGGAGCTCGGCGCGCGTGTGGTGCGTGGCGAGATCGCGCCGCCGCAGGCCGCCCGCCAGCTGCTCGGAGAACTCGACGACGGCCCCCGGCAGGGCGATCCGGCGCTTGACGAACCGCCCCGCACCGCGTAAACGCGGCAGCTGAAATTCCGGGCACGGCAGCGCGCCGTGCCCTTTGCATTCCCTGAACGAAGGAGCGGACCCATGTCGCGCCGTTGCGAACTGACCGGAAAAGGCCCGATGACCGGCAACAATGTGAGCCACGCCAACAACCGCACCCGCCGTCGGTTCCTGCCGAACCTGAACGAGGTCACGCTGATGTCGGATACGCTGGGGCGCAGCTTCCGGCTGAGGATCTCGGCCGCCGCCCTTCGCAGCGTCGATCACCGCGGCGGGCTGGACGCCTTTCTGGCCAGGGCGCGGGACAGCGAGCTGTCGCCTGCGGCGCGGAAGATCAAGAAGGAAATCGAGAAGGCCCGGGCCGGCGCCTGAGCCGCGCCATCGACGACCGCCGCAGCGCTCTCGCTCCGGCGGAACCTTTCGTCTGCGCGCCGGCGCCTTCGCCTCCCTGGCGCCGCCGGCGGCCGGACTGCGCCGTTCTGTCCGCTGCCGGTCGGTTGCCTGCCGCCGCGGACGCCCCTAGTCTGAAGGCATGAGGCTCAGAGCTACCGGATTCTGGGGCATTTCCCTCGCTCTGCTGCTCGTTGTGGGCAGCACCACCGCTTCGGTAATGCGCGGCAAGATGCGCGACGTGAGCGGGGCGCTGGTGCTGTGCACCGGCCAGGGTCCGGTCTCGGTGGCAGTGGACAGCCGCGGGATGCCGGTGGAGCCGCTGCCGTTCTGCCCGGATTACATGCCGCTGATGGCGGGGCTGCTGCCGCAGGCCGCCCTGCCGCAGACCCCGCCGTGCTGCAGCACTCCCCTGCGGAGGGGGGATGGCGTGCCGCTTCTCGTCGGCTGGGCCGGGGGCGCCGTGCGGGTGCGCGGCCCGCCGGGGCCGTTCGTTCCGATCTGAAAGCAGAAATCGAACGAACGGAGACAGGTGATGAGAATTGCAACCCTTCTGGCCGGGGCGCTTGCCCTCGGCCTCGCGCCCCTGTCGGCCACGGCCGGCGGGATCACGATCGAAGACGCCTACATGCGCAGCTCGGGCGTGATGGCCCGGACGGCGGCCGCCTTCATGCGGATCGTGAACGGCGGCAGCGAAGACGACCGCCTGGTCGCGGCGGAAAGCGACATCGCCGCCAGGATCGAGACCCATACCCATGTCGCCGGCGATGGCGGGGTGATGATGATGCGCAAGGTCGAGGGCGGGTTTCCCGTTCCGGCCGGCGGCATGCGTCTGCTCCAGCGCGGTGGCGATCACCTGATGTTCATGGGGCTGACCCGCAAGCTCGCCCACGGTGACATGGTGCGGGTGCGGCTGATCTTCGAGAAGGCCGGCGCGATCGAGCTGGAGATCCCGGTGGATCTGGAGCGCATGCCCGAAGAAGGCATGAAGATGGAAGGCATGTCCGGCGGCTGAACCGCCGGCGCGGCCCGCCCGGCGCGGCCGGGCGGGCCGCTCGCCATGCGCGTTCTCCTTCCTGCGGGAAGGAGCATGCCTGCGGGCGGGAGCATCGACGGCACCGACCGGGCTGCGCCGGCGCCCGGCAGACTGCCCGGCCCGGGCGGGCCTGCGACAGCGCGCGGCATTGCATCCGCCCCGGCCATCGCGGAACATGGCGCCGATGAGCGGAGCCGGGCAGACGGACACAGACAACGGGAGGCGCCCGCCGGCAACGGCGGCAGGCGGGAAGGCATCGCGCAGGGGGCGCGGGGCTTCCGGTGCGGGAACGCGCATTCTCTTCGTCTGCCTCGGCAACATCTGCCGTTCGCCGGCGGCCGAGGGCGCGGTGCGCGCCCGGGCCGCCGAGGCCGGGCTGGCGCTGGAACTCGACAGCGCCGGCACCGCCGGCTGGCATGTGGGCAAGCCCCCCTACGGGCCGATGATCGCGGCCGCCGCCCGGCGTGGCATCGACCTGGCGCCGCTGCGCGCCCGGCAGTTTTCTGCCCGCGATTTCACCCGATTCGACCTGATCCTGGGCATGGACCGGGACAACATCGCCGACATGGAACGCCTGCGTCCGGCGGGTAACGAAACGCCTCTGAAGCTGTTTCTGGAATACGCGCCGCAGACCGGGTTCCGCGAGGTGCCGGACCCGTATCACACCCGCGACTTCGAACAGGCGCTCGACCTGATCGAGGCCGCCGCACGCGGGCTTGTGGAGCGGATCGGCGGCATTCGGACGCTCTGACCGAAGGGCAGCCGCGGCATCGGCCCGCCCTCGCGCGCCCCCGCCCTCTCGCCCCGCCCTCCGGGGCCGGTTCGCTCCGCGGCCCCCGCCGGCAGCCCCTCGGCCCTTCGGCCCCTCGGCCGGCCCGGCCTCAGATCACTGCCGCTTCGGCCAGCGGCCGCCCGGCCAGGATCCGGGCGACCCCGAGTGGCGAAAGGTCCAGCGTTTCGTAGCCTCCGGTGCAGATCAGCTCGGCCAGCCCGCGCCCCATGGCCGGGGCCTGCTGCAACCCGTGGCCGGAAAATCCGTTCACGAACAGGAAGCCGCGCAGGGCCGGGTGCTGCCCGACGATCGCGTTCCGGTCCAGCGGGTTGTAGGCGTAATGCCCGACCCACTGGTTGACCACCCGGATCGCCTCGAAGGCGGGAATGCGCGCCGCCAGGGCGGGCCAGACCCTGCGTTCCCACAGTTCGTGATCGAACTCGAAATCGTCCGGCGCCACGGCGCGGTCGTCCTCGGGGGCGGCGCCGGCCATGTAATATGCCCCGTCGCTGCGCATGTGGACGCCCGAGGGGTCGATCGTCAGCGGCAGCTCCCCGTCGAGCGGATTCTGCGCGGCAAAGACATAGGTATAGCGCTTGCGCGGCTCGACGGGGATTTCCAGCCCGGCCATGGCCGCCACCTGCGCCGCCCGCGGTCCGGCCGCGTTGACCGCGATGGCGCAGGAGATATGCCCGCCCCCCCGCAGCCGCACGCCGGTGAGCGTGCCTTTTTCCGTCGTGATCCCGATCACCTCGTCGGTGGCGAACTCCACCCCGTTCCGCCGGGCCGCGCGACGCCACCAGTCGAAGATGGCCGCCCCGTCGAAATAGCCCTCGTCACGGTTGTTGAAGCTGCCGAGCAGGATGTCGTCGAGCGCCAGGAAGGGCCAGCGCCGGGCGATCTGGTCCGGCTCCAGCAGCACGGTTCCCGCACCCAGGCGCCGCTGCAGTGCTCCGGCCCGGCGCAGTTGCTCCGCCGCCGCCCCGTCGGCGGCCAGATACAGGTAGCCGAACGGCTGCACATGTATCGGCGGGGCCTCGGGCAGGCCGATCAGCTGCCGGAAGTCGCGGATGAATTCGGCGCAATACTGCGAGATCCTGATGTTGATCTCGCTGGAAAACTGCTGGCGCATGCAGCTGTTGGTGTGGCTGGTCGAGGCCTGGGCGAAGCTCGGGTCGCGCTCCACCACCAGAATGCGGCCGCCGAAATCGTCGCGCCGGCTCAGGTGCCAGGCTACCGAGGCGCCCATCATGGCGCCGCCGATGACCACCACGTCATAGCGGGAATGTGCCGTCGTGCCCATGAATGCTCCCTGAGAAGGAAATGCTCCCTCGGAAGAACCCGCCCGGAAGGCCGCGGGAGCGCCCCGCGCCGGCCCGGCCGCTCCCCGCCATGCGGGTTGCGATCGGCCGTGCCTGCCCGGCCGACGGGAACCCGGTGCGACCTTCCGGAGGGGTCCGTCAAGTCGTTCGTTTCGCTCCGCGACAGGATGCAGCGGCGCACTGCCGGGGTCAATCCGCCCGGGCGCCGTTCTGGCAGCGGAGAGCGCCGCCGCCACTGTCGGCCGGTCGGCGTGCCCGGCTCGGGCGCACTCAGTCGGTCGCGTCGGCGTGTTCCCTGCCGATCTGTTCGAACAGCTCGGACAGCCGGTCGAAGATCCCCGTCCCGGAGCCGCCATCGGCGGTTCTGCGGCGGATTTCCTTCATTTCCGCCTTCAGCGGGTCGAATGCTCCCCTGCCGCCGTATTCCAGCGCTTCTCCCCTGGCGATCTGGGCCTCGATCGCGGCCAGGAGCGCCGACAGGCGCGCGTTTTCCGCGTCGCTGCGCGCGGCCTTCTCGGAAAGGGTGCGGGCCTCGTCGATCAGCGTCCGGGCATTCAGCAGCGGAAGCGGCAGGACGCTGTCGATCACCACCAGCGTGCCCAGCGCGTTGGCAAGAACCTGCGCGGCAGTGTCGGGGCTGTCGTCCCTGATCAGCGCCGCGGCCGATTTCAGCGCCAGCGGGTAGGTGCCCAGCGGGATGTAGGTGGTGGTGATGACGATCTCGCTGGCAAGCCCCGAGATGATCGGCCGGGCCAGCTGAAGCTGGTTGTCTTCCAGAAGCTGCATCGCCCGGACCCGCGCACGACGGATGTCGGCGGGGCTGGCGGCGATGTCATGCACCGCGGTCGCCACATCCACCGGTGCCAGCGCCAGGCCGGGGTTTCGCTCCAGCACTGCCTCGAGCTTGCCGATCGCCGTTTCCAGCGCCGCGGCGGCCTCCTCGGGGTTGCCGCCGGTCAGGGCTTCGAGAGCCCTGCCGGTTTCGTCGAGCGCCTGCAGGGCGTCTTCGAGCACCGCGTCGGCGCTGGCGCGGGCCTGCGCCTCGGCGAGCGCATTGGCCCGTGCCTGCGGAGCGCCTTCCGGTTGCGGCTCCTGACCCTGTGCGGGCAGGGCGGCGAGCAGGGCCGCGGCCGGGATGAGCGAAGAGATTTTCCGGTTCGACATATCCGTTCCTTTCAGGTCTGTTGTGCGCTCCCCTGAAACGGACGACCGGCCGGCGGGAAAGCCCCGGGAAAACAGACAGCGCGATCGCGATCCGCATTCAGGGGTCTTCCGCAGGGTTATCTGGGCAGGCCGGCGGCGCACATCAAGGGGCAGGCGGGGTCTGTGCCCGTTGCCCGGCCCGCGAGGCATCGCAGGCGCGGGAGCGGAGGAAAGACAAGCGGTGAATCCCGTTGCGAAACGGAGCGAAAGCGAAACGCGAATGTGTGGCAGGGTGTGTGGCAGGCTGAGGGCGCGGTTTCAGAAGTGGCCGTAACCCTTTGAAATGTTTGGAGGCGAGTACCGGAATCGAACCGGTGTACACGGATTTGCAATCCGCTGCGTAACCACTCCGCCAACTCGCCCCCGGCATGGCGCTGCCCGGCGTGACACTGCCCGGCGTGACACTGCCCGGCGTGACACTGCCCGGAACGCGGCCCGGCCGGTTCCGGACACCGAGCGCGTGCACCGTCGCGCGCTGCGCCACCCGGCGCTTCGGCCATGCCTGCCGTGCCTTATTGCCTTTTCCCGGGCTTGTCCAGACCCGGGAACGCCGCTTCGTCGCACCTTTTTGCCACACCTTGCGGCCGGGGTGGCGCCGTGACGCGGGGGAATGTTGCCGGGGCGGGGATGTTGTGCCAAAAGCTTCCCCGAGCGTTCGACAATGCACGATGCAAGGGATGCCCGATGGCCGATTACGCCGCCCGCCGAACCACGATGGTCGATACCCAGGTGCGCCCCGCGGATGTGACGAGCTTCCCCGTCATCGAGGCGATGCTGACGGTTCCGCGCGAGGCTTTCGTGCCGGATGACCTGCGCGAGGCGGCCTATGTGGGCGAAAACATCGACCTCGGCGGCGGGCGGGTGGTCCTGGAGCCGCGCAGCCTGGCCAAGATGCTGGATGCGCTGGACATTTCCCCCGATGACATGGTGCTCGACGTGGGGGCGGGGCTGGGCTATTCCAGCGCCGTGATCGCCCGGCTCGCCGAAGCCGTGGTCGCGCTCGAGGAAGACCCGGGGATGGCGGCCGAAGCCGAGCGCCTGCTCGGCGAGCACGGGGCGGACAACGTGGCCGTCGTCACCGGGGCGCTCGCCGGCGGGGCGCCGCGGCACGGGCCCTATGATGTCATCGTCATCGAGGGCGGGGTTGGCGCGTTGCCGCCGGCGCTGGAGGATCAGCTCAAGGAAGGCGGGCGGATCGGCGCGATCTTCATGGAGGGGACGCTGGGAACCTGCCGGATCGGGCACCGGATCGACGGTCGCCTTTCCTGGCGGTTCGCCTTCAACGCGGGGGCGCCGGTGCTGCCGGGATTCGAGCGGCCCCGGGTATTCGCCCTGTAGCCTTCGCAGGCGGGGCAGCCGGGCGATCTGACCGATCGGGCGCGCGTCACCCGGAGGCGCGGCCCGAAGACAACGGGCGGGCAACGCCCGGAACGAGCAGCGGGCGCATGCCGCCCGGAATGAATAATGACGGAGCGGAGCAGGCCCGGCCCGCAGCCGCCCCGGCGAGGCAGGAGAGAAGACGATGTTGCGCAGTGCAATCCGGCGAGCTTGCGCCGTTCTGGCGGTTTTCCTGAGCGCCTTCCCGCTGCTGATCGGCAGCGGGTGGGCCGCAAGCGAGGAGAGCCTGGCCGATGCCCTGGTCGCCGCTTACCGCAATTCGGGCCTGCTTGAGCAGAATCGGGCGCTGCTCCGGGCTGCCGACGAGGATCTGGCCCAGGCGGTGGCAGGGTTGCGCCCGGTTCTGAATTATGTGCTCGGGGCCGAGTATTCTTCGGTTACCGATACCACACGCAGCAACCTGAACCTGACTGCCTCGCTGGTGCTGCATGATTTCGGGCGCTCGAGGCTGCGCCGCGAACTGGCGCGCGAAAACGTGCTGTCGCTGCGCGAGGCGCTTCTGGGGGTGGAACAGCAGGTGCTGCTGCAGGCGGCAACAGCCTATGCGGGGATGCTGCGCGAGGCGGCGGTCCTGCAACTGCAGCAGAAAAGCCTCGAACTGATCGGCGAGGAACTCCGGGCGGCGAAGGATCGCTTCGAACTCGGCCAGATCACCCGTACCGACGTGGCGCTGGCAGAGGCCCGCCTGGCGGCGAGCCGAAGCGCGCTGGAGGCGGCGCGCGGTGCGCTGGCCGTCGCCCGGGAAGATTACCGTGCCGCTACCGGCGATTATCCGGGCCGGCTGCGCGCCCTGCCTGCGCTTCCCGCGCTGCCGGCCTCGCATGCCGAGGCGCAGGCGATCGCGCGGCGCAACCACCCCGATCTGGCCCAGGCCCGCAGGGCCGTGACCATTGCCGAACTGAATGCCTCCCTGGCCGAGGCGGCCTTCCTGCCCACCCTGTCGGGGAGCGCCAGCCTGACTGTCGATCAGGACGGCAATGATGCCTCCGGCATCGGGGTCCGGCTGTCCGGGCCGCTCTATCAGGGCGGGGCGCTGGCAGCCTCGGCACGCAAGGCGGCAGCGCAGCGGGATGCGGCCCGGGCCGGGCTGCACCTGGCGGCCAGCGCGGTCGATCAGGCCGTGGGGTCTGCCTGGGCGGGCGTTTCGGTGGCCGAGGCGCGCCTGGCCGCCACCGATCAGCAGATCCGGGCGGCGCGGGTGGCATTGCGCGGAGTGCGCAAGGAGCGCGATCTCGGCACCCGGACGACACTTGACGTGCTCAACGCCGAACAGGCGCTGCTGGATGCGCAGGTGGCCCGGGTCTCGGCCCGGACCGACCGTTACCTGGCGGTCTACAACCTGCTTGCGGCAATGGGGCTGTTGACGGTCGATCACCTGAATCTGGGAATCGTTGAATACGACCCCGCCGCCTATTACAATGCGGTCAGGAATGCGCCGCTTCATCGTGTCAGCCCGCAGGGTCGGCGCCTTGACAGCCTGCTGCAGAGCCTGGGCAGGAACTGATCTCCGCCACAACCTGTTGTGTCTGGCGGGGTCGTCGGATACAATATGCGTTGTGGGGCAGGTGTAACGGTGATGTCGGACCGCAAGACGAATGTTGAAATGGATGATGTCCTGTCCTCGATCAGGCGCCTGGTGGAGGACAGGGTGCCCCCCCGCCCGGCGCAGCCGCAGACCGGGCGGCTGGTCCTGACCCCGGCGCTCATGGTGGTTCCCGGCAGTATCGGAGCCCGCCGTGAAGGCCGGGGAGATGCGCCGGGTCCGGATCCGGAACGGGAGCCTGAGGAACGGGGGCACGAGGCGGCGCGGCGGAACGAGTCGCCGACCCTGCCGGCGGGCCGGCCCGCTTCCGCCTCCTCGGGGGCGGCAGCCGGCGATTCCCCGCCGCGGCTGCGGGCGGTGCCGCTCCCGCCGTCCCCTCCGCTGCCGATGGCGGAAGCCGGCGTGCCGGAAGCGCCGCCTGCGCCGACGGAAGCGGCTCCCCTTTCCGATGCCTCCCCCGATGCCTCCCCCGATGCCGCTTCTGTCGGGCCGGCCGACGGAGAGGCGCCCTCACAACTCCCCCCGCGTTTCCGGGCGATGGAGCGCGCCTGGCAGGAGGAGCTGGCGCGGCGCAAGACCGGCGGCGCGTCAGGCGGGCCGGAGCCGACCGCGGAAACGGCGGAAACGGGCGCGGCAGAAGATTCGCCCCGCCAGCCGCCCCACCAGCCGCGCCGGCCGACGCTCGAGGAGCGCATTGCCGAACTGGAGGCCGCCGTCAGCCGGGCCGGAGAGGAGTGGGAACCCGACGGGTCCGAGCCGGAAGGGCCAAGCCCCTTCCGCCGGCGCCTCTTCGAGGTGGTGAGCGCCGCGACGCCGGTCGGCGGCGAAGCGCTTGGCGGCGCCCCCGCCGCCCCTTCCCCCGCGCCTGCGCCCCCCGCCGCCGGTTCTGCGCAAGGGCAGCCTTCGACGCCTCTCTCCGCTCCGGCGGAAGAGGCGGTGCAGGAAGGTTCCGGCGCGCCGGCTCCGGGCCGTGAGGCGGAGGCCGCGGAGGCAGCCGCAGGGGCGGAGGCCGCGGGGGCGGAGGCCGCGGAGGCAGCCGCAGGGGCGGAGGCCGCGGGGGCGGGGAAAGCCGTGTTCAGCCACAGCGATGCGCCCTTCGTCCTGTCGCAGGGCCTGCGCCGGGAAGCGCCGGGCAGGGCAGGGACGCTGCCGCAGGAAGGGAACGGCGGGGCGGAGGCATCCGCCCCTGCCCCTGCCCCGGCGGCGGACGGCACGGGCGGGCGGGAAGGGGCGGTTCCGTTGCGGCCCGTTCCGGCGGGCGAAACCCCGGGGAAGTCGGGGGAGCTTGTCGAGGATGACGATCTCTATCTCGATCTGGATCTTCTGCGCGAGATGATCGCCGATGTGGTGCACGAAGAACTGCGCGGCCGGCTGGGCGAGACGATCACGCGCAATCTGCGCCGGATGATCCGGGCGGAGATCGAACGCGCGCTGCTCCGGCAGGATCCGCAGGGCTGAGGCGGTGCTTGCGCCCCCGGCGCGGCCGGGTCAGCCGGCACCGGGCAGCGGCGTGGCCAGATCCAGCAGAAGGTCGAGCTTCAGGTGGCGCTCCAGGTGATCGGCGAGCGTATCCAGCGTCTGCTCGATTCGCGCGCCGTAGCTGTCTGCGCCGGCCCGGGCGCCGAGCCGCTTCAGGAACGCGGCGCGGAAGGCATCCGCGGCGAACAGACCGTGCAGGTAGCAGCCGCGCACCCTGCCGTCGGCGGACATGGCGCCATGCGGCCGCCCGTCGATGCTCAGCCAGGGCCGGGCGCAGTCGGGGCCCTCCGTCCGGCCGAGATGGATCTCGTAGCCCTCGACCGGGGCGCCGCTTTCCAGCTCGTGCCCGTGCGTGATCGCCAGCCGCTTGTGCGGGCCCATCCGGGTCGTCACATCCAGCAGGCCAAGCCCCGGCACGCTGCCCGGGGGGCCTTCGATGCCGTCCGGGTCGGCGATCTCGCGTCCGAGCATCTGGTAGCCGCCGCAGATTCCCAGCACCTGGCCGCCCCGGCGCAGATGGGCCTTGAGGTCGATGTCCCAGCCCTGAGCGCGGAAGGCGGCCAGATCGGCGATGGTGCTCTTGGAGCCGGGGATCAGCACCAGATCCGCATTCCCCGGCAGTGCCCGCCCCGGCGGAACGATCTCGACCCGCAGCCCCGGTTCGCTCGCGAGCGGATCCAGATCGTCGAAGTTGGCGATCCGCCCCAGCTGCGGCACCGCGATCAGAACCGGGCCGCCGGGCTTGGAGGCGATGTCCATCACGTCTTCTCCGGGCAGGCGCCAGGCATCCTCGAACCAGGGCAGCAGGCCCAGGGCCGCCCAGCCGGTACGCTGGGCGATTTGCGCGGTTCCCGCCTCGAACAATGCGGGGTCGCCGCGAAAACGGTTGACGATGAAGCCGCGGATGCGGTCGCGATCGGCTTCGGAGAGCACCGCGTGGGTGCCGACGAGCTGGGCGATCACCCCGCCGCGGTCGATATCGCCCACCAGCACCACCCCCAGACCGGCGGCCTCGGCGAATCCCATGTTGGCGATGTCGCCGTCGCGCAGGTTGGTTTCCGCCGGGCTGCCCGCCCCTTCGACCAGGACCAGATCGGCGTTTGCGGCCAGCCGGCGGAAGCTTTCCATCACCTGCGGCAGGAGGGTACCCTTGAGCCGCGCATAGTCCCGAGCCTTCAGCGTTTCCCGGCGCCGGCCCTGCACGATCAGCTGTGCGCCGGTCTCGCTTTCCGGTTTCAGCAGCACCGGGTTCATGTCGCTGTGCGCCGGGCGCCGCGCGGCCAGCGCCTGCAGGGCCTGGGCGCGGCCGATCTCGCCGCCGTCTGCGGTGACGGCGGCATTGTTCGACATGTTCTGCGGCTTGAAGGGGGCGACCGAGATGCCCCGCCGCACGCAGGCCCGGGCAAGCCCCGCCACCAGCAGAGACTTGCCGACATTGGAGCCGGTCCCCTGGATCATCAGCGACTTGGCCACGGCGCGCCTTTCACGTTACCCTCGAGCCATAGCGCCGGGCGCGCCGGCAGGAAAGGGGCGAAGATGAACACCTCCGCACACATGATCTTCGGAGCGGCAGCTTTCGGGCGGCCGGGCGCGCCGCGGGTGACGGCGGCGGCGGTGCTCGGTTCCCTCGCGCCGGATGTGTCGCTGTATCTGATGGCCGGCTGGGCGCTTCTGGTGGCCGGGATCGCGCCCGAGATCGTTTTCGGCCGGCTGTATTTCTCGGAAGGTTGGCAGCGGGTGTTCGCGATCGACAACAGCTTCCTGCTCTGGGGGGCGGTGCTGGCGGCAACCAGTCGGTTGCGCCACCCGGCCGCGCCGGCCTTCGTGGCGGCGGGGCTGCTCCACCTCGGTTTCGATTTCGCGCTGCACAACGAGGATGCGCGCCCGATGTTCTGGCCGCTGAGCGACTGGGTGTTCCGCAGCCCCTTCAGCTACTGGGACAGGGCGCATTACGGGGCCGTCATCGCCCCGCTGGAATGGGGGGCGGTGCTGCTCCTGGGCCTGTTGTTGTGGCGGCGCCACCGCTGGCTCTGGGCACGGGTGCTGATCGTGCTGGCGGTGCTGGCGGAAACCCTGGCTTCGGGCCTGTTCGGCATGCCGATCGCGCATTGAAGCGCGCCGGCCGGGGCGCGCCGGCTCAGGGCAGGATTGCCAGCCAGAACCAGATGGTGGCGATCGACAGCGCGGTTGCCACCAGCACCGACGAGGCGGCCACGCGCCGCGCCGCGCCATACATGTTGGCGAACAGGTAGGTGTTGAGCCCCGGCGCCATGGCCGCCGTGAGCACCGCCGAGCGCAGCTGGCCGCTGTCCAGCGCGAAGACCCGGCTTGCCAGCAGCCAGGTCACCGCCGGATGGGCAAGCAGCGATACCCCCGTGACCCAGGCGATTGCCAGCCGGTCGCCCTCGGGGCGGTAGCGCGACAGGACACCGCCCAAAGCGAACAGCGCCGCCGGCAGCGCCGCCGCGGCCAGGGTCTCCAGCGCCGAGATGGCCACCCCGGGCAGGGGGGCGCCGCTCAGGTTGAAGGCAAGCCCGAGCAGGATTCCGATCAGCAGCGGGTTGCGCAGCATCAGCGTCGCGACCTTGCGCGCCAGGTGGCGCCCCCCGCCGGCCCCGGCGCGGGCCAGCTCCATCGCGGTGATCCCGAAACCGTAGGTGACGAGCGCGTGAATCGACAGGATCGCGTAGTTGTGGACCAGCGCCGCGCTGCCATAGGCGCGCTCGGTGATCGGAAGCCCCAGCAGGACGGTATTGGAAAAGAAGCCGCAAAAGCCGATCGCGATGCTGTCGGTCAGGCTGCGCCGGAACAGGAAGCGGCCGCCGAGAAAGCCCAGCGCAAATCCCGCAAAGGCGCCGCCGTAGAAGCTGGCCAGCAGGCCGCCGTCGAAGTCTGCCCCCAGGTCGATTCGCCAGATCGCCAGGAACAGAAGGCAGGGCACGGCCACGTTCTGGGCGAAATGCAGCAGGGAATCCACCGCGCTCTCGCTCATGTAGCGGCTGCGCGCGGCGACATATCCGAAGCCGATCACCAGAAAGACCGGCAGGATGACATCGAGCAGCGCGGCCATGTCAGACCCGGTAGCTGATCGTCATCCCGTCATGGGCCGGAACCACATGCGGCGGGGTTTCGGCCATCAGCCGATCGTAATCCAGATCGTTGTGCAGATTGGTGAGAATCGCGCGCCGCGGCGCCATGCGCCCGATCCATTCCAGCGCCCGTTCCAGATGAAAATGTGTCGGATGCGGCGCCCGGCGCAGGGCGTCCAGGATCCAGCAGTCGAGCCCCTCCAGAACCGCCACGGCGCTGTCCGGTATTTCCGAGACATCGGGCAGATAGGCCAGGTCGGCGATCCGGAAGCCCAGCGCGTCCATCGCCCCGTGGCGGACCCGGAACGGAATCAGCCGGATCGGTCCGCCAGCGCCCTGCACGGCGATTTCTCCGGCGATGGAGTTCATTTCCAGGATCGGCGGGTAGGGCGAGCCTTCGGGCTGCACGAAGGCATAGCCGAAGCGCGACAGGAGCGCTTCCTGCGTGGGGGCGTCCGCCCAGACCGGCAGGCGTGCCTTCCGGTTGAACACGATCATGCGCAGATCGTCGATTCCGTGCATGTGATCGGCGTGCGAATGGGTATAGACCACCGCATCCAGCAGCCCGACCCCGGCCTCCAGAAGCTGCGCGCGCAGGTCGGGAGAGGTGTCGATCAGAACCCGGGTGGCGGCATCTTCGCCGTCGATGCGCTCGATCAGCAGCGAGCAGCGCCGGCGCGCGTTCTTCGGATTGGTCGGGTCGCAGTTGCCCCAGAGCCCGCCCAGCCGCGGCACCCCCCCGGAAGAACCGCAGCCCAGGATGGTAAAGCGCAGCTCTGCCATCAGGAGGTTCCGCCCGCCACGGCCTCTCCGGCGGCTCTGGTGAACAGCCGGTCGAAATTTTCCTGGGTGCGGGCGGCGAACTCGGCGTATTCCATTCCGTACAGCCCGGCGCCGACACGCGCGGTATGCACCACATGAGCCGGCTCGTTGCGCTTGCCGCGGTGGGGCGGGGGGGCAAGATAGGGGCTGTCGGTTTCCACCAGGATCCGCTCCGGCGGGGCGGCGGCGAAGATCTCGCGCAACTCCCTGGAGCGCGGAAAGGCGACGATCCCCGACATCGACAGGTAGAATCCCAGCTCCAGCGCCGTTTCCGCCAGCGCCGGGCCGGAAGAAAAACAGTGCATCACGCAGGAAAAGGCGCCGGCACGGTGCTCGCGGCGCAGGATCTCGGCCATGTCCGAATCGGCATCACGGGCATGGATGATGAGCGGCAGGCCGCTGCGTCGGGCCGCCTCTATATGCACCAGCAGGCTCTCGATCTGCACCGCACGGCTGTCGGCAGTGTAGTGGTAGTCGAGCCCGGTTTCGCCGATGCCGACGAATTTCGGGTGCTCCGCCAGCGCAACCAGCTCTTCGACGGTGGCCAGCGGCTCTTCGGCGGCCCGCATCGGGTGGGTGGCCGCCGCGTGAAAGACCGGAGCATGCGCTTCGGAAATGGAACGCACCTTCGGCAGCTCGCGCAGGGAGGTGCAGATCGTGATCATGCGGCCGACCCCGGCCGCCCCGGCGCGCGCGATCACCTGTGGCAGATCCCCGGCGAAGTCGGGGAAGTCGAGGTGGCAGTGGCTGTCGGTGATCTCGACGGGGTCTGGCATCGGGCGTCTCCGGCCGCTGACTCGCCCGGCAGATGCCGGGCACCGTCGCCCTGTTTAGCGAAGTGACGGGCAGGTTCAAGCGATGCCGCCGTGCCGGTGCCGCGCTTTTTGCGCCGACCGCCGGTTGCGTCTTGCACGGGGGCTCATCCGGCCAGCCGGGCTGCCCCGTCGCGGATGCGCAACAGCATGTCGAAGATCAGCGCCGCCGGTTCCAGGTTGACCGCCCTGCCGCGGCGCGCGCGCACGCCGAGCTCCTGCTGCAGCCCGGCCCAGAGGCGCGCGGCATCCGGCCCCGGGGCCAGGCGACGGATCAGCGCTGCCTCTCCCGGTGCCGCCTCGGCCGGAGGGGGAAGGCCGACTCCGCAGCGGGCGGTCCGGGCGAGGAACAGGTCGAGCAGGCGCAGGATCATGTCGAAGCGGGCCTCCTGCTGCCGGTCGCGCCCGGCGGCGCTTTCGGCCAGTGCCAGGGCGGCGGGGCGGTCCAGCTCCGGCAGCTTCTCCAGCAGCGAGACGATCCGGGCATAGTTCCGGATGCCATCGAGGCCGGCCAGCCGCACCGCCTCGCCGACGGAGCCGCCCGCAAGCTCGGCCAGTGCGACCGGGTCTTCCGGCGGGGCGATTCCGGCCGCCTCCATGGCGCGGGCGATCTGCCCGGCTTCCAGCGGATTGCAGCGCAGCTCCCGGCAACGCGAGCGGAGGGTGGGGAGGAGCCCCGAAGGCCGGTGGCTGACGAGCAGAAGCACGGCGCCCTTCGGCGGTTCTTCCAGCAGCTTCAGCAGCGCATTGGCGGCGTTGATGTTCAGCTCGTCCGCGCAGTCCACGATGACGACGCGCCGGGCGCCGTCGGCGGCCGACAGCTGGAAGAAGGATTTCAGGCGGCGCACCTCGTCCACGGTGATCGCGGCCTTCAGCCGCTTGCGCCCCTCGTCCCAGCCGCGGCGCAGCAGGAACAGCCGCGGCTCCGAAAGCGCTGCGATCCGCTTGCAGACCGGGTGATCCGGGTCGATCTCCAGCCTTTCGGGGGGCGGGGCGGGGGCGGTTTCGGCGAGCAGCCCGCCATCGCCGCCGGCCGGCGCGGCCAGCAGGAAGCGGGCGATCCTCCAGGCCAGTGTCGCCTTGCCGATGCCGCGTGCCCCGGTAATCAGCCAGCCGTGGTGCAGCCGCCCCGAGGCGAAGGCCGCCAGGAAGGCCCGTTCGGCGGTTTCCTGGCCCAGAAGAAGGGTGGTCTCGCGCGGGTGGGGGGCACCCTCGGCGCGGTCGGCTTCCGGTGCTGGCGCGCTGTCGCTCATGGCAGGCGGGCCCGGGCGATGTCGCGGATCTCGCGGGCGATGCTGTCAGGGTCGCGTTCGGCGTCGATCACCACGCAGCGGGCGGGGTATTCCGCGGCCAGGGCGAGAAAGCCCCGCCGCATCCGGTGCTGCATCTGTTCGCCGAAGCGCTCGAAGCGCTCCTCGCCGTTCCGGCGGGCCAGGGCACGGGACAGGCCGCGTGCCGGGTCCATGTCGAGGATGAAGGTGAGATCCGCATCGCGTCCGATCATCATCTCGTGCAGCTGATCGACCCTGGAGCGCAGCGCGCTTCGGGTAATGCCCTGGTAGACCCGGGTGGAATCGGCGAAACGGTCGCAGATCACCGTCTGCCCCGCGGCCAGGGCCGGTTCGATCGTCTTTTCCAGGTGGTCGCGCCGGGCGGCGGTGAACAGCAGCAGTTCGGTTTCCGCCGACCAGCGCTCGGGCGGGCCTTCGAGCAGGAGGGCGCGGATCTCCTCGGCCCCCGGAGAGCCCCCCGGCTCGCGCGTCAGCACCACCTGCCGCCCGTCCCGGCGCAGCTCCGCGGCCAGCCGCCGCGCCTGGGTAGACTTGCCGGAGCCGTCGATGCCCTCGAGGGTGATGAAGAAGCCGGAAGGCATCAGCCGGAGCCCTGCGCCTCTTGCACGTAGCGAGTCCACAGCAGGTCGAGCGCGGTGCGCAGCCGCGGCAGGAAACCGCCGCGCGCGACATCGCGGTCGGCCACCAGCGGAACCCGTACCTCGGGCAGGTCGCGCCTGGAGATCACCATTTCCGCAATCTCCTGCCCCTTGCGCACCGGCGCCTTGATCGGGGTGCGGTAGATCACCTCGGCATTCAGCCTGTCCCGGTCGAGCGCCGGCAGCAGCAGCGTGACATCCTCGGCCGGCACGAGCCCGATTTCCGTCTGGTCGCCCAGCCAGACCCTGGCCCTGGCGACTTCGGTGCCGCCGCGCAGCACGGTTCTTCGGGCGAACTGGCGGAAGGCCCAGTTGATCATGCGTTCGGCTTCTTCCGCCCGCTCGCGTTCGCTCTGCAGCCCGGTGATGACAAGCACGATCCGCCGCCCGCCCTGCACCGCCGAGCCGACCAGCCCGTATCCCGCCTCGCTGGTATGGCCGGTCTTGAGCCCGTCGGCACCGATCCCCAGGTGCAGCAGCGGGTTGCGGTTGAACCGGTTGTCCGGGGTGCGGCCGTCGAAGGCGAACTCCTTTTCGGAGAAATAGCCGTAGTATTCGGGGAATTCCTCGATCAGCCGCCGGGTGAGGATCGCGAGATCGCGCATGCTCATGCGCTGGTTCGGGTCCGGCCAGCCGCTGGAATTGGCGAAGGTCGAGTTGGTCATCCCCAGGTCGCGGGCGCGTTCGTTCATCAGCCGGGCGAAGGCCTCCTCGCTGCCGGCCAGCCCCTCGGCGACGACAACGCAGGCATCGTTCCCGGACAGAACGATGATCCCCCGGATCAGCTCTTCCACGGTGGGGCGGTCGTTCTCGTTCAGGAACATGGAAGAGCCCCCCATGTTCCGGGCCCGGGTGGAGACGCGGAAGCGGGTGTCAAGGCTCACCCGGCCGTCCTGGAGCGCCTCGAACAGCATGTTCAGCGTCATCAGCTTCGACATCGATGCCGGGGGCAGCGGAACATCGGCGTTCTTTTCCAGAAGCACCGTGTCGGTGGTGATGTCCACCAGTATGGCGGCCCGGGCGCTGGTTTCGTAGGCGGCGAGCGCGACCGGAAACATCCCGGCGGCAAGCGCTGCGCATGCCAGGAGGAGACGGATCTGTTTCAGCATTCCTGTGCCATGCCTCTCGGTTGGGGTTTCGGCAGCCCGGCCGCTTGCCGCGCCGCTCGGCCGAAGCCGGGCTTCAGTTCGTGACAGGATAGGCATCGGGGAAGCCGAGCCCGGCCACCTTGCGCAGCAGCGCCCCGAGATCGGCCTTGCTGGAGAAGGGGCCGACGATCACCCGCCAGTATGTCTTGCCGTTGGAATCGAAGGTCCTGATCGTCGGGACGACCCCGGAATTGCGCAGGAGGTTGGCGGTATTGTCGGCGTTCTCGCGCACCGAGAAGATGCCGATCTGGACGAAGGGGCGCTGCAGGGCCGGCTTTTTTGCCGTGGCCCGGGGTGCCGCCGGGGCGGCGGCCGTTTCCGCTCCGCCCGGGGCGGCTCCCGAAGCGCCGGTTCCGGCCGCCGCCGTGGCTTCCTCGATGGCCGAAGCCGCGATCCGGGCGACATCATCGACCGGCGCCTGATCGACCGGCGCCTGCGCGCTGCCCGTGCCGGCCCCCGTGTCGCCGGTTGCCGTGTCGCCGGTTGCCGTGTCGCCGGTTGCCGTGTCGCCGGTTGCCGCGACGGGGGGCGTGCTCCCGGCGGCGTCATCCGGTGCCGGAGCCGTTTCCCGTTCCTGCGGGGCCGGCTCGAGCGGCACCTCGACCCGACGCAGGGCCGTCACCTTCAGCCGGGCCGGGGCGCCGGCCAGCATGCCCAGCTCGGCTGCCGCATCGGAAGAGACCTGAAACCGCGGCCCGGGATTTTCGCGCTCACGCCGGAACAGGGCGCCGATGATCGAGCGGCCGTTGTCCTCGTTGCGGATGATCACCCGCTCCGGGGCACCGACATCCGGGTGCGCCACCCAGACTCCGCCGAGAGACGGCCGCCCGTCCCAGAGGCCGCTTTCCGCCCTTTCGAAGACTTCGGGGGCCTCCACATCCTTCTCGATCGTGGCGGTGCTGTCGGGGCGGGCACTGCTTGCGGTTGCGGCCGGGTCGCCTTCCTGCCCGGAGAACAGGGGCTTGTCGAAAAGCCTGATGTCCTGCATCTGCTCGCAGCCCGCCAGGAAGGTCAGCCCGGCCAGCAGGAGGGCCCATCGCCCCGCACCTGTAACTGTCATCTGTTGCCCCTTGTCATCCTGCCTGTTCGCCCTGCCGGCTCTCCCTGCTTGCAGCGTGCCGGCAGGGCTGCCTGTCTTGCGATTCGCGTCCCGGCCCGCCTCTGCCCCACGCCTTCCCGCGGCCGGCCGTATCGGAAAGGGATCCGACGGTTCCGCCGCCCGGCGCTCTTCGGGCTGCCGCTGCGCACGACACCCCGCGCATCCCGGCACCCCCGCGGCCCCGACCGGGACGGCCCGGCGCTCCGGCTTCCGCTGCACGCATGATACCCGGCCCCGGCCGGCATGGGAAGGCTCCCCGGCGCGGTTCGGCGGGAAACGGCTTCGATTTCCTCGCTTCAAGAATCGGGGCGGTGAGGGTAATCCTGCCCGGAGCCGGAGGAGTGGCAGAGTGGTCGAATGCGGCGGTCTTGAAAACCGTTGAAGGTGAAAGCCTTCCGGGGGTTCGAATCCCTCCTCCTCCGCCACTTGTCTTCATTGAAACGCGGATATGCCCCGATGCGGGGATGATTTTCTTTATGTTTCAAAGGGGTTTAGGCTTGGTGACCGAACCCGCGAGAATGCCCGATCACCTTGATACGCTCTCTAACCCCCGTTTCTCTCTATTCGACCGAACCTCGGGGCGATTTGGTTCGGTCTATGAAAGTCCAATAAAACAAGGGTTTTTGGTGAATTTCGCGCCCGACCGGTTGCAGCGCCATCAAATCCTCTCACGCGATCAGAGAAAACAGAAATGGACGTGGTGGGGCGAAAGGATTGCGGGTTTATTCAAACGTTTCAGATTGGCCATTTTGACAATAAGAAAATGTGACTGACGCGGAATTTCTCAAGCTTATCTCCAGATATCCGAGATACTCAGGCCATTGGGCCACTGCCAAGCGGCCCGTTAATGTGCGCGAGGCAAAGGGGGCAAGAATTGCATCATGCGTAACCCACAGGATTGTGCCCTCATTGTATTTGTTCATTTGTGCGACCATGAGCTTCAGAAGCATAATGCTGGTTTGTGCAAAGTCATTGAATCCGTCAGGTGGAAAGCTGTTGGTCAAAAGGATTTCTTTTACTCTATCGGGGGTATTCTTGTTTTCCAGCCAAAGTCTTCCCGCCGCCTTGGGGTCATGGATGAAACATCCTGGATCTCCCAGCAAAGATGAGGTGGTAATGCTCCCGGTTTTGAGCGAGCAAGTTTTAGCGATGATTTGGGCCGTTTGCATACATCGCAGAACCGGACTTGTCATGATGGCATGAACTTTTCCGGTAATCTTGTTGGCAAAGCTTTGGCAATCCCGTTTGCCTTTCTCTGTCAAGGCAAGATCGTTGCCAAAAGATCCCTTCGGGATCTGGGGGCGTTCGCCATGGCGTAAAAGGTTCGCCATGGCGTAAAAGCAGGAGGCGGGCAGTCATGTGGGCCTGGTTTTCAGAAGAGAAACGCTGGGAAAACTCTGAGCTACCCCCGAAAAATCGGACACTGACGCAAGCTACGATTTGTTGTCTGCTGGTCTTCCACGAGAAGGAGATCAGAGATGTCGAAACGGAAGCAGCATTCGCCGGATTTCAAGGCGAAGGTGG
>Ga0256839_1000855_pt1 | contig 38845 bp, 28 predicted proteins | sample 354166metaG_FD_185968 | JGI IMG/M metagenome (GOLD analysis project Ga0256839, IMG submission 185968) | Hydrothermal vent microbial communities from Mid Atlantic Ridge, Atlantic Ocean - 354-166 | ecosystem: Environmental > Aquatic > Marine > Hydrothermal vents | place: Atlantic Ocean: Mid...
CGTGTCATTCCGAGCGCAGCGAGGAATCTTGGGGCGGTGGGGAAAGATCCCTCCCTTCGGTCGGAATGACACTTCTTTGTCATTCCGAGCGCAGCGAGGAATCTTGGGTCGGCGGCGTAAGATTTCTCCCTTCGGTCGGAATGACACTTCTTTGTCATTCCGAGCGCAGCGAGGAATCTTGGGGCGGTGGGGCAGGATTCCTCCCTTTGGTCGGAATGACACTTCTTTGTCATTCCGAGCGCAGCGGGAAATCCTGGGACGGTGGGGAAAGATTCCTCCCTTTGGTCGGAATGACACTTCTTTGTCATTCCGAGCGCAGCGAGGAATCTTGGGGCGGCGGGGAAAGATTCCTCCCTTCGGTCGGAATGACACTTCTTTGTCATTCCGAGCGCAGCGAGGAATCTTGGGGCGGTGGGGAAAGATCCCTCCCTTCGGTCGGAATGACACTTCTTTGTCATTCCGAGCGTAGCGAGGAATCCTGGGCCAGTGACACAGGATTTCTCCCTTTGGTCGAAATGACAAAGATGTGAGGTCGAAATGACAAGGAAATGAAAGCCTCAATTTCCTGTGAGCGGCCCCTGGCCGAGAAAAATCTTGAAATTACAAAACGCCCTCGTCCAGCAGCAGCCGGGTGGTGAAGCGGATGCCGAAACCCGTAATGTCCGTGGGGATGTGGGCGAGCCCGCCCTTGTGGTTGCCGGCGGCGAGATCGATATGGAGCCACGGGATGTCGCCGGCGAAGCGCTGCAGGAAGCGCGCGGCGAGGATCTGGTCCGCCTCGCCGTCCAGGGTGCATTGCTTGATATCGGCGATCTTGCTTTCCAGGGCCTCGTCGTAGTCTTCGTCCATGGGAAAGGGCCAGACCCGTTCGCCGCTCTCCCGCCCGGCGCGGATGACGGTTTCGTAGAGGTCGGGGCGGTTGCTGCAGGCACCGCTGTAGCGGCTGCTGAGGGCGTACACACAGGCGCCGGTGAGGGTGGCGTAATCGATCATCAGGGCCGGTTTCTTCTTTGCGGCAAGCGCCAGGGTGTCGGCCAGGACCATGCGGCCCTCGGCGTCGGTGTGCACCACCTCGATGGTGGTGCCGTCGCAGGCGGTGACGACGTCGTTCTGCTTGTAGGCGCGGGGCCCGATGTGATTCTGCGCCAGTGCCAGCCAGCAGTGCACGGGGAAGGGGACCCGCAGCCGGCTCAGGGTCAGCAGCGTGCCCAGGGCCACGGCGCTGCCCTGCATGTCCTCGTGCATGCCATGCATGTGCCTGGCGGGCTTGAGGTTCAGACCGCCGGTATCGAAGCAGATGCCCTTGCCCACCAGCGCCACCGCCTTGCCGCGCCGGCCCCGCGCGGGCGTGTAGCGCAGGTGGATGATGCCGGCGTCCGCCTCGGGGCTGCCCTGGGCCACGGCGAGAAAGGCGCCCGCCCCTTCCTTCGCCAGGGCCCGGGTGTCCAGAAAGCGCAGCGACCAGCCCTCGGTGCGGGCCAGGCGCGCAATGCGCCGCCGGTAGGCGCCGGGGGTCAGCTCATTGGGCGGGAGGGCCGTGAGGCTGCGGGCCAGGTTGTTGCCCTCGGCCTCGGCCCGGGTGCGTCCCAGGTCCAGGGGGCGGGCAAAACCGTGGAAGGCGATTTCCCGGAGCCGGGGTGGCTTGGGCGCGCGACGCTTGAAGCTGGGCAGGGGGGATGCCCCCGCGAGGAGTGCCGCGGCGAAGGCATCGGCGAGGCGGGCGCGCCGGGCCTGTCCGGCGATGCCGGGGAAGATGAGCGCGATCCGGGCGGGGTTCTGTTCCTGGTGGACGGCGGCGTGACGCCGGGCGAGGGTGAGGAGGCGAAAGGCATCCATCTCAGGCGGGATGTGGCTCAATGTCACCCGGGTGCCCACGGCATTGGGCAGGTCCGTGACCAGTGGTTTTTCAGAATCCTCTTTCAGTTCAATGCGTTGTGCTCTTTCTTCCAGTATGTCCCGGAAGGGGTAGCGGGGTTTTGGCCGGCCGGGACGGGGGGCGGGCAGGAGGATGACCAGATTGGTGATGTCGTCCAGGTCGCCTGTCCGGGGCAGGGTGGGGTGCTGGCTGATTCTGATTTGCACGGCATCAATACCTTATTTTAATTGTGTGTAAATCTTGACCTGTCGGGGGAAAAGGCTGATCATAACGTGCCCGGAAGAACAAAAACCCCGGTAAAAAGCGATTTTAAAACCGACTTTCCGGGTCCGCCAGGCGCCCTGCTGGACGGACCCGATCCGGTATCCTAACCAAACGGATCCGTTTTGCCTACAATGACCGGCCCGGCGACGTCGGGACTGATTTGGCTCAAGAACTGGAAGGAAGTTCAGCAAATGAATGTGATGCCTGGCTATGTACGAGAGGAGGGGATGAGCGAGCAGAGTACCTCGCTGCTCAGCGTCACCGACAAGAAACGCCTTTTGCGGGAGATGCTGTATGCCCGCCGCTTCGAGGAGCGTTGCTATGAGGCCTATGTGGAGCGCAAGATCGGCGGTTTTCTGCATCTCTATTCCGGACAGGAAGCCTGCGCCCACGGGGTGCTGGAGGCAGCCAGGCCGGGTTTCGACTATGTGATCACGGGCTACCGGGATCATATCCATGCCATCAAGTGTGGTGCCGATCCCAGGGAGGTGATGGCGGAACTCTATGGCAAGGAGACCGGCTCCAGCCGCGGGCGGGGTGGTTCCATGCATATCTTCGACGTCAAGCACCGGTTCATGGGCGGCTATGCCCTCGTCGGTGGCCCCTTTCCCCTGGCGGCGGGCATCGCCAAGGGCATCAAGATGAAGGGCGGCGAGGAGATTTCCATCTGTTTTCTCGGGGATGCCGCCAACAACCAGGGGACTTTCCACGAATCCCTCAACATGGCCAAGATCTGGAACCTGCCGGTGCTCTATGTCTGCGAGAACAACCTCTATGGCATCGGCACCCGCATCGACCGTTCCACGGCGGTGCTGGAGCAGTACAAGCGGGCCGCGGCCTATGACATTCCCGCGGGTCAGGCCGACGGCCAGGACGTGGAAGCGGTATACGCCGCTGCGGTGCAGGCCGTGGAGCACGTAAGGTCCGGCAACGGGCCTTATTTTTTGGAGTTGAAGACCTACCGCTATCGCGGCCATTCCATGTCCGACTCCAATGCCTACCGTTCCAAGGATGAGGAACGCGAGTGGCTCAAGCGGGATCCCATCCAGATCCTGCGCAACCGCCTCATCGATGCCAATGCGCTCACCCTGGACGAGTTCAAGGCCATGGACCGGGAGATCCTGGACCAGATCGAGAACGACGTGGTGAAGTTCGCCGAGGAGTCGCCGGAGCCCGCCGTGGAGGATCTGGAGAAGTACGTCCTCGCGGAAAACGACCCCTATGTGCATGGCGGGAGGCAGTAGACATGGCGCAGATGATGTACTGGGAGGCGATCCGTCGCGCCCACGACGAGGAACTCGCCCACGATCCCCTGGTCATCGCCATGGGCGAGGACATCGGCGTCGCCGGCGGCACCTACAAGGCGACCCAGGGGCTGTATGAGAAATACGGTCCCGAGCGGATCATCGACACCCCCATCTCGGAGAACGGCTACACCGGCATCGGCATCGGCGCTTCCTTCGTGGGCGTGAAGCCCATCATCGAGATCATGTCGGTGAACTTCGCCTGGCTGGCGACGGACCAGATCGTCAATACCGCCGCCAAGGTGCGTTACATGTCCGGCGGCCAGTTGACCGCGCCCATCGTGATCCGCTCGCCGGGCGGTACCGCCCACCAGCTCGGGGCCCAGCATTCGGCACGCATGGAGAAGGTCTTCATGGGTATCGCCGGGCTGCGCGTGGTGACGCCTTCCAATCCCCGCCAGGCCTATGGCCTGCTCAAGTCGGCGGTACGCTGCGAGGACCCGGTGTTCATCAACGAGCACGAGCTGATGTACAACCTCAAGGGCGAGGTGCCCGACGAGGAATACTTCCATCCCCTGGAAGGCTCGGAAGTGGCCCGCCCCGGACGCGACGTGACGCTCCTGGGCTACAACATCTCCGTCCACTGGTGCCTCCAGGCGGCGGAGATCCTCGCACGGGAACACGGTATCGAGGCCGAGGTGCTCGACCTCTACGCCCTGAGCCCCCTCGACCGGGCGGGGATCCGGGCTTCTGTCGCCCGCACCCACAAGGCCGTGGTGGTGGAGGAGGCCGAGGCCCCCGTGGGCGTGGGTGCCGAGGTGATGGCGGTTCTCAACGAGGAATGCTTCTTCGATCTGGACGCCCCGCCACGGCGGGTGTCCGCGGCCAACGTGCCCATTCCCTACAATCATGCCCTGGAAAAGGCGGCCATACCCAATGCCCGGGACGTGGTGGCGGCCGTGCTGGGTCTCTTTCCGGGACGAAACAACTGAGGTGGACAGACCACGGCCGCAACCTGCCATGGCAGGTTGCGGCTTTGTTGTGTTAACTTGGCGTGATATACGAGGTGTTTGACGCGAGGTGTTACCTGCATCAGTGGCAGAAGGATGAACCTCGGCAGGACCGCCACCCGGGCTGCAGTTTGACCGCACCTTGCGCTTCACACCTTATCGCCATTTAGAGGGAGATACATGTCCGACAGATACACCATCAAGATGCCGCAGCTTTCCGACACCATGACCGAGGGTGTGGTGGTGAGCTGGGAGAAGAACATCGGCGACAGGATCGAGCGGGGCGACGTGGTGGCGACGGTGGAGACCGACAAGGCCATCATGGACGTGGAGGTGTTCCGGGAGGGGTATCTGTCGGGGCCACGCGCGCCCGTGGACAGCGTGGTGCCCGTGGGCGAGCCCATCGCCTACCTGGTGCCCACGCCCGGGGAGGTGACTGCCGAAGAGGCGCCCGTGACCATGGCTGCGGAACCTGCGGCTGCTGCGGAGCCGGCACCGCGAGCGGCGCATGAGGCGGGACCGGATTCGGAGTCCGGCGGTTCGGGGTCGCCTGCAACCGGAAAAGATGCCGGAAATGATGAGACGCCCCCCACGCCCGCGGCGCCCGAGGGCGTGGTTCACGTGATCAAGATGCCGCAGCTTTCCGACACCATGACCGAGGGTGTGGTGGTGAGCTGGGAGAAGAACATCGGCGACAGGATCGAGCGGGGCGACGTGGTGGCGACGGTGGAGACCGACAAGGCCATCATGGACGTGGAGGTGTTCCGGGAGGGGTATCTGTCGGGGCCGCGCGCGCCCGTGGACAGCGTGGTGCCCGTGGGCGAGCCCATGGCCTACCTCGTGGCGGAAGCCGCCCAGGTGGTGGATGCCGAGGCGGGTGGTGCCGTGCCTGAAGCGAAACGGGGCGTGGAGCAGGCAGCGGAGGCAGGTCGGAAAGAGCCGCCCCGGGCGGCGGCCGGCAGGCCCGCCGCGGCAGCGTCCCCGCGGCCTGCCGGCGGCGGGCCGGGATTGCGACCCGCGCCGCGCCCGCAGGGGAAGCTGGCCACGCCCTACGCCCGCAAGCTGGCGGCCGAATACGGCGTCGATCTCGATGCCCTGGAAGGGACCGGCCCGCAGGGTGCCATTACCGGCGACGACGTACAGCGTGCCCATGAATCCGGCCGGGCGGCCGCACCGCCATCGCCCGCCGCGGCCGCGCCTGCCGTGGAGGTGCAGGTGCCCGGCGAGGGCCGGCCCATGACCGCCCTGGAGCGCGCCATCAGCCACAACATGACGGCGGCGCTCACCATGCCCACCTTCCACGTCACGGTTCACGCGCGCCCCGAGGCGCTGATTCGCGCGGCGAAGAAGAACGGTGTCTCCGTGACCGTGGCCATTGCCAAGGCCTGCGCCGTCGCCATGGCCGCCCAGCCGCGCATCAACTGGGCCTACCAGCCGGTGGACAGGCTGGTGGAGCGCAGCGAAGTGGACATCGGCATGGCGGTGGCGGCGGACGACGGCGGCCTGGTGGTGCCCGTCCTGCGGGGGTGCGAGTCGCGCGAGCTGGCGGAACTCAATGCCGACTGGCAGGAACTCGTGGGCCGTGCCCGCAAGCGCCGCCTGAAGCCCGAGGAGTTCGCCAACCCCACTTTCATGATATCCAACATGGGCATGCTGGGCGTGAGCCTGTTCGATGCCATTCCCACGCCGGGCACGGCGGCCATTCTCGCCATCGCCTCGGCAGGCGAGCAGGGCATGCCGCTCACCCTCACCGCCGATCACCGGGTGGTCAACGGCGCCCAGGCGGCCGGCTATCTCAACGAATTGAAGAAGGCCATCGAACAGCCCGAGACCTGGATGGGCCCTGCCGGACCGGCGATCCCGGAAGGCGACTGGGATTACGACGTGGTGGTCATCGGTGGCGGGCCCGGTGGCGAGGACTGTGCCCGGGAACTCGCGGGGCACGGCATCAAGGTGGCCATGATCAACGACGCGCCCTTCCCCGGCGGCGAGTGCCTGTGGCGCGGCTGCATTCCGTCCAAGGCGTGGCGTGCGGCCGCGGACCGCATGCGTGACCGGGCCCACGACCGGCACCTGGGCGTGCTGGAGACGGACCGGCCCCGCCTGGACTGGGACTTGCTGGAGCAGACCCGCCGCCATGTCTTGGAGACGCGGGGCGAGATGGCGCTCAAGACCGATACCGGCGTGCGCATCAAGGTGATCCAGGGATTCGCCCGCTTCGAAGACGATCATACGGTTTTCGTGGACACCTCGGGCAATTCGGACGATGCGCACCGGCGTGCCACCCCGGGCGACGGCAGCCGGGGCGAGCGCCTGCGTTTCGGTTGCGCCGTGATTGCCACGGGCGCGCCGCCCTTTGTGCCGCCCATTCCCGGTGCCCGGGAGGGGCTGGAGACCGGCGCGGTGCTGACCTCCGATACGGTGTGGAATCTGCAGGGACCGCCCAGGCGCCTGGTGATCGTGGGCGGCGGCGCCATCGGGCTGGAGATGGCGCAGATCTTCCAGGACTTCGGCACGGAGGTGGTCCTGCTGGAGGCCCGTGATCGCATCCTGGCCGAGGTGGAGGCGGAGATCGCCAAACAGCTGACGGCCATCCTCATGGAAGAGCCCCGCCTGAAGGTTCACACGGGCGTGCAGATCGAGTCCATCACGGGTGAGGCGGGCGCGGTATCCGTGTGCTATCGCGACGGCACCGGCGAACAGCGGGCCGAGTGCGAGTTCGTGCTCATGGCCACGGGCAAGCGTCCCGTGCTGGCGCCGCTGCAACTGGACAAGGCGGGCGTGGCAGTCGAGGACGGGGTCATCGCGGTGGATGCGAGCTGCCGCACCAGCGTGCCCCACATCTTCGCCGTGGGCGATGTCATCGGCGGACTGATGCTGGCCCACACGGCGGGCCAGCAGGGCAGGGTGGCCGCGGCGACGATCTGTGGCGAGCAGGCCCGTTACGATGAGACCAGGGACTGCGGCGTGATCTTCACCCGCCCCCAGGCCGCCTTCGTCGGCCTGTCCATGGCGCAGGCCAAGGCCCGCGGCGTGGATGCGGTGGAGGTGAAGATGCCCATGAGCATCGATGCCAAGGCCATGATCACCGGCGAGACTCAGGGCCTGATCAAGATCGTCGCCGACAAGGCGAGCCGCCGCATCATCGGCGTGCACTTCCTCGCCGATCATGCGGACACCCTCATCGGCGAGGCGGTCATGATGGTGAGCGCCGGCCTCACCCTGGACCAGGTGGCCGAGGCCATCCACCCCCATCCCACCCAGACCGAGATGTTCGGGGAGATGGCGCGGCGCCTGTTGTCGCGGTTGCGGAGGTCAGAGGGCAGAAGACAGAGGACAGAAGACAAAGGATAGAGGACGGGGGATCAGGATCGCCGAGTTGTACTCGGCAGAGGAGTGAGGGTTGCTGAGGGCTCGTGGTTGAATGGACATGGCCCGGCTGTTGGTGCGTCGGTTCGGTAGCCTGGATGAAGCGCTGCAAGCGCGTAATCCAGGAAACCAGACGGCAACCCCCCCGCACCCGGATTACGTTCCACTCCATCCGGGCTGCACATTGTAATATGGACAATCATGAAACCATTAATAGACAACAGCCTGGTTCAAACGATTCATCACGCCTCGCCCCTCACTCATGTAACCACCAACCAACGGTAATGCAAAAATGACGGACATCAAAAAAGTCGTGCTTGCATACTCCGGCGGCCTGGATACCTCGGTGATCCTGCGCTGGCTGCAGGAGACCTATGGCTGCGAGGTGGTGACCTTCACCGCCGACATCGGGCAGGGCGAGGAGGTGGCGCCGGCCCGTGCCAAGGCCGAGGCGCTGGGCGTGCGGGAGATCTACATCGAAGACCTGCGCGAGGAATTCGTGCGCGACTACGTCTTTCCCATGTTCCGCGCCAACACGCTCTACGAAGGCGAATACCTGCTGGGTACCGCCATCGCCCGGCCCCTCATCGCCAGGCGCCTGGTGGAGATCGCCAATGCCACCGGTGCCGATGCCATCGCCCATGGCGCCACCGGCAAGGGTAACGACCAGGTGCGTTTCGAGCTGGGGGCCTATGCGCTCAAGCCCGACATCCACATCATCGCGCCGTGGCGGGAATGGGATCTCACCTCGCGGGAGAAACTGCTGGCCTATGCCGAGGCGCACGGGATTCCCGTGGAACAGAAGCGCGGGAGGAAGTCGCCGTATTCCATGGACGCCAACCTGCTGCACATCTCCTATGAAGGCGGCCCCCTGGAAGATCCATGGACCGAACCGGAACAGGACATGTGGCGCTGGACCGTGGCACCCGAGGAGGCACCGGACCAGCCGGTCTACCTGGAGCTGACCTTCGAGCGCGGCGACGTGGTGGCCATCGACGGCAAGCCCCTGTCGCCGGCCCAGGTGCTGGCCGCCCTCAACGACATCGGCGGGCGCAACGGCATCGGCCGCCTGGACATCGTGGAAAACCGCTACGTGGGCATGAAATCCCGCGGGTGTTACGAAACCCCCGGCGGCACCATCCTCCTCAAGGCCCACCGGGCCATGGAATCCATCACCCTGGACCGGGAAGTGGCGCACCTGAAGGACGAACTCATGCCCCGCTATGCCGCCCTGATCTACAATGGGTACTGGTGGAGTCCGGAACGCCGGATGCTGCAGGAGATGATCGACGCCTCGCAGGCGACGGTGAACGGCGTGGTGCGCCTCAAGCTGTACAAGGGCGCTGTCCAGGTGGTGGGGCGAAGGTCGGATGAATACAGTCTGTTCGACGAAGATGTGGCGACCTTCGAAGACGATGCGGGCAAGTACGACCAGAAGGACGCGGCAGGATTCATCAGGCTGAATGCGCTTCGGCTGCGCATCGCGGCAAGGACCCGGGATGGGGCGTAGGAGCGGCCCCCCGCCGCGAACCCCCTGTCGCGAATTCCTGTTTCACGAATAGTTGGAGGAGACAGCCATGCGCATACTCCATACCATGATCCGGGTGGGCAACCTGGACCGATCCATCAAGTTCTACACCGAGGTCCTGGGCATGCGCCTGCTGCGCATGCAGGAATACACGGAGGGCAAGTTCACGCTGGCCTTCGTGGGCTATGGTGACGAGTCCGAGGAAGCCGTCATCGAACTCACCTACAACTGGGACACGGATCATTACGACCTGGGCAACGGCTTCGGTCACATCGCCATCGAGGTGGAGGATGCCTATGCCGCCTGCGAGGAGATCAGGCGCCGCGGCGGCAAGGTGGTGCGCGAGGCCGGCCCCATGAAGCACGGCACGACGGTGATCGCCTTCGTGGAGGACCCCGATGGCTATCGCCTGGAACTGATCCAGAAGAAGACGTGACAGGAGTGGGCGTCATGAAAAAGGAAACGTGGTTGTCTCTGGGAATCAGCATGCCCTTGCTCGTCCTGGGCGGCTGTTCGGAATGGCAGGGTGCCGAGATGCTGGAAGTGGATGGCTACCAGTTGCGCATCAAGACCGATCCCGATCCTCTCCAGGTCGGGGAGACGGCCAGGATCACGGTGCTGCTGGAGAGCGCCGCCGGCGATGACAAAACGGAATGCGGCGTTCAGTTCCGCCAGTACATGCCCGGCATGGAGATGTCCGGCGATGATGTCTTCCATCCCCTCAAGTTCATGGGCAGGGGCCGCTACGAGGGTCGCAGCGGGGAATTTTCCATGGGCGGCGACTGGGAACTGGAGTTCGATTTTACCTGCGGCAACGACAAGCGCCAGGTGGTCCTGAAACGCCACCTCGAATGGCCGGAGTGATTCAGGGAACAGAGGACAGAAGACAGAAGGCAGAAAACAGAAGATTTCCCTTCCACAGCGGGGTGGAGCATCTGTGCGGATCACCGCAGGGGTGAGGTTTTCGCCCGGCGAAAGCCCGTTGCCTGCAAAAGGCGGTCAGACAGACAAATGGCGCTGGACGATGTCGTCGTCCAGCTTCGCCATCGGGCCCTGCGCCACGATCCGCCCTTTTTCCATGATGAAGAACTGCTGCCCGGCGCGGCGGGCGAAGGCCAGTTTCTGTTCCACCAGCAGGACGGTGAGGCCCTCCTCGCGGTTCAGGCGCACGATGATATCGCTGATCTGGCGCACGATGTTGGGCTGAATGCCTTCCGTGGGCTCGTCCAGGATCAGCAGCTTGGGGTCGATGGCCAGGGCGCGCCCGATGGCGAGCTGCTGTTGCTGGCCGCCGGACAGGTCGCCCCCGCGGCGGTGGCGCATCTCCTTCAGTACTGGAAAGAGCTGGAAGATGCGCTCCGGGATCTGTCGTTGCCGGTCGCGGCGGGCCAGCAGGCCCAGCCGCAGGTTTTCCTCCACGGTCAATTGGGGGAAGATCTCCCGCCCCTGGGGGACGTAACCGATCCCGATGCGGGCGCGCAGTTCCGCGGGGCTGGTGGTGATGTCGCGGCCATCGAAACGGATGCTGCCCGATGCCAGGGGCAGCAGCCCCATGATGCATTTCAACAGGGTGGTCTTGCCCACGCCGTTGCGCCCCATGAGACAGACGCAGCTGCCTGCCGGGATCTCCAGGTCCAGGTCCCAGAGGATGTGGCTGCCGCCGTAGAACTGATTGAGACCGCTGATCCGCAGCATGAGGCGTACCTCACTCACCCAGATAGACTTCGATGACCCGCGGGTCGTTCTGCACTTCGTCCATGCTGCCTTCCGCCAGCACCCGGCCTTCGTGGAGCACGGTGACCTTGCGCGCGATGGTGCGCACGAACTCCATGTCGTGTTCCACCACCACCACGGAATGGCGCCCCGCGAGCGAGGTGAGCAGCTCGGCGGTGCGCTCCGTCTCCTGGGCCGTCATGCCGGCGACGGGTTCGTCCACCAGCAGCAGGCGCGGGCTCTGCATGAGGAGCATGCCGATCTCCAGCCACTGTTTCTGGCCGTGTGACAGCACGCCGGCCGGCCGGTGGCGCTGCGCCGTGAGGCCGATGATCTCCAGGACCTCGTCGATGCGCTCGCGCTGGGCCGGGGTGAGGCGCGCGAACAGGGTGTGCCAGACCCCCTTGGGGCCGGCCAGGGAGAGTTCCAGGTTTTCGAACACCGTGTGCTGTTCGAAGACCGTGGGTTTCTGGAACTTGCGGCCGATGCCGCCCTGGGCGATCTCGGTCTCCGACAGGCGCAGCAGGTCGATGCGCTGGCCGAAATAGACCGAGCCGCTGTCGGGGCGCGTCTTGCCGGTGATGACATCCATCATCGTGGTCTTGCCGGCGCCGTTGGGTCCGATGATGCAACGCAGTTCGCCGTCGTCGATGTACAGCGTCAGTTCATTGAGTGCCTTGAAGCCGTCGAAACTGACGGTCACCCCTTCCAGGTAGAGTATGGGGCCGTGGCGGGTGTCCAGCGCCGGGCTGAAGACCACCTTGGGCAGCATGAAGTCGAAGACGCGGTCGCGCCGCAGGTGCTCGCGCAGCCTGTCCAGGGTCTTCATGCGCCGGGACCTCCCGTCGTGGCAGGCGTCTCGCCTGAAGGTGTCTCATCGCGGGGCGGTGGCCTGTCGGGCTTGCGGCGGCCTTGTACCAGTCCCACGAGCCCCCTGGGCAGGAAGATGGTCACGAGGACGAACAGGGCGCCCAGGGCGAACAGCCACAGCTCCGGCAGGGCGGCGGTGAAATAGGTCTTGGCGTAGTTCACCAGGATGGCCCCGAGCGCCGCGCCGTAGAGGGTGCCGCGTCCGCCGATGGCGACCCAGATCACCAGCTCGATGGAGTTGAGGGGGGAGAACTCGCTGGGGTTGATGATGCCCACCTGGGGGACGTAGAGCGCGCCGGCGATACCCGCCAGCACGGCGGAGAACACGAACAGCCAGAGCTTGAAGCGCTCGACCTTGTAGCCCACGAAACGGGTGCGGTCCTCGGCGTCGCGGATGGCGACGACGACCCGCCCCAGGCGGGAGTTGACGATGAAACGGCAGGCCAGATAGGCCAGGGCCAGCATGATCGCCGAGGCCAGGAACAGCCCGACGCGCGTGCCGTCGGCCTGCAGGCTGAAGCCCAGGATGTCCTTGAAATCGGTCAGTCCGTTGTTGCCCCCGAAGCCCATTTCGTTGCGGAAGAAGGCCAGCATGAGGGCAAAGGTGAGTGCCTGGGTGATGATGGAAAGATAGACGCCGGTGACCCGGGAACGGAAGGCCAGCCAGCCGAAGACGAAGGCCAGCAGACCCGGCACCAGCACGACCATGAGCACGGCGAACCAGAACATGTCGAACCCGTGCCAGTACCAGGGCAGCTCCTGCCAGTTGAGGAAGACCATGAAATCGGGCAGCACGGGATGGCCGTAGACGCCGCGTTCGCCGATCTGGCGCATCAGGTACATGCCCATGGCATAGCCCCCCAGGGCGAAGAATGCGCCGTGGCCCAGGCTGAGGATGCCGCAGTAGCCCCAGATCAGGTCCAGGGCCAGCGCGAGGAGGGCGAAGCAGAGGTACTTGCCCAGCAGCGTGACCGTGTACGTGGAGAGATGGAAGGGCGAACTCTCGGGCACCGCCAGGTTGAGCAGCGGCACCACGATGGCGGCGAGCAGCAGGGCGGCCAGCAGGATCATGCCGCCCCGGTCGCTTTCGTAGAGTCTCTTCAGCAGCATGGTTCAATGCTCCGCGCTGCGGCCTTTCTGCGGGAACAGGCCCCGCGGGCGTTTCTGGATGAACAGGATGATGAAGACCAGGACCACGATCTTGGCCAGCACGGCGCCCGACCAGGGCTCCAGGAACTTGTTGATCACGCCCAGGGAGAAGGCGCCCACCAGCGTGCCCCAGAGGTTGCCCACGCCGCCGAAGACCACCACCATGAAGGAGTCGATGATGTAGGCCTGGCCCATGTTGGGGCCGACGTTGGTGAGCTGGCTCAGGGCCACGCCGGCCACGCCGGCGATGCCCGAGCCCAGGCCGAAGGTCATGGCGTCCACCCAGCCGCTGCGGATGCCGATGGCGCGCGCCATGGCACGGTTCTGCGAGACGGCGCGCACCTGCAGCCCCAGCGAGGTCTTTTTCAGGATCAGGAGCAGCACGATGAAGACGAGCAGGGCGAACAGCAGGATGTAGAGGCGGTTGTAGGTGAGAGACAGCACCGGGTTGATCTCCAGCGAGCCGCTCATCCACTGGGGGTTGGCCACGGTGACGTTCTGCGCCGAGATGGTGGTGCGCACGAGCTGCTGCAGCAGCAGGCTGATGCCGAATGTGGCCAGCAGGGTCTCCAGGGGACGGCCGTAGAGAAAGCGGATGACGCCGCGCTCGATGGCGATGCCGAAGAGCCCCGAGACCAGGAAGGCGGCGGGGATGGCCACCAGCAGCGAATATTCCAGGTGGTCCGGCATGAGGGCCTGTACCAGGTAGGTGGTATAGGCGCCGAGCATGATGAGTTCGCCGTGGGCCATGTTGATGACGCCCATGACGCCGAAGGTGATGGCCAGCCCGATGGCGGCCAGCAGCAGCACCGAGCCCAGGCTCAGGCCGAAGAAGAGCGTTTCGAGGAAGCCGTAGAACTTCAGCTTGTCCTCGATGGCGGTCAGGGCCCGCTGGGCGGCGGCCCTGACGGCGCCGTCCTTTTCCTTGTCCAGCAGCCGGCGGATGCGGTTGGCGACTTCAGGCTGGATGTTGCCTTCCAGGGTGCGCAGCGCCTGGAGCCGCTGTTCGCGATCGGTGCTGGCGAGCGCGGCGAGGGCCAGGGCCGTGCGCAGGAGCTCGCTCACGGCTTCGTCGGTCTCTCTGGCCAGGGCCGATTCCAGCAGGGGGATGGTGTCCGGGGTGACCGAGGCGAGCATCTCGGTCACGGACTGGTGGCGCACGCGGGGATCGTGATGGGCGAGGCTGAGGCGGGCCAGCGCCGCGCGCAGGCGCTTCCTCAGCTTGTTGTTGATGGCGATCTTTCTGACCTTGCGCTTGCCCACCTCGCCCAGGGTCTCGCCGGTGGCGGCATCGGTGAGCCGGAAGCCCTTGTCCAGGCGCTCGACGATGACGACGCGCCGGTCCTTCTTGCGGTAGTAGAGGCGCCCGTCCAGCATCGCCCGCAGGACCACTACGCTGCGGTCATGGCCCGTGGCGGCCACGGCCTCGATGGCCTCGCCCTTGGCGGTGAAATTCTTGGCATTGAGTGACTGGACGGCGGCAGTGAAATCCTCGGCGGCCAGGGCGTGCGCGCCCATGCCGGCCAGGAGCAGCAGGCCGAACATGAGGGATGAAAACGCGGTGCGCGCGCCGATCATGATTCTTTTACCTCGAATGTTCTGCGGGGAGTAAAGGCGCCGCCGGGCGGCGGCGCCTTCGGGTCACGGGTTCAGAAGTTTTGTCCCGAGCACTTGCCGGTCTTGACGTTGTAGTTGCCGCAGCTCAGCGGCGCGCGCCAGTCGGAGATGATGTCGCGGCTGCCCGGGAGGTAGTCCGACCAGGCATCGCCCACCACCGTGCCCGGCGTCTGCCAGACGACCTCGAACTGGCCGTCTTCCTGGATCTCGCCGATGAGCACCGGCTTGGTGAGGTGATGGTTGGGCATCATGGTGGCATAGCCGCCGCTCAGGTTGGGCACCGTGACACCGATCATGGCGTCGATCACGGCATCGGGATCGGTGGTGCCGGCCTTTTCCACCGCCTTGACCCACATGTTGAAACCGATGACATGGGCCTCCATGGGGTCGTTGGTGACCCGGTCTTCGTCCTTGATGAAGGCATGCCATTTCTCGATGAACTCGTCGTTGGCTTCCGAGTCGACGCTCATGAAATAGTTCCAGGCGGCGAGGTGCCCCACCAGGGGCTTGGTGTCGATGCCCGACAGTTCCTCTTCACCTACGGAGAAGGCCACCACCGGGATGTCTTCGGCGGAGATGCCCTGGTTGCCCAGCTCCTTGTAGAAAGGCACGTTGGCATCGCCGTTGATGGTGGAGACCACGGCGGTCTTCTTGCCGGCGGAACCGAACTTCTTGATGTCGGCAACGATGCTCTGCCAGTCGGAGTGGCCGAAGGGCGTGTAGTTGATCATGATGTCTTCGTCCTTCACGCCCTTGGACTTCAGGTAGGCTTCGAGGATCTTGTTGGTGGTGCGGGGATAGACGTAGTCCGTGCCCGCCAGGACCCAGCGTTCCACGCCCAGCTCGTTCATGAGATAGTCCACCGCGGGAATGGCCTGCTGGTTGGGCGCAGCCCCCGTGTAGAAGACGTTGCGCGAGGATTCCTCGCCCTCGTATTGCACGGGATAGAAGAGGATGCCGTTGAGTTCCTCGAACACCGGCAGCACGGACTTGCGCGACACCGAGGTCCAGCAGCCGAAGACCACGTCCACCTTGTGCTTCTGGAGCAGCTCGCGGGCCTTCTCGGCGAAGAGCGGCCAGTTGGAGGCGGGGTCCACCACCACGGCCTCGAGCTTCTTGCCCAGCAGGCCGCCTTGCTTGTTCTGTTCCTCCACCAGCATCAGGACCGTGTCCTTGAGCGTGGTTTCGCTGATGGCCATGGTGCCCGAGAGCGAATGCAGGACACCCACCTTGATGGTGTCGCCGGCCTGGGCGGCGAAGGCCGCCAGGCCCAGTGCCGCGGCGGCAGCCGCGCCTGTGAGTCTTTCCTTTAACGACTTCATGATATCTGTCTCCCCTTACTTGATGAGTGAAGGTTGTTGTGTGGCCTGGATGCCGGCCTTGCGGGCCGGCATCCAGGGAAAGGTGCCGTTTGTCCCGGATTGCGCTTCGCTTCCTCCGGGCTGCACGCTGCCGGTCAGATCTGCAACTGGAGTCCCACCAGGAACTGATCCCGGTCCGTCGAGGAGCCGGCAGGCGGGTCGGTCTCCATGTTGCTGTAGACGGCGGAGACGCGGGCATTGTGGCCGTCGATGACGTAATTTATGCCCACCTCCCAGGTGGTGGTCTCGCTGCCCCTGTCCACGTCCAGGTTCTGGTAGCGCGCGATGGGCTGGAGGCGGCCGATGCCGGTCTCGCCTGCAAGCAGGTAGGAGGCCACGGTGAAGTAACCCGTGGCGTCGTTGCCGCCCAGCACCGGGTTGCCTTCATAGTCGTAGTAGGTGAATTCCAGGTTCACCACCCCGCCGCCGGCAAGCTTTTTCTCCAGCAGGCCGTCCACGCTCCAGCCGGTGAAGTCCACTGTGTTGTTGTTCACCATGGCAGCATCACCCTGTGTCTGATAGACAAGCCCCAGCGCCAGTACGTCCTGGGCACCATAATAGGTGCTGTTGTTGTAATAACCGGGTTCGGGATCCCAGAAATTGGCGGTGAAGCGCGCCGCATAGAGCAGATTGTCCTGTGGATTGGGAATATGATTGGGATTTATGGTCGGAGCACCATCCACGCCCTCGAAGGCACCCAGCTGGTACTTGAACTGGCCGCCGTTGATTCGCCCCCAGAAGGCGACACCGTTGTCGCGGCCGGCGAAGATGGCGGGGTAGGCCTGGGGCATGGGAAAGCTCCAGGTGTTCAGGTAATAGGGACCGTCCAGGTTGGAGCGGTCGCTGGGAGGCAGGAAGCGGCCCATCCAGATGTTGACCGTGTCGGAGAATTCGAACTTGGCCACGGCATCCAGGACGCGGATGTTTTCGTCGCCGTCAGAGTCGGTACTGCGTTCGCTGTTGAATTCCAGCTTGACGTTCTGGTGGATCTGGCCGTTGACATAGAGGCGCATGTTCTCCACCAGGAAGTCCTTGGAACGGTCCTTGCCGTTGGGTGCGCCCTCGTCCATGGACACGAAACTGGTGCGCAATCCGGCGCCCACGCTGACCCACTTGGTGTCATCGACCTTGATCGTGGCACCGGCATGAACGGCCGTGCCCGCCAAAGGGGCGGTGGCCACTGCCAGGCCCAGTACGATGGGACGCATTTTGAAAGACATGAAGTTTCCTCCTCAAGCAATTTGGTTTTGATTGTTATGTGAATTTATGCGAAGCCGGGGGGGGTTCCCCTGAGACGGCGTCCCGGAACCACAAGCAAGCAATATGCCATCATTTAAAAATACTATTAACACTATGAAATTAATATATTTTTTGAAATATCCATGAATGCGACCGATTCAGCTTGCGCACCTTTGATGGGCGTGCTTGGTTTTGATCGTTCCTCATTGGTGCGTCCGCGACCGCTTTCCGATGGGCGCACCATCAGAGGGCTATGCCAGGCTGCAGCATGCCTTCGCGCTCGATAAAGGCAATGATCCTGTCCACCCCTTCTCCCTTTTTGAGGTTGGAGAAGAGGAAGGGGCGTTCGCCACGCATCTTTTGTGCATCCTCTTTCATGATTTCCAGGGACGCCCCCACATGGGGCGCCAGATCGATCTTGTTGATGATCAGCAGATCGGAGCGCGTGATGCCGGGACCGCCCTTGCGCGGCAGCTTGTCGCCACCGGCGACGTCGATGACATACAGGGTGAGATCGGAGAGTTCCGGGCTGAAGGTGGCGCTCAGGTTGTCGCCGCCGCTTTCCACCAGGACGAGATCGAGACCGGGGAATCTGTCTTGCAGTTCGGCGATGGCGTTGAGGTTCATGGAGGCGTCTTCGCGAATGGCGGTGTGGGGGCAGCCGCCGGTCTCCACGCCCCGGATGCGCTCCGCGGGCAGGGCTTCGTGACGTACCAGGAAATCGGCGTCTTCCCGGGTATAGATGTCGTTGGTGACGACGGCGATTTCGTATTTGTCCCGCAAGGCCAGACACAGTTGCAGTACCAGGGCCGTCTTGCCGGATCCCACGGGGCCGCCGACACCTATACGCAAAGGCTGCTTGTCGTTCATGATTTCCTCTTGTCTGCGTCGTAAAAACTTCGGTGATCACATACTGATTCCCGCAGGGGGCTCCGCCTCGCGTGAGCCGCCAGCGAGCCCCTGCAGGCCTGCATCCGGTTTTATCGAGCATGAGCAGCCCGGATGGAGCGAAGTGGAATCCGGGATGAATGGCGCCTTTCCCTGGATTCCGGCCCCGGGGGCCTGCATCCATATAGGGTCTCGGGCTGCACGATGGCCGTCAGTCAATAATGAAACCTCGATAGTGTCGTGCCCCATTTTTCCTCTCATTCCGACCCATGTTTTCCGCTGTCATTTCGGCCCATGTTTTCCGCTGTCATTTCGGCCCATGTTTTGTCATTTCAACTCATGTTTTTGTCATTTCGACCGGAGGGAGAAATCCGGTGCCATCTATCCGTTCCCGCGCCCAGGTCTCCCACCGTATTCAAAATGACCGTATGCATTGGCGCCTTCATGACCGGAACAGGCGGCTGTACTGGGTTTCGTGCAGTGCGCTGCCCAGGGCCAGGCCGGGCAGGCCGTGGCCCAGGTCGTCGTCGGTCAGCGTCGCCGCGTGGCGGATGCCCACGACGATGGCCTCACTGCAGGCATGGAGGATGCGCTGTCCGGCCGTCTGTCCCAGGGGTACGAGCTTGATGGCCGCGGCCACCTGGTTTTCGCACCAGCTCCAGAGATAGGCCTGTTGCATGGCTTCGGCCTCGATGCGCCAGCAATACGCGGCCAGGCTGAACATGGCGGCCCAGGTGCAGTGGGCATGCCCGGCCCAGGGGCGTGCTGTCTCGATGCCCAGGTCGGCGAGGAGGCGTGCCATCGCGGTGCCCAGGTGCTGGTCCTCGGCGCGCAGCTCGGCGCTTTCCCGGCAGGCCAGCAGGAAGGCGCTCCATTGACATGCCTCGTCTTCCCGCTCCGACGACCATGCGGCGTGGAGCCTGCGGAGCACCGGAACATCCAGGGTGGACAATCCCCGCATCATGACGCCCCGGATCCATTCCCGGGCCGAATCCTCGTCCGTGACCCAGCCTGCGCTCACGGCGTGTTCGAGACCACCCGAATAGGCATAGGCGCCCACGGGCAGGGTGGGGCTGGCGAGCTGCAGCAGGCGCAGCAGGCGGAGGTCAGGCGGCACGGCCATGGTCGTGGCCCTGATAGGCGCCGGGCTCGGGATGGAAGGGTGCCTCGACGTGGGCGACCGCCAGCCCCAGTCCTTGCAGCAGGGCGTCCAGGACGTCATCGCGCAGGTAATACAGGCCGTCCGGGTCGATCTGGAGGGGGACGTGGCGGTTGCCCAGGTGATAACAGGCGCGGGCAAGGCGCAGCGGGTCTTCGGTCCGGGCATGGGACAGGGGTTCGCGTGCGGCCTTGACGAGGACCACGAGGCCGTCGTCCCCCAGCAGGCGGTCGCCGTGGCGCAGGATGGTGCCACGGGGCAGCTGCAGGCCGATCTCCTCGCCGTTGTCGAGGCACAGGCGCTGGCGGCTGCGGATGCGCCGTTCATAGGCAAGGGTGAGCGCGGCATCGGGCGGGGCATCACTCGTCCTGGCAGGGATCCGCTGGCGGAAGATGCGCATCTCAGAAAAGGAAATAGCGTTGCGCCAGCGGCAGTTCGCACGCGGGTTCGCAAGTGAGCAGTTCGCCGTCGGCGCGCACCTCGTAGGTCTGCGGGTCCACCTCCATGTGCGGCTGGTAGTCGTTGTGCACGAGATCGGCCTTGCGCACGCTGCGGCAGCCCCGTACCGCCACCAGTCGCCGCTGCAGCCCCAGTTCCTCCGCCATGCCGGAGGCCAGGGCGGCGCTGGAGACGAAACTCACGCAGGTGTGTGCCCGTGCGCCGCCGAGGGCACCGAACATGGGCCGGTAGTGCACCGGCTGCGGCGTGGGAATGGAGGCATTGGGGTCCCCCATGGGGGCGGCGACGATCATGCCGCCTTTCAGTATCAGGGAGGGCTTGACGCCGAAGAAGGCCGGCTTCCACAGGACCAGGTCGGCGAGCTTGCCTGCTTCCACCGACCCCACTTCGTGGGCGATGCCATGGGTGATGGCGGGGTTGATGGTGTATTTCGCGATATAGCGTTTCGCGCGGAAATTGTCGTGCTCCGCGGTGTCTTCCGGAAGACTGCCGCGCTGGGTTTTCATTTTGTGTGCCGTCTGCCAGGTACGGCAGATGACCTCGCCCACCCGGCCCATGGCCTGGGAGTCCGATGCGATCATGGAGAAGGCCCCCAGGTCGTGGAGTATGTCCTCCGCGGCGATGGTCTCGCGGCGGATGCGCGATTCGGCGAAGGCCACGTCTTCCGGGATCCCGGGATCCAGGTGGTGGCAGACCATGAGCATGTCCAGGTGCTCGTCCACGGTGTTCACCGTATAAGGCCGGGTGGGGTTGGTGCTGGAGGGCAGCACGTTGGCCTCGCCGCAGGCCTTGATGATGTCGGGGGCGTGGCCGCCGCCCGCCCCTTCGGTATGGTAGGTGTGGATGGCGCGTCCCTTGAATGCGGCGAGGGTGTCTTCCACGAAGCCGGATTCGTTGAGCGTGTCGGTGTGAATGGCGACCTGGATATCGTATTCCTCGGCCACTGCGAGGCAGTTGTCGATGGCGGCGGGAGTGGTGCCCCAGTCCTCGTGGAGCTTGAGGCCCATGGCGCCGGCCGCGAGCTGCTCCTCCAGGGGGGCGGGCAGGCTGGCATTGCCCTTGCCCAGGAAACCGAAGTTCATGGGCAGGCCCTCGACGGCCTGGTACATGCGCCGGATGTGCCAGGGACCGGGCGTGCAGGTGGTGGCGTTGGTGCCCGCGGCGGGACCCGTGCCGCCGCCGATCATGGTGGTGATGCCCGACATCAGGGCTTCCTCCACCTGCTGGGGGCAGATGAAATGGATGTGGGCGTCGATGGCGCCTGCGGTGAGGATCTGCCCCTCGCCGGCGATGATCTCGGTGCCCGCGCCGATGACGATGTCCACGCCGGGCTGGATGTCGGGATTGCCCGCCTTGCCGATGCCGATGATGCGGCCGTCCTTGATGCCCACGTCGGCCTTGACGATTCCCCAATGATCCAGGATCAGGGCGTTGGTGATGACGGTGTCCGCCACGCGGTCACTGGTCTGCTGGCTCTGCCCCATGCCGTCCCGGATGACCTTGCCGCCGCCGAACTTCACTTCCTCGCCGTAGCGGGTACGGTCCTCCTCCACGCGTATCCACAGGTCGGTGTCGCCCAGGCGCAGGCGGTCGCCGGTGGTGGGGCCGTACATCTCCGCGTAGGCGCGGCGTTCGATGACGCTCATCACTCGGACTCCTCGTTGTTTCCGCCCGCATCCAGGTCGCCCATGACGGCGCCGCGGAAACCGAAGACCCGGCGCGCGCCGTCATAGGCCACCAGGGTGACTTCGCGTTCCTGCCCGGGCTCGAAGCGGACCGCGGTGCCCGCCGGTATGTCGAGGCGGAAACCGCGGGCCCGTTCCCGGTCGAAGTGCAGTGCCGGGTTGGTTTCATGGAAGTGGTAATGGGAGCCCACCTGCACGGGACGGTCGCCGCTGTTGGCCACCTTCAGGCGCAGGGTGGGGCGGCAGGTGTTGAGTTCGATGTCGCCGGGCGCCGGAATCAGCTCGCCGGGGATGAGTTTTTTCTGCATGTTTTTTCTCCTCAGGCTCCTCAGGGAATGGGGTTGTGCACGGTGACCAGCTTGGTGCCATCGGGAAAGGTCGCCTCCACCTGCACCTCGTGGATCATCTCCGGGACACCTTCCATGACATCCTCGCGGCTGAGCAGCGTCGTCCCGTAACTCATGAGTTCGGCGACGGTGCGTCCCTCGCGCGCCCCTTCCATGATGGCGGCCGAGATATAGGCCACCGCCTCGGGATAGTTGAGCTTGAGTCCCCGCGCCTTGCGCCGTTCTGCCAGCAGGGCCGCGGTGAACAAGAGCAGCTTGTCTTTTTCGCGTGGTGACAGTTCCATGGTGTTCTCTCTTCTCTCCTGGTATTCGGGATCAGGGGTCGGTTCAGGTGTTCCAGATGCGCGGGGGCGAGGCGGGCCTGCCCAGCACCGCGGGCCGCAGGCACTGCCAGGCCGCCGTCAGGCAGGCTCGCGCCGCCTGTCCGTTCCGGCCGAGATAGCGGCATACCAGCACGTCGTCCGCCAGGGTGGCGGCAAACAGCCCGTCCGCGCCGGCGTGAATGCCGTTTCGCACGCTGTCCACGAGCGGTCGGTCCGCGGGCGTGCACACCAGCGTGGCCGCGACCGGCTGCCCTTGCAGTCCCCAGGCGGCATTCAATACCGCGCTTTCGTCGAAGAGGTTGCGCTCCAGCCAGAGGGGCGTGCCGTCGCGCCAGAGTTCGAAGCGCTGGCGCAAACGGCCTTTCCGGAAGGTTTCACCGCTGGCGGGTCTTCCCAGGCAGTTGATTTCCCAGCCGATGAAACGCGAGCCCCGCTGGAGATCCACCCGGGTGAGGAGTTCGCAACGGGTGCCTTCGTAGAAGATGTTCTCCTGGGGCAGCCATTCCAGGCTCGCACTGCGCTCAAGGCGCAGGTGCTGGTGCTGGCGGGCACAGCGCCGGGCGGTGCTGCGATAGAACTTGCCTGCGCCGGGCGTGGTCAGGAGCCCGTGGGCACGTTCATCGACATGGATATGGATGTCGAGACGGTCGCTGCAGACCACACCCCCCGGTGGATGGAGCAGGTAGACATGGCAGACCCCCGGGCCTTCCGGGTAAAAGGGGCGCTGGATGCGCAGCGGACCCTGATGGCTGCGTTCCGACAACATGCTGCGTCCCGCATCGAGACGAAAGCCCAGCGAAATGCGGGCCTCCCAACAGGTGTCCTTAGCCACTGCATGCATGACTGGAAACTATATCCCGTGATTTTCAAGGTGCATGTTCGATGCATCAGCCCAATGCAAACTGTGCGCCACGATGAAAAATGCCTCTGCCCGATCTGGGGCGTCGTTCCATAAAAATGGTTAACCATTTGAATGAGAAGGAGAGATGGCTGTTTATGCTGGGCCGGCAGCCGGGCTGTCCCAGGCTTGGGCCTGAATTTGAGTCTCGGGCAAGGAGACAAACGTGCACCAAAATGAATCTTTGAGGGGCGCCGATGACTTGTAATGGTGCGCTGCGGCCGTCCCTGCGGGCAGGGCAGCCCTGGCGATGTTTCTGAACACACCCCTGTCATTCCCGTCTCATTTGTCATTCCGAGCGCAGCGGGAATGACAGTATCCCTGTCATTTCGAGTGCAGCGAGAAATCTTGGGTCCAGTGGCGCAAGATTTCTCCCTTCGGTCGAAATGACAAGGAGTGGGGTCGAAATGACAAGGAGTGGGGTCGAAATGACAAGGAGTGGGGGCGAAATGACAAGGAGTGGGGTCAAATGACAACGCGTCGGGATGACAGCGCCCTGTGTCATTCTGAGCGCAGCTGGAATGACAGTATCCCTGTCATTTCGAGTGCAGCGAGAAATCTTGGGGTCGGCGGCGCAAGATTCCTCTCTTCGGTCGGAATGACAATTCCCTGTCATACATCGCGCTGTGTCATTCGCCGCGCACCCCCCAAGTCAAGTTGGAGAGGCTGTATTGCCAGCGCTGGCAGGTGGAGCTGGATCTGAGAAATATCAAGACGACCCTGGGCATGGCAGTGCTCAGCTGCAAAACGCCGCAGATGTGTGAGAAAGAGCTTTGGGTCTATCTGCTGGCGTACAACCTGATCCGGCTGCTGATGGCCGAGGCGGCATTGCGAGCTGGCGTCTTGCCGCGACAATTGAGCTTCAAGCATACGCTGCAGATCTGGGTGGCGTGGAGCCGGCGGCAGTTTCTCTCCGGATCCGGTGAAGACACGGCCACCTTGTTTGTGCTCATTGCCCAGATCCGGGTGGCAAACCGGCCCGGCAGGATAGAACCACGGGCAGTCAAGCGAAGGCCCAAGTCCTATCCGCGATTGGACCGACCGCGGCAGCAGGCACGGATGGAAATTGAAAAACATGGACATGTGAAGAAGTTAAGGGCTTAACTTAGTGCCATTCGGTGAATGTGTCGGGCTGGTGTTGGGGGGGCGGAGATTTCCTGTCGGTTACGGGGTGAGTGGAGATTATGCCAGTTTGTCCACCGTGACCAAGGGATTGATGTTGGCTGATGATGCTTGACAAAGGTGGACGGGTTGGAGATGGCGTGTGGGAATATATGAAGGTCTTCACAGTTATTCTGTATGGAGACATGTATGATGTGGTTCGGGACGGATAGGTACCATTTATATAAGGAAAGGATAGGCTTATATTCAGGTTCTCAGTTTATACCATTTCAGCGATTAGGGGCCTCATAATTGTACATATCAAAATGTGCATCCCGGATGGGGTGGAATGTAATCCGGGGGCATAGGCTTTACCGCCCGATTTCTGGATTCCGGTTTTGCAGCTTTCATCCAGGTTACCGAACCGGCGCGCCAACAGCCCCGACCATGTCTATTCCGTCAGTAAGAAGCTGGATTCATCATCTGGAGATCTGAATACGACATTATGTTGGCTAGAGAAGGAGTCTTTCAATGTCAGGGGTGAACAGAGGCAATTGCCCGAGTATTTGGGGGTTGGTTTTTTGCATATTTCTCGTTTGGTGTGGGAAAACATCTTCCGCAGAAATTGCTGCGTTTCTGCGCTGGGATTTCGAGGACGTACAAAACGATATCGTGGCTGACACAACGGGTAATGACAGATCGGCCACGAGCAGTAATGTGCCTGTTCTTGTTGGGGGTATATCGGGTCAGGCACTCCGGTTTGACCGTGAAAACAGGGACAAGTTGTGGCGGTCGATAACGGGTTTTCCAAGTCGCGAGCTGACGGTTAGCCTATGGGTCAAGGATCAGAGACTTGATGGGCGGGGTTACTTGTTTGCATATAAGTCGAAAGATAGAAGGAAAACCTATTTTGGGTTCGGTGGATTGTCTGGTATGGCTGTTCATGTGGGCGGGAGATATTACGGGAAGGTTGATGTCTCGTTGAATGATGGTGCTTGGCATCATGTAGCCATAACGTGGTCCAGACGTAATGGCAGTCTCAAGGTCTACCTCGACGGGGTTTTGGTACATGAACGCCTGGATGTTCACCGTGCGCGTGATATTCCGCAGGAAGGCATTCTCACCATCGGTGTTGACCCTGGAAAGTGGAGTACGGACTGGGATGGCGCATTCACCGGCGTAATTGATGATATTCGTATTTATGAGCGTGCGCTGCATCCGGATGAAATTTCGTTGATGGTTTCGGGTGGTGTGGGCATGTCGGGCGATACGGTTCTGCCAGTGCCATCCAGACCCACGGTGCTTCCTGTATCCCCGAGTGAAACTTATGTCAGCTGGGAGCATGTTGAAGGCGCAGTTGGCTATCGTCTTTATCGCGACGGCGCAATGGTTATGGCAACGGGATATACCCATTTTATAGACAGGGGGCTAAATCCTGGAGCAGCTGTCAGCTATGCCATAGAAGCTTTTGATATAAGCGGCAGCTTCAGTGCCAAAAGTGAACTGGCATCGGTAACGATGCCGGCGTCTGGATCCGTGCTTGATCTGCTTCCTCCGGGACATTGGTATGAAGTGGTCAATTCAAGTATAGAGCAGCAACTGGGGAAGACACCCAATGTGATGTCACCATGGAGCGGCGGAGCCTATGACACGAAACGTGGTCGTCTTATTGTCTTCGGCGGAGGTCATGGAGACTACAGTGGTAATGAGATTTATGCGTTCGATGTCAATGACCTGAAGTGGTATCAGTTGACACAGCCTACAGCGCGCGAGTTTCTGAGTCGGACAGAGCCAATCTATCTGGATGGCAGACCAAGCTCAGTCCACACCTATGATGGCCTGGAATATCTCCCCAACGTTGACCGTTTTTTCTCTTCGGGAGGGGCAATCTATGGATCGGGGGGGTGCTCAGGCAAGACCTGGCTCTATGACTTCGCTGCTCAGCCTCCGGAGGATGGATGGCAACTCATTGAGGACAGCAGAGCGGGATGTGCCATGATTTCCGCATACGATTCTCTGACCGGTCGTGTCTGGTATTCGGCAGGACAAACTTTGTTCGAATTCGATCCACTCAATCTGGAGTCGCCCTGGACAGCCCATCCTGGTGTTTTTACCGACAGTTTTCAGTTTTATATGACGGCAGCAATTGACCCGCAAAGCCGCATACTCGCCGCCTTGGGTGGAACGGGCTATGGCGCAACACCGAGGGTCCAGGTGGTTTATCTGGACCAGATACCTATACCACATGCGGTCACCCTTGAGACAACAGGGGCAACGGAGATCGAAAATTCTGATGCCGCGGGGTTTGATTTCGATCCTGTCAGTGGCAGATTCATTGCGTGGAACGGCGGCGCTTCAGTTTATGCCTTGGATGTGGCGGCACGCCAGTGGATCAGGTTGGACCCTGAATATTCCAATCCCATCGTTCCTTCCGATCCTGCTGAAAAGGGTACCTATGGCCGTTTCAGGTATATACCTGATAAAAATATTTTTATATTGACCAACAAGGTGACGGAAAATACGTTCTTCTACAAGCTGTCGGAAGGAAGTGGCGTTGCATTGCCGTATCCTCAGCTGGATTTTTATGCAGACTCACTGGAGGTGCCTGCGGGGAGAAATGTTTTACTTGTGTGGGAAAGTAATAATGCGGATAGGTGCTTTGCTGATGGCGGCTGGTCGGGAGAAAAAAGCCTGTCCGGACGTGAGACGATTGGTCCGATCCTCGAAAATACCTACTTTCGCCTGACGTGCAAGAGTCCGGCGGGTGATGCGGTCAGGCAGCTTGTCATAAAGGTCGTGCAGGAAAATGGTGATAATGGGGGTATTGTTGATGAAAACGAAAATACTCCGGCAGAAGGCGAAGGTAATCAAAATAAGTCTGATGAAGGAACTGGAGACGATTCCATGGGAGATTCTCACCAACAGGGAAGTGAAACGACGGGTGCTGTGGATGGGGATGCCAAAAATTCACAGGAGCGGGAGAATCATAACACGGAAAATATAAGTGATGTACAGGAAAATGGCGATATGCATATCAACCTTGTGCCTGCAGACAATGGAAGGAGGGACGAAACGGGTGGTATTGGTGCATCGTCCAGTATCCTGGATATGATCTCCGTTATGCTAATGACATTGATTATTATGGTTCGCAGGCGCAGAGGAATAAAAAGTATGCCTGAGCTGCGTTCTTTTCGGATGATCTTCTGTGGTGTGTTGATGACCGGGATGGTACTCCCAGAGGCACAGGCATCGAATGATATTAAAGTGACACAGATTGGTTTCATCAATGTTTCAAACCAAGTCCAGCGTGAGGTTTATGTCACCTTTGGTCAGGTATTTTCAAAAGGCGATGTGCCGGAAGGATACGAGATTGTCATTAAGGTAAACGAGCAGGTGCTTCCTACCCAGGTCGACTTGAAAGCCCGACATGACGACGGAAGCGTACGCCATGCCATAATAACGACAAAATTGCCCGTAATTCCAGCCAATGACGAACTTACTGCAGATATCGTCACAAGGCCCGCAGATACTCTACCGCGCGCAAACGATCCCACCGTAGTTCTTCAGGGTCTTCTGGATTCAGGATTCGATGCCAGGATCCGTATCCTTATGGATGGAGCCGAGCGTGTATCCTCTGCCAGGCAGGCGCTTCTATCAGGAGAAGCCAGCGTATGGTTGTCGGGAGAAATGACAACCGAGTTTATCGTCAAGGCGCCATTTCTGGATGAAAATGGCTCGTCTCATCCGCATCTTACAGGCAGGTTTGCGATTCGTGTCTATCCTGGTACCCCGCTGGTCAGGGTGGATGCGATTGTCGAGAATAATTGGACATACGTTCCAGGGCCGAGAAACTTCACCTATGATGCACAGATCCTCATTGGAAATGAGGTCCACTTCGAGGTTCAGAATCTGACGCATTATCATCACGCACGCTGGCACAAAGTGGTCTGGAAGGGAGACGAACAAGCCGTTTACCCGCGCCATGATACACGTTACCTGCAGAGGACCCGTGCAATACCACATTATGATCCGAATGTGAAGGCCTCCGAGTCGGCCCTGAACGAGGCTATCAAGAGGCGTTACGAACCCATGAGTAATGTCTGGATCAATGATTACATGCCGGAGGCAGGTGCGGATAGGGGTATCGGCCCATTGCCATGGTGGCAGGTCCTGCATGTGGTGAGTGATGCCGATCCACGCGCGTATCTCGCGGTCCTCGATGGTGGAGATGCGGGCGGGTCATATTCTGCGCATTTGCGCGACAAAAACACCGATCTGCCCGTCAGTCTGGATGACTATCCCAGGGTGACGGGCGACCGGTATCAATATCCAAAGGATCAGATCATCGCGCTGTGCGAAGATGATTGCGAAACGCCGCTGACAAAAGATACTGCACACCAGCCTTCCATTGCCTTCTATCCCTATCTCATAACCGGTGACTATTACTACCTTGAGGAACTTATATTCTGGGCCAACGGGAATCTCATCAGCAGTTCCCTGGGCCGGAGAGAGTACGAGAAGGGGCTGTTTTGGACACAGCAGGTCAGAGGACAGGCATGGACGCTGCGGACCCTGGTTCAGGCCGCCTATATCTTGCCTGATGATCATCCGTTCAAGGGTTATTTCCTGGAAAAATTGGAGAACAATGCCGACTTCTACAAACGTGCCTATCTGGATGGGAATTATGTGAATGGCAAGGGGGAAAAGATAGACTTCTCAAACCCCTTGCACGTTCTGGTTCCTCGTTTCCTCGATACCCATGCAAGGCCATGGATGGATGATTTTTTTACTTTTGCCGTGGCCTATGCTGTGGATCTTGGTTTCGAGAGCTGGCGACCACTTCTCGAATGGAAGGCAAAGTATCCGCTTGCAAGAATGGCCTCGCCCGGCGATGAATATTGTTGGATATTTGGTGCAACCTATTTTGCCAGATTCGGAACAGGAAACGGGTTTGCAGGTAATGCGCAGTGGATCCAGAGTTTCCGGGAATATTATGACGAGAACTGGGGTAGCAAGACCAACAGCCAAGGCAAGGCAGTACGGGACATGGTATGTGCGAGCGAGGAGATGGCCAATTACCTGGGGGAAAGGTACGGAAGGAAGTTCAAGAGCGGTGAAATGGAAGGGTATTCAGCAAGTCCCATGGGTTACCCCGCCAATTTGCAGCCCGCACTTGCATATCTTGTAGATTTTGGGTTGCCGGCATCCGATACCGCATGGGACAGGTTGTATAACCGTTCCGTTTTCCCTGATTACAGCTTCTATCCTCAGTTCGCCATCACGCCAAGAACCCTTAATCCGGATTATGCCATGCCCGTTATCGAGGTGTTTTCTGCATCGACTGGTGAAGTCAATACTGGCGGAAACATTAAACTGACCTGGTCGGTCAGCGGGGCCGATGAGTGTGTCGCGACAGGCGAATGGAGCGGAGTACAGCCTTTTTCAGGAAGCCTAGACATCGAAGGCATCATGTCCGACTCGCTGTTTAACCTCGTCTGTCAAAATGAGAACGGCAAGACAAGCCGGTCCGTACTTGTGAGCGTGAAGAAAACGGAAGATGTAGAAGAACAAGGTGGCCATGAGACAGAGATGCAGAACTCGCACGAGATGCCACCTGACGGAAATTCAGGCACGAATGGGAATCACGGCGAACAGGATAACCATGCGTCGCCAGCAGTTGAGCCTGGTGAGGCTGACAATGATCCGCTGCTGGTGCAGGATGCCTTTCCAGAATCTGCCGGAGGCGGTGGGGGGTTAGGCATCATTTTGGCTGCGCTGCTCCTGCTTTTTATCGCCTCTATTCACAGAGGTACGGCCTCCGTCCGTGGGATGTCATAGAAGGGGAGCAACGAGCCGTTCTTCGATGTCACAGGTACTAAGACAATCGATAGTAAAGCGACCTTCAGCGGGTGGCTGGACGGTCAGTCGCAAGGCGCGGTGGCGACGCCATAGCACGCCTATGGCAAGCCGCCGCAACACCGCGAATGGCCGTCCAGCCGCCCGCCCGGAGGGAGCGATCCAGGCGTCCCGGCTCGGCGTTGCGACCCTTGGAAAGGGCCAGCCATTCCCTGCGGGCCGCGCCTTGATCCGGAACGCCTGGGTCGCTCTGAAGGTCGCTTTACTATCGATTGTCTTAGTAATTCAATTTATTTTCTCTCTTCGGTCGAAATGAAGATGCCCTGTCATACAGCGCCTTGTGTTATATAGCGCCCTGTGTCATTCCGAGCGCAGCGGGAATGACAGTATCCTTGTCATTTCGAGCGGAGCGAGAAATCTTGGGGTCGGTGGCGTAAGATTCCTCCCTTCGGTCGGAATGACAAGGAGTGAGGTCGGAATGACAAGGAGTGAGGTCGGAATGACAAGGAGTGAGGTCGGAATGACAAGGAGTGAGGTCGGAATGGCAAGGAGTGAGGTCGGAATGACAAGGAATGAGGTCGGAATGGCAAGGAATGAGGTCGGAATGACAAGGAATGAGGTCGGAATGACAAGGAATGAGGTCGGAATGACAAGGGCTTGTGGTGGTAATTGTTGGCTTGGCAGATTTTCAAGTCATTTCTGTCGCCGACCGATAAGTTTTCCATGCAGCAGGGGCATGGCCCTGGTCACAGGTATGGAGGAAAGAGGATATGAAGATCCATGGCGGATAATTTCGGGCCTGGTGGTGGCTGGTATCTTGGCTGCTTGTGGTGGTGGGGGGCGGCAGCAGCGCCAGTTCCGGTGTGAAACTGACGGGCCTGAGCCTGGATACGGCCAATGCCACAGAACTGCATTATATGGGTGACCTTTGGCCATCCACCTTGGCCAGCGATGACAAGTTGTACATGGCCTTTGGCGATGGAACGGGCATGGAGGATTGCGTGCCCAGTTATCCCGTCAATGTCGTCAACGAGCCGGGCGTGGTAGTGTCGTGGGTTACCAAGGGCACTGCAGGCGGGTGCCTTCCCCGGTAACTTCATCGGTTCCCTGGTGCCCAAGGGAATTGGGGACAACAGCGTCTATTTCACGGCTGCCGGCAGCACCTATCCCTACACCTTGAATCTCATCAAGCTGACTTTTCAGACAGGGTAGGGCGATGTTCCCGCGGTGCCGGCATTCCAGGATGCGGGGGTGATCAATGGTGTGATTCCTGGCCGCGGACACCCTGTTCAGAGCCTGAGCTGTCCCCACAGCCACAGTTTGTCGGTATCCGCCTTCCACTCGTTCGCGCGGTAGGCAGCGTATTTGATGCCGAGCCGGTAGCGTTCGGTAAATTTCCGCGTTGCGAGCAGATCGAGTTCACTGCCGTAGTCACTGCCGCCCGAGTCGGCAGAGAAGTCGTGATAGACTCCTGCCAGTTTTACGCCGGCCATCCTGCCGGAAACGGTGAACATGAGATCCCGCAGCCCGCCGTCTGGCGTGCTCAGGAACAGGTCGGCCCAGCCGTTGAAGGCGTGCTTGGTGGCAAGCGGGGTCTGAAAGCCGTAGGTACCGTCGTCGCTGCCCAGCACTTCGTATCCTGCCTTGAAGGTGAGCCTGCCATAGCGCAGGCCGGCTTCGAGAAAGCCATAGTCCGCGGTGTAGTCATTGGTCCGGTCATCTGCGTGCTGACGGGCCCATTCCAGGGTATAGAGCAGCCCGAGTGCCGGTGTGACGGCATGGTCGCCCTTGACGCGCAGGCCGAAGGTGTCGTTTTCCGCGCCACTGTCGTCATCCTCCAGCAGATAGGCATAGACGGTGACGGCAAGTGGCGAGAAGCCGCGGTAGGCGGCGTGCAGGAGATGATCACTGACATCGGCATCGAATTCTCTCAGGATTCCGTTTACCTTGTCCAGGAAGGCGTAGGTGAGTGTGGTGTCCGGCAGGGCGGTATTGACGAGGGACAGGGCGTCGAAGGTCTGTTCGTTCTGGCGCCAGCCCACGTTACCCACGAAACGGGCGTTGTCCAGGATGAGGCGCTGACGGCCGAGTTTCAGCGTCGTATCAGGCAGCCCCCGATACCCGAGGAGGGCCTGGTTGAGCTGGGTGACTTCCGGGTCGGCAACCGTGGCGTAGCCCTGTTTCTCCGGTGCATAATCGTCGAGACCGGCCACCACGCGCACGTCCTCGAATTCGCCGAAGGCGAAGAAAGCACGGTAATCCCCGGTCCGGTAACCCAGGCGTGTGCGCAGGGTGGCGGCACGGGCATCCTTGTTGAGGCTGTCCTCCGCCGCTTCGTAGCGCAGGCGCATGTCCAGACTGGCCTTGCCGCTATCCAGCGCTTCGTTGAAGCCGGCGCCGGTGACCGCAGCGGTGCTCAGCACGGTGACGATGAGACAGCAGGCCTTGATGCAGGAAAGAGTCTTTGTTTGCACAGTCCTCTCCTCACTGTTTGTTTTCATATCAGGCTATTATTGGGACTTGCCTGAATACATGACATGAGTAGCCTGGATGGAGCGCAGCGAAATCCGGGATAAATGACATCTTTTCCTGGATTCCGGCCCTTGGGGCCTGCATCCATATATGGCTGCACGATGTAGTCTCAATAGCTTCAGTAGCAGTCAAGGATGCGTTTCTGGCGGAATACCTGTTCGACCAGGAGGGCTTCCGCGGCTTCGGCCGGCAGCGGCCGTGAGGAGAGAAAGCCCTGTACCCATTCACAGTTCAGCTGTCTCAGCAGCTGTGCCTGATTTTCTGTTTCCACGCCTTCTGCCACCACCCGCAATTGCAGATTCTGGGCAAGCAGCATGAAAGTGCCCACCAGCTCGTGATTGGCCTTCTGGTCCTCCATGCCCTTGACGAAGGAACGGTCGATCTTGATGCCGTCGAAATGGAAACGATGCAGGTAGCTGAGGGAAGAGTAGCCGGTGCCGAAGTCGTCGATGTAGATATTGACGCCGGTGGCCTTGAGCTTGCGGAACAGGCGCGCCGCCTTGTCGGCATCGTGCATGATCACGCTCTCGGTGATTTCCAGGCCCACCGTGGCCGGATTGAGTCGTTCGGTCTTGAGGATGTGCTGGACACGGCGGGCAAAGTTGTGCTGCCAGAACTGGCGGTCGGAGATGTTGATGTTCATGGTCAGGTCGGCCAGGGAGGGAAAGCGCTGCTGCCATGAACTGAGCTGGCGGCAGGCTTCTTCCATGATCCATTGACCCAGGGGGACGATGAGCCCGGTTTCCTCCGCCACGGGGATGAAATCCAGGGGCGAGATCATGCCCTTGAGGGGATGGTTCCAGCGTACCAGGGATTCGAAGCCGCAGATGGTGCCGTTCAGCAGGGAAACGATGGGCTGGTAGTAAAGGATGAACTCACCGTTGTCCAGGGCCCTGCGCAGATCGTTTTCCAGTTGCAGTCGGGCGACGGCATTTTCATGCATGCTGCGGTCGAACACCGCATAGCGGGATCTGCCCTGGGACTTGGCGAAGTACATGGCAATGTCGGCGTCACGCAGCACCTCATCGGCGTTGTGGTATTCCGGGGTTCCCAGGGTGACGCCGATGCTGGCGGTGGTGAAGACCTCGTGGCCGTGGATGTTGAGGGATTTCTTGAGGCGCCTGAGCAGTTGTTCTGCGAGGTGAATGGCCTCCGAGACATCCTCGACTTCCGGGATGAGGACGATGAATTCGTCTCCGCCCAGGCGTCCCACGACATCGGCGGCACGCACCGTGGATCTGAGCCGCCGGGCGATCTGCACCAGCAGCTCGTCGCCGGCGAGATGCCCCAGGCTGTCGTTGATGACCTTGAACCGGTCCAGGTCCATGAACAGGATGGCAAAGCGTGAGGTGGGTTCCCGGTGAGCCAGGTCGATGGCCTCCTTGAGGCGTTCGAGAAAGCCGTTGCGATTGAGCAGGCCGGTGAGGGAGTCGTGGCGGGTGTCGTAGATCAGGCGCTGCTGGGCGTAGACACGGTCCGTGACGTCACGGGCGGCAATGTAGTAGAGCTGTTCGCTGGGATAGGCGGCCAGGCTGCAGGACAGCCAGCGGTAGACACCATCATGGCAGGCGAATTGCACCTCGATCAACTGGCGCTCGTCGGTGTGGGCGATCCTGCGCAGGATCTCTTCCATCTCCGGACGCTGCTCCGGGTGGACGAAGTCGAGGAAAGGGCGCGATTTCAGGGTCCCCATGGCATGCCCCAGCGTCTGCGTCCAGGCCTCGTTGATCTGTTTGAAGTAACCGTCAAAGCCCGCGATGCCCATCAGGTCCAGGGAGAGTTCGAAGAATCGATCACGCTCGGTGACCGCACGCCGCAGTTCCAGCGTCACCATGGCCTGGTTGACCAGCGGCGTGAAGCGTCCCAGGAGCTTGATGTGGCGGGGGCCGAAGTGGTGCTTGTCGTGGTGGGTGCAGATGAGAACGGCGCTGTGACGCCCGGTCCGCAGCTGGATGTGCAGGGCTGACTTGATGTCGAGGCAGGACGTGATGCCTGAATCGCACCACTCCGGCACCTGGCCGACATCGAAGACCGCGACGGGGCGGCCCTTCAGGACACGCTGCAGCATGGTGCGCGGGCGCCAGCGGCTGAGCATGATGTCGGGATGGGTGGCGATGACGGGGTACAGCTGCTTGTCGTCCTGCTGCTGGAGTATGAAGGCATGGTCGAACTCGAACAGCGTATGCAGGACCTCCACCAGGCCGTTGAACAGGCTTTCGGTGGTATCCGAGAAAGTGATGGCGTGCAGGCCCTTGAGCAGGGCCTCGGATTCCACGCGCAACTGGTGTTCCCGCTGGCGGGCCCGCTCCAGGTCCAGCAGGACCTCGAAGATGCGTTCCAGCTGGGTCATGGGGCAGGCGGTTCCGGGAGCGGGATTGCAAGGGTGCTGTTCATCGGCTGAACAACAGTACCGAGATCATGAGGTTGCCGTGGCGGTTTTCCCCCCCCGCAAAACAGCCCTGTTCACCGAAGGTGAAGGCACCGAGAAATGGAATGCCGGGCAGGGCTTCGCGCAGGTGCGCGACAATCTCTTCCCGGTGGTCCTGGATGCTCAGCATGCAGCCGGCGCAATAGATGATCAGCGCGCCGGCCACGTCCTCCGGGCGGGCCGCATAGGTGCCGAGGGTGGAGGACGCCACCCGGCCCACCCGCGAGATGAGGCTCTCCTCCGTGCCCTGCATGAGGACTACTTCATCGCCGTTTTCGACGGCCGTGAACAGGGTCAGCGCGCCCGTCGCCGTGACGGTGTTGGGATGTGAGAGCTGATAATAGGGGACACCGCCCACTTCCCCTGCGACCCGGCCGAGGGGGTGCAGGGAGGCGCGTGAGAGGATATTGCCTCCTCCCGGCAGGACATCGTCCACCAGTCCGCCGGTCCACTCGTTGTAGACACCGGCCGCGGGACGGCCGTCGATCTGCTGCAGTTCCCGGCCCTGGGCTGCGGTGACCCGGCCTTTCTTGTCCGTGGGCTCGTAGCCGCTGTGAAAGGCGAAAAAGACCTCGCTGGAAGGGAACATGGCCGTGACCACGACGGCATTGTCGTAAACACGGCCATTGGCGAACTGGGACCAGTCGCCGCTGACGGTGTTGTCGGCGGCGCTGCCGCCGGCGATGGGGACGTTGTCGCCGACAGTCGCAGCAATGGAAGCGATGAGTGTCTCTTCATTGCCCGGGGCCGCGGTCATCCATACCATGGCGGGCGTCTCGCCCGGCGCGCCGGCCTGTGCCAGGGCCTGGCGCAAGGCCCGCTCCGCGGCTGTGGCGGGATCGTCGCCCAGTTCGGCGGCACCCACGCCATAGGCACCGTCGGGGTCGCTCAGACCGAGCAGGCCCATGCCACGGCCGTTTTCGCTGTGAAAGCCCTCCTCGGTCATCACGCCCAGGCAGGAGGTGCCGCCGTGGAGAGGGACGTCCGGCGCGCAGTCGCGCAGGGTGCGGACGACCGCTTCCACGTCATAGGGTGCGGCACAGTGCAGTACCAGGAGATCCGGACGGCTGCCCAGTTGCTCCCTGATCTGTGCATAGAGCCTTGCGACGCAGCGTGCGTCGTCCTCCGTGGACCAGCTGGTGGCGATTTTCATGGTGTTTCCTCCTTGTCAGTCCATTGCAATGACACGGAACAGGCGGGTCCGTATTTCGTTCTTGTGGTTCTGTGGTGGTGCCCGGGGACGGGGGCGCCATGGGGCCTTGCCGGCGGGGCGGCAGCAGGCCATCTCTGAGGGTATCGGGATGCCGCGCCGGTGTCTTTAGCATTCAACCCTTGTTGACTGTACCCTGGCCCTCCGTGTTCAACTGCAAGGGATCGGTGGGGTCCACGCCCGACATGAAGGGCAGGCGCCGTTCCTTGTTGGTCAGCTGGTAGACCTTCCCGACCCAGTTGTTGATGACCGCCTCGGCGGTGTCGTGCCAGGTGTTGTGCAGGGTGTCCCTGATCAGCGCCTCGGGGAAGGGCGGCATGGCCTTGCGGCTGCCGCGGGCAGCCATCACCTGGTCCTTGTATTCATCGAGAATGGCCTGGGTCTGCAGGGTAAAATAATTTTCGGGAAAGGGGGGGTAGTCGTCCCGTTCCCGCTGGTAGTAGCGGATGACCTCCCGCTTGTATTCCTTGAGCAGGCTGATGGTGTCGTACTCCGGGTGTCCCTGGAAGAAGACCACGCGAAACTGGTCCTCGCTCACCGCCAGGTGTACGCCTGCTTCCCGGCTTTCCACCAGTACGTGCAGGCCGGCGGCCTCGAACTGTTCCCGGTCGATCTGGTTGAAGCGGGAATGGGGCACGTCGAACAGGGTGTTCACATTGTGTACCAGGGGATGACGACGGTCCACCACCTTGTGGCGGTAGACGCCCCATCGTTTCTGCGGCAGGGGGCGGCGCCTCTGGCCGTATCGGAACTGCAGCACGGCGTGGGTGGCCAGGCATGAGCACAGGGTGGAGGTGACATGCTCCATGGCCCAGTCGATGACCTCGATGAGGGGCTCCCAGAAGGGCTCCAGGGAGAGATCGGGCTGGGTCACGTTGGCGCCGGTGATGATGAGGGCGTCCAGGCCTTCCGCCCGGATCTGCTCGAAGGTCTCATAGTAATCGGCGACATAGGCAGCCGCCTTGGGGCCGCGCCGGATCTCCTGCAGGGAGAAAGGATGCATGTAGAACTGGGCGATCTGGTTGCTCTGGCCCACGAGGCGGAAGAACTGGCGTTCCGTGGCCTCCAGAGCGGCGTCGGGCATCATGTTGAGCAGGCCGATGTGCAGTTCGCGGATGTCCTGCTGCAGGGCCCGGTCCGGCGTGAGCACGGTGACGCCCTCCTGTTTCAGGCGCTCGAAGGTCAGCAGCTTGGAAGGGGCGACCAGTGGCATGGTTTGGCGTGTTCCTTCAGTTCTCCTGCATATTGCGGCGGGCGACGGCCCGTTCCACGAGCGCCAGGAAGGCCGCTTCGCTGTCCACGCCCGCCAGTTCGTCGGTGGTGACGGTGTAGCCGTATTCCTCGGCAATGGCCTCGTAGCGCGGAATGCGTGCATAGAACAGCTTGGGGAAGATCCAGCGCACGAAGTCGTCGGGATCGATGAGGGCTACGTAGGGCAGGTCTTTCTCCATCATGTAGATGGCGAGCTGCTCGTCGAGAAAGGCCTGCCGGTAATAGAGCGGTTTGGGATCTTGCTGGGCGCGGCGGATCAGTTCCTGTTCGTCTTCCTCCGTGGCCTTGATGTAGAGGATGAGGGTATGTTCGGCCAGTACCCGCATGACCTCGGTGCCGTCCAGCTCGCACAGGCTGCCGCCGGCATCGTTGATGAAGTGGCGATAACCGTAGATCTCCCGGGCCTTGCGGATGAAATCCGGCACATCCAGCATGGCGGCGATTTCCGCCTGGCGGTGCAATTCCTGGCGGCGCATGAATTCCTTGAGGGGCATGCCGCCCTGCTGCGGATTGCCGATCTTCCCCAGAAAGCTGGACACCGGATGCAGGTTGTAGACGGTGATGTTGTTGTTGATATAGATGGAATCGTTGCGCAGCAGCTCGCGCAGGAAGGGGACCTGCATCGCCTGTTGCTTGATGTTGTCCAGAATGGCTTCGTCCAGGTAGCGGGTCCCGATGCGGTAATCGCCGGAGAAATGGAACCAGTTGTTTTTCATGAGCATGTTGGCCAGGCGGGTCTTGCCCACGCCGGACATGCCCAGCAGGGTGATGCACTTGCGGTCCCAGTTGCGGAATTCCTCGACAGTGAATTTCATGGCGGTTTTCCCGTAGCCCCCAGATTCTACAACACGCCGGATCGGGAAGACAGGAGACAAGGGGCAGCATCCGCTATGGGTGTCTGCGGGAGTCTGTGCTGAGCGGCACATCAACCCTAACTTGTTGAAATTCATGTCACAGGCCGTCACGGCCGGTGCCGGCGAAGCTTGCTGTGGAATGACCGCCGCGGCGCTTCGCCGCCTTGCCACGTGTCCGCACGCGGCGGTTCAACATGTATCGTTGCCGGGTTGTTGAGGGTTGCCTATAGCATGACATGGACAACCCGCATGGAGCGGAGCGCAGTGCGGCAGGTGACGCCTGTCATTTCGAGCGTAGCGGGAAATCCGGAGGTGGTGGGGCAAGATTTCTCCCTTCGGTCGAAATGACACAACGTTTCTGTCATACCGGGCGCAGAGAGGAATCTTGGGCTGCCGGCACAGGACTCTCCCTTCGGTCGAAATGACACAACGTTTCTGTCATACCGGGCGCAGCGAGGAATCTTGGGCTGCCGGCGCAGGATTCTCCCTTCGGTCGAAATGACACAACGTTTCTGTCATTCCGGGCGCAGCGAGGAATCTCGGGCTGCCGGCACAGGACTCTCCCTTCGGTCGAAATGACACAACGTTTCTGT
>Ga0256839_1000856_pt1 | contig 38841 bp, 43 predicted proteins | sample 354166metaG_FD_185968 | JGI IMG/M metagenome (GOLD analysis project Ga0256839, IMG submission 185968) | Hydrothermal vent microbial communities from Mid Atlantic Ridge, Atlantic Ocean - 354-166 | ecosystem: Environmental > Aquatic > Marine > Hydrothermal vents | place: Atlantic Ocean: Mid...
GCTGGTCTTCGATCGCCTCCACCACCACGTCGGGGCGCAGCACCATGCCCGCGCCCCCGCCGTAAGGGTAGTCGTCCACCTGGCGGTGCTTGCCCGGGGCGTAGTCGCGAATGTCGCGGATGTCGATCCGGATCAGGTCGCGCTGGATGGCCTTGGCCAGGAGCGCCTCTTCGGTCCAGGGCCGGATGAGGCGGGGAAACAGGGTGAGGACGGTGTACCGGAGCACCGCTACTCCAACAGCCCCTCGGGAGGCTCGACAAGGCGCACCGCCCCCTCGGCGACCTCGACGTAAGGCGCCTGCAAGGGAACGAGCAGCCGGCGTGCGCCCCTGCGGACGACGAGCACGTCCTGCGCCCCGGTGTCCATCACGTCCACGACCTCGCCCAAGGCTTCCTCGCCCAGGAAGACCGGAAGGCCGACGAGCTGGAAGTAGTACCAGCCTCCTTCGGGTTCGGGCAGGTTCTCGGGCTCGAGCAGGACGTCGCGGCCCGCGAGTTCCTCGGCCGCTTCGCGCGACTCCACGCCCATGAAGTAGACGACCAAGTCCTCCCCCAGGGGCTCCACGCGCGCCACGGCGCGCCAGCCCAGACCCTCAAGGTAGACCCGGGGCTGGTCGAGCAACGCTTCGGGGGCTTCGCTGCGGAACTTCAGGCCGCCCCCGAGGGCGTGCGGCCGGCCCAAACGACCGATGCGAACCAGGTTCACCGCACCTCGACGGAAACCTTACCGCGCGCGAAGGCGCGCACCACCGTGCGAATGCTTTCGATTACCCGGCCGCGGCGTCCGATGATGCGGCCCTTCTCCTCGGCCGGCACCTCGATGTAGTAGACGACCCCGCCCTTGGCGCGGCGTTCCTCCACCCGCACGCCCTCCGGGTGGTCCACCACGGCCTTGGCCAGGTACTCGACGACCTCGCGCATCAGGATTCGGCGGCGGCTTCCTCGGCGGGGGCGGGCTCGCCCTTGCGGTAGACGCCGGCGAGTTTGAGGATGCGGCGCGCGGTGTTCGTGGGCTGGGCGCCGACGGAAAGCCAGTAGCGGGCGCGCTCCACGTCGACCTTGTACCAGTTCGGCGTGGTCTTGCGCGGATCGTAGTACCCGATCTTCTCGATGTACTTGCCGTCGCGCTTCTGGCGCACGTCGGTCACGACGATGCGGTAGTGGGGGTTGAACTTCGAACCGAAACGAGCCAAACGAATCTTTACCATTGCGTTCCTACCTCCTGCCGAAGAAACCGCGGCGCTTGCGCGGGCTCTTGGCGAGCGTTTTCATCATGCCCTTCGTCTCCTCGAAGGTCTTGATGAGCCGGTTGATCTCCTGCACGCTGGTGCCGCTGCCCCGGGCGATGCGGCGCCGGCGTGAGGCGTTGAGGATCCGCGGGTTCCTGCGCTCCGCGGGGGTCATGGACTGGATGATGGCCTCCAGGTGCTTGGTGGCTTTGGGGTCGAGCTGGAAGTTCTGGGGCAGGGCCCGGCTGAGGCCCGGAATCATCTTGATCAGCTCCGTCATCGAGCCCATCTTCTGGATCTGCTTCATCTGGGCGAGCAGGTCGTTGAGGTCGAACTCGTGCGGGGCCTTGTCGGGCTCTTCCAACTCGGCGGCCTGAGCGCGCTCCATCAGCGTCTGGATGTCGCCCATGCCGAGGATGCGCTGGGCCAGGCGGTCGGGGTAGAACGGTTCGATACCGTCGAGCTTTTCCGAGGTGCCGCCGAAGTAGATGGGCTTGCCCGTCACGTAGCGGGCGGAAAGCGCCGCACCGCCGCGAGCGTCGCCGTCGAGCTTGGTGAGGATGAGGCCAGACACGCCGATGCGCTCGTCGAAGGTGCGGGAGACGCCCAGCGCCTCCTGCCCCATCATGGCGTCGACGACGAGCAGGGTCTCGGTGGGCTCGAGCTCGTCCTTGAGTCGGGCCAGCTCGTCCATCAGGGCCTCGTCGATCTGCAAGCGGCCCGCGGTGTCGACGATGACTAGGTCGCGGTAGTCCTTCGCCAGGTGCTCGCGCAGGCGGCGGGCGGTTTCGGCCGGCTTTTCGCCGTTCTGCACCTCGAGCACCGGAACCCCCACCTGCTCGGCGAGGATGCGCAGCTGGTCGCGGGCCGCGGGCCGCTGGGTATCGGCGGCCACCAGGAGCGGCCGGCGGCCTTTGCTCTTGTAGAGCCGGGCCAGCTTGCCGGCGGCGGTGGTCTTACCGGTACCCTGGAGGCCAACCAGGAACCAGACGTTGCCCTCGTGCTTCAGCTCGGGCTGCTTGGGCTCGGAGCCCAAAAGCTCCTTGAGCTCGTCGTAGACGATGGTGTAGATCTGCTCGGCGGGCGTGAGCGACTCGTAGACCTTCTGCCCCAGCGCCTTTTCCTGAACGCGTTTGGTAAAGGCCTTGGCCACCTCGAAGTTGACGTCGGCCTCGAGCAGGCTCATGCGGATCTCGCGCATGACCTTCTTGAGGTCGGCCTCGCCGATGCGCCCGCGGCCGCGCAGGCCGTCGAGCGTTTGTTGTAGTCTGCGGCTCAGGTTCTCGAACATAGCGCTCCCGGCTCCAGGCCAGCGCTAAGCATAGCCCCACGACCTTGAGCATGTCAACCGCAATTTATCTGATGTTTTAAGCGATGCGCCCAGCGCGGTATGCACCCTTGCCCACGCGGTTATCCAGCGGCGTGCAAACGGAGGATTTCGCGTTACGTGCTAGACTGAGCTTTGGCTTTCTCGAAGCCGAATCCCCGCTGCAGGAGGCTCCATGCGGACCCAGGTGCGCGAAAACTTGTTCGATTCCCTGACCCGCGCCCTGCAAAAAGGGGACGTGGCGCTCGTCCAGGCGCTGGGCGACAAGATCCACCCCCAGGAGATCCTGGAGCACTGGGACGACCTTCCGGGCGAACACCAGTACGTCCTCCTCACCTACCTGGACGCCGAAGCCGCCGCCCAGGTCTTCAGCGAGCTCGACCCCGAGGACCAGGCGGAGTTTCTGGAAACCCTGCCCCCCTGGCGGGTGCGCCAGATCCTCGAGGAGCTGGACCCCGACGACCTGACCGACGCACTGCAGGCGGTCGAGGAAGAAGACCCGGCCCTGGCGCGCCAGCTCAAGGAGTGGCTCGACCCCAAGACGCGGGCCGAGGTCGAAGCGCTTTCGGCCTACGACGAGGACGACGCCGGCGGCCTGATGACGCCGGAGTACGTGGCGGTCCGCGCAGGCATGACGGTGGACGAGGTGCTCCGGTTCCTGCGGCGCGCCGCCCCGGACGCGGAAACCGTCTACTACCTCTACGTGCTCGACGACGAGGGCCACCTCGTGGGCGTGCTCAGCCTGCGGGACCTGATCGTGGCCGACCCGTCGATGCGGGTGGCCGAGATCATGAACCCCGACGTCATCCACGTGACCACCGGGACCGACCAGGAAGAGGTGGCCCGGGTAATGGCCGACTACGACCTCACCGTCGTTCCCGTCACCGACGACGAGGGCCGGCTCGTCGGGATCGTGACCATCGACGACGTGATCGACGTGCTCGAGGAAGAGGCCACCGAGGACATCCACCGCCTGGGCGCGGTGGACGCCCCCGAGCTGGTCTACAGCCGCTCGAACGCCTGGGAACTGTGGAGTGCCCGTGCCCGCTGGCTGGTCATCCTGATCGTCACCGGCATGTTCACCTCCACCATCCTGGCGGGCTTCTCGTCGGTGCTCGAGGCCACCACCGCCCTGGCGTTCTACATTCCGGTACTCCTGGGCACCGGAGGCAACACCGGCAACCAGTCGTCCACCCTGATCGTGCGCGCCCTGGCCACCCGCGACATCGACCTGAGCGACTGGCCGCACGTGCTCTTCAAGGAGCTGGGCGTCGGCGTTCTCCTGGGCCTCACCCTCTCGGCGCTGATCGCCCTCAAGGTGGCCCTCGACGGCTACCTGGGCGTCACACCGGTGGTGGCGCTGGCGCTCTTCCTGCTCGTCATCGTCGCCAACCTGGCGGGCGCGCTGCTGCCGATCGTGCTGGAAAAGCTGGGGCTGGATCCGGCCCTCATCTCGAACCCGCTCATTGCCACCGTCTCCGACGTTTCCGGACTCGTCATCTACCTGAGCGTGGCGCGCGTGCTCCTGGGGACGGGATGAAGCTGGAGGTCGCCCGCGAGCGGTCCAAGGGCCGCCGGGAACGCCGAGAGAGGAGCCGCGGGCCGGGTCAACTGCGGCTTTCCCCCGGCGTCACGAATCCCGCCGACGGTGGGGAAGCGGACGGGGTGGTGCTGGGGCCGCCGAAATCGCGAACGCACCCCCCGCGGGTGGGACCCGTACGGCTCGCCGGCGGCGCATTCTAACCGTAGCGCCCTCGCAGATCGAGCGCTTCGGCGGCGAGGTCGCCGAGCACGGCCGTGTCGACCCCCGACCGCAGACCGCGCGCTTCCAGGTGCGGCACCACCACCTCGGTCGGAAGGTTGCCCACCAGCTCGTCGCCGGCGAAAGGGCAGCCGCCCACACCGCCCAGCGCCCCCTCGAGCCAGCGCACGCCCGCGTCCAGCACCGCGTCCACCTTGGCCCGCACCTCGTCCGGATCGGGGCGGCTGTGCAGGTGGGCGCCCAGGTCGGCAGCGCCGTGCGCGGCGGCTACGGCCGCCAGCACCTGGTGGATGCGCTCGGGTCCGGCCACCCCGTAGGTGTCGGCGATGGCAATGCGGCGCACGCCCAGGCCGCGCAGGCGGCCGACGAAGTCCACCACCGCTTCGGGGCCCCAGGGGTCGCCGTAGGGGTTGCCGAAGCCCATGGAGACGTAGACCACCAGCTCGAGCCCGCTGCTCCGCGCGCGCCCCAACATCCGTTCCACCAGCGGCCACGAGTCCGCGATCGAGCGGCGGGTGTTCTTCTGCTGGAAGGTCTCGCTGATCGAAAAGGGGTAGCCCACCGAGGTCAGGTTCTCCGCCTCGAGCGCCCGCTCCATCCCCCGCTCGTTGGCGACGATGGCCAGGTAGTCGCGCCCGTCGGGCGGGGGCAGCTGCGCGAGCACCTCTTCGGAACCGGCCATCTGCGGCACCCACTTGGGCGAAACGAAGCTGGCCAGGTCGAGGTGATCGAAGCCGGCATCCAGCAACCGCCGCAGGAAGGCCACCTTTTCTTCGGTGGGGATGACCCGGGCCAGACCCTGCCAGGCGTCCCGGGGGCACTCAACGTAGACCGCGCGCCCTTCCACCGCCGCCCCCTATACCTGGAAGACGCCCGTCTCGAGCGGTTCTTCCGTGTCGTCCAGGCTCACCGCCTCGAGCGCCCGGATCAGGCGCTCGCGGGTCTCGTGGGGAAAGATGATCTCGTCCACCCACAGCCGCGCCGCGGCGTAGCGGGGGTCGAGGGTGGCGTCGTAGCGGCTCTTGATCTGTTCGTAGAGCCGCTCGAGCTCCTCGGTGCTCGGCTCCTGGCCCTTGCGCTTCAACTGCGCCACCTCGAGCTGCAAGAGGGTGCTCGCCGCCTGGGTCCCCCCCATCACCGCGTACTTGGCGCTGGGCCAGGCGAAGAGCAGCCGCGGGGCGTAGGCCTTGCCCGCGAGCGCATAGTTGCCCGCGCCGAACGAGCCGCCCAGGATGACCGTGATCTTGGGCACCACCGAGTTGGAAACGGCGTTCACCAGCTTGGCCCCGCGGCGGATGATCCCCGCCTCCTCCGAGGCCTTGCCCACCATGAAACCGCTGACGTCCTGTAGGAACAAGAGGGGAATGCGCATCTGGTTGACGTCGAGGATGAAGCGGGCCGCCTTGTCGGCCGCCTCGGCGTAGATGACCCCGCCCACCTCGATGCGGCCCTTCTTCTTGATGACGAGCCGCTGGTTGGCGACGATGCCCACCGGGAACCCGCCGATGCGGGCGAAGCCGGTGACCAGCGTCTCGCCCCACCGGGCCTTGTACTCGTGGAACTCGGAGGCGTCCACCAGCCGCGCGATCACCTCGCGCACGTCGTAGGGGCTCTCCCCTTCCGGGTGCACCAGGCCGTAGAGGTCACGGGCGTCGTAAGCCGGCGGCGCGGCCTCCTTGCGGTCCTGCGCCCAGCGGGCTCGGCGCGGCGCGGCATAAAGGCCGGCAAGGGTGCGCACCCGTTCGAGCGCCGCTTTGTCGTTTGGCTCGTAGAAGTCGACCGTGCCCGAAACCTCGGCGTGCATCCGCGCCCCGCCCAGATCCTCGGAGCTCACCTCCTGGCCGATGGCCGCCTTGACGAGCGCCGGCCCCGCCAGGTAGAGGCCCGAGCCCTCGGTCATCACCAGAGCGTCGGTCATCACCGGCAGGTAGGCCCCGCCGGCCACGCAGTTGCCCATGATGGCACTGATCTGGGGAATGCCCGCGGCGCTCATGCGGGCGTTGAGGTAGAAGATGCGGCCGAAGTCGTCCTGGTCGGGGAAGACTTCGTCCTGCAACGGCAGGAAGACGCCGGCCGAGTCCACCAGGTAGACGGTGGGGATCTTGTTCTCGAAGGCGATCGTCTGGGCCCGGATCACCTTCTTGGCGGTGATCGGGAAAAAGGCCCCGGCCTTGACGGTGGCGTCGTTGGCGATGATCATCCACTCGCGGCCGTGGATGCGGCCGATGCCGGTCACGGTGCCGCCGCCGGGGGCGCCGCCCCACGCCTCGTACATGCCCCAGCCAGCAAAGGTCATCAACTCGTCGAAGGAGCTGCCCTCGTCCACCAGGCGGGCGATGCGTTCGCGGGCGGTGAGGCGGCCCTTTTCGTGCTGGCGCTGGATCGCGCGCTCCCCGCCCCCCTGGCGCAGTGCGGCCAAGGTCTCGCGGTAGGCGGTAATGCGGTCCACCCAGGCGCTGGCGTTGGCGCGGAAGGTTTCCGAAGCCCTGCCTTCGTCGTCGAGCGCGGTCGGGAGCATGGCTTCAGTATATCGGTTTTAAAGCGCTCGGTCGTTTTTTCGTTATACGTTGGGGCCCGCCGCGAAGCGCTGCTATACTCGGGACAAGGCCGCCCCTGGCCTTGAACAGGGGCCTGCTCGGGAGGAGTAGGCGGCCCGCCCGGCTCCAGAGAGGGCCCCCACGGCTGGAAGGGGCCCGCCGGAGCCCCGCCGAACGTCGCCCGAGCCGCCGCGGGAAGAACCGCCGCAAGGCTCAGTAGACCCCGCCGGGTGCGCCCGTTACAGCGCGTAAGAGTGCGGGATTTGGCATGTGGCGTGTGGCTTGTGGCTCGCAGGATCGATCGACACCACGAACCACCTACCACTAGCTACAGGCCGCGGCCGCAGGCCGCTCCCGAAGCGCGGTGGTACCGCGGGGAGTCCTCCTCGTCCGCGCGCGGACGTGGGGCTTTTTCTTGGCCCCCTACCGGAGGTACGCATGAAGGAACTGTCCAAAGCCTACGATCCCCACCAGGTCGAGCCCCGCTGGGCCGAACGCTGGGCCGAGCGGCCCTTCACCGCCGATCCGCACAGCGGCAGGCCCCCCTTCGTCATCGTCATGCCGCCGCCCAACGTGACCGGCGTGCTGCACATGGGCCACGCCCTCGACAACGCCCTCCAGGACGCGCTGACGCGCTACAAGCGGCTGCGCGGCTACGAGGCGTTGTGGCTGCCCGGCACCGACCACGCCGGCATCGCCACCCAGGTGGTCGTCGAGCGGCTGCTGGCGGGAGAAGGCAAGACCCGCCACGACCTGGGACGGGAAAAGTTCCTGGAGCGCGTCTGGCGGTGGCGCGAAGAATCGGGCGGTCAGATCCTGGAGCAGCTGAAGCGCCTCGGCGCCAGCGCCGACTGGAGCCGCCTGGCCTTCACCATGGACGAGGTGCGCAGCCGCGCGGTGCGCTACGCCTTCGTCCGCTACCACCACGAGGGCCTGATCTACCGCGGCGAGCGCCTGCTCAACTGGTGCCCGCGCTGCGAGACGACGCTCTCCGACCTGGAGGTGGACAACACCCCCACCCAGGGCACGCTCTACACCCTCGCCTACCCGCTCGAAGGCGGCGGGGAGATCCGGATCGCCACGGTGCGGCCGGAGACGATCTTCGCCGACGTGGCCATCGCGGTGCATCCGGAAGACGACCGCTACAAGGACCTGATCGGCAAGAAGGCGCGCATCCCGCTGACCGAGATCTGGATCCCGATCCTCGCCGACGAGGCGGTGGAGCGCGAGTTCGGCACCGGGGCCCTCAAGATCACCCCCGCGCACGACCCGACCGACTACGAGGTGGGCCGGCGCCACGGACTGCCCGAGCCGAGCGTGATCGACCTGGAAGGAAGGCTGGTCTCGGAGCGGGTGCCCGAGCGCTTCCGCGGACTGGACCGCTTCGAGGCGCGGAAGGCCGTGGCGCAGGCGCTGGAAGAAGAAGGCTACCTGCGCGCGGCGGAGCCCTACCAGATCGCGCTGGCCACTTGCGACCGCTGCGGTACCGCGGTCGAGTACGCCCTTTTTCCGCAGTGGTGGCTCAAAATGAAACCGCTCGCGGACGAGGTGCTGCCCAAACTTAAGGAAGGCGACATCAAGTTCTACCCGGAGCGCTGGCGTAAGGTCAACATCGATTGGTTCGAGAACATCCGCGACTGGAACATCAGCCGCCAGCTCTGGTGGGGCCACCAGATCCCCGCCTGGTACTGCCCCGAGGGGCACGTGACCGTGCCCGAGCCGGACCGCTTCGACGAGGACCCGAAAGCCTGCGCGGTCTGCGGGAGCCCCGAGCTCGAGCGCGACCCCGACGTCCTCGACACCTGGTTCTCCTCGGCGCTGTGGCCGCTCTCGACCCTGGGCTGGCCGGAAGAGACCGACGACTTCAAGACCTTCTACCCCACCAGCGTGCTGGTGACCGGCTACGACATCCTCTTCCTCTGGGTCAGCCGCATGGAGGTCTCGGGCTACCACTTCGACGGCCGCCGCCCCTTCGAGGCGGTGATGCTTCATGGCCTGGTCCTCGACGAGAAGGGCAAGAAGATGTCCAAGTCGAAGGGCAACGTGGTGGACCCGCTCGAGCTGGTGGAGCAGTACGGCGCCGACGCGCTGCGCTTCGCCCTCATCCACCTGGCCACCGGCGGCCAGGACATCCGCTTCGACCGCCGCTGGGTGGAGATGGGCCGCAACTTCGCCAACAAGCTCTGGAACGCCGCCCGCTTCGTCTTCATGAACCGCGACGGCTTCGAGGCCCGGTCCGACGAACCCACCCTGGCCGACCGCTGGATGGCGGCGCGGCTGCGCGAGGGCGTCCGCAACATCACCCAGCTCTACGACGCCTACGAGCTTGCGCTCGCCAGCCGCGAGGTCTACCAGCTGGTCTGGAGCGAGTTCTGCGACTGGTACATCGAAGCCGCCAAGCCGGCGCTGCGCGCGGGCAACGCCGCGACGCTGCGGGGGCTGGAGACGGCGCTCGAGGCGCTCCTAGAGCTCCTCCACCCCTTCATGCCCTTCGTCACCAGCGAGATCTACACCGCCCTGAAGCGGGACCCCGAAGCCGAGCTGGCGCGGGCCGACTGGCCCGAGGCCGAGGCCTTCGCGGCCGACGAGGAGGCCCTGACCGCCTTCAAGGTGCTCCAGGACGCGGTCACCGCCACCCGCAGCCTGCGGGCCGAGCTGGGCCTGCCGCCGCAGCAGGAGATCACCGTCCACGCCGAGGGACCGGGGGCGGCGGTGCTGCTCGAGAACGCCGAACTGTTCCGCTTCCTCGCCCGCGCCGAGGTGCAGGGAGGGCGGCCGGAGAAGGCCGTCAGCGCGGTCACGCCCCAGGTCACGATCTGGCTCGAGCTCGAGGGGCTGGTGGACGTCGCGGCCTGGAAGCAGAAGCAGCAGAAGAAGGCCGCCGACCTGGAACGCCGCATCGCCGGGCTGGAGAAAAAGCTGGCCAACCCCGGCTTCACCGAGCGCGCCCCGGCCGAGGTGGTCGAACGCGAACGGCGCAACCTGGAAGAGGCGAAAAACCAGCTCGAACGCATCCGTGAAGTGCTGGTGCGCTTCTAACCCCCGAACCGTTCACCCGGCCGCGCCCTTCTAACGAAAGAGCGTGAGCCGGGTGTCTTCGTCGTCCAGCCGCGGGGCCTCCATGATGCCCAGGATGCGGTGAACGTTGACGGTCACGAACTCGAAGGTCTGGCGAACCTCGAGCTCCCGCGCCGGAGTGTCGCCGGCGAGCGCGTAGAGCTTGACGTCCGTAAGGGTCTGGAAGGGTTTGGCAGCGGCCAGGAAATCGGAAAGCCGCACACCTGCGGGGGTGACGAGCACCCCCACGAGCACGCAGCAACCAAAAAGCAGCGCCATGCGCTGCTTTTTCACGGGCACGCCCGGCATTTCGAGACGGTCGGGGCGGCCACCCACGACCCATAGAATCTCGCGCTTCTGTACCGCAAGGAAATCGGCGGTGGCGCGCATCTCCTCGGCCCGCGGCGGGTGTTCGTACCCGGGAGCGTAGACCAGCACCCCCGTCATGGGCACGAGGGGCCGGCGGTCCTTGTTCAAGAACGTCGCCGTACCCCCGCCCTTGGGCAGGTGCATCATCCCATAGATGCGAAAATCCGCGGTGTGAACCCGAACCTCGTGGGGTTCTGTGGATCGCGCGTACACGGCGTCACCCCCGTGGGGCCATTGTACGGGGTCAGTCGGGAAAGATGACCCCTTTCCTGAGGAGAATGCAGGCGTAAAGCTTGGTCTCGCTGGTGGCCACGACGGCGTAGGCGTCCTGGGCGCGGTCGTAGTACTCGAAGCGGTCGATCGCGCGAACGCGGGCCGCCTCACCCGAGGCCGCCATCACCGCGTCGAACTCCTTCCAGACCGCCGGCTTCACCTCCTCGCCGTTGTCCATGTACCAGACGTTGACGTCGCTGAAGGTGTCGAGCGGCATCAGCCGCAAGACCGCCGCCACCAGTTCGGGCGCGCCCAGGCCGTCGGCACGGATCACCGGCGGCCCCGAGGAGTGCGCCGGGTAGTTGCCGTCCACGATGGCGATCTCGTCGCCGTGGCCCATCTCGGCGAGCGTCGCCAGCAGTTCGGGGGAAAGCTCGGGGGGAACGCCTTTGAGCATGGACATCTCGTCCCTCCTTAGACCTCGCTGGGTCGGTTCTTGAGGCTGTCGATCATCACCGCCAGAAAGATGACCGCGCCCTTGAGGAAGCTCTGCCAGAACGGCGGAACGTTGAGCAGGTTCATGCCGTTGTTGATCACGCCGATCAGCAGCACGCCAATGATCGTCCCGACGATCGTGCCCTTGCCGCCCATCAGGGAGGCGCCGCCGATGATGACCGCGGCGATGGCGTCGAGCTCGTAACCCATGGCCGCGGTGGGCATGGCCGCACCCAGGCGCCCGGTGAGCACCAGACCGGCAATGGCGCAGGAAACCCCCGAGACGATGTAGACGAAGTAGAGCACCCCGTGGGTGCGGATCCCCGAGAGCGCGGCGGCCTTGATGTTGGAGCCGACGGCGTAGATGTTTCGCCCCAGCACGGTGCTGCGCAGCACCACCTCGGCCACCAGCGCGTAGAGCAGGAAGATGACGACGGCGACCGAGATCGGGCCGATCTGCCCGGCACCGAAGAACTCGAACGCCGCGGGGAAGTCGAAGATCGTCTTGCCGTCGGAAAAGACCATGGTAAGGCCGCGGGCCATGGCCATCGTCGCCAGGGTGACGATGAAGGGGGCCATGCCGATCTTGGTGATGGAAAATCCGTGGAAGAGCCCGACCGCGACGCCGAAGGCCAGGTTGATGAGGATCACCGCCCAGACCGGTACGCCGCCGTGCAGCATCAGCGCCATGAGCACGCCCGAGAGCGCCACCACCGAACCCACGGAGAGGTCGATGCCGGCGGTGAGGATTACGAAGGTCATGCCGATGGCGATGATGCCCTGGATCGAAGACTGCAGCAGGATGTTGAGCAGGTTGAACTTGGTCAGGAAGACGGGCGAGGTGAAGGCGAAGAAGGCCCCCACCGCCAGGAGCCCCAGGAAGACGATGAACTCGCTGCTGGACAAAAGGGATTTGTTCAACTTCATGACGCAGCCTCCCCCGGCGAAGCGGTTTGCAGGCAGTAGCGGAGCACGTTCTCCTCGGTAATCGCATCGCCCACCAGCTCGGCGGTGATGCGCCCGCCGGCCATCGTGTAGACGCGGTCGGCGCAGCCGATGACCTCTGGAAGCTCCGAGCTCACGAAGACCACGGCCTTTCCCTGGTCGGCCAGTTCGGCGATGAGCTTGTAGATCTCGAGTTTCGCCCCTACGTCGATGCCGCGCGTCGGTTCGTCAAGCAGCACTACCTCGGGATCGTTGATCAGGGCCTTGGCCAGGCAGACCTTCTGCTGGTTCCCGCCCGAGAGGTGGTAGACGTCCACGTCGACCGAAGGCGCTTTGACGCCCAGCTTGCGGCTGAAGGCGTCCGCGGCCCTGCGCTCCTCGGCCACCTGGGCGAACCCCATGCGCACGAAGCGGCCGATCTGCAGCGCCAGGTAGGTCTCGTTCTTCCAGATGGGCTGACCGAAGAAGAGGTTCTCGCCCTTACGGTCCTCCGACGAGTAGATCACCCCCGCGCGCGCCGCCTCCTGAGGGTGGCGAAAACGCACCGGCCGACCGTGCAGGCGCACCTCGCCCGAGCGCAGCGGCCGCGCCCCGACGATCGCCTTGAGCAGCTCGGTACGGCCCGAGCCGAGCAGACCGTAGATGCCCACCACCTCGGAGCGGCGTACGTGAAAGTCGACGCCGCCCAGGACCGCATCGCTGAGGCCGCGTGCCTCGAGCGCCACTTCCCCGGGACGGTGGTCCCCTTTGTAGTAGATGTCCTGAAGGTCGCGGCCCACCATGCGGGCGACGATCGCCTCCTCGGTCGTAGCGGACGTGGGCATCTCGACGACCGTGCGGCCGTCGCGCAGGACGTGCACGCGGTCGGTGATCTCGAAGATCTCGTCGAGGTGGTGCGAGACGTAGACGATGCCGATGCCCCGTTCCTGCAGCCGGCGGATCACCCCGAAGAGGTTTTCGATCTCGGGTCCCGTGAGCGAGGAGGTGGGCTCGTCGAGGAGGAGCACCCGGGCGTCGTAGGAAAGCGCCCTGGCGATCTCCACCGACTGCTTCACGCCGATGGGCAGTCCGCTCACGATCGCGCGCGGATCGATCTCCCCCATGCCGCTCGCTTCGAGGATGCGGGCGGCGTCGCGGTACAGCCGCCCCCAGTCCACGAAGCCGTGCCGGCGCGGCAGCCGGTTGATGAAGATGTTCTCGGCCACGCTCAGGTGGAGGATCAGGTTGAGTTCCTGATAGACGATCGAGATGCCGGCGTCGAGCGCGTCCTTGGGGGTGCGGAACTGCACCTCCTCCCCGCGGTAACGGATGCGGCCGCGCGTCGGCGGAAAAACCCCGCCGATCAGCTTCATCAGCGTGGACTTGCCCGCGCCGTTCTCGCCCACCAGCCCCAGGACCTCGCCGGGGTAGAGGGTGAGCGAGACGTCGTCGAGGGCGACGACGCCGGGAAAGACCTTGGTCAGGTTGAGGGTTTCCAGTACGGGGGTGGGTTTCATCGTGGGGTGCGGTGCCTCTGGAAACGGAGGTGGGAAAACCGGACCGGGTGTACGCCCGGTCCGGTTTCCGGTTATTCGGCCCAGTTCTGGCGCTTGTCGACGTTGTCCTTGGTCACCGGGGTGAAGGGGGTGTAGAAGTGCTTCGGCACCTCTTCGCCCTTCAGGTACTTGACCGCGAACTCGACGGCCTTCTCGCCCATGAGCACCGGCTCCTGGGAGATCGTGCAGTCGATGTAGCCCTGGCGGATCAGATCAAGGGCCTGCTTGATGCCGTCGATGCCGACGATGTAGATGTGGCCGGGATCGCCCACCTTCTTGAGGCGGCCCATGGCCTTGAGCGCGCGGGCGGCGCCTACGGTGTTGTCGTCGTTGTGGCCGTAGATGGCGTCCACGTCGGGATGCGCCAGCACCAGGTTGCTGGTCACGTTGAAGGCCTTTTCCTGGTTGAAGTCGGCCGGTTGCGAGGCGACCAGCTTGAGGCCCGGGTACTTCTTGAGCTGTTCGTGGAAGCCCTTGCCGCGGTCGCGGGCGGCGGTGGTCCCGACCAGACCCACGAGCTCGATGACGTTGCCCTTTACCTCGCCGTACTTGGCCTTCATGGCCTCGGCGATCAGGTCGGCGGCCAGCCGGCCCATGGCCACGTTGTCGGTCTCGAGGAAGGAAGTCACCTCCACACCGGTCACGCCGCGGTCGAGCGCAAAGACGGGAATGCCGGCGTCGAGGGCCTTCTTGACCGCGGGAGCGATGGCCTCGGCGTCGCGCGGGTTGATGATGATCGCGTCCACGCCCTTGGTGATCAGGTCCTCCACGTCGGCGACCTGCTTGGCCGAGTCGCCGTTGGCGTTGACGGTGATCAGCTCGACCCCAAACTTCTTCGCGCCGTTCTCGACGCCCTTCGTCATGCCAACGAAGAAGGCGTTGTTCAGGGTGCTGATCGAGTACCCAATCACCACCTTGTCGCCTTGGGCGAAGGCCCCGAGGGCGAGAGCGAAAAGGGCGGCTAATACGGCTCTCATGTATTTTTTCATTTCCTACCTCCTTATAGTTTTTTTACCACATGATTGGGCCATCCGAAGTGTAGCGCAGCGCGAAAAAGAAGTCAATAAACCTTTACCTGTGGTGATAATTATTCGTGGGAGAACTGCGCCCGGGCGGCCCACCAGTCTTCGAGGGCGCGGCCCAGGCAGCGGGGATCGCCGCGGCGAAAAGCCGTGCGCAGCCGCTCGAGCGCGGCCCGCGCCAGCCGCCAGCTCCGGTAGGCGGGCGAGACCTCGATCCAGCGATGGGGTTCGTGGCCCTGGATCTCGGCGAGCAAGGGAGCGAGCGCCGGGTCGGCGGCCGCACCCTTGCGGACGGTCTCGAGCAGCTCCCTGCGGCTCGCGGGAACGAGCAGTCGTTCGAGCGTCCGTTCGCTCACCGCCAGCCGCGCCTGCGGGCGCGCCACCGGCTCCGGCGGCACCGCGAACCAGACGTCGGCGGCCTCGGGGGCAACCAGGCGGTAGCCCTGGGCCTCCAAATAGGCCCGCCCCTCCCCCGCCCCCCAGACGCCCCAACCCTCACGGCGGGCCCGCTCGAGCGCGGCCCGGGGATCGAGCGCCTCCACGGCAAGGTCCCCGCCCTCGCAAGAAAACCCTGCGGGCGCGCGGTAGGCCACGGCCCGAAGTTCGAGGTTGCGCACGCCCCGCCAGGCGTTCTCGACGAGCTGGGCCGCCACCTCGAGCTCGCGCCCCTCCTCGACCCCGTTCCCTTCGTCCTTCCACTTGATCACCCGCACGCCCCCGAGGCTGAAGGAGATGTGCCGCCCTTCCGAGAGCGGCCGCACCCGGGCGACGGAACCGCTCGCGTAGAAGACGGGCTCGGGGTTGCCCTCGCCGAAAGGCTCGAGCAGCAACAGGCTCCGGTAGACCTCGTCCATCACGTCGGCGTCGAGGGGGCCGTCGAGGCGTACCTCGGGCCGGGGCGCGGGGTGGCGGCGGGCGTAGGCGTGGACGGCGGCTTCGAACTCGGGTACGCGCTCCGGGTCGATCGAGAACCCCGCCGCCCCGGCGTGCCCGCCGTAGCCCTTCAGGTGCTCGGCGGCGGCGGCCAGCGCCCCCACGGCGCTGATGCCGGGGGTGCTGCGCACCGAGCCCTTGCCCCGGGCGACGATGAAGACCGGCTTGTAAAAACGCTCGAGCACCCGGCTGGCCACGATGCCCATAACGCCCGGATGGCCCTCGGGGTCGTGAATCACGATCGCCGGGTCGTCGGGGTTGACGGTGGGAAGGACGCGCTCGAGCATCGCTTCCTCCACCTGCTGGCGTTCGCGGTTGAGGGCGTCGAGGCGGTCGGCCAGCGCCGCCGCCTCCAACGCGTCGTCGGTAACGAGCGCCCGGAAGGCCGTTTCCGCCTCGCCCAGCCGCCCCGCGGCGTTGATGCGGGGGGCGATGCGGAAGGCCACCTCGACGGCGTCGTAGTTCGTGCAGTGGCGCTGGGCCAGCGTGCGCAGCCCCACGTGGCGGCTTTCCCGCAGCCGCCGCAGCCCCTCCTTGACCAGGGCGCGGTTGACGCCCAGAAGCGGCACCACGTCGGCCACGGTGCCGATCGCGGCCAGGTCGGCGAAGTCGAACGGGGGCGGCTTGCCCAGCGCCTCGCGCACCGCCCAGAGCACGAAGAAGGCCACCCCGGCCCCCGTGGGCCAGGGCCGCCCCTCGAGGGCGGGGCTGTAGGCGGGGTGGACGATCAGGCCCTCCGGGGGCTCGTCCGGGACCGCGTGGTGGTCGGTGACGATCACCGAGACGCCGCCCTCGGTGAGCGCGGCCAGCTCGGCGGCGTTGCTGACGCCGCAGTCGACGGTGACGAGCAGGTCAGCGGCGGCGCGGTGCTCCGGCACCCGCGCCATGTTGAGGCCGTAGCCGTCGTGCAGGCGGTGGGGTATGAAGGCGTGCACGTCGGCGCCCAGCTCCCCAAGCCCCAGCGTCAGGATCGCCGCGGCGGTCACACCGTCGGCGTCGTAGTCGCCGTGGATGCGAATCCGCTCGCCGCGCTCGATGGCGCGCACGATGCGCGCCGCCGCCTCATGGATTCCCGGCAGCGGCGGCGGTTCGAGCGGCGGGTCGAGGTCTTCGGGATCGCGAAAGCCGCGGTCGAGCAGGACCGCCGCCACCTCGGGCGGCACCGCGAGGCGCTCCATCAGGCGCGCCACCTCGCCCACCGCGGGCCAGGGCCTTAGGGTCCAGCGTTCGGGTTCGCTCACGCGCCGGCTTCGTCGGGGTCGGGCACGGGCCGGTCGGGGATGCGCGGCACCTCCTCCAGCTGGCGGGGCCGCAGCTCGGCCAGTTCCGCCTCCAAGCGGGCGCGTTCACGTTTCCAGGCGCGCCGCTCGCGCGAAAGCGCCCAGGCGTAGCCGGGAAGGTAAACCCAGCCAGCGAGGAAGCCCAGGGCGAAGACCAGGCCCAGCACCCACAAGAGCGGCACCGTTCCCAGACCGGGGACGGCCAGCCGGGCCGCGGGCTGGACCACCTGCACCGCCACGACGGTGATCAGGGCCAGCAGCGCCAGCAGGAACGAAAGCCAGTGTACGAGTCGCATACCCCCTCCTTGCTGCCCTGAGTATACGGCAGCAAGGCGCCGCCCCCGCGGGGGCGGCGTCCATGGGATGCGCTCAGGTGCGCGCCTTCTTGCGCGGCGCCGGCTGGCGCATCTTCCACCAGGTGACGAGCGAACCCACCACGTAGATCGAGGAGAACGTCCCCACCAGGATGCCGATGAGCAGCGCGATCGAGAAGTCGCGCAACACCGGGCCGCCGATGAAGAGCAGAGCGAAGAGCGGCAGCATGGTGGTGAACGAGGTCATCACCGTACGCGAGAGCGTCTGGTTGATGGAGAGGTCGACCAGCTCGTTGTAGGGGATGCCGCGCACCACCTTCTGGTTCTCGCGGATGCGGTCGGAGACGATGATCGAGTCGTTGATCGAGTAACCGATGATGGTGAGCAGCGCCGCCACGATGGGGATGGTGAACTCGAGTCCCATGAGGCTGAAGGCGCCCGCGGTGATGGCCACGTCGTGCCCCACGGCGATCACCGAGGCCACCCCGAAGATCCAGTCGAAACGGAAGGCCATGTAGATCAGGATCAGCCCTAGGCCCACGAGCACGGCCAGAACGGTGTTGCGCCGCAGCTCGGCACCGACGGCAGGCCCCACCACCTCCGACTGCAGCACCTCGGCGTTCAGCTTCTCCTCGAAGGCCTTGCGCAGCGCGATCACCCCGTCGTTCGAAAGCAGGCCCACGCGCACCGAAAACTCCTTGTAGTCGGCCAGCGGACTCTCTACCTCGGTGATGATCGCCTCCTTGGCGCTGACGCCCTGGATCTGCGCCTCGTCCAGGAAGCTGCGGATGCGGTCGACGGTCACCTCGGGGCCGGTGCGCACCAGGTAGGCGGTGCCGCCGGTGAAGTCGATGCCGAAGTTGAAGCCGTTGAAGAAGACGACCGCGCCCATCAACGCCGCAAAGGCCAGGGTCGCGGGGGTGAAGATGCGCGCCTCCTTGAGGAAGGGAATCTTGGTGCCCCAGATCCAGTAGGGCGGGACGACCTCGCGGGCGGCGGCGATCCGCTCGAGCATCCAGCGGCTGAAGACCAGGTTCGAAAAGACCGCGACCACGATACCGATGGCCAGCATCACCGCGAAGCCGCGCACCGGGCCGGTGGAGTACTGGTAGAGGGCGGCGGCGGCGAGCAGCGTCGAGATGTTGGCGTCGAGGATCGTGACCGTCGAGTGCACGAAGCCGTCGGGGATGGCCTGGCGCAGCTTCTTGCCCAGCTTGAGCTCCTCTTTGATGCGCTCGAACGAGAGCACGTTGCCGTCCACGGCCGCGCCCAGGGTGAGGATGAAGCCGGCGATGCCGGGAAGGGTGAGCACCGCGCCGAGGCCCGAGAGCACGCCCATGATCAGCAGGCCGATGTAGAGCAGGCCGACGGCGGCGACGCTGCCGAACCAGAACCCGTAGTAGAGGTAGAGGAGCACGAAGATCAAGAGCGCCCCCACGACCGAGGCGACGATGCCGGCGCGGATCGCGTCCTTGCCCAGGGTGGGGCCGATGGCGCGCACCTCCTCGACGTGCAGCGGCACCGGCAGCGAGCCCGAACGCAGCACCAGGGCGATCTGGGTGGCCTCGTCAAGGTCGTTGATGCCGGTGATGACCGCCCGCCCGTCGGTGATTGCGGTCTGGATGTTGGGGGCCGAGTAGATCGTGCCGTCGAGAACGATGGCCAGACGACGGCCGATGTTGTTGCGGGTCAGGTCGGCGAACTTCTTCGCCCCTTCGGGGGTGAACTCGAGCGCCACCTCGGGCCGGTTGAAGCGGTCGAACTGCACCCGGGCGTCGACGAGGTCGGAACCCTTGAGCTCGACCGGGCCCAGGTCGTCCAGGGTCAGCTCGGAGGTCGCCTTGCCCTGGGCGTCCTGCTTGACGATGCGGAACTCGAGCACCGCCTGCTGGCCGATCAGCTTGAGGGCCTTGTCCTGCTCCTCGGGCGAGAGGCCGGGCAGCTCGACGACGATGCGGTTGGGCTGGGCGATCTGGATCAGCGGTTCGGCCACGCCCAGGCCGTTGATGCGGTTCTCGATGACCAGCCGCGCCTTCTCCAGGTCGTCCGGGTCGGGGTCGGGGTTGTCGGTCTGCAAGACGACGCGCAGGCCGCCCTTGAGGTCGAGGCCCAGGTTGATCATGGGCTCGTTCGGCGCCCAGGGCTTCCACATCGCCGCGATCGCGGCCACGAAAAGGACGAACAACAAAATGGCTGTGGTGTCGATCTTCTTCATACGTACTCCTGCAGGATCGTAGGGTCGAACGGACTTGGGGTCGAGGGGCCTTTCCGCAAACCGCCGCGGCTAGCCGCCCTCGAGCTGCAGGCGCATCCACTGCAGGAAGCGGCGGCGGACCGGTCGCTCCGGCGCGGCCGCGCGCAGGCGCTCGGAGGTCGGACGTCGCCAGGCCCGCTGCCGGAGCGGCCCGATGGCGGGCAGCGCCTGGGCCGCGAGCAACGGCCCGGTGCCGGCGGCGTCCAGGTAGGCCCGCTCCGAACCCAACCCCGGCCCCGACCCCGGCCCGGGGGCCGCCGGGGAATGCGGCGCCAGCCCCCAGGAGAGGCCGAGGACGAAGAGGAAGGCAAGGGCGAGGCGGCGCATAACTCTATGCAGTCTACTGGGCCTCGCTGACCTCGACCTGACGCACGGCCTCGAGCACGTCGCCCTCCTGGAAGTCGTCGAAGCCGGCCAGGCGGATGCCGCACTCGTAGCCCTGGGCCACCTCGCGCACGTCGTCCTTGAAGCGCTTGAGGCTGTCGATGCGGCCGCTCCAGATCTCCTCCCCGCCCCTGAGCACGCGGATCTCGGCGTTGCGCACGATCTTGCCGTCGGTCACCATGCAACCCGCCACCTTGCCGCCCTTGGGCAGCTTGAAGACGGCGCGCACCTCGGCGTGGCCCACGACCTCCTCCTTCATCTCGGGTTCGGTCTGGGCCCGGATCATCTCGCGCACCTCGTCGATCAGGTCGTAGATGACGCGGAAGCTCTTGAGGAGCACCCCTTTCTGTTCGGCCTTCTTCTTGACCGATCCCGGGGGGTTGACCCCGAACGAGAGGATCGCGGCGTTCTCGGTGGTGCTGGCCAGCAGGATGTCGCCCTCGGTGGGCGCGCCCACGGCCTCGAGCAGCACGTTGATCTTGACGTCCTCGGTCTCCTCCTTGGCGAGGATGCCCTTGATGGCCTCGAGCGATCCCTGGGTGTCGGCGCGCAGGATCAGGTTGATCTCGGCCTTCTGGCCCTCCTGCATCTGCCGCAGCAGGTCGGCCATGCTCTTCACCTTGCGGCGCTCGGCCTCCTCCTGCTCGCGCGCCTTGCGCTCTTCCTGGCGCTCCTCGGCGATGTGCTTGGCGGCCACCTCGTCGGGCACCCACTCCACCGTGGTGCCCGCCTCGGGCAGGTCGCGGAAGCCCAGCACCTGCACCGCGGTGCCCGGGGTCGCCTCCTTCACCTGCTTGCCGTCGGGGTCGATCATCGCACGGATCTTGCCCCAGACGTCGCCCGCGACCAGGTAGTCGCCGACGCGAAAGGTGCCCTCCTGCACCAGCAGGGTCACGAGCACCCCCGCTTTCTTGTCGCGCTTGGACTCGAGGATGACGCCGCGCGGCTCGGCCTCGGGGTCGGCGCGCAGGTCCTCCATCTCGGCGACCAGCAGGATCATGTCGAGCAGCTCGTCCACGTTCTCACCGGTCTTGGCGCTGATCGGCACCACGATGGCGTCGCCCCCGTAGGCCTCGGGAACGAAGCCCTCCTTCATCAAGTCCTGCATCACCTTGTCCACGTCGGCGCGGGGCAGGTCGATCTTGTTGACCGCGAAGATCATCGGTACGCCCGCGGCCTTGGCGTGGGCGATGGCCTCCTTGGTCTGGGGCATGATGCCGTCGTCGGCGGCGATCACGATCACCGCGATGTCGGCCACCCGCGCCCCGCGTTCGCGGATCGTGGTGAAGGCCTCGTGGCCCGGGGTGTCGATGAAGACGATCCTGCCCTGGGGCGTTTCGACGGTGAACGCCCCCACGTGCTGGGTGATGCCGCCGGCCTCGCGCTCGGCGATGCGGCTGTGCCGCAGGTAGTCGAGCAGGGTCGTCTTGCCGTGGTCGACGTGACCCATGATCGTGACCACGGGGGGGCGTTTCGGAAGCGCCGCCCGCGCCTCCTCGGCCTTCTTCTTCTCTTCTAGCCCCTTTTGCTCGGCGACGATCTCCTTGACGGCCGCCGCGGTCTCCTCGTCGAGCGTGGAAGCGTGGGACTTATACTCCACCCCCATCGTGTCCAGGAGCTCCATGAGCTCCTTGTTCTCCATGCCCAGCTCTTTGGCCAGTTGGTAAATGCGAACCTTCGCCATCTTCTCCTCCAAAATGGGCGGCGAGCGCTTCGGCCAGGGCCCCAGCCCCGGCTCCGGCCCAGCGCCTCAGTTTCTTTTCTTCCCAGCAGGCGGGATCGTCGGGGCAGACGTAGGCCCCGCGGCCCGGCGCCTTACCGGTGGGGTCGACCCGCCAGCCCGTGGACGTGCGCACCACGCGCAGCAGCTCGCGCTTCGGCCGCCGGCGGCGGCAGGTGGCGCACATGCGCACGGGAACGTGGCCCTTACGCTTCACCTTCGGACCCGGTCTCCCCTTCCTCGGCCTCGGCGGTGTCGGCGAAGAGGCTGTCGAAGCGCGCCTTGGCGCCCGCGTCGACGGCCACCTCTTCGGTCTTCTCGGAGGCGCGCAGCAGGGCTTCGTCGAGGTCGGAGACCTCCTCGGCCTCCTTGAAGTCGATCTCGAAGCCGGTCAGCTTCGAGGCCAGGCGCACGTTCTGACCGCCGCGGCCGATCGCCACCGAGTGCTGGTCCTTGCCGACGGAGACGACGGCGCGCCCCGCCTCGGTGTCGATCTCGATGTTGCCGACCGTGGCCGGCGAGAGGGCGTTGCGGATGAACTCGCGCGGGTTCGAGCTCCAGGGGATGACGTCGATCTTCTCGCGGCCCAGCTCGGCGCTCACCGCCTGGATGCGCTGCCCCTTGTGGCCGATGCAGGCGCCGATCGGGTCCACGTTGGGGTTGTGGCTGACCACGGCGACCTTGCTGCGGCTGCCGGGCTCGCGGGCGACGACCTTGATCTCGACCGTGCCCTCGGCGATCTCGGGCACCTCCTGGCGCATCAGGTACTTGAGCAGCTCCTCGTGGGCCCGCGAAACGATGAGGCTCGGGCCCTTGGAGCTGCGGCGCACCTCCTTGAGGTAGACCTTGACGCGCTGGCCCGGGTGGTAGCGCTCGCCGGGGATCTGTTCCCGCGGCGGCATCAGCGCCTCGCCCCGGCCCAGGTCGACGTAGACGTTGCCGCGGTTGTCGACGCGGGTCACCTGGCCGGTGATGATCTCGCCCTCGCGGTCCTTGTACTCCTCGTAGACGCGGTTGCGCTCGGCCTCCTTGAGGCGCTGGGTGAGGATCTGCTTGGCCGCCTGCACCGCGATGCGGCTGAACTCGTCGGGGTCGACGGGGAACTCCATCTCCTCGCCCACCTGGACTTCGGGGTCGTACTTCTTGGCCTCCTCGAGCGGAATGTCGCGGTCGGGGTTCTCGACCTCCTCGACGACGCGGCGGATCTCCAGCACCTCGATCTCGCCGGTCGAGGGCTCGAGGTGCACCTCGACCAGGGGCCCGAGACCTTCCTCGACCTCTTTGGGCTTGAACCCCTTGTGGCGCAGGTAGGCCTTGGCCAGGGCCTCCTCGAAGGCCTCGATCAGCTCGTCGGTGCTGACGCCGCGCTCGAGCGCGACGTGCTGCAGGGCTTCTACGAATTCTCTGTTCATCGCTCCAAAATCCTCCTGTACTAGCGCGGCTCGCTGGGCCATTCGGCCAGCGTGGCCTTGAAACCGCCCAGCGGCAGGGTGCGGCGCTCGCCGCCGGCAAGCTCGAAGGTGACGGCGTCCTCGCCGACCGCCACGACGCGGCCGGTGAAGCCGCCCTCTTCGGTGCGCACCTTGACCTTGAGGCCCGCGAAGCGCTCGAAGTGGCGCCGGGTGATCAGCGGGCGGTCGGGGCCCGGCGACTCCACCTCGAGGCGGTAGCTGCCGCGGATGGGATCCGCACGGTCGAGCTCGAGCCCGATGACCCGGTTGGCGCGCTGCAGGTCGGCGACGGTGATCGGGGCCTCGTCCAGGCGCTCGAGCCGAACCGTGAGCACCTGCGTCTTCCCCACCCCGTGCAGGCGGACCTCCAGCGGCTCGTACCCGAGCGGCCGCACCACGTTTTCGACCAGTTCCCAAAGATCCATCTGCTGCTCCGTCGTGCGCCCCCTTTTCAGCAACAAAGGGTGGGTTTCCACCCACCCTGCATACGCCAGGGGACTACATGCATAGGATAGCACAAACGCCCGGGTTTTTCAGCCTCGCCGTTGGGAAGGCCGCCGCCTAGCGCCGCTGGCAGCGCGGGCAGACGTGGGTGGAGCGCCCGCCGAGGACGAGGCGTTCGATCGTCCGTCCGCAGCGCGGGCAGGCCTCGCCGGCGCGGCCGTAGACCGCGTGCTCGATCTGGAAGTAGCCGGGCTCGCCGTCGGGCCTCGTGTAGGCCCCGTCGCCCAGCGTCGAACCGCCCAGGTCGACGGCGCGGCGCAGCACCCCGCGCACCGCACGGTGAAGCCTTTGCACCTCCTCAAAGGCGAGCGCGTTCGCGATTCGGGCCGGATGCAGCCGCGCCTTCCACAGCGCCTCGTCGGCGTAGATGTTGCCCAGCCCCGCCACCGGCTCCTGGCTGAGCAGGGCCGTTTTGAGCACGCGGGAGGTGCGCGCCAGGCGAGCGGCAAGGGCACGGGCCGTGAAGCCGCGGTCGAGCGGTTCCGGACCCATGCGGGCGAGCGTGGGCAGCGCCCGGTAATCGCCCGCGGGTACCGCCCGCAGTCTGCCGAAGCGGCGCGGGTCGTTGAAGAAGACGGTGGCCCCCTCGAACTCGAGCCGCACACGGGTGTGCGTCCCCTCATCCAAGCGCAGGCTGCCGCTCATCCCCAGGTGCACGATCAGTTCGAGCCGGCCCTCGAGCGCGAAGATGAGGTACTTGCCGCGGCGACGCAGCGCGCGCACCCGCCGTCCCGCCGCGCCTTCCGCGCCGCGGTAGCGCGCCGGATCGTCGTGCTCCAGCCCCAGCAGCCTGCGGCCGACCACGACCGGGGCCAGCATGCGCCGAACCGTCTCAACCTCGGGAAGCTCGGGCATCTCCGTCGTTCAGGAAGCCCACCAGCGGCGGCCGTCGACCGCGCCCTCGTAGAGCGCCTTGCCCACGATCGCGCCCTCCACCCCCAGGCGCTCGAGCCCCTCCAGGTCGGCGTCGCTGGCGACTCCGCCCCCGGCGATCAGCTCGTGCGGCCAGGCCTCGCGCACGCGGGCGATCACTTCCAGATCGAGCCCTTCGAGGGTGCCGTCGCGACGCACGTCGGTGTAGATCAGGGTGCGGAACCCCATCGCGTCGGCGGCGCGCGCCAGCTCGAGCACGTCGCCCGCCTGCCCCTCCTGCCAGCCGGCCACCGCGGCCTCGAGCCCGCGCCCATCCACGCTGGGGACGACCCGTTCGGAGCCCAGGGCCTCGAGCATCCGCGCCGCCTCGCGCGGCGCCCGCACCAGCACCGTGCCGATGATCACCCGCTCGGCCCCCAGCCCCAGCACCGCTTCGGCCTCGTCCAGGGTGCGTACGCCGCCCCCAACCTCGAAACCCATGGCCAGCGCCGCCGCAATGCGGCGGATCTGCGCGCGGTTGTCCCCGCGCCCCAGCGCGGCATCGAGATCGACGACGTGCAGCAGCGAGGCGCCCTGTTCTTCCCAGTAGAGCGCTGCGCCCACCGGGTCTTCGAAGTAGACGGTCTCGCGCTTCGGATCGCCTTCCACCAAGCGCACGGCCTTGCCGCCCTGGATGTCCACCGCCGGGATCAACTTCATGGCCCCAGCATACCCAGGACCGGCGCGTCCTGCGGCTGGATTGACGTCATTTACTTTACGTTGTAAAGTTATTTACGGAGGAACGAATGGACACCAACGGGTTCGGCGCCAAAGAAGCCTTGCGCGAAGCGAGCGCGGCGCGCGGTAAAGCCGAGAAGGTGCTGACCGTGTTCAGCGGCCGGCTGCTCGTCTTGTGGGGCTCGGTCTACCTCGTCATGTACGGCGGCGGCGCCATGGGCTGGGCGCCGCCCTGGCTCTGGCTGCCCCTCGACGCGGCCGCCTTTGCGCTCAGCTTCGCGCTGGGTAGCCGCGTGGGCGAGGCCTTCCGTACCGAAGTCGGGTCGAGGCTGCGGCGCATCTGGCTTGGGTTCGGCGGGCTGACGGCGCTCACGCTGCTCGCCTTCATGCTGAGGGGAACGGCGGACCCTCTCTTTTCCTTCGTGGTCAACCAACTGGTGGCCTTCGCCCTCGTCGAAAGCGGCCAAGCGATGGGGCAGCGCGGCCTGGTGCGCGGCGGGTGGACCCTTGCGGTCGTGAACGCGCTCTTCTTCGCGCTCTGGCCGGACGCCTACCCCTACGCCCTCGCGGGCATGGGTGCGCTCGCGGTGGCGGCGGGCCTCGGGCGGGTGAGGTGACGTGCGCTTCGATGAGCTCATCCACCAACCCACGCGGCTCAAGATCATGGCCTACCTTACGGGCCTGGGGGCCGACGCACAGGTGGAGTTCGGAACCCTGCAGCGCGAGCTCGAGCTCACCGAGGGCAACCTCTCGCGCCACCTCGCCAGGTTGGAAAAAGCGGGGTACGTGCGCATCGAAAAAGGCTACGAAAAGAAACGGCCGCGAACCTGGATCCGCCTCACCGGTGCGGGCCGCGACGCACTCGAAGACCACCTGGCGGCCCTGGAAGAGCTGGCGCGCACGGCCCGCTATCCGGGCGCGGCCGTCCGGGAGGAACAATGATCGCAGCGGTCGAAAACGTCCACAAAAGGTTGGGCAAGGTCCAAGCGCTTCGGGGCGTCTCGCTCGACGTGCGGGAGGGTGAGCTGCTCGCCCTGCTGGGCCCCAACGGCGCTGGAAAGACCACCCTGGTCAGCCTGCTCGTCGGGCTGCGCGCCCCCGACCGGGGTAAAGTGCGGCTGGCGGGCGGCGACCCGCGCCAACCCGCAACCCGCCGCGTCCTGGGCCTCACCCCGCAGGCCACCGGCTTCCCGCCCGCGCTGCGGGTGCGCGAGGTGGTCGAGCTGGTGCGGGCCCACTATTCCCATCCCCAACCCACGGATGCGCTGCTCGATCGCTTCGGCCTGGGCGAGCTGGCCGCGCGCAACGTGCAGGCCCTCTCCGGTGGGCAGGCGCGTCGCCTGGCCGTGGCTCTGGCCTTCGCCGGAAACCCCCGCCTGGCGGTGCTGGACGAGCCCACGACCGGCCTCGACGTCGAATCGCGCCGGGCGCTGTGGCGCGAAATCGAGCGCTTCAAGCAGGAAGGCGGGACGGTGCTGCTCACCACCCACTACCTCGAGGAGGCGGAGGCCCTCGCCGACCGGGTCGCGGTCATGAACCGCGGCCGCGTCGTGAGCGAGGGCAGCCCCGAGGCCATCAAGCGCCGGGTCGGGCTCAAACGCGTGCGTTTCCGCGCGGCCGAGCGCCCCGAACTGGCCGGCGTGGAGCGCTACGAACGCGAAGGTGACCTCCACACCTTCTGGACCGCCGACGCCGACGCGCTGGTGCGCCGCATCGCCGAACAAGGCGTGGCGTTTGCCGACCTGGAGGTCCTTCCGATCAGTCTGGAAGAGGCGTTCCTGGCCGTGCTCGACGGAGAGGTGCAGGCATGAAGCTCTGGATGGCTCACACCAAGGCCGAGCTGCTCGCGCTGCTGCGCACCCCCGGCTTCCTGATCCCCACCATGCTGTTCCCTTCGATGTTCTTCCTGATGTTCGCGGCCCCCAACCTTCCCAGCACCGCCGCCGCCAACTTCGCCACCGGTTCGTTCATGACCTTCGCGGTCTTCACGGTCACCTTCTTCCAGTTCGGCGTGGGCACGGCGAACGAGCGGGAAAACCCCTGGAGCAGCTTCGTGCGCACGCTCCCGGCCTCCCCCCTCTACCGCAACGCCGCCAAGGTGACCACCGCCGCGGTGCTCGCGCTGCTCGCCGCGCTGGTGCTCGTCCTCGCCTCCGCCGCCTCCACACCGCTCGACCTTCCGCTCGCGCGCTGGCCCCGCATCTTCCTGGCCCTCGCTGCGGGGGGCGTGATGATGGGCATGCTGGGGACCGCCCTCGCCTACCTGGTCACGCCCAAGGCGGCGCTGCCGCTCGCCAACCTGATCTACCTGCCCCTCGCCTTCATAGGCGGCATGTGGATGCCTCCGGAGCTGCTGCCAAAGATCGTTCAGGAAATCAGCCCCTACCTGCCCTCGCGTCAATGGATGGAACTGGTGTGGCCGGCTGTCGGCGACGGTTCTTGGGACGTCGGGCACTGGCTGGCCGTCGCTGGGTTCACGGTGGCGTTCGCTGCCCTCGCCGGCTGGGCGCAGCGGCGCGACGAGGCCGTGCGCTGACGGCGGCCCTCGCTTAGAATGAAAGGGAGCGTTCCAGGAAGGCGGTGAGGGCTTTGCGAAAGAAACGCGACCGCAGCAACGTCTTCGTAGGCTTCATGTTCCTGGGCATGGGCCTTGGCTGGCTGCTCGGCCACCTCGCGGCCGGCCTCTTCATTGGCATGGGGCTGGGGTTCATCGCCCAGGCCTTTCTGGAAGAAAGAGGGGCCGACGAGCGAGCCGAACCCGAGGAACCCGAGATTCCCGAGCGCGAACCCGCGGAGGCGGCCCCGACCACCCCGGCGCACGAAGCCGGGACGCCCCCGGTCGCGGAGGCGCACGCCGACCGACCCGACGTCGACGCCGTGTGGGCGCGCATCGCCGCGCACCAGGGCGAGACCTTTCACCTGCTCAAGGGGCAGCCGTTCACCTACCGCGTCGAGGGCCACGCGGTCGTACCCAGCACCGCCAAGGTCCGGATCCAGAAGAGCCAGTTCGCCAAGGCGCTCGGTGCCGTGCCTTTCGAGAAGGTGGCCGACGTGCCCAAGGACGTCTTCGGCCCTTCGTACGTCTACGCGATCCTGATGGACCCGCGGATCCGGGGCGACGACTGGTAGTTCGGCACCCCGCAACCCGCCGGCAGTAGGCTGTGCGCCCGCCATCCAGGACGAACCCTGCAGGGGTAAGCTTCGTGGCCTGCCCCGGGCTCGACCCGGGATCGCACGGGCCTGCGACCGCACGTACGGAACGGCGGGGTTGTTGCAACGTGCGTACACTTCCTTTTGCGTTAACGCGAACGAGCCCTGCAGAAACGAGGTCCGGGCCTGCCCTGGATGCGGTCCGACACCGCACAGTCCGTCCAAGCCGACTAAACTATGAATCATCCACGTTTCGCGTCCCCGACACCACAAACCGGGGTTCCGCGCTCAGAGGATCTTCTTACCCAGAAGGCTCGCGGCCAGCTCGACGACGATCTCGGCCGTACGGTTCCGTTCGTCGAGGATCGGGTTGACCTCCACCAGATCCAGGCTGGTCACGATGCCCGCATCGGAAAGGAGCTCCATCAACAGGTGGGCCTCGCGGTAGGTCAGCCCCCCGGGCACGGGCGTGCCCACGCCGGGCGCCACCGTGGGGTCGAGCACGTCGGCGTCGAAGGAGACGTGCACCCGTTCCACGCGCTCGAGCTGGGCCACCACGTTAGCCGCCACCGTGGGAACGCCCATGCGGTCGATCTCCTTCATCGTGTACACCGTCACCCCGGCCCGCTGCAGCAGCTCCCGCTCGCCGGGGTCGACGCTGCGCACCCCGACGAGGACGACGTCCTGCGGCTCGAGGGGTTCGCCGCCCCCGATCCGCACCAGCCGTTCGTCGCCGTAACCCAGGAGCGCAGCCAACGGCATGCCGTGGATGTTGCCCGAAGGGCTGGTCTCCGGGGTGTTGAAGTCGGCGTGGGCGTCGATCCAGATCAGCCCCGTTCGACCGCGCTGCACGCCGCGTACGGAACCCATGCTGATCGAATGGTCGCCCCCCAACACCACCGGTAGGGCGGCGTCGTCGAGGGCGGACAGCTCCCGGGCCAGCGCCTCGCAGGTCGAACGGATCGGTTCCAGGTGGTGCAGTCCTCCGGGGACACCCCCGTTCTTCTTGAGGGTTTCGACGACCGGCACCTCCAGGTCGCCCAGATCGAGGACGGCATAGTCGAGGGCGCGAATGGCCTCGTGCAACCGCGCGTAGCGGATGGCGCTGGGCCCCATGTCCACGCCGCGCCGACCGGCGCCAAGGTCCATGGGCACCCCTACGATGACGGCCTGCTTCATGGCCTGTATTGTAGCAGAAGGAAACACAAATATTAGCGTCTGTATCTTATTTCTTCAATTATGCATACCTTTGCATACATCTTGACCCGCGGTCGAAACGGGCGTATACTTACAAGGATGGACGTACGCGAACTGCAAAGCATCAACCTCGCCCAGATTCTCAAGGAGCCGGGCACCGCCGCAGCGGAGGGCGTGATCCGCGAAGCGATCACCGCCGGCGAGGACGTGTTGCCGCTCCAGGGCGAGGCCGAATGGAGCGTCACCGTCACCAGCGCGGGCGAGGAGTTCTGGCTCTCCGGCGAGGTGCACGGCACGGTCCTGATGGAGTGCCGGCGCTGCCTCAAGCCCACGCCCCAACCGGTGGACGCCTACTTTCAGCACCTGCTCGAGTTCCACCCCGAGGTCGAAGAACTGACGCTGGTGCAGAACGAGGACGACGAGGACGTCTACCGCTTCGGCGAGCCGGATCTGGACCTCAGCTTCTTCCTGGCCCAGGCCTTCGCCCTGGCCATGCCCTACACCGCCCTTTGCGACGAGTCCTGCAAGGGCCTCTGCCCCGTCTGCGGCGCCGACCTGAACGTCACCGACTGCGGCCACGTCCAGGGGGATGCCGTCTCCGGGGCCTTGGCCGAGCTCGGCAAATTCCTGGACGAGGTGTAGAGAAAACCCCGTTCGGGTGCTATAATGCGCGGGTCTGCCCCGAGCGGGCACGAGGAGGAGAGAGATGGCGAAGCACCCCGTACCCAAGAAGAAAACTTCCAAGGCGCGCAAGGGCGCCCGGCGCAGCCACCACGCCCTGAGCGCGCCCACGCTGGTCACCTGCCCGCAGTGCCACGCCAAGAAGCCGCCGCACACCGTCTGCCCCGAGTGCGGTTACTACGACGGCCGCCCCGTGCTCGACCTCGGCACCCCGGAGGCGTAACGTGGCCGCCGGGCTGCTTGCCCTGGGCACCTACGCACCTTCCAAGGTCCTTCACAACAAGGACCTTGAGTCTTTTATGGACACCTCGGACGAGTGGATCACCACCCGGACGGGGATCCGGGAGCGTAGGGTCTCGGAGCTGAACGAGTACGCCTCGGACCTGGCCGTGAAGGCCGTGCGGGACCTGGTCCGCCGCCACGGCGAGCAGGCGCTCGAGGGCGTGGACCAGGTCGTCGTCGCCACGAACACCCCCGACGCCTTCTTCCCCAACACCGCCGCGCTCGTCGCCAACGAACTGGGCCTCAAGGGGGCCGCAGGGTACGACCTGCTCGCGGGCTGCCCCGGCTGGCTCTACGCGCTTGCGCAGGCGGCGGGGCAGGTGGAAGCGGGCGTCGCCCGCAAGGTGCTGGTCATCGGCTCCGAGGTGCTGACCAAGATCGTCGACTGGCGCGACCGTTCCTCGGCGGTGCTCTTCGGCGACGCCGCAGGTGCGGCCGTCGTGGGCCCGGTTGCCGAAGGGCACGGCTTCCGCTCGTTCGTGCTGGGCGCCGACGGCTCCGGAGGCGGGGCGCTGCACTTCGCCGCCATCGCCTCGAGCCTCCCCGACGGCACCCGCATGGGGGCGGCCGCCTACATGAACGGCCGCGAGGTCTTCAAGTTCGCGGTGCGCGTGATGGACACGGCCACCGTCGAGGCCATCGAAAAGGCGGGCATGCACCCCGACGACATCAGCCTCTTCGTCCCCCACCAGGCCAACGAGCGCATCATCGACGCGGCCCGCGAACGCCTGGGCCTGGAATGGGATCGCGTGGTCATGAACCTCGACCGCTACGGCAACACCTCGACGGCCTCGATCCCGCTGGCGCTCCAGGAGGCGCTCGACGCCGGCAAGATCAAGGAAGGCGACCACCTGCTCTTCGTCAGCTTCGGCGCCGGCCTCACCTGGGCCGCGACCGTGCTCACCTGGGGGGGCGCCTAGCCGTGTTCGCCGCGCTCTTTCCCGGCCAGGGGTCGCAAAGGGTCGGCATGGGGCGGGCCTTCTACCAGGAATCGGCGGCCGCCCGCGAGGTGCTCGACCGCGCCGAAGCGGTGCTGCCCGGCCTGCTCGACACGATCTGGGAGGGCCCCGAGGAAGCCTTGCGCCTCACCGAGAACCAGCAGCCGGCGCTGCTGGCGGTTTCGGCCGCAGCCTGGGCTGCCTGGCGCGAGGCCGGCGGCCCCGACCCCGCCTACGCCGCGGGGCACTCGCTGGGGGAATGGAGCGCCCACGTGGCCGCGGACACCCTCGAGCTCGAGGACGCGCTGCGCCTGGTGCGCCTGCGCGGCCGCTACATGCAGCAGGCCGTCCCCGAGGGCGAAGGGGCCATGGCCGCGATCCTAAAGCTCGACGAGGCCGTGGTGCGCGAGGTGGTCCAGCGCACCGAAGGCGTCTGGATTGCGAACCTCAACAGCCCTGGACAGGTGGTGATCAGCGGCCGCAAGGAGGCCGTGGAGGCGGCGGTCGCGGAGCTGAAGGAACGGCGCGGCCGGGCGGTGCCGCTCAAGGTTTCGGCCCCGTTCCATTCGGAGCTGATGGCCCCCGCCCGCGAAGCGCTGGCCCGCGATCTGGCGCAGGTCGAGCTGCGGACCCCGCGCTTCCCGGTTTTTTCGAACGTGACCGCCGAACCCGCAACCGACCCGGACCGCATCCGCGAGCTGCTGCTCGCGCAGATCACCGCGCCGGTACGCTGGGTGGAAATCCTGGAAGGGATGCACGGGCGCGGGGTGGCGACCTTCGTGGAACTGGGGTCGGGGAACGTCCTTTCGGGCCTCGTCCGCCGCACCCTGCCTGAGGCCCGGGCCCTGAACGCGGAAGATCCCGAGGGGCTCGCCGCCGCGCTTGAGGAGGTGGCATCGTGAAACACGCCCTGGTCACCGGTTCCAGCCGCGGCATCGGCCGCGCGATCGCACTCGAGCTCGCCCGGCGCGGTTTCGCGCTGGCCGTCCATTACGCCCGCGGCGAGGCCGCCGCCCGCGAGGTGGCCGCCGAGGCCGAACGCCTCGGCGCGCCCAAGGTGGCCGTGCTGGGCGCGGACCTGAGCCAGAAGGAGGCCGCGGCCGAACTGGTCGCCCGCACCCATACCGAGCTGGGCGGGCTCGACGTCCTGGTGAACAACGCCGGCATCACCCGCGACGGCCTGCTCATCCGCATGAAGGACGACGACTGGGACGCGGTCCTCGAAACCAACCTCTCGGCCGTCTTCCGCCTCACCCGCGAGGCCGTGAAGCGAATGATGAAGGCGCGTTGGGGCCGCATCGTCAACGTTGCCAGCGTGGTGGGCCTGATGGGCAACCCCGGCCAGGCCAACTACGTCGCCGCCAAGGCCGGCCTGATCGGCTTCACCAAGACGATCGCCAAGGAGTACGGCGGGCGCGGCATCACCGCCAACGCCGTGGCCCCGGGCTTCATCGAGTCCGACATGACCGCCGCCTTACCCGAAAAGGTGCAGCAGGAGTACCTGAGCGCGATCCCCACCGGCCGCTTCGGCAAGCCCGAAGAGGTGGCCGGGCTGGTGGCCTTCCTGGCCTCCGACGCCGCCGCCTACATCAACGGCCAGACGATCGCCATCGACGGCGGGCTCTACCCGCACTAAACCCGGTTCAAACACGCTTTCTGGCGTGTGTTAAACTCCCGAAGGAGGTTCGCATGGACATTTTGGACAAAGTCAAGGCCGTTGTCGTGGAAAAACTCGGGGTGGAAGCCGACAAGGTCACGCCCGAAGCGCGCTTCATCGAAGACCTCGGCGCCGACTCGCTCGACATCGTCGAGCTGGTGATGGGCCTGGAAGACGAATTCGGACTGGAGATCTCCGACGAGGAGGCCGAAAACATCCGCACCGTCGGGGACGCGATCAAGTTCATCCAAGAAAAGGTCGCCTGAGCGCAGGCGATCGGGGCCGCGGACCGGTCCGAACGGACCCCTCCGCGGCCCCCTTATACTGAACCCATGCGAAGAGTCGTGATCACCGGCCTGGGCCCCGTGACCCCCATCGGGGTCGGCGCCGAGGCCTTCCACCAAGCCCAACTCGCGGGCAAGAGCGGCATCCGCCGCATCACCCGCTACGACCCCGACGCCTATCAGCTGAACGTCAAGATCGCGGGCGAGGTGGACGTCGACATCGACGACTACCTCGACCGCAAGGAGGCGCGAAGACTCGACCGCTTCGTGCAGCTTGCGCTGATCGCCGCGGAACTGGCGCTGCGGGACGCGGGGCTCGAAACGGGAGAACTCGAGCCCGAAACCACCGGGGTGCTCATCGGCAGCGGCATCGGCGGCATCAAGACCTGGGAAGACCAGTTCAAGATCTACTTCCAGCGCGGCCCCCACCGCCTCAGCCCCTTTTTCATCCCCATGGTCATCTCCAACATGGCCTCGGGCCACGTGGCCATGAAGTACGGTTTCCAGGGACCCAGCTCCACCGTCGTCACCGCCTGCGCCACCGGCACCGACTCGGTGGGGAGCGCCGCGCGGATGATCCAGCACGGCGAGGCCGACGTGATGATCGCCGGGGGCACCGAAGCCGCCGTGACGCCGATGGCCATCGGCGGTTTTGCCGTCATGCGCGCGCTTTCGACCCGCAACGACGAACCCGAGAAGGCGAGCCGCCCCTTCGACAAGGACCGCGACGGCTTCGTGCTGGCCGAGGGCGCAGGGGTGCTGGTCCTCGAAGAGTACGAACACGCCAAGCGGCGCGGGGCCACGATCTACGCGGAGGTGGCCGGCTTCGGCCGCAGCGAGGACGCCCACCACATCACCGAGCCCCACCCCGAGGGCAAGGGCGCCTTGCTGGCCATGAAGGCGGCGATGCGCGACGGCGGGGTCACCCCGGAACAGATCGGTTACATCAACGCCCACGGCACCTCGACGCCGCTCAACGACCGCGCCGAGACCCTCGCCATCAAGAAGCTCTTCGGCGAACACGCCTACAAGCTCCTGGTTTCCTCGACCAAGTCGATGACCGGCCACCTGCTGGGGGCGGCCGGCGCCATCGAGGCGATCGCCACCGCACAGGCGCTGGCCAGCGGCGTGATCCCACCGACGATCAACCTGGTCGAGTCCGAACCCGAGCTCGACCTCGACTACGTTCCCGGCGAACCGCGGGAGGCGGCCGTGGAGTACGCGCTCTCGAACTCGTTCGCCTTCGGCGGTCAGAACGCGGTGCTGCTGCTGAAACGCGTCTGACCGCAGGCTTGCTAAAAGCGCCCGGACGCATCCGTCCGGGCGCTTTTCCGTGGGCCGGCTCAGGCCTGCGGACCCTCGGGGCCCGGCAGGCCGCCGCCGGGGAGGTCGGGGATGGGGCCGTACTGGGCCTCGTACTTGCGGATGTTGTCGGCCAGGGAACGCATCAGCGCTTTGGCGTGCTGAGGGCTGGTGATGATCCGCGCCACCACCTGGGCCACACCCTGGGGCTGCACCAGGGCGAAGTCGAGAAAGAACTCGCTGGGGGTGTGGCTAAAAACGGCGAGGTTGCTGTAGTGACCCTTGGCCGTCTCCTTGTCGATGTCGAGGCGCAGTTCCCCGCTCACGCCAGCGCCTCCTGCAGGCGGGCGCGCACCTTCTTGAGTTGGAAGCGCACCCGGCCCAGGTTCTGGGCCCCCGCCAGGAGCAGCACCAGGCTGTAGGTGGTGCCCGAGGCCTGGATGGGCTCGAGCAGCATCGGCCCTTCGTCGAACTCGACCATGACCTCCTCGACCTCGCCCTTCTTCAGGTGGTCGGCCAGGGCACGCGAGCTGGCCATCGCCGAGGTGGCGGCGCCCCCGACGAAGTCGAGGTCGGCGGCCCCCTCCTTGCTCACGCTCTCGATTACGAAGCCGTCCTCGCCCACCAGCGCCACGGCCTTGACGCCCTCGTCTCCCGCAAGTTGCTCGAGCAGTTCTTGAATGGACATCTCGCCTCCTAAACCTAGAGCTGATCCACCAGGCGCATGGCCAGGTTCGTCAGCGTCTGCCCCACCACGGCGCGTTCGCCGCCGCGCTCGATCAACGCACCCAGGCAGTAGCCCTCGAAGCAGACGGCAAGGATCTCGTAACTCGCCGTCGCCAAGGTGAAACGGCGCAAGTCCTCGCCCAAAGCACCGGTGATGCCCTGCATGGCCCGCACCAGGGCGGCCATCTCCGCCGCCATCACCGAGTCCGACAGGCCGCCGCGCCCCACCGACTCGATGACCAATCCGTCCATACCGGCCAAAACGGCGCGGCGCACCGAGGGAAGGGCTTCCAGTTCACTGAGCCAGCTCACGACAGCACCCCCTTCAGCACATCCGCCGCCTGCGTTGCCTTGAGCCGCAGCTGGCCGAGGTTCACCTCGGGGCCGGCAACGCAGAGCAGGAAGTATTCGTCGCTGATCGGCTTCACGTATCCGACGATCGGGTCGCCCACGGCCAACCACTCCTGGATCGCCGGGGTGCTCATCGTGGCCGCGTAGCGCTCACGCGTCGCCCGCAAGAGGCCGGCGTGCTCCGCCACCGCGCTTTCCAGATCGACGGCCTGCGCGCGCGAAAACCCCTCGATCATCAAGCCGTCGACGCCGCCCAGGGCGGCGGCGTAGAGCCCGCCCACCTCGACGACCAAATTGCTGAGAACGGCTTCGAACTCTCGCATGACCCTCCCTACTCGGACACGGGTTGACGGTGCGCCAGCGCCCGGGCCAACGTGACCTCGTCCACGTATTCTAAAGTACCTCCGACCGGAAGGCCGTACGCCGGCCGGCTCAGCTTCGCCGGACCGCCGGCGAGACGTTCGCTCAGGTAGGCGGCGGTGGCCTCACCCTCGACGGTCATCGAGGTGGCCAGGATGACCTCGCGCGCCGAGCGCGCCCGCTCGAGCAGGCTCTCGACGCGCAGCTGCTCGGGACCCACGCCCTCGAGCGGGTTGAGCGCACCGCCGAGTACGTGGTAGACCCCGGTGTACTCCCCGCTCTTCTCGATGGCCAGCACGTCGGCCGCGGTCTCGACGACGGCGATCACCGCCGCGTCGCGCGCGGGATCGGCGCAGACCGGGCAGAGCGGCCCTTCGGCCAGGTTGCCGCAGCGTTCGCACACGCCGACGTGACGCCGCACCTCTTCGAGCGCCGCGGCCAGCTCGCCGGCCTCGGCCTTGTTCTGCGCCAGGTGGAGGCCCAGCTTCTGGGCGCTCTTGGGGCCTACGCCGGGGAGCCGGGCCAGTGCCCGGATCAGAGCGAGCAGCCGGTCGGGGTACCTCAAAAGAGGCCCCCCAGCATCTGCCCCATCTGCCCGAGGCCGCCCCCCATCTCCTTCTCCGAGAGCTCCGCGGCCTTGGCCTGGGCGTCCTGCACGGCCACCAGCAGCAGGTCTTCGAGGGCTTCCACGTCTTCGGGGTCCACGGCCTCGGGCTTGAGGCTGATGGCCACGATCTGGCCGTGGCCGTTGGCCGTCACCTCCACCAGCCCTCCGGCGGCGGTGCCCACGACGGTCATGCCGGCGAGCTTCTCCTGGATTTCAGCAGCTTTCTGCTGCGCTTTCTTCGCTTCTTTGAGCAGTTTCTGAAAGTTCATGCGCCCTCCGCCCCCCATTATAGGGAGGGGCGCAACGGTGCGTGTTTTTTTGTAACGTAAAGGGCATGGAACGCCCCCGCAGGTTGCGCCTACGCCCGAGCATGCGCCGGCTGGTACGCGAGATCAGCCTCGAGCCCCGCCACCTCGTCTGGCCGCTCTTCGTGCACCGCGGCCTCGATCCGGAGCCCATCGCCTCGATGCCGGGGCAGCTGCGCCACTCGATGGACAGCCTGCTTACCGCCGCCGCCGAGGCCGTGCACCTGCAACTCGGCGGCATCATGGTCTTCGGCGTGCTGCCGCAGCAAGAAAAGAACGCCACCGGCAGCGGCGCCTACGCCGAGGACGGCCTGGTGCAGGAGGCCATCCGCCGCATCAAGGCCGAACACCCGGACCTGCTCGTCCTGGCGGACACCTGCCTTTGCGAGTACACCGATCACGGCCACTGCGGCATCGTGCACGAAGGCACCGTGGACAACGACGCCACGCTCGAGCTCCTGGCCAAGACGGCCGTGAGCCAGGCCCGCGCGGGGGCCGACGTGATCGCCCCCAGCGCCATGATGGACGGGCAGGTCGCCGCGATCCGCGCCGCCCTCGACGGCGCAGGGTTCGCGGGCACCCCCATCCTTTCCTACGCGGTCAAGTACGCCTCGGCCTTCTACGGTCCCTTCCGCGACGCCGCCGACAGCGCGCCCGCCTTCGGCGACCGCAGCAGCTACCAGATGGACCCCGCGGGCGGATATTGGGACGCCCTGCGCGAGGCCGAGATTGACGACCGGGAGGGAGCGGACATGCTAATGGTCAAACCGGCCCTCCCCTACATGGACGTGCTGCCGCTGCTCAAACAGCGTTTCCACAAACCGCTGGCGGCCTACCACGTCTCGGGCGAGTACGCGATGGTCAAGGCCGCCGCCTTGAACGGCTGGATCGACGAGCGCCGGGTGGTGCTCGAGTCGCTCGTCGCCCTGCGCCGCGCCGGGGCCCAGTTCGTGCTCACCTACTTCGCTCCGGACGCCGCCCGCTGGCTGCTCGAGGGCTAACCCTCCTTGCGCTCGCCCCGGGCGGCGAGGGCGAAGCCGATGCCCACGAGCGCCGGCAGCGCCAGGCCCAGCAGGGCGTAGAGCAGGTAGCGGTTGGGCGTCGAGGTCTCGGGGAGTTCGAGCGCCAGCGTCGCCCCCGTGGGCGGCGGCGGCAGGCGCAGCGGTTTGGCCGCCACCGCGGCCTCCCCCTTGAAGGTGGTGTCCACTACGGCCAGGACGTAGTCCCCTGGCGGCAAGGCGGGGAGGCCCCCCCGGTACCCGCCCTCTTTGGGTTCCTCGAGCGGTACGCTGGCCAGCGGGGCGCCCAGGAGATCGGGGTCGCCGGCCTGGGAAACCGAACCGCCCCCCTCGTCGAGCAGCTTCTGCAGCTCTGGGGTGCGGGCGTAGAGGCGCGCCTCCACCACCGCGCCGCGGATGGGCAGGGTGCTGACCTCCCCCACCATTTGCACGTCGATCTTGAGTTCCGGCCCCGCCGGCGTCAGCACCACCACCACCTGCACCGGTTCGGCGTGCCCCCAGGCGATCCCCCCCAACAACGCGAACATTAACGTCCATCTCCAGCGTTTCAGCGTCATTTCAACCCTCCCGGCTGGCTTCCCGGATCCAGCAACGTACCGCGCATCTCCATAGGCTGCGCCAGCACCCACAGCGTCAAGATCACCAACAACACCAGATACGCGAACATCGGCAACGCCGCGCGGAGGCGGCCGAGCTTGCGCGCGCGGGCGAAGACCGCGTACGCCGAACCCATCAGACCCAGGTAGAGGATCCCCACCTGCAAGGGGTAGAGCAGGTTCTCCGGCACCAAAGCGGCAAGCTGCCAGTTGGGCTCCCCTACGGGCAGGCCCAGGTTGCCCAGCGCCTGCTGCGTTACGGGCACGATCGTGGCCCAACCCGTCAGGAAGTGGTAGGCGTAGTGCCCGGCCCACATGGCGAAGGTCAGCGGCAGAAAGGCCGCCCCCCACCGGCGCAACGAGACGAGTCCGGGGTCGCGCAGACCCGCGATGCGATCGGAGGCGCGGGCCACCAGCCACGTCAGCCCCAGACCCGCGCCCACCCAGAGCACGAAGGCCAGCATCA
>Ga0256839_1000857_pt1 | contig 38839 bp, 34 predicted proteins | sample 354166metaG_FD_185968 | JGI IMG/M metagenome (GOLD analysis project Ga0256839, IMG submission 185968) | Hydrothermal vent microbial communities from Mid Atlantic Ridge, Atlantic Ocean - 354-166 | ecosystem: Environmental > Aquatic > Marine > Hydrothermal vents | place: Atlantic Ocean: Mid...
TGGTAACGCCTTACGAATGGCAACCAACAGGTAACATCACCCCTGCCATAGGCTTCGATAATATGACAACAGCCACCATCAGCGGCCTCGAAGCGAGTTTTGAATACGCCAGCAAAAGTTTTGATGCGCTCCTAACATATAGCTACACAGATATTGATCACCAAAATAGGGTAATGATTACAACCCCATACCCCTATTCAAGTTCAGCCCCCAGACACAGCGCGAGCTTATTAGTTGCAAAAACATTTAACAACGAACTCACAACATCCGCTACTTATCACTACGTTGATAGCTTCAACTGGCTTGGTGGATGGAATTCGGTAGAGAGTTACAATCGACTAGACTTAAGAGTCTCCGCAGAGGTCAACATCAACAATAATAAAGCCTCTGTGGCTGTTGTCATGCAGAACATATTCACGGATGAACACTATGATTTTGATGATCGATACCTCTTTACCAAGCGACTCTATATCTCCTTTACAATGGACCTTCACTGATGGTTAGCAATAGAATTAACCACAGTGGCCAAGGGGTGAAAAAGGAGTGTCAACCACTCCCATGATGGCCTTTTCACAAAAAAAATCCCCGCGCACAAGATGGGCACTCTGCTGCACTCTTGTTGCTATATGCCTGCTGTTGCCTCCGGCAATCAGCCTGGCGGGTGATTCAATAAAAGTTGCCTTTATCGGAAAGATGAACAGCAAAAATCAGCAAAAACTGGTCACCCAGACGCAACAGCAGTTGCAAAACAGAGCCATCACCCTTGTGGTCGACACCTATGCGACCGATACTTTTTTTAACACACGGCAAAATGAATCGAGTTATGACTTAATTGTGACGGTTGGCAATCGTGCCGCAAGCCTGTTGGAAGAGCGGACAACCGAGACCCCAACCATTTCAACATTCACCTCTTCAATGGCTTATAAAGAGAAACCGTCGCCTCATCACACTGCAATCTTTATCGATCAACCGGCGGCACGCTATCTTGCCTTGATTAAAGAGATACTCCCTTACAGCCGCACCGTTTCGCTGCTCTACAGTGACTACAGCGAACCCTTTTATCAACAACTGAAGCAAGCGGCGACCACGCAGCAGCTTACCATTAACGGTAAAAAAGTATCCGCAACCAGCGATATCTACAACGCACTGGACAATGCGGTCAAAAACAGTGATGTGCTGCTCGCCATCCCGGACCCCACCATTTATAACCGCCACACCATAAAAACAATATTTTTAACCAGCTATCAAGATGAGGTTCCCATCATCGGGTTTTCGCGCTCATACACCAAAGCAGGCGCTATTAGCTCACTACACAGTGATATTTCTGATATCTCAAAACAGCTGGCTGAGGTCATTAGTTACTTTATTCAAAACAGTAAAAAATTACCTGCGGCCAGTTATCCAAACTATTTCCACGTCAGCACTAACCATAAAGTTGCACACTCACTCTCAATACCCCTCAATGATCCTGAAAGACTGTTACAAAAAATAATAGCCAAAAGTAGATAAGATGATTTTCAAATCGATAAAATCACAGCTACTGGCCATTTCGATTATCCCCATTATCACGCTGTCGATCATTTTGGCGATCAGCTACTCCATAATGCAGGTTAATTACATCAGTAAAATAAACTACGACTACGGCGCTACGCTGACAAATAATATTGGCCCCGCCTGCGAGTTTGGCATTCTCACTGGTAATCAGGATTTTTTGGAATCAATCGCAAAGAAAATCATCGAAACAAGCCATGCAGTTAATGTGACAATTTTCGATGAGCAACATCAGGTGTTAGTCGATATCGAGAGTGAACAATCCCATCAATTACCTGAAAGATGGCACATTATTGATAACAATATAAACAGTAAATATTACGAAACTGAGCATTTCATCTCCTTCCTCTCTGCCATCTACAGTCGCCCGATAGATGTCTACGATGACTTTGATAATATTCAAGAAGCCAATGATGAACCAGAGAGTGCGATTGGCTATATCATGATCACCCTCTCTAAAGATGCGAGCAATAGTGAAAAACAACAGGCTTACATCGCCTCCATTGCTATCACACTGATTGCGATCATTATTTTTTCGATTATTGCTCACATCAACAGCAATCGTATCGCAAGACCCATACACCAGTTGTCCACATTAACCCGCAAGATCGAACAAGGTGACCTCTCGACCCGCTCTCCTCTGGACGGTAGTGGCGAAATACGTGATCTGCAATCAGGCATCAACTCAATGTCCGATGCTCTGTTCAACTCCCATGAAAAGATGCAACAGGAGATCACCAAAGCAACCGCTTCATTTAAAAAAGCCAACACTGAACTCAAAAATAAAAATATAAAACTGGCTGTGGCAGAGCAGTCCGCACTTGAGGCAAGCAGAGCCAAGTCACAATTTCTTGCTAATATGAGCCATGAAATTCGTACCCCACTTAATGGCATGATTGGCTTTGCCAAGCTGTTACAAAAGACCAACTTAAGCCCAATTCAGAGCAACTATATCAGTATTGTACAGCGTTCAAGCCACTCATTACTCAATATAATCAACGATATACTTAACTTTTCAAAAATAGAAAATGGCAATGTACATGTCGACAAAACAAGCGTGAATCTTTACGATCTTATTGATAATGTCATCAACATTGTTACACCCTCAGCACATGAAAAAGACCTTATTCTCAGCTACATAATCTATGACGATGTCACCCCCAACATCATCAGTGACGAGCAGAAAATCCACCACATCCTGCTTAACTTGGTGAGTAATGCCATTAAATTCACCCATCACGGGAGCATTGAAATTCGTGTATCGCGAGATGAAGAGGAGGAGAGTGGAGAGCAGAAGCTACTGTTTTCAGTTACCGACAGCGGTATTGGTATTGACAAGAAAAACCAGCAACTTATCTTCGAAAAGTTTCAGCAAGCAGATACCACTACCACCCGAGATTATGGCGGCACTGGACTGGGACTTTCCATCTCGAAACATTTTTCTGAGCTGCTAAATGGCGACATCACCCTTGAGAGTAGCCTTGGGAATGGTGCCACCTTCCATGTCACACTCGACTACCAACCCGATACCAAGGCCACCCTACCCACCACAGAAAAATTCTTGAACGACTACAATATATTGCTCCACTCCGATCACAAGCTCACGCTGTTCAAACTTAGCCACACACTGGAGTCACTTGGAGCAAGGGTAGAGCATGAGATCTCAACGATCGCCTTCAACCAGAGAATAACCGAGCAACCGCACGACCTGATCATTATCGCTTGCAGACAACAACAACTATTAAGCGGAGAGACCGCGCAACAACTGAAAACAGTCCATACCCAACAACCTGAATGTAAAACTCTGGTATTGATCAACAGCTGTAACCCAAAACTATTGAATAGGCTCCCTTGCCAGTTAAACAGCATCTCGATCAGTCAGCCATACACCCACAAAGCGCTCATTCAGGCACTACAACAACTCGTTAGTAGCCACACTCAACCTACCCCTGAAGCCACGGAAACAGAAACGGAGGGTGTCAGTAGCCCCACACTCAACCATGTGCTAATCGCTGAGGATAATCCGATTAACAGCACACTTTTGATCGCCTTGCTGAAGCAGTTTAGGATTGAAGCAACACTGGCTGAAACAGGTAAACAGGCTGTAGAGTTATGCAACGAAGAGCGCTTTGACCTTATCTTTATGGATCTACACATGCCGGAGATGGATGGCCTTGAAGCAATGGCACTCATTAAGCATGAGAAGCCTGATCTGCCCATTATCGCCACCACAGCGGATATTCTAGCCAATGCGAATAATGCACTCATTAATCAGGGGTTTGATGCGGTTATTGAGAAGCCAATCGATGAGCAAAAACTCATTGCCTGTTTAGAGAAGTGGCTAGCCAAAGAGCAAAACAACACATACCAGGCACTCATGCAGCACTTTAATGGTAAACAGAAAATCGCGGATGAGATGTATCAAATGTTGATAAAAGAGCTTAGTTCGCAGCAGCCACGTTTACAGTCACTTTGGGATAACCAGCAACTACAGGCGCTACTACAGTTGGTTCACAAGCTCAATGGATCAGCCAGTTACTGCGGCCTCACATCACTACAAGAAGCCGCACAGACTCTTGAAATAACACTTAAACAGCAGCAACTAAACCGTGTGCCTGATGAGCTGGATCGGCTGCTCAACGAAATAGCCGCTATTCTTAAGGAAGCTAAAAAGTCAGGCTAGCGGATTAAAGGGCGTTTTTAGACATAAAAAAAGCCCGCTTCTATCAAGCAGGCTTTTTGAAATGTGGTCGGGACGGCAGGATTTGAACCTGCGACCACCTGCCCCCCAGGCAGGTGCGCTACCAGGCTGCGCTACGCCCCGAAGTACAATAGGATCTTTATTAACTCGGCGCGGAGTTTAACCGATTTTAAGTATTAGATAAATAACTTTTTTGTAACTGCTCAGCGTATTCATCTTTTGCTTCAACTCTTCGTTATTTTCGTACTCAATCGGTCACATATTTCCTATATGCTCCCTCTTTCCGTGCGAAAATGCCTCGATTTGCAGCAAAATCTAAACACGCTGAATAGTTCCAAATTTTCAGCTTTTAAGGGTTTTAAGCAGATCTTCCAAGTCACTCATCAAAGATGAGATTTTCTGGCGGTTGTCACTACTATTTTCTTGCTTTTTTTCACCTTTCAACTGCTGGCGTGCTCCGCCAATGGTGAAGCCCTGCTCGTAGAGCAAACCTCTAATTTGACGAATAAGCAGCACATCATGGCGTTGGTAGTAACGTCGATTACCACGACGTTTAACGGGTTCAAGCTGATCAAACTCTTGCTCCCAGTAGCGCAATACATGTGGTTTAACACCACACAGCTCACTCACTTCACCAATGGTGAAATAGCGTTTCCCGGGGATGACCGGAAGCTCACTATTATTCGACGCTTCCAACATAAGCTTCTACTCTCGCCTTTAATTTTTGGCCCGCTTTAAAGGTGACCACACGGCGTGCTGTAATAGGAATCTCTTCCCCGGTTTTAGGGTTGCGACCCGGACGCTGGCTTTTATCGCGCAGATCAAAGTTACCAAAACCCGATAGTTTTACCTGCTCACCACGCTCTAGAGAGATTCTAATCTCTTCAAAAAAACACTCTACGATCTCTTTCGCTTCACGCTTGTTCAAGCCAAGCTCCTGAAACAGCGTTTCTGCTATGTCGGCCTTCGTCAATGCCATGGTGATTATTCTCTCAGTTTAGCGTTTAGCTTCTCTGACAAGGTTTTAAGGATTTTGGTGACTGCGGCTTCCACATCCTCATCAGTCAATGTCTTGGAATCATCCTGCAAACTCAGGGCGATAGCAAGACTTTTCTTGTCAGAATCAATACCTTTGCCGGTATAAATATCAAACAACTTCAACTCTTTCAATATAACTGGGGCGGCAGTTTCAATGCATTCTTGAACACTTTGCACAGAAACATCCGCATCCACGATCAAAGCGATGTCACGACGAATCGATGGAAACTTAGAGAGTTCATTAAACAGAGGAAGCTGCGCTTCAAGCAACGGCTTCTGAGAGATTTCAAACAGGTAGGCTTCCGCGGGCAGATCCAGCTGTTTAGCCACTTGCGGACTCACCTTACCCACCCAGCCAATCGACTCGCCACCTCGGGAGATTAATGCTGACTGCCCGGGATGCAGTGTCGGGTGCTGCTGAGGGGTAAAGCAGGCATCATCTATACCCCCCGCTGATAACAACGCCTCTACATCCCCTTTCACATCAAAAAAATCGACCTGACGCGTTGGCTCCCCCCACTGCTCAGGATTCACTTCACCAGAGACCAGACCCGCAATGACGGGCTCCTGTTTTAACTGACCATCCACCTCAACAAAGCGGCATCCTGTTTCGAAAAAGCGGATACGTGTTTGCTGACGATTGGCGTTATAAACAAATGCAGGAAGCAGCCCGGCCCATAAGGTGGTGCGCATTACCGACATATCATTTGAGATCGGGTTCACCAAGCGCATAGCCGCTGAATCGGGTGTTAATACCGACTGAATTTCAGGGTCAACAAAACTATAGGTGATCGCCTCTTGATAACCTCGATTCACCATGATTTGACGTAAGTGACTCATCGGCAAGCGCAACTCTGTTTGCGGTTGCATCTCCAAGGTGGGCGATGGTCGCGATATGGGTAGGTTGTCATAACCAAAAATACGCCCAACCTCTTCAATGAGGTCAACTTCGATATTAATATCAAAGCGGAAGCTGGGTGCCTGCACCTGCCAAGCGCCCTCCACCGCAACACACGGCATGCCCAGCGTTGCCAGAATACGCTCAACCTCGGCAGGGGCGATATCCATACCAAGCACACGCTTGATACGCTCAGCGCGCAACAGGATATTTGAGGCTGTCGGTAGGTAGCTGTCATCAACGACTTCGGTCACAGGACCTGGGTTGCCACCGCAAATATCAAGCAACAGTTGGGTGGCACGCTCCATCGCCAAAATTTGAAGCTGCGGATCTACACCGCGCTCAAAACGGTGAGATGAATCCGTATGCAGGCCATAGCAACGTGCTTTTCCGGCAATCGCATTCGGCGAGAAAAATGCGCTTTCGAGCAGTACATCGCGGGTTTGATCAGTCACGCCAGAGTCAGCCCCACCCATGATACCCGCCAGCGCCACAGCCTTGTTATGATCAGCAATCACCAGAGAGCCACTATCAAGCTCGACCTCTTTGCCATCGAGCATCTGCAAGCGCTCGCCCTGTTGAGCCATACGCACACAAATACCACTGTCCAGTGTTGCCAAGTCAAACGCATGCATCGGCTGACCCAGCTCAATCATCACATAATTTGTAATGTCGACTAAGGGGTTGATTGAGCGTAGGGCACTGCGACGCAGTCGCTCCACCATCCAGAGAGGTGTTTCAACACTCAAATCAACTTCGTTGACAACCCGACCAAGATAACGAGGGCAGAGGTCAGGCACCTCAACAGTCACTGAAAAGCTCGCCTTACTGGTTGCTGGAATCGCCTCAATGACCGGCTCTGTCACCTGAAGGCCATTCAAAACGGCAACTTCACGGGCAATACCACGAAGACTAAAACAATCACCACGATTAGGGGTTAAGTCGACATCGATACAGGGATCATCTAGCTCAAAAAAATCACGAATACTCTGTCCAACAGGAGCCTCTTGCGGCAGAATCAACAGGCCATCGGCCAGGTCAGCCATACCAATCTCTACAGCTGAACAGAGCATTCCAAGTGATGCCACTCCACGTAGCTTTCCTTTCTTTATTTTCAACCCACCTGGAAGCACCGCACCAATCAGAGCAGCGGGCACCTTTACCCCTTGGGCTACATTACTCGCTCCACAAACAATCTGAATAAGCGCCTCATGACCCACATCAACGGTGCAGACTTTAAGGCGATCGGCATCCGGGTGCTTCTCTACAGAGATCACCTCTGCTACCACAACATTGTTAAAGTCAGGTGCTGCGGGTTCAATAGAGTCGACCTCTAGGCCGGCCATTGTCACTTGATGTGCGAGTGTCGCAGTATCAACCGCCGGATTCACCCACTCACGTAACCACTTTTCGCTGAATCGCATAATCTTTTACCTAAGCAGAATTTAGTTAAATTGACGCAGAAAACGCAGGTCATTTTCGAAGAACAGGCGCAGATCATTAACACCGTAGCGCAACATCGCCAGCCGTTCGACACCCATACCAAACGCGAAGCCGGTATATTTTTCACTATCGATACCCACATGTGAAAACACCTCCGGGTGTACCATTCCACAACCCAGCACTTCAAGCCAGCCGGTATGACTGCAAACACGACAACCCTTACCACCACACATTACGCACTGTATATCACACTCAGCTGATGGCTCAGTGAAGGGGAAATAAGAGGGACGAAAGCGCACTGCCAACTCTTTTTCAAAGAAGTTCTGCAAAAAGTCCATCAACAGACCTTTCAGATCAGCGAAGCTTGCAGACTCATCAACCATCAACCCCTCCACCTGGTGAAACATCGGTGTGTGAGTCAGATCCGAATCACAGCGGTAGACACGCCCAGGGGCAATCAGGCGCAGTGGTGGAGCCTCTGCCTCCATTGTCCGCACCTGCACGGGTGAGGTGTGGGTGCGCAACAAGGTGTGCGCATCAAAGTAGAAGGTATCGTGCATCGCACGCGCAGGGTGGGTTTCCGGAATATTCAACGCCTCGAAGTTATGAAAATCATCTTCAATTTCCGGACCCGTGGCAATCCGGTAGCCCAACTGCGTAAACAGTGCCTCAATACGCTGCATCGTCCGCGTGACGGGGTGAAGCCCCCCCAACGCTTGGCCACGACCCGGCAGGGTGACATCAATGGTTTCTGTAGCCAGCCGAGCAGCCAACTCGATCTGCTCTAAGATTTTACGACGAGACTCGATCTCTGCTTGAACACTCTGCTTGGCCCTGTTGATCTCTTGGCCCGCCTCGCGGCGCTGCTCGTGGGGCAAGGTTCCCAGCTTCTTTAACTGCTCGGTCAATAGACCTTTTTTGCCTAGGTAGTTGACGCGCAACTGATCCAGCGTCTGCAAATTTGCGGCATCTGCAATGGCTTGTTTTGCCTGATCTACAACTTCTGCCAATTCCGGCACGACAATTCCCCCGAAAAAATTTATCTAAGTTTAAGGAAGCTCTGATCAAGTCATGAATGTTTTATGCTGGCTGAAATCACCCTCATTTATCCCGAAAACCACACCAATAGAACAACTATAACTGCGCATTTCGGAACAAATGAGAGCAACTCCCTCTTAGCCTAAACTCATCCAGACTTAATCAGAGATTCCTTAAATTACGTGACGGCATTTCAGTACCGTTTTACAAAGGGCGTAAGTACTTACGCCCAATAACAAAAAGGGAAAGGCTTTCACCTTTCCCCTCTGTTTGCATTCTATTGATGGCGTGTTCTTCGCCAACAGACCATCAATGACAAGTTAGGCGGAAAGACCAGCCTTAGCTTGCTCTGCGACGGCTGCAAAAGCGTCTTTGTTACGTACCGCAAGATCGGCCAAGATCTTACGATCAATCTCGATACCTGCTTTTTTCATTCCGTTGATCATACGGCTGTATGACAAACCACAGGTACGCGCAGCTGCGTTGATACGTGTAATCCATAGCGCACGGAACTGACGTTTACGCTGGCGGCGATCACGGTAGGCATATTGACCTGCCTTGGTGACTGCCTGCTTGGCAACACGATATACATTTTTGCGACGACCATAATAACCTTTGGCCTGGGCAATGACTTTTTTGTGACGGGCACGTGCCGTTACACCACGTTTTACTCTTGGCATTTGTTTCTACCTCCTAATCCTGAATTAACTACCGACCAGCATACGACGTACTGAACGTACATCACATGAAGCAACCACAGCTGGACCACGAAGATGACGCTTTCGTTTAGAGCTCTTTTTGGTCAGGATATGACGGCGAAACGATGAACCACGCTTGATCCCACCGGAACCAGTGCGGCGAAAACGCTTGGCAGCACCACTATTTGACTTGAGTTTAGGCATTTCTAAATCTCCGCATTTAAAAGTTTAATACAACGAGCCGAAGCTCTACTTTTTATTACTTTTGGGTGATAGCACCATGACCATCTGACGTCCTTCCATCTTGGGACGCTGTTCCACATTCGCGAGCTCTTCAAGATCAGCTTCGACACGCTTCATAATATTCATGCCGAGTTGCTGATGTTGCATCTCACGACCGCGAAAACGCAGAGTGACCTTGGTTTTATCCCCATCGTTCAGGAAACGTGTCAGGTTGCGAAGTTTAACCTGATAATCTCCATCTTCCGTCGTAGGACGAAACTTGACCTCCTTGACTTGAGTCTGCTTCTGTTTCTTCTTAGCAGCCTGCTTCTTCTTGTTCGTTTCAAAAACGAACTTGCCGTAGTCCATTATACGGCAGACAGGTGGAGTGGAATTACCTGAAATTTCCACCAAATCTAAGCTCACTTCTTCGGCACGGGATTTCGCTTCGTTTAACGGTACAACACCGACCTGTTCACCTTCAGCATCAATTAAACGGACTTCACGCGCGATAATATCTTCATTGATACGCGCCTTCTTTTCTGCAGCGATAGTCAAACCCTCCGAATCAGCTTAGTTTTGACCATGAGTAGTTACCTCATCAGCCAGTTTTGCAATCAGGGCATCCATTTTCAGGGTACCCAAATTTTCGCCGCTGCGCGTTCGCACGGCGACGACACCTTCTTCTACCTCTTTATCGCCAATAACAAGCAAATAAGAGACCTTCTGCAAAGTGTGCTCGCGGATTTTAAAGCCAATCTTCTCATTTCTCAAGTCCGATTTTGCTCTAAAGCCATTCTCTTTCAATATTTCGACCATTTTTTCGACATATTCGGCCTGTCGATCGGTAATATTCATCACCATGACCTGCACCGGAGCCAACCAAAGTGGGAATGCACCGGCATACTGCTCAATCAAAATACCGATAAATCGCTCCAATGAACCTAAAATTGCGCGGTGCAACATTACTGGCGTTTTTTTGCTGCCATCCTCTGCAATATAGGTGGCATCGAGACGAGCGGGCATATTGAAATCAACCTGAATAGTGCCGCACTGCCATACTCGATCCAGGCAATCCTTCAACGAGAACTCAATTTTTGGCCCATAAAAAGCACCTTCACCGGGTTGCAGGTCCCACTCAATTCCCTTGTCATTCAGCGCACGCTCCAGAGCGTGTTCCGCTTTATCCCAAACTTCATCACTGCCCACTCGTTTCTCAGGCCGTGTTGAAAGTTTGATAATCACCTCGTTAAAACCAAAGTCGGCATACACCTTATAGAGAAGGTCAATAAAGCTCGAGACCTCAGACTGAATCTGCTCCTCAGTACAAAAAATATGCGCATCATCCTGAGTAAAAGCGCGAACACGCATTAGGCCATGCAATGTGCCAGACGGCTCATTTCGATGGCAAGAACCAAATTCAGCCATTCGCAAGGGTAAGTCGCGATAACTTTTCAGGCTATGATTGTAGATCTGCACATGACATGGGCAGTTCATTGGTTTAACCGCGTAATCACGGTTTTCAGAGTGGGTAGAGAAAATCATATCGCCAAACTTATCCCAATGGCCTGATTTCTCCCACAGGCTACGATCAACCACCTGCGGCGTTTTTACCTCTTGGTAATTGTGTTCCTTTAGCGCATCACGGATATACTGCTCTACCGTGCGATAGATGCTCCAGCCGTTATCGTGCCAGAAGATCATACCCGGGGCTTCTTCTTGGGCGTGAAACAGCCCTAACTGCTTGCCAATTCGACGGTGATCACGTTTTCCAGCCTCTTCGATACGGAAAAGGTACGCCTTGAGCTCTTTCTTGTTTGACCACGCCGTTCCGTAAATACGCTGCAGCATCTCATTATTAGAATCACCGCGCCAATAGGCACCCGCCAACTTGGTTAGCTTAAAGGCTTTTAACGCACCGGTAGAGGGAACATGGGGGCCACGACAAAGATCAACAAAGTCACCCTGACTATAGAGTGACAACACTTCACCATGGGGAATTGACTCGATAATTTCAGCTTTATAGTTTTCACCTCTGTCAGCAAAAAAGCCAATCGCCTCTTCCCGCACCAAGGTACTGCGCTCGATGGCGATATTTTGTTTGACCAGCGCCTTCATTTTATCTTCTATTTTCCCCAAATCTTCTGGAGAGAAGCGATACTCACCGGCAAAGTCATAATAGAAGCCATTGTCAATTACCGGGCCAATGGTCACCTGCATTTCGGGATAAAGTGCCTTTACCGCTTGAGCCAGCAAGTGGGCGGTGGAGTGTCGAATCACCTCCACAGCCTCTGGCGATTTATCGGTGATAATAGTGAGTTCAACATCACTCTCAATCAGGTAGGAGGCATCAACCACTTGGTCACCCACCTTTCCAGCCAAGGTGGCTTTCGCCAGGCCGGGGCCGATATCGGCTGCAACATCCATCACTGTTAACGGGTTTTCAAATTGACGCTGACTTCCATCCGGAAGGGTTATCGTAAGCATTCTATTACCTTGAATTTCGACGACACCTGACGAGCCCCTGAATAGTGCCATTCAGAAGCCGATACCAGGGCCACATAGAGTTAACTGCCATAACAAAAAAAGCGCCACCAAGCGCCTTTTGCTACAAAAAAATGAATTTATAATGCTCACAAGGGTATAGACGAAATGATTTAGTGTCAAATAACCCTACCCGGCCAGCTCGGTGAATTTCTTTTGTTTCACCCTGAAATCAATGAGTTATGAAATGTACAATTTCCATCTGAGGGCTAAGGGGTAACCGCCAGCGCATCAGCTACACTCTCCAGCAACTCCACACTATTGAGTGGCTTTTTGAGTACACGAAGTACACCAATACGATCCACCACTTCTGGCGTTAAAATATCGGAATAACCAGTGCAAAGAATAACGGGAAGATTTGGATCGTACGAATGAATAGATTCAGCCAGTTCAATACCCGTCATTTCAGGCATGGTCACATCGCTGATCACAAGCTGATAGTAGCCCGGTTGTTTTTTGAGCTGTTCGAACGCTTGCCGTGGTAACGGTTGATAATCACACTCATACCCATACAGGCGCAGTATCTCTTGTAAAAACTCACCCACCGAGGGTTCATCATCAACAACCAGTATCTTGCCAACACAAGCCTCTTCAGCGCCCAGTTCAATCGCATCACCCTCCCCTTTAGCATGGAGTGCGGTGGGTGGAAAATAGATGGAGACGGTGGTTCCCTCGCCGGGTGATGAGCTGACACCCACATGACCACCCGCACTGTGTACCACCCCGTGCACCACTGAGAGTCCCATTCCGGTGCCTTTGCCCATCTCTTTGGTGGTAAAGAAAGGGTCAAACATGCGCACCAGATTCTCTTGATCAATACCACAACCACTATCCGTTATCCTTAACTCCACATAGTCGCCCGCAAAGTTCTCATGGCAAGAGGCACAATAGCTTTCTTGGCAGTGGTGACTCTGGATCACGATATGCAGCTCGCCCTTCCCCTCCATGGCATCCCGCGCATTAATGCAAAGATTCATAACAATCTGCTGAAGATTGATGGTATCAACCATCACCGCCGGAACCCCCTCTTCAACCTCAGTGGTGATCGCAATGGAGGCGGGCATCACTGAACGTAGCATTTTTAAAACATCGGTCAGTAGTGGTTCGAGTAAAATAGGCTCCGGTTTCGAATCATCGATACCTCGACTGAAAGCCAGCATTTTTGCAATCAGGTCTCGCCCTCGTTCACCCGCTTTAAAGATCTCTTCAACATAGCGCACCAGCTTTTCGTTCGGAGAGTGTGACAAAATGCGTAGCGCCAACTCGGAGTAGCCAAGAATGCTTGCCAGCATGTTATTGAAATCATGAGCAACACCCCCTGTCAGCTGCCCAATGGCATCCATCTTTTGTGCCTGTTGCAGTTGATTTTGCAGCAGCTTTTTTTCTGACTCAGAGCGAATCTGCTCGCTGATATCACGAAAAGTAACCACCGCCCCAAATGTGGAGCCACCACTCCGCAGAGGCATTACGCTGAATTCTACCGGGAAGTGAGCACCCTCTTTATGCCACAAAATATCATGCTGATTGCGCTGAACCCCGCCTTTCACTAACGCCTGATTGAAGGGGCACTCACTGATCGGGTACTCACTGCCATTGGCATAACTGTGATGAATCAGTGGGTGCACAGCTTTGCCAACGATCTCATCTGGCGCATAGCCGAGCATCTTTGAAGCCGATGAGTTTACAAAAGTGGCATTACCCGCATTATCCAGACCAAAAATCCCTTCGGCGGCCGATTCAAGAATCATTCTCATCTGGTTTTCTGCTTGTTTTAACTGCTCTTCGCTCTCTTTACTCTGGGTAATATCCTGAAAAGTACCTCGTACTTTGCTCGGTACAGCCCCCTGTTCAGTATCGGCTATTATCTCTGCGTGAACCCACCGCACTGCACCATCTGCTCGAATAATGCGAAAATCATAACCCAACGTTCCACCATCTCGACGGATCTGCTGATCATACTGGTAAACGTTGTCACGATCCTCCGGATGAACCACATCCAGAAAACCATCGTACTGAGGTATAAACCAGAGACTATCCTTGCCAAGAATTCGGTAGACCTGCTCCGACCAATAAACCACATCTTTCGCCAGATCATGTGACCAGTTACCAATCTGGCCAATCGCTTGCGCCTCTTTCAAGCTATCTTCACTTTCACGCAAGCTGATTAAACTATCAAAACTTGTTATGTAGTCTGCCAGCCGTTTTGCAATATTCTCTACAATCAGACGATCCTGTTGTGTGGGGGGTGGCTGCTCTTTTCCATAACAGAGACACAACAACCACGGCTTGGATTTTTTGGGGAAAATGGCAATCGTTAAGATCGCATTCAGCTGGTATTGCTTGGCAATCGAATGAGGCAGTGCTTCAGCCTGGTCGTCACAAAAAAGGGTCGGAGTGGTACAACTTAATGATTTGTCCATCAGTTGTCGGGTTGTCTCATCAACTGGAAACGTTGTCTCAATTGCACCACCATCCTGTTGATCATCAATCAACATGGGAACAAATGACTGCTGTTGTTCCGCTTCACAGGGGTAGATAATCCATGCATTTTGACACTCAAAGGTAGATAACAGCTCTTGTAGAACATTTCTCAAGAGGTCATCGACCGAGACCGCCTGAATCCCCACCTCATTCATACGCTCCATAACATTCAAATAGCGGAGATAGTCCTGAACCGCATATTCGGCTAAACGGCGCTCGGTCATATCAGAAAAAGTGATGAACAGCCGCTCAGGCTTTCCCGTTTGCTCTCCAGCTTGAGCCACGACATTCATTGAGATCCACCGCTCCTGGTGACCTTCATGAGTTCTCACACCCAACACCCGTTCATGCAGTGATTTGCCACTCCTCATGGTCACATTGGGTGGGAACTCTTCTAGGCTAATGGGCTGCTGCTGCTCATCAATCAGCTCAATCTCTCCACACCCCAGCTTCTCGACTAACCCTAGATAACTCATCCCCAAGATCTTCTCAACCGCTTGATTGGTGATCACCGGCACACCCTGCTCATCAACCACCACCACGCCGTGGTTCATAGACTCAAACAGCAGTCGGAAGCGCTCTTCACTCTCAGTCAGCGCCTGAACCACTGTCTTATGCTCGGTAATGTCTTCAAGCACCATGACATAAAACTGCGGATCCCCTTCCCCCCCCTTAACCAGTCGTCCACTGAGCATAAACCAACGCAGTGCACCCGATGAGTGTATTAGCCGGCACTCAAAGCGAGGAAATTCACCATTATCATATTGGATGAGAGCTCGGTTAAAGGCCTCAATATCATCCTCATAAATAAATTGGTCCATCAATTTACCTAAACCACTCGCCACTGAGTAACCCAGATACTCACTCCAGGCGGGGGAGAGAAAGGTAAACTGGTGATAGCGATCCATGGTGCAGATAACATTGCTGGCATTTTCAATAATGGTGCGCAACTTCTCTTCACTATTGCGCAGCAACGCCTCTTTCATCTGCCATTCGGTATTATTGCGCAGGAAAAACAGGTAGTAGCGACTCGCCCCTTGTTGATAATGAGAGAGAGAAAGCTCCACTGAAAACTCTCTTCCGGATGATGTCACCATGGCGACATTCCGCACATCAACAATGCCATCGATACTCTGATGGTTGCTTTCATACTTGACTAGTATGTTATGACAATCCGGCAAAAGTAGATCAAAATGTGCGTTGATTAATTCATGCGCTGCAAAACCTGACAGGGTAAGAAGAGAAGTGTTACACGCCTCGATATCGCCCTCGCCGTTAACCACCAAAATACCGTCGGGCGTGTTATCAAAAAACGCTTGGAGTGTTTGCGGGCTTTCACTGAGACCCAGAAGAGGCGGAAGTGAGGTGAGTTCCTCAAGTTTTAAGTGTGCTTTTATGCGTGCTGAAAGTGTCTTTTCTCTAACAGGCCGAACCACGTAATCCGCAGCGCCGACTTCAAACAGGCGATCAATTTTATCCCCACCACTGGCTGCAAGAACAAAAATAACCGGTATTTCGCATGTGAGACTATTGGATTTTATTTTTTGGCAAAGCTCAAAGCCATCCAGCTGCGGCATCTCTGCATCAAGCAACAGAAGCTCAATTTCCCCATCACTTAATATCTCCAATGCGTGCTGGCTGTCACACGCCACTAAAACAGCCAACTCACCGGCCAATCCGCCTAATAGAGCACCCACTTCAGCTTGTGTATTGGCAACCACCAAAATAGTACACTGTCTACTCATTCGAATTATCCGTCCTTGGCATTTTCATGCACCAACAGCCGCTCAATTAGCGTTTAAGAGCTCTTCGAGCTTATGACTAAACTCATTAATCGAAAAAGGCTTCTTCAAAATAGCACCCGCCCCTACCAGTGAAGCGATAGGCAGGTAATCGAAACGCCCGGTAATACCACCACCACCGGAAATCGCCAACACTTTAACATCCGCTTTTATCTGCCTAAACTCGAGAATCAGATCTATTCCGCTCTGCTCAGGCATCACCAAGTCTGTCACCACCAAATCAATCGCCTGGGATGTAAAGATGGCCTTTGCCTTTGCCACAGAGTCTGCGGTGATCACACGATGGCCAGATTGACGAATCACCTCGGAAACCATTTCACGAACGGACGCTTCATCATCTACCAGCAATATGGTTGCCATCATTAGTTTCCTTGTAATTTAGGTACTGACCGGAGGGTACATAGAGATTTCGACGCTAAAGGGGATAACTTTAAACAAGAACGTCACGGGGAGTTGTGACACCGTTTTAAGCCTATAAAAATTGAGCCAGAGTGGATTTTTCGCAGTAGCTTTACCCTAAGCCCGACAGGCTCCTAGCCAAAATCAGCCAAGTTCCCTCGCTGCTCCAACCACGCCTTGCGATCAGGGGCGCGTTTTTTTGCCAACAACATATCCATCAGTTGGTGAGTTTCATCCCCAGACTCCACTGTAAGCTGAACCAGTCGGCGGGTATCGGGGGAGAGTGTCGTCTCTCTTAATTGTAACGGGTTCATCTCACCCAACCCTTTGAATCGCATCACATTAACTTTACCACGCTTTTTCTCCGCAGCAATGCGATCAAGAATGCCGTTTTTCTCCGCTTCGTCCAGCGCATAATAGGTCTCTTTTGCAATATCAATACGAAACAGAGGGGGCATCGCGATATAGATATGCCCTGCCTTGACCAGAGAGTGGAAATGGCGCAAAAAAAGTGCACAAAGTAGTGTCGCAATATGAGCGCCATCCGAGTCAGCATCGGCCAGCACACAGATTTTCCCATAACGCAGCGCAGAGAAGTCATCTGAGCCGGGATCCACGCCAATCGCAACCGATATGTCGTGCACCTCCTGAGAGGCAAGTACCTGGCCTGACTCCACCTCCCAAGTATTAAGAATCTTTCCCCTTAGCGGCATAATAGCTTGGAAGTTTTTATCCCGCGCCTGCTTCGCGGAACCACCTGCCGAGTCACCCTCCACCAAAAAAAGTTCGGTTCGAGCACTATCCTGCGAGCTGCAATCTGCCAATTTACCCGGCAGGGCTGGCCCTTGAGTCACTTTTTTTCGCACCACTTTTTTGCTGGCTCGTAGCCGTTTTTGCGCGTTATTGATGGCCATCTCTGCCAAACTTTCACCTATCTCGGGGTGTTGATTCAGATAGAGACTAAAGGCATCTTTCACCACGCCCGAGACAAAAGCCGCGCACTCCCGGGAAGAGAGGCGCTCTTTGGTCTGCCCCGAAAATTGCGGATCGGCCATTTTCACTGACAATATATAGGTGACACGCTCCCAGACATCGTCTGGGGTTAATTTAACCCCCCGTGGTAATAAATTTCGAAACTCACAAAACTCACGTATCGCTTCAGTTAAGCCGCTACGCAGCCCATTCACATGGGTGCCACCCTGAGCGGTAGGCACTAAATTCACATAACTCTCAGTCACCCCATCGCCACCCTCAGGCAGCCACGAAACGGCCCACTCCACCGCTTCCAGATTCCCCGACAAACACCCCATAAAGGGCTCTTTTGGTAGTAACTCAAGCCCTTTCAGCTCGTCCAACAGGTAATCTTGCAGGCCATCCTCGTAGTACCACTCGAGAGATTCACCTCCCTCTTGCTTAAACCTCACCTTTAAACCGGGGCAGAGCACCGCTTTAGCTCGCAACATATGTTTGAGACGAACAACAGAGAATTTAGCACTATCAAAAAACTGGGGGTCAGGCCAAAAACGCAACGTAGTGCCCACATTGCGCTTGCCCACGCGCCCCACCACTCTCAACTCAGAAACCTTATTGCCACTTTCAAAGGCAATATGATGCTCCTCCCCTCCACGGCGCACCCAGAGATCAAGGCGCGAAGAGAGCGCATTCACCACCGAAACACCCACACCGTGCAGACCACCTGAAAATTGATATTGGCTGTTGGAAAACTTACCACCGGCGTGTAATTTGGTCAGAATAACCTCCACCCCAGGAACGCCCTCCTCAGGATGAATATCGACTGGCATTCCCCGCCCATCGTCACGCACCTCGACGGACTGGTCTTCATAGAGCGTCACTTCAATCAACTTGGCGTGGCCTGCCATCGCCTCGTCAACGCTATTATCAATAACCTCCTGAGCCAAATGGTTAGGGCGTTCGGTTTGGGTATACATACCCGGTCGCTTACGCACAGGCTCAAGACCGCTTAGTACCTCAATAGATGCTGCATCATAATTGCTCATACTGCCCTCAACCCTTTCTGCCACCTCATTGATTCACATCGTATCACAAGGAAATGAGTTTGTTAGTCCCAGAAAAGACACGAGCAACAGCGAACATTGACCCCATATCGTATCTAGGTTACGGTAGCCGATCCTCAATTTTTACAGGCTGGCTGCGGTGCCAAGAAAATCCACAAAGCTCAACTTTGAAAGCTCGATCAAAGAGCTGGAGAGCCTTGTTGAGCAGATGGAGAGTGGCGACATCACTTTGGAAGAGTCCCTCAAATACTTCGAGCGCGGTATTGAACTCACGCGCAATTGCCAGCAACTGCTCTCTGCCGCCGAACAGAAGGTGGAGATACTGATGCAGAAAAATGGTCAACCGCAACGGCTACCGTTTGATAGTGAAAGCACGCCTGAATAATTACCCAGCGAGTAGATGGCCGTGAATCTGAAAACCTACTTCACCCAATATCGGGACCGAGTTGAAACGGCCCTAGATCAGTGGCTTCCCGGTGACAATATCCACCCTGCACATCTGCATGAGGCGATGCGTTACTCCACGTTTAATGGCGGAAAACGTGTTCGCCCACTGCTGGTCTACCTGACGGGTGATGCGCTGGAGATCCCCACGAAACAGCTGGATGGCCCTGCTTGCGCCATTGAGCTTATTCACAGCTACTCACTGGTGCATGATGATCTGCCCGCAATGGATGACGACGACCTGCGACGAGGAAAGCCCACCTGCCATAAAGCCTATGATGAAGCGACCGCCATTTTAGTCGGTGACGGACTCCAAGCACTCGCCTTCCACATATTGGCCAGTGATGACAGCATGGTCAATGATGCGACAGCACGCTTACGCATGTGCGCCCTGCTAGCACACTCCAGCGGCTCTCGCGGCATGGTGGGTGGTCAAGCAATCGACCTCGCGGCAACCGGAAAATCACTCACATTGGCCGAGCTACAAGATATGCATATTCATAAAACCGGTGCCCTCATCCGCACCAGTGTTATGCTCGCCGCCTACAGCAAGCCTGACCTAGATACCTCTTCAATCGAAAATCTCGATCACTATGCAAAATGCATCGGCCTCAACTTCCAGATCAAAGATGATATTTTGGATATCGAAGGTGAAACCGAAACCCTTGGCAAGCCGCAAGGATCTGACCTCAACGCCAACAAACCCACCTACCCTGCCATCGTGGGAATGGACGAAGCCAAGCGAATGATGAACGATCTACACCAAGAAGCACTGGAGAGTCTCAGCCAGTTAGGTGATAAAGCCGATCCCCTGCGCGATCTTGCCGAGTACATTATCAGTCGTAAATACTGATATACTAGAGATACCCATTTTGAAGAGGATGACGCCGAACAATGGCGAATAATAATACGGAAAACTCCAACAGCACCTCAACAGATGAAAACGAAGCCAGTACCTCGCTGCTGGAGCAGATCATCACACCTGAGCAACTGCGTGAACTCAGCCCCCGTCAGCTACCCGCATTAGCCGACGAGTTGCGTCACTTTCTGCTGGACTCCGTCAGCAAAACAGGCGGACACCTCTCATCCGGGCTGGGCGCTATCGAACTCACCATTGCCCTGCACTATGTTTTCAACACCCCCAGCGACCGTCTTGTATGGGATGTAGGCCACCAGAGCTATCCACACAAAATCCTGACTGGTCGCCGCGAACAGATGGGATCTATTCGCACACGCAACGGACTATCAGGCTTTCCAAAACGAACCGAGAGCCCTTATGATGCCTTTGGTGTTGGCCACTCCAGCACCTCCATCAGCGCTGCACTCGGCATGGCGGTGGCTGCTCAACAGTCCAATAGTGATCGAAAATCGGTGGCTATTATCGGTGATGGTGCCATGACCGCAGGCATGGCATTTGAGGCACTGAACCACGCGGGTCACCTCGGCACCAATCTACTAGTGATTCTCAACGATAACGAGATGTCCATTTCACCCAATGTTGGCGGGCTCTCAAACTATCTTGCCAAAGTCCTTTCAGGAAAGCTTTACTCGTCAATGCGTGAGGGGGGTAAAAAGGTATTCAAAAATATGCCTGCGGTTTCCGAACTTGCACGTCGTACCGAAGAGCATATGAAAGGGATGGTGGTACCCGGCACGCTGTTTGAAGAGTTGGGTTTCAACTATATTGGCCCAGTGGATGGGCATGACCTGGACACCTTGGTCACCACCCTGCAAAACATAAAATCCCTCACTGGCCCCCAGTTCCTGCATATTGTCACTAAAAAAGGCAAAGGCTACAAACAGGCTGAGGATGATCCCTGTAAATTCCACGGCGTGACCCCTTTTGACCGTGAAAGTGGTGAAAAAACCGCGACCACTAGCAGCAAAAAAAGCTACACCGATGTCTTTGGCGAATGGTTATGCGATACCGCCACACAAGACCAGCGCTTGATGGCCATAACACCCGCCATGTGCGAAGGCTCCGGCATGGTAAAGTTCAGCCAACAGTTTCCCAAGCGTTATATCGATGTGGGAATTGCCGAACAACACGCCATCACACTGGCAGCGGGGCTCGCTTGTGAGGGGCTAAAGCCGGTTGTTGCCATCTACTCCAGCTTTCTGCAACGGGGTTATGATCAGCTGCTACACGATGTTGCCATACAGAACCTACCGGTACTGTTTGCAGTCGATCGTGCCGGAATTGTTGGCCCCGACGGCCCCACTCACGCCGGTTGTTATGACATAAGCTTTCTGCGCTGCGTACCCAATCTGACCATCATGACCCCAGCCGACGAACAAGAGTGCCGGGCGCTGCTGAGCACCGGCTATCAAATGGAGACACCCGCCGTGGTTCGCTACCCCCGAGGTGGCGGCCCGGGCATTGAAACAGCTGAAAACCTAACACCACTCCCCCTCGGTAAGGGTGAAATTCGTCGCCAAGGGAAACAGATCGCCATCCTTAACTTCGGCCCACTATTGCAAGAGGCGCTCAATGCCGCCGAGCAGCTCGATGCCACAGTCGCCAATATGCGCTTCGTAAAACCGCTGGATGACGCACTGCTGCATCAACTTACCGAGCAACACGAAACGCTGATCACACTTGAAGATAACGCAACCATTGGCGGCGCGGGCAGTGGTGTTAACGAGTGGCTAGCTGCGCAAAATATTCTGCGCCGGGTGATCAACCTAGGGCTGCCCGACCACTATATCGAACACGGCACCCGGGAAGAGCTACTCAGCAGTTGCGGACTTGATGCTCAAGGCATTATCAACGCACTACAGTGAGACAAAAGCCAGCATTGAGGTTTCTTTCGGCATAAAAAAACGCGCCTCCCTAAAAGGGAAGCGCGCTTAAAAGTGTTCTCTAACCAGTAAATACGTGATAGTAAGCAACACCAACAACCCACAGACCGAAGGCTGTAAAACCAATAGTTAATACCATACTTATTTTTGGAATAATTGCATCGACCATAACTTCCTCTCCTGTAAACTATTTTTATGTGACAAAACCCAGCAATCTATCTATCAAAGCGATCTGGACACCACAAGAATAATATAAAAACGCCTCATAGCATAGGGTTAATCTAAGCGTGATTTCAAACGGAGTCTAGCAAATTATCAGTTTTTTTATTAATTAAGGGTAAAAACAAGATAAACACACCCATAATCACTTGATTATTAACAAATAAACCAACAGCAAAGAGATACCAACACGCGCCTAAAACCTAGCCCATGAGAGCAACTTATACCACCCCGCTATGCGCTTTAAAAACAGAGCTCTCCCATGCAACAGCCACCTAAAATTGTACTAAGCCTTTTTGTATATCTCAGCACCACTTTTAACAAATTGTATCGCCTTCTCCTGCATACCCTTCTCTAGGGCTTGGCCTTCAGTGATACCTTGCTTGGCCGCATATTCGCGCACATCTTGGGTTATTTTCATCGAGCAAAAGTTGGGGCCGCACATCGAACAGAAGTGCGCCACTTTATGCGCCTCTTTAGGCATGGTTTCATCGTGGTATTCACGGGCACGCTCGGGATCAAAACCAAGGTTAAATTGATCCTCCCAACGGAACTCAAAGCGTGATTTAGACATCGCATTATCACGCAGCTGAACACCCGGAAAGCCTTTGGCAAGATCAGCAGCGTGGGCGGCAATTTTGTAGGAGATGATACCCACCCGCACATCCTCTTTATTGGGCAGCCCCAAGTGCTCCTTAGGTGTGACATAACAGAGCATCGCGGTGCCATACCAGCCAATATTGGCCGCACCAATCGCAGAGGTAATGTGATCATAGCCCGGTGCAATATCGGTAACCAGTGGCCCCAGGGTGTAAAAAGGTGCTTCAAAGCAATCTTTCAGCTCTTTATCCACATTCTCTTTGATCATTTGCAGAGGCACATGCCCCGGCCCTTCAATCATCACCTGTACATCATGCTGCCAAGCAATTTTGGTCAACTCACCCAGCGTCTCCAGCTCACCATACTGTGCGGCATCATTAGCATCGGCCAATGAACCCGGACGCAAGCCATCACCCAGAGAAAAGGCGACATCATACGCCTTCATAATTTCACAAATCTCATTGAAATGGGTATAAAGGAAGTTCTCTTGATGGTGTGCCAAACACCATTTGGCCATAATAGAGCCGCCACGAGAGACGATGCCAGTGACGCGGTGCGCGGTTAACGGCACATAGCGCAGCAACACACCGGCGTGGATAGTAAAGTAGTCCACCCCCTGCTCAGCTTGCTCAATTAAGGTATCTTTGAAGATCTCCCAGCTCAACTCTTCAGCCTTACCATTCACCTTTTCCAGTGCTTGGTAGATCGGTACCGTGCCGATGGGCATTGGCGCATTGCGCAAAATCCACTCTCGGGTTTCGTGAATGTTTTTCCCGGTTGAAAGATCCATCAAAGTATCGCCACCCCAACGGGCAGACCAAGCCATCTTTTCAACCTCTTCATTGATCGATGAGGTGACCGCAGAGTTACCTATATTGGTGTTTATTTTTGTGCGGAAGTTACGGCCGATAATCATCGGCTCCAGCTCAGGGTGGTTAATATTACAAGGGATAACCGCACGGCCTGCGGCGACTTCATCTCGCACAAATTCAGGAGTAATATATTCTTGAATATCGGCACCCCAGCTCTCACCTCCGTGCTGGCGCAACAACTTACTATAACGGGGGTCGGCCTTCAGCTCCTGCAAGCGGCAGTTTTCACGAATTGCGATATATTCCATCTCAGGTGTGACAATACCCTGCTTGGCGTAGTGCATTTGCGAGACGTTTTTACCGGCCTTGGCGCGACGTGGGGTACGGATATGCTCAAAACGCAGATGAGCCAGCTCAGGGGCACTCTGTCGCTGCTGCCCATAATCCGAGGTTGGACCTTGCAGCCACTCCGTATCAGCGCGCTCTTCAATCCAGCGGCTGCGCACGTCCGGCATCCCTTTCATCAGATCAACCGTAACATCAGGATCGGTAAACGGCCCCGAGGTATCATAGACCGTAATGGGCGGATTCTCTTCCACCCCATTATCAGTATGGGTTGCGGCTTGGCTGATTTCACGCATCGGTACGCGAATATCAGGCCGAGAGCCTTCAATATAGATCTTTCTGGAGCCAGAAAATGGCTGGGTGACCTCTTCAGAAAGCTGTGTAGCCTTCAGGACGAAATCTTCTGGAATTGCGCTCATATCATACACCTAACTATTGGATATGGGCGCAGGCAAGACTTAATTGATAGAGTATTCTCTAAAATCAAGCAGCTTCCCTACGCCGGGATTAACCGGATCAGGTTCAAAGGGTCTATCTCAGTACACCGATTAGGTGACACCCCTAGCCTGTCAAACGCCGCATGTTAACAGGAAACCGATGGTTTTGCGATTAATACCAGATCTTAATCATCAACTATTACCCCGCGCCAGCCTCGTGATTATTTACTGAAAACCATCGACCCCTCATCACTCTTGCCAGAAGAACCCAAACCCCGTAATCTCTACGGGTCTATTACTCTGAGCGAATCATTTATCCAGAGTTAACAGAGATCCAAGCTAACATTTGCACAATAATTATCGCGATGGGGTTAATAATGACAAGCATGAATCAAGAGCAAGCCCGCTTCAATATGGTAGAACAACAGGTCCGCACTTGGGACGTACTGAATGCAAGGGTACTGGATGTACTGCACGAAATCCCTCGTGAGCGATTTGTCCCCCACTCTTTTGAAACCTTGGCCTACGCCGATACCGAACTTGAAATCGGCCATAATCAGGTGATGGATAAGCCCCTTATCAGCGCACGCCTGCTGCAAGAACTCAACATCCAGGAAGATGAGACCGTGCTGGAGATTGGCACAGGCTCCGGTTACCTGACCGCACTCTTGGCTCAATTGGCCAAGCATGTCTACAGCATTGATAAAAACAGCCATTTTATCGAAAAAGCCAAAACCGTACTCGCTTCACTTGATATTCAAAATGTCACCCTCTCAACCACCGATGCTATCGATCAGACCATTGAAAACGGACCTTTTGATGTCGTCGCCTGTACAGCCTCATTTCCTGATCAAGTACCACAAGCGGTACTTGAAAATATCAAAGTAGGGGGGCGTATGTTTGCCGTTATCGGCCAGTCACCCCTCATGGAAGCAACACTCATCACACGTACCAGCAATACCACATGGGGTCAGAAAGCACTCTTCGAAACAGAAACAGCTGCCATTGAAGGGATCAAAGCAGTTGAAAAATTCACCTTGTAAAAAATCAATATTAGAATAAACTAATAATCTGATTTTATTCAGAGCCTCACCGGGAGATGCTCATCATAGTGAGCTGAAGATTAACCCCGAGGTGGCTCGCTACTAAATTTACCCGAATCAGAGGTGATAAGATGTCCCGATATTGGTTTTTGCTGATTGCCTTACCCTTTTGCCCCCCCCTGTATGCCAGTGAAGACCTGCAACAGATTTATCAGATTGCCAAACAGGTAGACCCACTGTTCAAGTCAGCCGAGGCTTCACGGCTTGCCAGCCAGGAGATCGCGGTACAGGCAAAAGCAGGCTTTCGCCCCAACATTAGCTTTAGCGCCAATACGGGTAAAGATTGGCGTGAAAGCCCAGGACGCGACATCATCAGCAAGGGCTACGCACTTAATCTAAATCAACCGCTCTATCACCGTAACACCTATGTCACCAGCAACCAGGCAAAAGCCGAGGTGGTACTGGCTGAGACCAACTTCTCAGCCGCTCAACAAGCGTTGATCATTCGCGTAGCCAGCACCTATTTTGATACCTTGGCGGCGCAAGATAACCTTCAATTTGCCCAAGCAGAGAAGGCAGCCATTGAGCGGCAGCTGGAACAGACCAAGCAGCGTTTTGATGTGGGTCTGATTGCAATTACCGATGTACACGAGTCACAAGCCGCTTTCGATACCGTAACCGCCACGGAAATTGTCGCCGAAAATCGTTTGGCCATCGCTCGCATTGCCCTGCAAGAGATCATCAACCAGCCCGTCGAGTTCATTGCCCCCCTCGCTGACAACATCCCCCTGCAGCGACCACAACCCGATGATCCGGCGCACTGGCTAACACAGGCTGAACAGAACAACAAAGAGTTGGCGGCACTGATGCAAACACTCTCTATCAGCAAGCAGAGCGTTGAAATGGCACGCGCCGGTCACTACCCCACCCTCGACCTGAACGCCAGCCATCGCTATTCAGATGATAGCTTCAGCTCCTTTGTGGGTAACACCTCAACCAGCATCTCCCTGCAACTGAATGTGCCACTCTATCAAGGCGGCAGCACCCAATCAAAAGTGCGCCAGGCGCTGCATCAACTTACTGCCGTTAAAGAGCAGTATGAGCAGAAACGCCGTGCGGTAGAGCGCCAGGTGCGTAGTGCATTTCTGGAGGTCACCGCCGCTATCAGTCAGGTAAGAGCGCTTCAGCAAGCGCTAATTTCAAGCCAAAGTGCACTGGAAGCCAGTGAGGCCGGTCTAGAGGTGGGCACCCGCACCACCGTCGACGTCTTAAATACCCGTCGCGAGCTTTTTGGTGCAAAAAGCAATCTCTCTCAAGCCAAATACGGTTTCATCATCAGCACCCTGACACTGAAACAAGCCGCAGGCGTGCTCAATGAAGAGGATATCCAGATCGTCAATCGCTGGTTGCGTTGAGGAGACTCCGCACAGCTCATGGCCAATATGTTTCAACACGGCAGCCATTGCGCACATCGAAATGGAGCCATGAGACACCCATCTCGACGCTCTGGATATATTGGTAAACCGGCTCATCCAGTCGCGTTAAAATATCCTCACGCACTTCATCCACAGTCACCGCGCCAAAAAGGCAATCAGCAGCACGCCCAAAACTGTGCTGGCTATAACGGCTATAAAATGGGCTATCCGGTGTGCGCAAACCACTCCACTCCCGCTCACCACCCCAGAGCCAGTTATTCACTGTGATCGAGCCATAGCGCTTGCGAAGTCGGTCTAGCGTTACTAAAAGGCGCTCATCCAGCAACGCCCACCCCTTCTCTCCACGCTGCTGATACACGACCCTTGGTAGCAGTTCGTGAAGTGAAAAATGTTGACACTGATACATCCGTAAGACTCCTCCATGACATTAAGCCTAAATGATAGCCTAACCCTTAACCCTAATCCCCGGTTATAAATACGATATAATATGTAAGATATTGATCCCTCAGCAAAACAAAAAATAGGAACCACGCCCACTGGGTTCGGTGGCTATTTTTTGTTTTGCTGAGGGATCAATAGCTTGTGCCGCATACCTGTTTCTATCCGGGGATTAGGGCTTAATTTTAAGTCACCGCAAAAAGGTGTAAACTGGTTGAAAACCCCTATCTATCACGCAGGTACCACCTCTTGTCTCAAAAAAATACCCCGCCCGAATTCATCGCCGCTATCGACCTAGGTTCCAATAGCTTCCACATGATTGTAGCGCGTCTGCACAAGGGGCAATTAGTGGTGGTCGATAAACTGCGTGAAATGGTTCGTCTCGCCGAAGGCATCAGCTGTGAAGGTGAGTTACGAGCCGATGTTGCTCAACGGGCTATCGACTGCCTAAAGCGCTTTGGCCAACGGCTACACGACTTCCCCTCCGGCAGTGTGCGTACTGTAGGCACTAACACACTGCGCAATGCCAGCCAGGCGGGTGATTTTATTCTGCGCGCTGAAGAGGCGCTTGGCCATCCGATTGATATTATCACCGGTGTCGAGGAGGCTCGCCTCATCTATCTGGGTGTCTCCCATGGTATCGCCGAAGATAGCAGCCAGCGACTGGTGATGGATATTGGTGGAGGTAGCACCGAGTTGATTGTGGGCAAGGCATTTGACCCTCATTACATGGAAAGCCTAGAGATGGGCTGCGTATCCATCACTCAAAAATTCTTCCCCGAGGGCAAAATCACTGAAAAACGCATTAATAAAGCCCTGTTAGCCGCCAGTCTTGAGGTGGCTCCACACAAAAAAGCACTTAAACAGTTAGGTTGGAAACAAGCCATTGGCGCATCAGGCACCATCCGCGCCACACGTGCGGTGTTGCTAGAGAATGGCTGGAGCCATGAAGGTATTCCTATCGACGGGCTGCGCAGCTTGGTGGAAAAACTCGCCACATTCAAACAGATTGATGAAATTTCACTTCCCGGCCTCACCGCCGAGCGTGCACCGGTCTTTCTCGGCGGGGTACTGGTACTGCTCGCCACTTTTGAAAAACTGCATATCGAGCGAATGATTGTCTCTGATTGTGCGCTGCGTGAGGGGCTGCTTCACGATCTGCAAGGGCGTATTGAGCATGAAGATACCCGCGCCTACAGTGTCGCTAATATGGTCGATCGCTATCACATTGACCAGGAGCAAGCCAAGCGTGTCACGCAATCTGCACTCTACATATTCAAACAACTTCGTGACAGCTGGTCACTGAACAAAGCCAACCATCCCGATTGGATTAACTGGGCCGCTCAGCTCCATGAAATTGGCCTCGACATCGCCCATAAACACTACCATCTGCACGGTGCCTATATCATCGAGCATTCTGATCTGGCGGGGTTCAGCCAGCAAGAGCAGCGTAAACTAGCACTGCTGATCCGCCTGCATCGCCGCAAGTTCCAGCCAACACTGGTCGAAAAACTGCCTCAACGCTGGCAGAAAAACACCACCCAAATGGCGATTATTTTACGCCTCGCCTTCATACTTAACCGTAGCCGCAGCAACGAATCTGCCGCCGACTTCACACTTGAGGGAAAAGAGAAAAGCCTACAGGTCCACTTTCCAAAAAAGTGGCTTGAGCAGCACCCGCTCACCCAAGCTGATCTGGAGCAAGAGGCACTCTATTTAGAGAAGACGGGGTTCACACTGACGTACCAATAGCTGATCGCTCTACACCACATCCGCCTTCTTCTCCAGCAGGCTCTGCTGAATAGAAAACGGTGCCTCCCCTTTTGCAGGCTTGACCTTTTCATAGCTGGCATCTCGCATCAGCTTCCACGCCTGCTGGTTATCCTTAAGGTAGCCATTGAGGTCTTTAATAATGCGCTCTCTCAACGCTTTTGCTTCAACCGGAAAACAGACTTCAACCCGCTGATAGAGGTTACGCTCCATCCAGTCGGCACTGGATGCAAACACCTCTGGACTCCCATTATTATCAAAATAGTGAACACGGGTATGCTCAAGAAAGCGTCCAATAATAGAGCGCACACTGATATTCTCTGAAACCTCAGGAACACTGGGGCGCAGGCGGCAAACCCCACGAATAATCAGATCAACTGTCACTCCAGCCGCAGAAGCACGGTAGAGCGCCTTGATCACCTCTTCATCGGTCAGTGAGTTCATTTTGGCAATAATCCGACTCGACTTACCCGCCAGCGCATTTTTCTCCTCACGCTCGATCTTTTCCAGAATGGTTTTTTGCAGCGTAAAAGGTGCGTGCAACAGCTTATTCAACTTGGGTACTTTTCCGAGGCTGGTTAACTGGTTAAAGACATTTAGCACATCATCACCCACCTGCTTGTTGGCGCTAAACAGCCCGTAATCGGTATAGACTCGTGCCGTACCGGGATGATAGTTTCCAGTACCCAAATGGGTGTAATAACGCAGCCGCTTCCCTTCGCGGCGAATCACCAGCATCATTTTAGCGTGGGTTTTATAACCCACCACGCCATATACCACATGGGCACCGGCCTTTTGCAGCCGAGTTGCCAGCGTCACATTCGCCTCCTCATCAAAGCGCGCCCGCAGCTCAACCACTACCGTCACCTCTTTACCCGCCAGTGCCGCTTTTACCAGCGCATCGGCAATCGCTGACTTTGCCCCGGTGCGGTAAAGCGTCTGCTTAATCGCCAACACTTGAGGGTCCACCGCCGCCTGACTCAGCAGCTCGATCACCGGTATAAATGAATCAAACGGCATATGCAGCAGCACGTCGCGTTTAGCTATGGTATTAAAAATATTATCTTTATTACTAAGCTGACTGGGAATGCCCGGTGTAAAGGGGGGGAAAGAGAGATCGGGGCGATTGATCAGGTCAAACACCTTCTGCAGGCGGTTTAGGTTAACGGGGCCGTTGACCAGATAGATATCATCTTCACTGAGTTGAAACTGCTCTTGTAGAAATGCCACCATCTCCAAGGGGCAGTTATCAGCAATCTCAATACGCACTTCATCGCCATATTGGCGCAACGCCAGCTCACCTTCAATCGCTCGTTTCAGGTCGAGCATCTCCTCCTCATCCACAAACAGATCTGAGTTACGCGTCACCCGAAACTGGTAACTCCCCTGCACCGTCATACCGTGAAACAGCTCATCCATGTAGGCGTGAATCACCGAAGAGAGAAATACAAAATCATGGGGGCCGCTTTCAGTTTCGTCAGGGGGTAGCTGAATAACCCGTGGTACCGAGCGAGGAGCCTGCAATACCGCCAGGCCACTATTGCGCCCAAAAGCATCCTTTCCGGTGAGCGAGACAATAAAACAGAGACTCTTATTCACCACCTTGGGAAAGGGGTGAGCCGAATCGAGTCCCATCGGACTCAGCACCGGCTGCAACTCCTCATGGAAGTAACGTTTCAACCAACTCACTTGGGAAGCGTTCCATTCAGTACGGCGAATAAAATTAATCTGCTGCTCTTTAAGCTCCGGAAGCAACTCATCATTCAATACCCGGTACTGCTCATCCACAAATGCATGGCTGCGTATGGCCAGCTCTGAGAGCACCTCATTCGCCAGCATATTATCCGGGCCACGGCGCACTGAGCGAGCCGCCTCTTTCTCTTTCAGGCCCGCCACCCGCACTTCAAAAAACTCATCCAGATTGGTGCAAGAGATCGTCAGAAAACGTAACCGTTCCAACAGCGGGATCGCGGGGTCTTTTGCTTGCGCCAAAACCCGGCGATTAAACTCCAGCAGGCTCAACTCGCGGTTAATATAATATTCCGGATTTTTTAGATCAATTTCACTCATTGCGATAACCTGCGGTTACTGATTTCAAGGTAAAGATTAGGCGTTCTCTTCCATCAACTCCAGCGCTTCACACGCTGCCATCCACTCTGTTTCGGTCTGTTCACACTGTAACTTCAGAGTGACTTGAAGTGATAACTGCTCTTTTAGCCGCTCTTTCTCCTCATCCTGATAAATATCAGCCTCTGCCAACTGGGCTTCAACCTCCCCAAGGGCAATACTCTGTTGCTCCAGCTGCTGCTCCAGCTTTTTGATTTTTCGGCTCAGTGGTTGCAATCGTTTACGCTGTTCCGCCTCCTGCTGGCGGCGCGCCTTTTTATTTTGAGCGGAGCTTTCACCTTCAGCCACTGGTGCGGCTTGTGCCCGCGCCTCACTGCGCTGCTGTTGCAACCAACGAGCATAATCATCCAGGTCACCGTCAAACGGCGTGACTTTATTGTGTGCCACCAACAGTAACCGGTCGCATACACTGCGTAACATATGGCGATCGTGGGAGACCATTACCACCGCCCCCACGTAGTCCTGTATCGCCAGACTCAAGGCGGTGCGCATCTCCAAATCCAGATGATTGGTGGGTTCATCCAGCAACAGTAAGTTAGGACGCTGATAGACCAGCATAGCCAACACCAGGCGTGCTTTTTCGCCACCCGAGAAAACCGCGACCAGATCATTCACGCGATCACCCAAAAAGCCGAAACTGCCCAGATAATCCCGCGCCTCCTGCTCACCCAACGGCTTGCCGATTTTTTTGGCAACTTGCTGTATGTGCAACAGTGGGCTCTCTTCAGGGTGTAGCTGCTCCAACTGGTGCTGGGCAAAATAGCCAATCCTCAACTCATTGGCAGGATGAAACTCACCGGCCAACAGTGGCAACTCACCCGCCAGCAATTTAATCAGTGTCGACTTACCCGCACCATTGGCACCCAGCAGACCGATGGTATCGCCGTGGTTAATGGTTAGCCCCACCCCACTGATCAAGGGGGTTTCACCGTAACCAACTGCGGCAGACTCCAAGGTCAACAAGGGGTTTGGCAGTTTCTCTGGGTGAAGGAATTTAAAAGTAAACGGTGAGTCAACATGTGCCTGGGCAATCAGCTCCATACGCTCAAGAGTCTTCAAGCGGCTTTGTGCCTGTTTGGCCTTGGAAGCCTTGGCCCGAAAACGATCAACAAAACTGCGCACATGGGCAATCTCCCGCTGTTGTCGTTCATAGGCAGACTGTTGCTGGGTTAGCTGCTCGGCTCGGTACTGTTCGAATGAGGAGAAGTTACCATTATAGAAAGTAACCCCCTGACGCTCTAGGTGAGCAACATGATTTATCACGCTATCAAGAAAGTCACGATCATGTGAAATCAGTAGTAGCGTGCCACGGTAACCGATCAGCCACTCCTGCAACCACATCACCGCATCCAGATCCAAGTGATTAGTCGGCTCATCTAGCAACAAACAATCTGAACGAGCCATCAGCGCCTGCGCCAGGTTCAAGCGCATACGCCAACCGCCAGAAAAGCTCTGCACCGGGTTCTCTTCCTGTGCCACCGTAAAACCGAGACCCTGCATCAAACGCGCCGCCCGTGAGCGCGCCGTGTAGCCATCAATGGCATCCAGCCGACCATGCAAGAGCGCCTGCTGATGGCCATCATCCGCCGCTTCGGCAGCTGCAAGTAGCGTTTGCACCTCGCGCAACTCGCGATCACCATCCATTACCGCCTCAATCGCTGGTCTGGTCAGCGTGGGGGTCTCCTGTGCCACATGAGCCACCACCCAGCTACTGGGCATAGTAAAATCGCCGGTATCGGCATGCAGCACACCCCGCACCATGGCAAACAGGCTGGATTTACCGGTACCATTGGCACCCGTAACGCCCACTCGCTGGCCGGGGTGAATCATGAAAGAGACCCGTTCAAACAGCAATCGGGGGCCACGTCGTAAAGAGATATTTGAAAAATTTAGCATAGAGCCCAGTTTAACAGCCATCGTAGGGCATGCGCTATCAGTTCATCTCTCTCACAGGTTGTTAAAACAGCGCTAACGCCTCTTCAACCATTACACTCGCCTCATCCACCGCAATCACCCACACTTCGCTTCTCTTTTCTGGCAGGCTGATACAACGCTCGCTCGCTTCTAGCGACTCATTGGCATTCGTCTGCAAAGCGATACCCAGCCACGCCATTCCGTTAAAGATCTTCTCTCTCACCAGCGCACTGTTTTCGCCTACCCCACCACCAATCAACACCCCATCCACACCGCCTAACACAGCCAGGTAAGCGCCTATGTATTTGCGGACGCGATAGCAGTAAAGCTCAACGGCCAGCTGTGCATCCGGACTCTTCGACACCAGTAGCTCACGCATGTCGCCGCTACAACCCGACACCCCTAACAAGCCACTCTTTTCAGACAATAACTGCTCAACCGCCTGCACATCCAAACCCGCCTCACGCTGTAAAAACAGCACAACCCCCGGATCAAGATCCCCCGAACGGGTGGCCATCACCAAGCCCTCAAGCGGTGAAAAACCCATCGAGGTATCAACCACCTGCCCATCTTTAATCGCGGTGATCGAACAACCGGAACCTAACTGTATCGAGATAACACGACCTCCCCCCGCTAATTCCGGCTTAATTTTACGCCAACGTAACCACATTGCGCGGTGGGCAATACCATGAAAACCATAGCGACGAATCCCATAACGCTGACTCAGCTGGCGTGGTAATGCATAGTGGCGCGCCACATCTGGCAGGGATTGATAAAAGCCACTATCAAACAGAGCCACCTGCACTATTTTTTCACCCAGCAGCTCACGGCAAACCCTCATCCAACGTAGTGCGACAGGATTATGCAGGGGAGCCAGCGGAATCAGTCGTTCAATCTCTCTTTCTACCCGCGCATTGATCAGTGTCGGTGTCGCTAGCCCGGTACCACCATGCACCACACGGTGCACCACCCGCCCGATCTGAGCAATATCAACCGAAGCTAAAAACTCATTTAACCGTGAAGCATCATTGTCATCATAGTGAGCCTCAGCCAGCCTCACCCACCCCACACCAGATGGCTCAAACAGGCTCAAACGTAACGAAGAGCTACCCGCATTTATAGTTAAAACCAACACACAACACCTCCTGATGCCAGATTATTAGAGGCTCCTATACCTCTTAATCCACAGCTAGAAAATCCAACCGACCGTTAGACTACTAACATCCACAGCACGATTACTGGCTTTGTTAGTATCACCCAAATAGGCGTATTCAATATATAGCTGGTCATAAACAAACCCGGCTTTAAAAGCCAAGTTCATTGCATAGGATGAGGATACCGATCCCATTGAACTATCCTCATAGCCATCGGCCTCGGTTAGCATCTCCTGATCTAACTCATTGAAAGAGACACCAGAACCGAAATAGAGACTAGTAGGACTCCTTAATTATAATTGGTATCCGTTAGAGAATCTCTGATTAAGTCTGGATGAATTTAGGCTGAGAAGAAATTGTTCTCATTGGTTTCGAAATGCGCAGTAATAGTCGCTCTATTGGTGCGATTTTCGAGATAAATGAGGGCAATTTCAGCCAGCGTAAAACATTCATTACTTGATCAGAGCTTTCTTATCATTCATGAGTTATCCCCGTTTATCGGGTCGCAATAAGAAGCAGATAAGCAAGGCTGGAAACCGCCATTACCGTGATACCTATTTTGCTCCAGATAGCCATCAGCTTGCTGGGTCTCTCTTCTTTTTGAATGGTCTCCCCCTGCCCTTTCCAGATAAAATAGCTCTCTTCCAATGTGCGTGGGTAAGCATCCAGACAGGTCAAGGTGGTACTGAACATCGTCGCCAGCGCCGCAATGCCGATCAGTGGATAAGCCCAATCCCCCAATGAATGGGTATACATATCGATCAACTGACCGGCAAAAACAGCCCCCTTTTCAGAAGGCGCTTCGCCGCTGTCAAACATCACCATCGCACCCAACGCAAGAAAGGCCATTGCCAGCAGTGCAGTACCAAAAAATCCAACTTTGAAATCGAGCATCGCTTTTGGCAACGAGAGCCGCTGACCATTTTTTCGATTATTCTCTTCCGACCAGACCGAATGCCAAACGCTGACATCCATCGGTGCAGGCATCCAACCAACCAAGAAAGGAGGCGAGAAAAATAATATCGGCATGTTCATAAAGGCTAAAGAGTGGAGAAACCGCAGCCTCACTGCCCTCCTGACTGGCAAGCAGCACCATGATCAGTACAGTAACCGTCGTCAGCGTAAGAATAATGATGATCGCTTTCATCATCTTATCCAGCACGCTGTACTGGCCAACATATAAAATAGCCGCCGCTGCGATCAGCACCAATATTGCCGGAATATGAGGCATATATTCTGCGGGCAAACTGAGACCAAAAAAGTGAATCGCAATGGAGCTGGTCACAATCGTAACCGCCGCCTGAATCAAACACATGGAGAGCACGGTCATGGCGATATAAATCCCCAGCGCCCATTTTCCCAAGGCATGATAGCCATGCAAAATATTACGCCCCGTCAGCGCAGTGTATTGAGGGCCAAATTTATAGAACGGATATTTGATCAGATGAATCAAGGGGATCAGCAGCAAAAACAGAAACTCGTAACTCGCCCCGGCTTTAGTCGACATCACCAAATGCGAAACTGCTGGCTTTGGTGAGACAATTGATCACTGGTTTGGCCTATTAGTCGGCTATATTGCGGCAGTCTCATTTTTTGATCTGCTATTTTTTATGGATGATTACGAGCTTCCGTTTGCTGTTGCATGGCTCATTGTGGGTGCAGTTTTTTTCACACTGCGCATGGGTTTCATCAATGTAAGGGCCTTTACTCACGCCATTCGCATTGACCAGTGCGGCTTTTGGAAGTGCCATTTCATGGTTCCCTATCATACTGACAATATGTGTCACACTGTTTGCGTTTAGCACCATGATCGCCTGGTCTTTTTATGGTGAACGCTGTTGGTCTTACTTGTTTGGTGATCAATCCTCCATCATCTATAAACTGCTGTTTTTACTGTTTGTTTTATTGGGTTCCATCACCAGTGCACCCAACGTTTTAAACTTCAGTGATTTAATGATTTTACTCATGGCAATCCCTAACCTGATTGGCCTCTACTTTCTGCATGGCAAGGTGAAAATAGCACTGAAAACTTATATGAAAAAACTAAAAGAGGGAGAGTTTGAGAGAGAGCGCCAGTAGCGCTGGCAAGAGGCTACCACGGCTACTTTTGATCCCTCTTCGTTCCATTACAACGGTCAAACTCAATCAAGGAAACTCTAATCAAGGAGCTACGTTCAAATGACAAAGAAAATGAAAGATGTCGTGACCATGCCCCTGGGGTATCTGATACTTTTTGTAGTGTGTACCGTGGTTCTTCCGTGGGTAATTTATCTTATGTGGAAACTGGGGCTGATTTTGATCGGGATCATATCAAAACTGCTGGGTTAGCTGCGTAAGCGGTAACTACTCAGTGTGTTTATATTTTTCGAGGGCGTTCAATCTCTCCCGGAAAATTCCTAGAGTCTTCCTAGGGTCAGGTCTTGCAATCCAACATTTCACCTGTATGACTAGCTTTGCTATCTCGAACCCTTGGCTACTCGATCAGGCGATACTACCCCTTGACTCAATCCAAAAATGAAACCACAATGAAACCATATTGGTTTTTATGGAGATCCGCCTTATGCCCGCCCTTACCATTAAAAATATACCAGATGATCTTTACTCTCGCTTAAAAGAAGCGGCTAAAGCCCACCACAGGAGTATGAATAGTGAAATACTTTATTGTGTTGAACGTACACTTTTCCCCCATAAAATTGATATTTCTGAACATATTTCTATGGCTAAAAAATTAAGAGCTAAAACTGCTAGCCACCCTCTAACCGATGATGCGTTAGATGCAGCCAAGAACGAAGGCCGACCATGATTGTCGTTGATACCAACATCATCTCTTATTTCTACATTTCTGGGGAGCGCTCCAACCAAGCAGAACAGCTATTAATCGCCGATCCTCATTGGAATGCACCCACCCTATGGCGTAGCGAATTCAGAAATGTTTTGAGTCAGTATTTGCGAAAAGAAATTCTGACTTTTGATGAAATCCTGCTCATCATTCAACAAGCCGAAAAACTGTTAACAGATAATGAATTCGAAATTCCTTCAGCTCAGATCATGCAGCTTGTAAACTCGAGTAATTGCTCTGCTTATGATTGTGAATTTGTTGCTCTGGCTCAATATTTAAATGTACCTTTAATCACCGCAGATAAAAAAATTCTTAGAGAATTCCCTAATATCGCCAAATCTCTCGATGCGTATTTCGCCTAGGCGGTCAGGTCTTGCAATCCAACATTTCATCTGCATGACTAGCTTTGCTATCCCGATCACAACTACTTAATGAGTAGGCCATCCACTGGGTGTATGATTGCAAGACCTGACCCCATCATTTAGCTTCACCATGCTAAGTGAAACGCCCTGTGCGGAGCCGCACGCAGGGTGTTGGGGGGACTGAGGGCTAGAGACCCTTGGCTACCCGATTAGCTGCCTAATTCTCGTACGGATGGATAAGATTTACTTGAGGGAAATAGGTTTTATACTTTGCCATATCCCTAGTAACCAGCCAAAATTGCGATACCGACGCATGAGCACCAATAAAAAAATCCGGCAAGGGTGATGTTTTCGTACCCTTGTTTTTTCTGTATTTAAAATACGCTTTGCCAGTTAAAAACAGAGCCTCTCTCGGCAATTCCAGCACTTTAATACCCAAGGCATCAATAGCACTTTCAACTTCTTCAACTCTATCGAAGCCGATGGATACTTCCGTATATACGATTGAATTGATATACAGAGTATTTGTCTGGCTATATTTTTCTAGCGTGACCTCTGACCAGTCAGCCCAATTTTCATCATCAGTGAAAAGGTCCAGCAACACGCAAGAATCAACTAAAATACCATTCATCATGAATCCCTTGTCAGACTCATAATTTCATCCGTGGACATCTTCAATGAGGCGATTCCCCGGAGCTTCCTAAATTTACCGGCCGCGTTAGGTTCGTTAGTTTTTACGATATAAAACCGGCCACTATCTTCGACAAAATCAACTTCTGTTTCAGGAGATATACCTAAAGCCTCTCTCACTCCTCTAGGAATTGTGACCTGCCCCTTCGTTGTAACTCGCATAATCAGCACCTCTCAATAAATGTAATACCAGCATAGTATTACCCTTGGGGTTTTGCAAGTTTTTGGGCAATACCGAAAATCCCATGGGCAGCTAGACATAATGATTCCCCCTTCCCTGCAAAGGTGCCGACCACGCACATCGCTAAGGGGGCCAACGAAGTCTGGACTTGGGATATCAGCTACCTGCCGACGTTTGTACGAGGGCTGTTTTACTACCTCTACTTGGTAGTGGACATCTATAGTCGAAAGATCGTCGGCTGGGAGGTCCATGAGAGCGAGACAGGTGAACTTGCAGCGGAGCTGATGCAGCGCGCCGTATTGTCGGAACACTGCTTTAAAGAGCCTCTCGTACTGCACTCGGATAATGGCGCACCGATGAAAAGCTACACGTTGC